>JADMIO011297987.1_pt1 | contig 83426 bp, 74 predicted proteins | sample 8958161 | NCBI WGS metagenome assembly JADMIO01 (sample SAMN16585339, study PRJNA669376) | soil metagenome | isolation source: Crop rotation soil | place: USA: Cullars Rotation, Alabama | collected 2011 | reverse complement strand
GTTCTGGACGAGATGGGTTACTGGACCGCCGTGAACGACGGGCGCTTGCCCGATGAGGAACCGTTCAAGCGTCCGCGTCCGACGTGCGCGGACCTGCCCGTGTGGATGGACATCGTGGAAGACCTGCGGACGACGGTACTGGATGATTATGATTTCGACATGGAGTCGTCGTTCCTCGATGTCGCGCCGGACGCAGCCGCCGAACTCAAACGGACGATGAATATTGCCCCGGACTATTTCACCGACATCCCGGAAGACCCGACACCAAAACGACTACGCGACGTGCACCGCGAGTTGCTTGAACTGACAAAAGATGAACGTCGCGCAAACTCCTGATTCATTGAACCGAAGATTCCGCCGCCAGCCTGGCCAACACGCATTTTTCCTTTCGCAATCACCATCATTCATCTTCAGCGAGTGCGCCAACCAGCTCCAGATCCTCATTCGCGGTGAGTTCCAGATTCAGTTGACGCCGCATCCACGCGTCACGCGCCGCCGGATTGTCCTTAATTGCCTTCTCGGTAGCGAGCGTTTCGCGATACTCTTTCGCTTGACCTGTCATGGTCCAGTTAATGCCGGTGAGCCCAAGCTTTTCGATTTCTTCACGAATCTCCTTGAGCGAGACCCGGAAGAATTCCTTTCGATGATTCACCTTGTTCATCTGCCGGAGCAGAAAATGTTTGTGAAGTTTTAGCTCAAGTGCCGGCGCGTCGTCGCTCAGGATGGTTGCGTGCACATCGAAACCGAAGGGCACACTGGCGCCCCCGAGTTCGTCAATCCTGTCGCGCGGATCGAAACGACGCGTTAAACCAATCTTGTACACATCGTCGCCAAAGGATCCGATGTTCGAGATGATGTACACATGCCCCCTCTTGGTTTGCTGAGCCATCGAGATAGCGCGCTGTTCCCGCTCCTCTACTTGCTTCAGTCGTTCGACCATTTCTCGAAGCCGCGCTTCATACATCGCTTTTTGTTCCCCAGCTGCATGCTCGAATTGTTCCTGGGCTTGTTCCATTGCTCTCCGCATCGTCTCCCTTTCTTTAGCGGCCTCATGCAATGCACGTGCCCGTTCCTTTTCGGCACGCGCCTCTTCGCGCGCTTGCTCCTTGGCACACTGTTGTTCTTCTCGCTCTTGCAGCGCCAGTTGGTGAGTGATTGCCGCCCACTTCAACTCGTCAAGCCTTGCAGCTAAGTATCCCTCGGTAATCCGTGCATCGCGGAATCCTTTGCCGTTGAAAGTCACCAGCGTAAACGCATCACGAATCTCCTGCTCCAATTTGCCTGCGTTGTCGTGTTTTACCCTGGACAAGATTGAATCGACCTTTCCATTGAATGCATCGACGACGAAGTTGATTGCTGAATCGCGCCGGTTGGCCTCCACATAGTCGCACGCGCCGGCCGTGTGGTTCTGGATCATTACCCTCGTACACTCCCGCGCCCGCTTCAACTCCCATCCGGCTTGCACATGACTGAAATCCTCCCCAAGGTCGTCCAAGAGGCTATGCGGTGGGATGATGTACTGGTCCCCGTACCCTTCGATGATATTCTTCATTGACTTGACGGTCCGCTCATAGAGCGACACATTTTTTAGTGCATCGTATGCACTGCCGGCGATCTCCTCGCCTTTTTTGTTGGCGGCTTCTGTCAGCCTTGCCGCTTGCGTCGTCGCAGAATTAAGGATGGCCTGCGCCTCGTCTTTGAGAGCTTTCGCCTTCTCCTTGGCAGATGCCAACTCTGCGATTGCTTTCTCGTGGGCGCCTGCCTGCAGGTTGGCCCCCTGCTGCTGTGCCACGGCAACCAGATTGGTTGCATCGGCCTTGGCTTTCTCCAAGGTCGCTCCAGCGTCACGAAGTATTTCGGCGGCCTTCGCGTCAGCGTCCGCAACTCCGCGCCATTTCGACAATCGCTGAATCTCTGCTTTCGCTGCCTTGGCAAACTCGTTCCACTTTGTCACGTCCTCGTTGTGCTTATTCACGACGGCCTGATAGCGCTCGGTCGTCGCGGCAGCAGCATCATTCCATTGTTGGTTGTTATTGTCATAGCGCTCTTGCTGACCGGCCAAGTCCGCTGCCAGATGTTTTGCTTTAACGTGCAATGTGATGGTGTAATAGCCGAGGATTCCCAGGGCAGCAATGGCCATTACAAGCAAGAAAACCAGGACTCCGGTCATATATCACCGTTCCGAAATGGAAGTTTCACTCAGGCGGCACCGCCCCTGCACAATCCGGACGCTTTGGTCCTCGACGCTGTTTCTATTGTTGGTGAAGCAACCGCTTCGGGGACAACTCGGTCACGGTGCAGATCACGATGATCCCGCATGACCTTGCGACGTGCAATGATAATCAAACGATGTTCCAATCAGCGAAGTCAACAGTTACCTTGACTTGCGATCTCACTAGGAGTTATTCTTCGCGAAACTCACCTTGCGCGAGCTTGTGGATGGATGTGTATCCCGGCAGACCAACCGGCGGTCATTTGCGAGCGTTGTCTGTCGAAATCGCAGACGACCGATCATGTGTCGGCGTGCCATTCGCTTGCCGGATCTCCGCGGGCAAAACCCTGCCCGATGAATTGACAACGCCGCACGGCGCGGGTCCAATCAGGGCACTGACCCCCGTGCCGGAATTCCTGGTGCCGGGTAATAATGGGCCGCCGTCGGCAATAAATGGCGGCGCCTGTAATAAAGTGCCCGAGTTGCGAATTAGCGCGCTAGCGCCGCTTACTTGAATCAACCGTTCGGCGACGGAGAATGCGCTCAAAATCGTTGGGGGCGTGCCGGCCATGAACCCTTGGGTCGCGAAGGCAGTCATCCTCGTGGCGAGCCTTGTGATGGTCGTCATCCGGGCGCCGCACGGGCAGCGGAGCCGTACGATCCCGGTTGTGAAGAGCCGCAAGGGACTGCAGGAGGGCGTCCTACTGACCATCGCCTGGATCGCGTTTTTCCTGCCGCTGATCTGGATCGCTACGCCGGTGTTCGCGTTTGCGGACTATCCACTTCACCCGATCCCGCTCGTCGTCGGCACCTTGTGCCTGGCGCTTGGACTTTGGCTCTTCTACCAGTCGCACGCAGACCTTGGCCCGAACTGGTCGATCTCGCTGGAAGTGCGCGAGCACCACCAGCTTGTCACGCGCGGCGTCTACCGCTGGGTCCGCCACCCGATGTACCTGTCCCTGTTCATTTACTCTGCCGGCCAGGCGCTCGTTCTTCCCAACTGGCTGGCGGGCCCATCCTATGGCATTGCCATGGCCTTGCTTTTCGCCTTCCGAGTGCGACGCGAAGAGCACATGATGCTGGAGGAATTTGGCAGCGACTACGAGATGTACCGAGCGACGACGAAGCGTCTCATCCCGGGCGTCTGGTGATCAAGGAGCGGGTCGCCGCCCATCCGGGCGTCCCAGCGGACGGCGGCCGCGGTGTTGGCTTGAAGAAATTCACGGTGGCCCAGCGCGGCGGCCGCTGCTGAACGGTGCCGTTCGGCCAGCTTGCTTCGGTCTGATCGGCCTGATCGACCGAAGCACATCAGTCCCACGACTACATTCGCTCACCTGCTCTTTTCTAGGAAGTGGGAAATTGTTCTGTCCGGCGATCCCGGTTCTGAGAATCTTCCTGCGTTTTTGTTCGCGAGACTTTAGCGATCACGTGATTCTCGATTGGTATCGATTTTGCTCATGGACGGCCGCCCTGAACCCTCGGTCGCCAACTCAAAGGAGCCGACATGTCAGCGCTGGCGCGATGGAACTGTCTCATGCTTGCTGCGGCGTCGATGTCTCTCTCGTGTGCCGATGGGAGCGACACATCACCGCGCGCGGTCACGCCGGAAGACATCGCCGGCATTCGCTGGTTTACTTCTCCGGCACTCACGCCCGACGGCAAAACCGTGGCCTATGTGCTGGTGGAATGGGACACGACGCTGGCACAGGCAGAGCGCAAGCGAACACTCTGGCTGGCTCCGACCGACGGCAGCAAACCACCGCGGCCGTTTGCCCCAGAGCACGAACGTGTGCTTCAGCCTTTGTGGTCGCCGGACGGCAAACATCTCGCGTTCTTATCGTCGGTCAAGGATGCCAAGGGGGCCCAACAGATCTTTCTCGCCTCGTTTGATGGGTCGCAAGTGGTCCGGCTTACCGACGATATCGCAGGCATTCGCTCTTTCCAATGGTCTCCCGACGGCAAAGCGATTGCGTTTCGAGCGCTACACAAAGGCAACAAGTCGGAGACGGCGCCCATTGAAGTCGGGCGTGACTACATCAATGCCCGACTATGGGTGGTCGGGCTCGCAACCAACAATAATCAGCGGCGCGACGCCCGTGCTGTGACGAACGGCGACAAGCATGTCCTTGATTTCACGTGGGCGCCGGATAGCGCACGATTCGCCGTGGCTCTGTCGCCGACACCGTCTCTGGATGACGTTTTCCTGAATGCGGCGTTGGTGGTCCTCGATCGGGCAGGGAAAATCGAGCGAGTCTTGGCCGACAACATCAGCACCAGCGAGCAATTCGGGGCCGGTCCAGACCTGGCTTGGTCTCCGAACGGCACGACCATTGCGTACAACGCCTTCTCGCCCAAGCACATCGCCCGTCGCTTGGCCGTCATTCCCGCGCGCGGCGGCGAGTCGTCCTATCCTTTGCAGGATTATCCGGGCACTCCCTTTGAGAAGATTGCGTGGGACTCTGACTCCAAGCACCTTTGGGTGCAATCGTTCGAGAGAACGCGGAACTGTTTGCTGCGCATTGAGACCGCTAAAAACTCGGTCGAGCGCATCGCCGACAACGTCAAGAACTTTTGGGCCTTCGCGGTCACCCCGGATGGCCAGACGATCGTATTGGGCGGTGAAACCGGCCAGGTACCGCCGAACCTCTTCGTCATTCAGGATCGCGGCAAGCCGCGTTGCTTGACGAACCTCAACCCGCAATTGGCCGAGCTGCGCCTGGGCGAAGTCCGTGAAGTGCAATGGAAGAGCTCGCGCGATGGCCGACTCATCAACGGCGTGCTGGTTACTCCGCCGGGCCGTCCACCCGGAAAGCCCAATCCAACCATCGTCGAGCTTCACGGCGGACCCCAAGGAATGTGGTGGTCGAGCTGGCTGGGCACCTACTTGTCACGTGGTCAGTATTTCGCGTCACAGGGCTATGTCGTATTCCTCCCGAACCCGCGCGGTTCCATCGGTATGGGTGAGGAATTCGTCGAGGCCAACGAGCGCGACTGGGGTGGCGGCGATTACCAGGACGTCATGGACGGCATCGACTCACTCATCGAACAAAAGATCGCAGACCCCGACCGGCTCGCCATCGGCGGACAGAGCTACGGCGGCTATCTCACCGCCTGGACGACGACACAGACGAATCGCTTTCGGGCAGCCGTCGTGGATTGTGGAGTAATCGACCTGCAGACCTACAGCCTCACCAACGACATCGCGGCTCCCTTGCGTTACTACTTCGGCGGCGACGAGATTCGCACCCGCCCGCTCCTTGCCAGCCGCTCCCCGCTCGCGCATATCGAACGCTGCAAAACTCCCACATTGGTTCTTCATGGAGAAAAAGACGAGCGCGTCCCTCTTTACCACGGCCGGGCGTGGCACAAAGGCCTGAAACTCCTCGGCGTCGCCACCGAAATGGTTGTCTACCCCGGCGAGGGCCACATTTTGGAGAGGCGCTCCAACCAGATCGACGAGATGCGGCGCGTTCTGGCCTGGTACGATACGTATTTGAAAGGCAAATAGGAAAACACTGGCCAGCGCGCCGCAATATCGCTGCCGGGCCATGATAAGCCGACCGGGACATACGCGGACCGGATGGTGATATGTTGACCGACTGGTCAGCTCAATAATTATGTTCGGCTCGCAACGAAACCCTGGGGCGGTCACAGGAGGATTGACAATGCGCATGCTTGTTCCCGCAGCGGTGCTGGCCCTCGTTACCCTCTCCGGCTGCGCGCTTCCGGACGCACCGAAAGAGGACGACCCAGACGGCTTCCTCTTCCCCTTACCCCCGCGGGACGTGGCGGCGGGGACGTTCGAGAAATGGCAGCAGGAGGCCGCGAAGAAGCCGTCGAACGTCGCGTACACGCGCGTCGAGTTCGACAAGAACGCGTACTGGGTGGCGGAGGCCCATTTCGGCTGGGGGGCCCCGTCCAAGAAGATCGCGGTGTACGCGCCCACGAAGGACGGTGCGTTCCGGCGGTGCCTTCTGGCCGGGCCGATGAAGGCCTGGGAACTTGCCGTGACGGTCGACGCGAAGACGGGGATGTTGGAGCTGCGCGAGCAGGCGAACATCGGCACCGTCACCGCGGATCAGAAAACGAAGATCAAGGGCGAGGTCGTGCTGTCCTGCAACCTGAAGACCATCGGCGTGTTACCTTGAGGCCGAGCCAGGCAATTCCACCGGACCCGGCCCGCGATGTCGCTTTTTGGGAGTGTGTCGCTCACTCACGCGGGCCGGGAAGGTGAGCTTGCGTCGTTTCACGCCAAAAATCCAAGTCTACGAGAGTCGGAACTTGCTCGAAACGATCATTATCCGAACCGCCGTCGCGGCCGACCTGCCCGCTCTCTGTCGGCTCGCCGAGGAGTTGGTGAAGCGGCATGTGGCATTTGATCCGGGCCGCTACCAGCCGCCGGTCGATGTGGCAGCCGCATACGCGGAGCTGCTCGGCAAGCACGTCGGCGACCCCGCTTCGGTAGTGGTGGTGGCCGACCGAGGTGGCGAGTTGGTCGGTTATGTATTCGGCGCGGTCGAGCCGCCGAGCCTCGTCATGTTGACGGGGCAGGCCGGTTGGATTCACGACCTGTACGTGTCGGCGGAAGCCCGCCAACGCGGTGTCGGGGGCCGCCTGCTGGACACGGCGGTGGCCAGGCTGAGGCGGATCGGCTGCCCCGGCGGGGTGCTGCTTGGGGTAGCGGTGCAGAACGTGGCGGCGGCGGCGCTGTTCCGGGGCCGCGGGTTCCGGCCGGCTCTCCAGGAGATGGCGCTGGGGCCATGGCCCGCTGACGAGACCGAACCCGGCGCCGCCACAGACGGCGGGGCCTAATCGGTTCCTGGGACTTCAAGCTCTCCGGTGCTCCGCCGCTGCTGAGTTTGGTATTAGCTGCAGGGGCTGCCCATCGAATTCGGCAGCATCAAACGTGATGCGCGTCTGATCAAGTTACCAGAATGGAACAAGATCATTGCGTCGAAGTCCGCCCTCGAACCGATGGCAGATCGCACTGGGCAAGTCGTATACGGTTTTGGGAAGTATATATACTTCCCAAAACTATGGTTATTGATCTCTGCGGAAGCCTGAGGCTGCGGAATAAAGTATCCCGGATACTGGGCCACCAGTGCTCAGAGTCTTGCCGGGGCGATCCCAGCCGCCGGGGCGGTCGCCAATCTGGAGGGAAGAAGGGGTCTTCACTTCTCAGAAGCCGTCAGCATTACTCTTGAGCATCTGGAAGTACATATACTTCTAGCTGCTGCAAATGCCGACCGCGTCACGACGGAAATCCGCTACCGTGGCCGGCTAATGCAGTACAAGTGCTGGTACGTCCGCAAGAATAGCTCCCCCTGCGAGATGACCGGCGCCGCGTAGGTCGGCTCGCCGACGTCGTTGCGCGCGAGCACCTCAAACTTCGGTCGCGCAGCCAGGACGAACGTGCAACCCTCCAGATTGCTGACATAGAGCTTGTTGTCGGCCAGCAGCAGCGAGCCCCACAGTTTGCCGCCGAGCCGTTCCTTCCAGACCTGCTTGCCGGTGGTGGCTTCGAGACACTCGACGAAGCCATCCGCATCCGATAGGTACAGGTAGTCCGCGTGCAGGACGCCGCTGCCAATGCGCTGCGGATTCTTGCTCGTGTGCCAGAGCCGGTGCGTTCCCGTCACCTCGCCGCGGCCACCGGGACGCACGGCCATCGTCGGGCCGCGGAAGCCGGAGATGCCGACGATCAAGTCTCGCGCGGCTGAAACCACGGGCATGGCGTACACTTCGTTCCCCAGCCCCGCACAGCGCCACAGTTCCTCTCCCGTGGCCGGAGCGTAAGCCTTGAGCACGCCCGCATCACCGATTCGATCGCCCGGTAACGGCATGATCAGCTCGTCCTGGTCACCCACTCGGATCACGACCGGCGTGCTGTACGAGCCGAAATTCGGGTCGTTGATGCCGGTTTCCGGCTTCTGCCATACGGTCTTGCCTGTGCGCTTATCGAGCGCGGTGAGGAAAGTCGGTTCGCCGGGACCTTGGTAGATAATCAGCAAGTTCTCGTAGAGCACCGGGCTGCTGGCGTTGCCGAACTTGTGCAGGACCGGTCCGAGTTCCCGGTGCCACAGCTTATGGCCGGCCAGATCGCAAGCCAGAACGCCGGCCGAAGCAAAGTGGGCGTAGACCGCGGTGCCGTCAGTCACCGGAGAGCCGGAACAGGGTGGATTCTGCTTATGACTCGTCTCCGGAACAGCGCAAGGGACTTCCTGCTGCCATAGCTTCTGGCCGTCACGGCGCGCGAACGCCGTTAACGCACGCCGCTTGCCGCCATCCAGGCTCTGCGTGAGCATGACGTGGTCGCCCCAGATGATCGGCGTGGAATTGCCGGGCGCCGGCAGCGGTACTTTCCAGCGGACATTCTGCGTGGCACTCCAGGTAACCGGCACATCCTGTTCGGTGCTGATGCCGTTGGCATGGGGTCCGCGCCAGGCCGGCCAATTGTCGGCCCCGCCGAGGGTCGTCAGGAACAGCAAGCTGAAGAGGGACGCCAGCGAGCGGTGCATGCTAGGAACTCCCAGAGTGAAGAGGACCGGAGGCCGGGCGGCAAGGGAAGCACGTACCTGAATTGTTGGCGTTGCGGGGTCCCGCTGCAATGCAAGTCTTACGAAAATCACGCTCCGCCACGCTGCGGCCGATTAGATCCGACGCGCCGAAGATAGCAAGGGCCAGTTTATTCTCTACTTTCCTGGCGGACAGTCCAAAGTTGGCTAGGTCAGCCGGTCTCCGCGCGGCCACTGGCGCAAGCCGGGCGACGCGCAGGTGGCGCTGTGGCTGCACTGGCTGGAGGGTAGAATGGGAGGCGTGCCCGCACCCTGGGCACCCCGCTTCTTTTACTGTGTATCGTGGGGGCCCTGATGACGAGTTCCGTTTTACCTCCCGACCACACCGCTCGCCTTGAGCGAGCGCGGCTGGCGCTGGACGGCCTGTCCGTTGGCGACGCTCTCGGGGAGACTTGCTTTCTCCCCGAAAACTGGAACGCCATTATTGAGGACCCACGCGCTACTGCCCGGCGGCCGTGGCCCTACACCGACGACACGACCATGGCCATCGCCATTTTCGAGGTGCTGGAAGAGTTCGGTCGGATCGACCAAGACTCCCTGGCGCGACGGTTCGCCGCCCGCTATCGAGCCGCCCCGTGGCGTGGGTACGGGGCGGGGGCTCACCGTCTCCTCGCGCAGATCGTCGGCGGCACCGACTGGCGGCTGGCCGCGGCGGCAATTTTCCGCGGTGGGTCGTTCGGCAACGGGTCGGCCATGCGCATCGCCCCGCTGCCCGCATACTTCGCGGAGAACGGCTATGACAAGATCGCCGAAGAGGCGGCGCTCGCCTCGGCGGTGACACACGCGCATCCGGAGGGGATCGCCGGCGGCGTCGCCGTGGCAGTCGCAGGCGCCTATGCGTGGCTGAACCGCGACCGCCGCGGTGCGGATGCGGTGAAACGCGGACTGTTCGACACGGTCCTGGCGCACACGCCGGCAGGCGAAGTGCGCCAGGGCATTGAGCGAGCAGCGGCGTTCACCTTCGACCTGTCGGTCGAGCCGGCCGTAAGATTACTCGACTATGGAATGCAAACGATCCCGTTCGATACGTCCGTCGAGAAGGTGGTGCGTGCGCTCGGGAACGGCAGCCGCATCTCGTGTCAGGACACGGTTCCATTCTGTCTGTGGGTCGCGGCTCGCTACCTTGATGACTACCAGTCCGCGATCGTCCAGGCCATCCGCGCCGGCGGCGATATCGACACGAATGCTGCCATCGTGGGAGGTATCGTGGCCCTCGCAGTGCAGGCCGACGGCATTCCGGCCGACTGGCTCGCTGATCGCGAGGAGTTGGTCGTATGAGGCCGACGTGGTGATTCATGGACCCGCGCTTAGAGGTGATTGCAACCGCCAGCGCGCGGTTCCTCCGCGCCGGCGCCCGAACGCGCTCCGGACCGAGGCGCGCATGGAGTGAATCGGCTCGCCGCTTGACAGCCAGCGCCGGCAGGGGTCGAATGGCTTTAATAATGTGCTAAAGTGCGTGATGATGCGCCGGCGCTGGTAGTGTAAATCACCGGTTTGGCGGCCGGTTCGTGTCCGATTGGAGTGCCTCCAATGAATTCCTGGGCATTCACCATCGGTGGGGTGCTTCTCGCTATGGGAGGATGCACCCTCGCTGGCAGCTTCATCGAACAAGACCGACTGGCCCACGTTCCGCGGATGACGTGCGATCAACTCGCCCGGGATGGGCCGCCTGCCGACGGGCAGGTGATCCTCACCGACCTTCGGCCGTGCAGCCGGGGGGTCGTTGCCGCGCGGTTGGATCACAGCCTCGACCTGTACGTCCCGGCGTACCCTGCTGGCCTGGGGCGAGAGCCGGAGCCGCCCGACTTGGCGTTCCTGTTCCAGGTCTGGGACGACCACGAGCGGGATCGGCTGCTTGAGCAAGCGGGGCCGCTCGAGGTGACCTGCTGGGTCCATAAAGGGGCTCGAGTGGTCTGGCTGAGCCGGGGGCCCGGGCAGATGGAGGAATGGGCCCAGGCGGGCCTGCAACAGAAGTACCCCGGCATCCGCTTGGCGAGTGTTTGGGTGTTGACCGTCGGTCATGGCGCCACCCCGACAGCGGAGCAGGCTCGCCGCGCGTTGCGGTACGGGATCGCGGAACTCTTGGTGGGTGGAGCGATTCTGTACTGGGGGGCGGTTGCGGCGCGGCGGTTCGGCAGGCCAGCGGTCCCGCTCGGTGTCCTACTGCCCGAGCCCGAAGCGCGCCGACCCAACGGCTGAATCGGACCGGAGCCCTCATTCTGGTGTTCCGAACTTCAACGTCGTTTCAGGCGCCCCGAATTCCGCCGGAACCGGAGCAGTCCGGGACCGGCGCGATGTAGTCAATATATTCTATTCATCCGTCACGACTTCTGCACGAACTACGAATTGCGTGCGGCGGTCTAATCGACTTCGCCTAAAGCCCTTGATACTTCGGCGTGGCGGCCCTAAATGGGTACGCCGGTTGAGTCAACGCCAGCTAGTCAGGAGGGGCAGCCCGACTCAATATGGACGAACGTCCTGTGTTTGCGGATAATTCTCCCAGGCCGTTTCTGGACCACTGAGGGTTCGTCGTGCCCTCCGCAGCCTTAACTCGCTGGCGGAACGACCGTATGCCCCTCTTGGGTCATACGGATGTGCACTGCGCCGCGCTCTTCGCACCTCCCCTAGCGCCGGCTCCTCCATCTGTTGTTCCACCACCCGGGCCGTCCCCGCTCGCCGACGAAAGCCTTCAAGGCTATGTGATGCTCGTCAGCGGGCATTTTCAAGGATTTTGTCGGGACCTCTACACGGAGTGCGCCCAGCTCTGCGCTGCCGCGGTTCCGGCCTCCATGCGGACAACGATCCAGGCACAGTTCGCTGCTGGACTCGCCCTCAACACTGGGAACCCGATCACGGAGAATATCCGTAAAGATTTTGAGCGCTTCGGGTTCCTGCTCGACCTTGGAGCGGCCGATCCAGGGAATCCGCAGAGAGTTACCCACTTGGGCCACCTGAACTACTGGCGCAATCACGTGGCCCATCAAAAGGCGAGCCCGCCGCCCGCCGGCGTTCCTGCCGTCCTCACGTTAGTCGATATTCAGACTTGGCGGGCTTCTTGTGATGGACTCGCGACTTCTTTGGACGATATAATGAGCCAGAAGTTGCTGCGCATCCTTGGCGCAGCACCCTGGTGATATGCGGGAGGGACGCAGCGATGGCAATGCAGGACCTGACCGAAGCCCTCAAGGTCGGCACGATCGTCCGCATCCGCAACTCCGGCTATGGGCGCGCGAAGATCGTCGAGATCCGGGGACCGCTCGGCCCGAAGGGGGCCCGAGTTTACCGTCTCCGGGTCCGGAAGAAGCCGCACCCCGCCTATATCGAAGTCCTTGAAGAACAGCTTGAGGTCGCGTCGGTAGTGAAGTGAGCTTGATATACCTGCCGCCAGTGCGCGCGACGCGTCGCAGGTCGGGCGGGCTTTACTATTCTGGGTCGGGTTGTAGCGACCGTCCAAAACGTTGACCCGACCACCTTTCCAGCCCCGTCAAGTCGCTTTTGCCAATTACACTCCATACGAACGGAGCAAGACAAGCGGTCACAAACAGCAAAAACACCACCCCGAAGCGGATAAAAAAGAGGTCAAACTTTGTCGGTGAAAATCGCCGCCGTAAGACAATCATTACGTTCGCCAAAGTATGTCCCAGCATGGCAATGTGAAAGTATTTGACACTTCTCCCCATATCCAAAATGGTCGCGCCGATCAGCATCCCCAAGGCCAAAATCAAAGAATACGCCGGTCAAAATCGCCGACCGGTAAGCCGGTGCGAACGAAAATGGCCGATGTTCCTTCTCAGTGCTCGTCGGATCGGGACGGAATTGCATCAACTGAAGTTTACCGAAAGTCGACCGCGAGTGACACGGCAATGCAATGGGTGGTTTTCCTTCCTGAATGCTAACCCTCGCCAGGACCGAGTAGCGTCACTCAGCCTTTGGATCTTCGGCCGGCCGGCCGCGAATGGGGTAGGCAGGGTCATGGAAGCCCCAGCCGGTGTGTTCGCCCGGCGGCACCATGCGGTCCACGACCGCCTCATCCTCGGTCGTTAGCGTAATGGCCAGAGCCTTGAGATAGTCCTCGTACTGCTCCATGGTGCGCGGGCCGATAATGGTCGAGGTCACCAGGGGATTCGCCAGCACCCAGGCGAGCGCCAGCCGGCTGAGCGGGGTGCCCTTGTGCTCTGCCAGGCGTCCCAATTCGGCCGCGACGCGAAAGCTCTCCTCACGCAGTTCGGTTTGCTGAATGCGCGTGTCGCCGCGCGCCGCCCGCGATCCTTCCGGGGGCTCGTGGCCCGTTTGGTACTTGCCGGTCAGGATACCCCGAGCCAGGGGGCTGTAGGCGACCACCCCCACACCATGAGCCCGGCACATTGGCAAGAGCTCGACCTCGGCGTCGCGATTGACAATGTTGTACAACGGCTGCACACAGGCGAAGCGCTCCAGGCCGCGCCGGTCGGCCAGCCACAACCCCTCGACTACCTGGTAGGCGTAAAAGTTGGAACAGCCGGCATAGCGCACCTTGCCCTGGCGCACCAGGTCATCGAGGGCCCGCAACGACTCCTCCAGCGGCGTATGCCAGTCGTACTGATGGAGATAGTACAGGTCGATGTGGTCCAGTCCCAGCCGCCGCAGGCTGTTCTCCGCCTCGCGCATGATATGGTAGCGGCTGGAGCCGGCATCGTTGGGTCCATTGCCAACAGCCACGCGCACCTTGGTAGCCAGCACCACCCGATCGCGCCGGTCGTGCACTGCCCGGCCAACAATCCGCTCCGACTCTCCCTTGGCGTAGACGTTGGCCGTGTCGATGAAGTTGATGCCGTCGTCGAGTGCCCGGTGGATGATTCGGACGGCGTCGGCCTCGTTGGTGGCGCCGCCGAACATCATGGCGCCCAGGCAAAGCTCCGAGACCTGCACCCCCGCTGAACCGAGATGCCGATAGCGCATGATAACTCTCCTTCTTTCTCCTTCATCCGGTCATGACGGGTGTTTGCGCCGTGGTAGTGCGCCGTAGGTTCCCTTGATCAGGGCCCGTGGTCCGGTGGCCGATAGGGATCGGGCGTCCCGGGAGGAATCGGCGGCTCCTTTTTCAGGCTGGCTTGAAAGTCGGCCACGATCTTCATCACCGGGTTGTACACCCAGGTATTCATCGGGGCCACGCTGTGACGCTCCTTGGGATCTTCGATCAAGTTGTGCAGTCGTGGATTCGGTAGTGGCTGCGGGGAGTCGAACATGTATTCCTGCCAGACGAAGTGCGCCTTCCAGTTGCGCCACTTGACGGCATGGAGTGAATCGCCGACGTAACACGGGAACCCTTCCCGATTCGATTTCTCCTGCTGACCAAGGAGGAAATCCGTCTGGTCGACACCGTCGATGATCCGGTCCGGCGGCACCGCAGCGCCGGCAATATGGGCCAGGGTCGCAAAGGTGTCGACTTCGTGCACGATCTCATTGCTCACGCGGCCGGCAGAGACTTTGCCCGGCCAGCGGAGAATGAACGGTACGCGCAGCGACCCTTCCATGGCCGTGAAGTATGAACCCGACCACGGGCCTGCCCAGCCCCGCCACGGCAGCATTTCCTCCGGGCCGTTGTCGCTGGTGAATACGACGAGCGTGTTTTTTTCGATGTCCAGCTCGCGAATCGCGTCGAGCACCTGGCCGACGTGGTGATCCATCTCGGCCAGCGCATCGGCGAAATCGCCGTTCGCCGTCTTGCCGGCGAAGTCGGGGTGCGGCAACGTCGGATAGTGGACCAGCGTAAATGGGACATAAGCATAAAAGGGCTTGCCGGCCTGCGTATTGCGCCTCATGAAGTCGATCGTCCGGCGCGTGATCTCGGTGTCGATCAGCCGGCGCATCTTCAAGTCGTACACTTCCAGGTTTCGGGTATTTTCGCCTTTGCGGCCCTCGAGGATGTAGGGCACCGGGGCGATCTTGGGATCAAAGCCGACCGAAGTTGTCCACGGGCTGACCGAGGTCGAGTTCGGAATGCCGTACCATTCATCGAACCCCTGATTGGTGGGATAGCGCCCTTCGACATTGCCCAGGTGCCATTTGCCGAAATGTCCGGTCGCGTAACCCCGTGCGGACAACAGCTCGGCCAGGGTGATTTCCCATTGCGTCAGGCCGAATGTCCCGCCGCCGCGGTTGACGCGCATGGTGCCGGAGCGCAGGGCGAACCGGCCGGTCATGAGGGCGGAACGGCTGGGGGTGCACTGGCTCTCGACATTGAAATTGAGCAGTCGAAGCCCCTCGCCGGCCAGCCGGTCGATGCGCGGCGTGGGCGCTCCGCGCAGCATGCCGCCGCCGTAACAGCCGACCTCACCGTAGCCCAGGTTATCGGCCATCAGAAAGACGATGTTCGGCTTGTCCGGCGCGGCTCCCGTAGCCTCTGCTCCCCGAGCAAGCGGAGCCTTGATCAACGGATCCGCCGGTTCATCCTTGGGGGCCTCGGTCGCTGGCGACGCGGCAAAGCTCCGCCAGCCCAGCTCAAAACGGACAGAGGCGGACGTATAGCCGATCAGGATCCCCAGCCCAAGGGCGGTCCAGGTCAGCCGGCGCGAATTCTTGAGCATGGCATCTCCTTATGGTGTGAGGAGCATAGCACAGGTACTTTCCTTATTACTCGACAAGGAGCGACTCGTCGATTGCACCGGCTCTTTCAGTAGCTGGTCGTTAAGCGAGCGAACGTGAAAGGTCGGCCGGCTCGCTGGGCAGGGTTTCGGAACCGCACTCGGTCGAAAGGTGTTCAATCGGGACGGCGGCGGTTACAATCCGTGCGTCGGCTTAATCAGAAAGGAAAGGGTGCGTATGAGACTTTGCAATTATCGGTTCGGTGTGGTGTTGTTGCTCGTCGGTGCCGCGCTGTGCGGGCCGGGTGTTGCCGCGGCGGCCGATAGCGACAAACTCGTTCCGCTGAATGACCTGGGCAGCAAGAAGTATCAGGAGTTCACCGGCGGTCTTTACGCCGAAGGCCGCAACGAGCCCTGGGGCGCACACGCGGACGCGCTGCGCCAGGTCAGCGCCGCGATTGGGCCCTTGAACCGCGACGGCAAGCCGGATCCTCAAGGGAAGATCGTCGTCATTGGTATCGGCGCCTCGGTTTGTCGTCAGCTGTTCGCGACACTGGAAACGCTGGCGCCTGCGACACCGGGAATAAGTCCGGCGGTGGTCTTCGTGAACGGCGCCAGAGGCGGCCACGATGTCAACAAAATCGCTGATCCCGCGGGACGCTACTGGGAACAGGCGAAGGCCGAGTTGCAAAAACAAAGTCTCACCCCCGCACAAGTCCAGGTGGCCTGGTATCAATCCGACGACCTGCGCGATGCGCGGGCGGACTTTCCCGGCCGGCCGCAGCGGCTGAAAGAGAGCATCGCCGGCAATATGCGTTTGTTGAAACAGCATTTCCCCAACGTTCGCATCTGCTACCATAGTGCCCGGCACACCACGGCATTCATGCCCGCCAATGACGCCAAGAACAAACACAGCGAGCCGCGCCCGTATCAGTGTGGCTGGGCCGTCAAATGGCTGATCGAGGAACAGGCCGCGGGCCGCGCCGAGCTACGTTGGGATGGGCCGCAGGCGGTCATGCCGCTGGCCGCGTGGGCTACCTATTTCTGGACCGACGCCGACCGGCCCCGTGCCGACGGCTATCGCTGGAGCCGCGACGATGTCGTTGCCGATGGCGTCCACCTATCCGAAGCAGCGCGGCAACGCGTAGCGCTCGAACTGCTCGCATTTTTCAAGAGCGATGCCCACGCCAAAACCTGGTGCGCCGCCCGGGACAAGTCGGCCGCGCCCGCTGCCGCGCCCGTAATCCGCAAGTCGGACGATCCGCGCGACCCGGCGTGGATCGTCAACGGCAACAACAAGATCCCGAAGCTTCAGCGCTTACTCGGCACAACGGTCAACGTACGGGTCGTCGTGCGTGACTTGCAGGGCAAGCAAGTCGCGGAAATCCGCGATGTCTTCAGCAAGCGGACGAACCTTAATGAGCTGGTGGGCCAAGGCGAATACCGCCTCGAATTCTACGACAAGGACGGACAGCGCATCAAGCTGACCCAGGAAGTCGCCGATAGCCTGCGTCTGAAGTAGGAAGTACCGCGCTTCGGTCGGGTGACCGACAGGGTTTCGTTGCGTGAATGCGTCGATTCGCCGTCTGCGTCCACGGATAGATAGCGGCAGTTTTCGACTACTGGATCGGGACCCGAGACCACATAGTCAAAGAGATATTGGATGCCTGCGCTTCCTCTCGGAGTACCGGCGCGCCATGGCGCTATTGCCGTCGCTCTCGGGCTGCTCGGGGCGGCGGCATTTCCGCCGATCGGCCTTTGGCCGTTCTCCCTGGTCGCGCTCGCTCTTTTTCTTCTCCTGTTGCGCGATCAAGACGTTCAAACCGCCCGAAATCTCGGCCTGGTTTACGGCCTCGTCTATGGCCTGAGCACGATGTACTGGCTGTTTGCCATCTTTGGAATGCAGGCGATTCCGCTGGTGGCTATCATGGCCGGCTATTTTGGAGTTTTGGCCACGCTCATTGCGCTGACGCGTGCGCACCGCCCCTGGCTTCGGGTTGCTCTCGTTGCGATGTTTGCGGTTGCGATCGAGTGGGTGCGCGGCGATGCCTGGTATTTGCGCTTCCCGTGGTACACGCCCGCGCACGCCCTCACGCAGGCTCCGGCCTGGATTGCGCCGACGCGGTGGCTGGGAACGTATGGGTTTGCCTACCTCATCTGGGCGATCGCCGCTGCCGGCGCTTTTCGCTCTCCGTTTTACTGGGCCGCTTATTTTCTCTTGCCCGTCGCCTTGTTGCTCTTGCCGAATGGGGAGCCTCCCGATCGCCGGGTGCTGCTCGCGCAGACAGAGGCGGAAGAGAGCATCGAGACCCTGATTGCTGAAATCCCGGCCGAAAAGGTTGATCTAGCGGTATTGCCGGAATACGCCTACGTGCGCTCGCCGGGCTCGGCCCTGGCCTCTTCACGCGGCCCTGCCGCGCTGGCACGCAAGGTTTCGGCCCCTGTCGTCTTTGGCGCGGTCGATGGTGATTATTTCAGCACCAAGTTTTTGAACCTGGCGGTTGTGATTGATGAGACCGGCGCAATGATGGGCACATTCGTGAAGCAAAGGCCCGTTCCACTCATGCATGATGGAGTTGCCGGCAGTGAGCGCCCGGTCTTTCCATTCGAACAGGGCGTGCTCGGTGTGGCGATCTGTTATGACCTCGATGCTCCGGCGATTGCCGCGGTGCTGGTTCGTTCCGGGGCGACTGTTTTTGTGGTGCCGACATTTGATGCGATGTCGTGGACGTATACGCAGCACGTGCATCACGAGTTGCTCTTGCGTTTGCGCGCGGTGGAAAACGATCGCTGGATATTGCGGTCGGCATCGTCCGGCAGGAGCGAAGTCATTAATCCGCTCGGACAGCCTTCGGCAGCAGGGATCGATATCGGCCAGGTCGGTTTTATCCTCCTGCCTTTTGGCCACCGGCATACATTAGCGCTGGGAGGACAACTGGCCTTTCTCGGCCCAGTTGCGGCAGCCGGTACGCTTGTTTTCATTCTGATGTGTGCCAGGCAGCGCTATCAGCAGCGCGTGGCGCGAATGGCGCAGCCAAACCGGCGTTAATCGCTCACGGCAGTCTCGCCGCGGCCAGAGTTGATCCACTTCTCGCCCTGCCGCCGGTAGAGCTCCCACGCCAGGACTCGGTACGATCCCGACTTATCTTGCATCCAGGTTTCTATTTTGACGAGCCGGGCGTCGGCAGCCAGCGTGTACAGCAGGGTCTTGGAGCGATCTCGGTCCAGCAGGAAATCGCGGCGCTCGTCCGCGGATGGTTCGAAAATCCAATTGGCGCGTTCGGCCAGCCCCGCCAGCAGCAGAAACGCGATCTCCCGAGAAGGCCGCGGCCAATCGGGTCCAGGCTCCCGTACCGCTTGCTTGTCGAGCCGCTGTAATTCTTTCTCCACTGCCGCCAGGACGTCGCCGCGCACTTTCGGCTGCGACGGCTCGGCCGGCAGATTCTGGGTCGCCACGACCACGACCGAGAACAGGCCCGCGAAAAATAGTGGCATGGCCGGTTACCTCATACACTTCTTCATCGTTAAACCAACCGTAAAACATCGTACCATCAAGCTCCGGTGCGGCAAGCTCGGCCACGGAACGGTCTTTGGCAATGGTTGCCGCAAAATCGCCGGCAGGGTACTTTAGGTTCATCCTGTGAAACCACCAGAGGAGGCCATCATGAACCGGCGTGAATTCATCGGGAACGGACTGGTACTCGGCGGGGCCCTGCAACGTACCGCAAGCTGCGCGGCCGGACAGGCTACGAAGCCGAAGCCGGCGGGACGCGTGATCGACGTTCACTGCCACGCCGGCAAAGGATTCAATTACGGCAAGGACGATCCCAACAATCCGCCCTGGACTACTTACAATGACCCCAAATGGGTCCTTCGCCAGGACGAAGAGGCCGGGATCGACCAATCGATTATCTTTCCGATCAGCAACACGACCTATGAGAAGGCCAACGAAGAAATCGCCGGTTATGTTCGGCAGTATCCGGATCGATTGATTGGCTTTGCCAAACATGACCCGAAGACGGAGATGGGGAAGATCCGAGCGATGTTGACGCGCGAGGTCCGAGAGTTGGGACTCAAAGGCCTCAAGCTGCATGCCGTGCCCACACCCGAGATTTTGGAGGCGGTGGCGGAGTTGCACATTCCCATCCTCACGCATCCGCCGCAGCTCGAAGAGTGTCTGGAAGTGGTCCGCGCCAACCCGCACATCGACGTCATCCTCGCCCACCTGGGGAGTTTCGCATCGAAAACCTGGCAAGATCATGTGCGGGCCATCGAGGCCGCCAAGCGCTTGCCCAATCTGTATCTCGAAACCTCGTCGGTGGTGTTCTTTGACTACCTGGAACGGGCGGCACGAGAATTACCGGCGGAGAAATTACTGTTCGGCTCGGACGGACCGCTCGTCGATGCCCGGGTGGAATTGTACAAGATCCGGCTGCTGAAGCTGGCGCCGGAGAAGGAAGAGAAGGTCCTGGGCGGAAACATTCGAAGACTGCTGCGGATGTGAAGTCCCGTTCCGGGCGGCACGGCCAGCGGGTAAATGGCGCGACAGTCATTCCAGGGCGGCATCGCGGGCCCGGAAATCCATCTCGGCCGCGACGATGCGCGCCAAGAGCATCAGGATCTGGTGCTGGCGTTCGGTCGCGTCGAAGTCTCCGGCGGCCACGCGGTCAACCTCGGGTCGCAGCGCCCGCAGGCTGGCCCATAGCTGGTCCCGCTCCGATATCTCTTGCCCTTCCACCGGGTCCATGATGGTCCCTGAGGTCGAATGAAGTCAGAAGAAGTGGCAGGCATCCAGCCTGCCCCCCTGTGATGTGCCGTCTTGGCACGGGTCGTTTTACAACCCCAACCGCGCAAAGCCGACGGATTTCGCGTTCGCGGATCCTACCGGGTTTCTCGGTCAGTGTGACGGTCATTTTATTCCGTTCTCGCGCCCGGTACAGGAGCAGTCCTTCTCGTTTTCATTTTTCGCGCCCTCCAGGCCCACCGCCGGCGGTCCGTGGGGCTAGCGGCTGGTCAATTGGTTTGTGGAAGTTGTTATATCTTTGGACGCGACTGCTTGGACAAAATGCAATAAAGCCGGTCTCGGCGGATAACGATGACGGCTGGAATTGGTGGATGGCTTTCAGGCAAAAGTGCCCTCAAAACGCCACAGGATGATCGCAATGTCGATCGACGGCCAGGCGATTACGGTGCAGGATCGTGATATTTTGAGATGCAGACCGGCAAAGTCGCATGGCATCGAGGGAGTCCGGGCGACGTATGCCGGAAGGCATTGGAATGTGGGACGTTGCAATTTGTTGTACCCACGCATGATTGCTGATAGCCTGACCGGCTGTGCGCGATCTGTAGATCTACTCAATTACATCGTTAGCTGCTGACGTGAAAAAAGCGCTCATCTTTGGCTGCCTGCTTTTGTGGGGTTGCGCCGTGGCGCCGAACCAGAAGGTTGAGGTGTTCGGAAAGGTCACCGACGAAACCGGGGACCACCAGCTCGTGCTGCGGTTCGTCGAGGTCGAATTACCGAACAGGAATGAGGGCAAGGCATACGACTTCTATTCCCTGGCCTGGGAGGTGAAGGACGGCGCGAAGTGGACTGGAAAGGTCGTCATTTCGCGTGCCGATTTTCAAAAGGGGTCCCAACGACGGCGTTGCGTGAGCAAGCTTCAGTCCTTCGATCCCAGTATCGGCCGTGCCATCCTCCAGATCGGCGAAGAGGGGCCGCGTGATGACGCCGGAACCATGCACGTCACTTACTCGTGGCGAGAATGGGATGTGGCGAATAACCAGGAAGTTCGTATGATCCGGGTCTGCGACGACCCATTCGAGTCGTTCGAGAATGGCAAGGGCGACCGCTAACCAACGGCTGAAGCTGCCGGGGCCGCCATCCTGGTTTTCCGAGCTTCAACGGTCTTGCAGGCGGCCCCCGGCAGCTTAGCCGAGAATTAGTGCAGTTGGGAGCATCGCAATGAAGCGATTTGCGCACGGTGATACCGAAGTGTGGGTGGGCGTCCATCCGAAGATGGGTGTTCTGCTCTTCGACCCACGGGCACAAGTCGCCGTCAGCGCAAACAAAGTGCGGCTTTATGTCTGGTCCGAGCAGCGCATGGCAACCTTCGTCAAGGATACCGTATATGACTACCTCGCGCAGACCGATCCAGACGCCGTGGCATCATCGCCGTTTAAGGCCGCTGCCGAGTCGTATAGCACTCTCCGCGCCCGGTTCACTCATTGTTACCGGTGCAAGAATGATTTGAACTCCATTGACTTTCGGTTGTGCAAGGCATGTCGCTGGATCAAGTGCGAGTGTGATGCATGCGGGTGTGGATATCAAGCGTGAGCTTGAGGTAGTGCCTAGCAAAGCCGTTCCAGTTGACCGGCGGCCCATTCTTATATCGCGTTGCACATCGTCCAAGCTGGGCCACCGGCAACGGAACAATTCGCGCGGCGCTGTCGCGACACCACGGGAAGAAGGTGAGTGCTCGCAGTTTTAGAGTTCGCGTGACCACCATAATTCCCACATATGCGTCTAGCTGTGTCGGTTGCGTCAAACCCCACCCTCTCGGGGACTTTATGTTAGGATTCGTCTGGTGCCATACTGATGGCTGAAGTTTTCACTGCTCACTCGCGGGCTCGCTCTTACCGCCTCGACGATCAAGGCGTGTGGGAATATACCGCGGCCGGCGAGTTGCCGGCTTTTGTTGCTTGGGCGGATATCCAGTTTGCCGACGGGACGAGGATTCGGCCTGCCAACGGAGCCGGGGTTCGGCTGCGATTGCGACGCCCCGACGAGGACCAGTTTCGCGCCCAGTTTTTCGCTCGCTGGAGAAACCAATATCCTCGTGCCTGGCGCCATAATCAGGAGCGATGGGCGCGCCAGCTCCGCCGATACTTTCAGCTGTGGTTCCCGCTTATGTTGACCGTGCCGTTGGGTTGTCTTTACGTGTATTATTGGGTATTGGGCAGCTCACCATCGGCGGCCGAGTGGCTTGCCGAAACGAACCGTGGTGCCAGAATGATTGGTCTATGCGTGGTCCTGTGTTGGCTAAGCGATTTGTTCTTTTGGCGCAGGTACTTTCGGCTACCACCGAACTAGGTCTAACAAAACCGCCGTTGCGATTCGTCGCATCTTGGAAGAAAGTTTCGGCGCAATGTTTGTATTGTGCAACCGAACGATTGCAACATTGACTTCCCGATACACTCGTGCTATCCATAGAAAATCGTCGATATTACGCGATAGCGTCATTCTGACACCTGAAAGGAGGCCGACCATGCGTGCGCTTGAATCCATCTCGATCCGGTCGAGCCTCGGACCCGTCCTCGGTTAGCCACTTCTGCTGGCCCTGACGGGCCAGGCTCTCACGTTACACAATCGGTTCCATTCTATCCCGGTGGATCGGCGTGCTTTTGCTGCGCGCCGTTCCCCTTCACGTGAGAGTACCCATGAAATCGAAGAAGCCTTCGCAGCGGCAGATTCTTTCGTCTTGTAACGAGATAGGATCCGATGATGGTGTCGATCCTCATACCTTCTTTCGCAAACCCTCCCGTAAGGGAAACAACCGCAAAGCCCTCCAGCTGTGCGGACAAATTGCTCGGACCTTGAGCGCGGTTCTTGCCTGGGAAAGTGGCAATGACCTCTTGCAAAGCCTTACCGTCGAATCGGTCGAGCCCGCGCCGGATTCGACGCGCGTGCTGGTAACCGTCGGTTTGCCAGCGCCTGGGGATACGGCGGAACTCAGCGAAGTACTTGAATGCCTGCACCGCTCCGCGGGGAAATTCCGGTTCGAAGTCGCAGCGGCCATCCACCGCAAGCGCGTGCCGGAACTGGTGTTTCGCGTCTCGCAACGAGGGGAGGTGAATCCATGAGTAAACCTCTTGCCGATGCTGTCGTCCGGCGCTGGCTCGCCGGGCCCTTGCCCGATGACGTATCTCGTTCGCTCGACCGTTTGGCCCACACGGACGATGTGCATTTTCTGGCCGTGATGCCGGATGTTCATTTGGCTCATGAAATCTGCACGGGGACCGTCGTGGCCACGAAGCGGCGGCTCTATCCCCACGCGGTCGGGAATGATATTGGTTGCGGAATGGCCGCCCTGTGCTTTCCGTGCGAGGCCTCCATTCTTGCCGACGAGCAGTCGGCGGCGCGCTTACTGGCCGGGCTGTATCGGACTGTGCCCGCCATACGCCATTCCCGGCTCACGCAGAGCGAAAAGCTGCCCGAGCTTTTGGGCCGCGCCCCGCTAAGTCAGCCGCAGCTCGAGAAGCTCAAAGGGCGAGATGGCCGGGTTGAGTTCGCCACGCTGGGCCGTGGTAATCATTTCATTGAGCTCCAGGCCGACGAGGAGGACCAGCTCTGGGTCATGATCCATAGCGGATCACGCGCCATGGGCCAGGCCATCAACGAGATTCACCTCAACAAGACTCGCCGTGCCAATACCGACCTTCCTTTCCTGGATGCCGAAAGCGAAGCAGGAAGGGCATACCTCGCGGACCTTGAATGGGCCTGTCACTATGCCGACGAAAGCCGGCGGGCGATGGCAGAGGCGGTGACGGCGCTCATGGCCGACCTGTTCGGCGTCGTGGCCGACCGAGCGTCGTTTATCGGTTGCAACCACAACCACGTATACCGGGAGAAGCATTTCGGCGAAGAGTTTTGGGTACACCGCAAGGGCGCGATTTCGGCCCGCGAAGGAGAGCGAGGGATCATTCCCGGCTCGATGGGAACGGCGAGCTTCCATGTAATCGGACGCGGAAACGAAGACTCTCTTCGCTCGAGCTCGCACGGCGCGGGTCGTACCATGAGTCGCACGCAGGCCTTCCAGACCATTCCCATGAGTGAACTGCATCGGCAGATGAAAAGCGTCTGGTTTGACCAGCGCCTAGCGGGAAAGCTTCGGGATGAAGCGCCGTCTGCCTACAAGGACATCCACGCCGTCATGCGCGCCCAGCGCGACCTGACCCGCATTGCGCGGAAGCTGCGGCCGATTTTGAGCTACAAGGGAGTGTAACCATAGGATTGCCGAATGGGTTGAATAACCGCAAGCGCCCAGGGATCAGCGCGATGCTTATCCCTGGGCGATCAGCGCGTAGCCAAGTAGCGGTTTTTCTTCACGCCGCGCTGACAATGCTCCTGGCCGGCGGCAGTCGAAAGCTGGAGCGTATGAATTCAGTGCAATCGTGCGCGAGCGCGGCGGATTCGTCAAAAGCGGAAACCGGCGCTGAAGGAGAGGCCATGGGCCCAAAAGCTGTCCGTGTTGTATGGCACCGGGGGCACCGGCGCCGCTCCGGGGCCAACACCCGGAAAGGTCGGCACTTGCCCGAACGGAGGCGGCGTCTTGGCGCCCGCACTGGCTTCCGGCGATGACCCAAGCGGAATGTCTGCCCCTCAAGAGGGCTTTGCGTCCCTTGCGTTGGTGATTAGAATGGCCCGCACCCATCGGGTGCTACGCCACGATTTCTCGACCAGAACCGTTGTCTCGGGAAAAGGAATTCGCACATGACTCGATTCCGTACCACACTGCTGCCCATCATCGTTTGCTTGGTTGCCCTCGGCGTCCACGCCGATGACAGGCAAGGGAACAGCTTTAAGGGTTGGGGAAGCGTGATCGACCCCGATCGGGACTGCGAGATTACCCTCAAGGGTGACGCAGTCACCTTCAAGCTGCCGGGCACCGCCCACGATTTCGCGGCCGAACTCCAGCGCTGGAATGCGCCGCGCATCCTGTCCGACGTCACCGGCGATTTCATCGTCGAGGTCAAAGTTGCCGGCGAGTTTCAGCCGTCCGAGACAAGCACGATCGAAACCCGCCAGCCGTATAACGGAGGCGGCCTGTTGCTCGTGAAGGACCGCGACAATTACGTCAGCTTGCACCGAGGGGCCGTCGAGCTGAATGGCCAGGTCCGTCAGTACGCGAACTTTGAATTGCGCAAGGACGCCGAACTTGCCATCTCGCGCTCCGAACTGGGACTCGACGACAAGGATGCGTATCTGCGCATCGAGCGCCGCGGCAACAAGATCTTCGCACTAGCGAGCCACGATGGGATCCAGTGGAAGTCCTACGAAGAGCCTATCATCTTCGATTTTCCCGAGACCGCGCAGCTCGGCGTGGAGGTGGTCAACTCGTCGAACAAACCGTTTACCTGCATGATGGAGGGCTTCACGGTGTTCCGCAAGGCCACAGATGCCGACGCGAAACGTTGATGAAACGACGCCGTTCTCGTCATGCCGACGCCGGACACCCCGAAGTAAGTTACGGTGGTCAATGGGACCGATGCCGCCGAACGAAAAGGAGGGATCAAGGCACCTGCCTCGGAAACTCCTAGAGCTTTTCGTATCCCGTGGTCTTAGCGGTTTGGGGCCCCTGAAACAGCATGTAACCCGGGCGGTTCTGCCAACTCGAGGGACCAGCAAGGATTTTGCCGTGGGCCAGAACTGATTCCCGAACGACTTGTTCCCGCGTGTTGTAAGACGGGGAGCCATCGCGGTCGCCGGCGAATTGGCCGAAATCGTTGCTTGCGACCATGACGATATCGATCCCCTCGACCTCGTTGAGGATGCGATCGATCATGCCGACGCCCGTCGGGCTCTCAATCTGAATCAGAATCAGAATGTTGTTATTGGCGTTGGTGGCATACCCTTTACCCCAGAGGGCTGCGGCTTGGTTGCGGCCCGAGCTGCGACGACCCCAGGGCTTGGCATTCGGGGACTCCTGATTACCAATCGGAAATTTGGAGAACAAGACCCCATTGCGGGCTTCCTCAACCGACTCGACCATCGGAATGACGATCCCGAGTGCGCCGGCATCGCAGGCTTTCAGGATGTCGCCGACGTTTGCCGACGGAACTCGGAGGAACGGGATGCTCCCGGCTTCGGCGACCACTTTGATCAGTTGCTGCGATTCGCGCCAGGTCAAGGTACTATGCTGCATTTCAATCCACATGAAATCCTGCCCTGCGCAGGCTGCTTTCGCGGCTTCGAGGTCAGGTTCGGTGATCGTGTTGCTAAAGACCTGCTTGCCGGCTTTGAGTTTCGTGATTACGGTGTTGAAGGTGAGCGAACCGGGCGGCGCGATCGGGTCCTTCGGGGGTGAGAGGTGAGAGGGGTTTTGCTGCTCATCCCGACGTCCTGCAGTCATTTTAGGTCCTCCACGATGTTCATTCCTGTCGCCGTGCAGGCGACTTAACGTCCGGCTAGCGGGCTTTTGCCAGCATCCGATCCTGCGCCGACGATTTCGACGCAGCCGAGTATTCTGACCATACCGGTTTTGAGCCCATCGTCAACGCGCGCGTGCTTTGATGTCGCTCATCGCGACCAATGGTTCGTGCCCTGCGCCTGGCTTCTCGAGCAATCGGCCGACGAAAGGCGGCGCTACCACGAGGAATGGGCGCGCTCATTCATGGACCATAAATCCACGCGAGATACTCCTCAAGCTCAATGAGCGCCTGCCGAAGTCGTGGCGTCAAGAGATCACGGGCCTTTGTAGGCGCTCCCTTCCGGCCCTCGAACCACAGATTCTCCAGGTACGACACGTGGACGGCGTTCTAAGATGTGCACTTTGAGCGCTGCTTGGTCGGCCCTGCCGCGGACGCACGTCAAGGCGTGTCAGCCTCCACTTCCGTACGCCTGACTCCGAAGGTTTTCGCAAACTGTGCGCGGTCCGCGTCGTTCATTTGAAAAAACTCTCGACACCAAACACAGCAGGAGGCACTGGCGCTCACCAACCGTCCGTCTTTGGCGACAATAGACAGACGCTCCATCGGCATGGCCCCAGGAGGCACGGGACCGCCCGGGTAGTACGCAATGCAGGTGAATCTTCCCCGCTGCTCGCTAAAGTGTGGCGGAGCTTTGGCAATCAAAGAGGCAATTTCGTCGCCCGGCGCGATTCTGCCAAACCAGAGATCTTGCCCAAGCGAATAACCAATGACCCGGCGATAGGACGAAAAATCGCCGAGACTCCAAATGCGCCAGGTCCAGCACAAAGCCAGACCGACCGCAATAAGAGACAAGGCAGTGAGCAAAAGCCGAGACCAACGTGGAGACCCGAACTTTCGCATGACTCGCCTCCGTAGGCCGAACGCTTGTGGTCACTGGCCGGGCCGGCTCAAGGGAACGTGGTGTCACGCGGTACCGTTGTGCCGATCGGGTCAAGCGTAGCCCATTGTTAGCGACCGCCCCGCGCGATGACGTTGAAGCGCGGGCCGGTCAGTCGGAATTTTCCCACAACAGGAATGCTCTTGGACCTTCTGCACCGATCCGAGTGCCAATCGCTTCTATTTCGTTCCGTGTAGCCAAACCAAACATCGTATCAGCCGAGAAGGTGACACCGTGGATGTTGCTGTCATCGACGTGGACCGCCTGCAGTCCCGGGTACAGCCGGCGCAGGTCCGGGGAGGGTGCGACCTGCATTGCTCGCCATCCTCCAAAAACGCTGCAGACGTCGCAGCGCTCAAAACGGACGAACGCCTCGCAACCCGACTCAAACGCTGGGACGTCGAAAAACTGCGCGAGGAATCGGGCCAACTGCTCTAGTTGTCGGTCGGTGTAATCCTCGCCCCGGGTGTAAACCAACTCGTGCAAAACGGGATATTCTCTCCTCAGAAGTGTAACGTCAGGGTCTTCGGCCATCGCGCGAAAACCACGGACCACATAGTCCAGGTCCCCTCGACACCGGTTCGGGTTATCCGCTAGCCGCAGAACTACTCCGACGACCGACGGATAACGCATGCAATAGCCGCCGGCTTGCTGGTCGAGGGTAATGATGTAGCCGGGGGACTCATCAAATCCCTCGACTTGCTGGTCTTGTTCAATCGATGCGATTTCGTAGCCGACCGCGACCGCCGGCAACACAATTCCAGTACCCAAGGGCTCAATGCGGATCATGTTATGCCGCTAATACCAAGCGCACTGGCACGGGCCGTTCGTGCGTTAGTGAACTGCGAAGAACGATTAGGCGGCCCGTGCCCGGTGATTAAGTTTTGCAAAACATGATCGGAGCACCAGCAGCGCTCTGCGGCGTTTTCTCCGGTTGTACCTGGCTCGCCGGAGCGACTCATCCACCGCGTTACGCTTCTTTGCGTTTCAAGCGAAAGAAGCGATCTACCGCGAATGGACCGGGCCCGCCAAGCACGAGGCAGAGACACACGGCAATGATGGCCACGTTGTATTCGTACCCGCCCTGTCGAATGTCAAATCCGTTGGGCCAATGAACCGTCGCAATCGCCCCGGCCATGATGGCGATAATCCCGAGAGCCGCCAGGCGAGTCAGAAAGCCAATCCCCAAGGCGATTCCGCCAATCAGTTCTCCCCAGGCCACCGCGAGCTGTGCCGCGGCCGGCGGCGCTTCGGATGTCTTGTTCCAGCTGGCGCCCCACTGCTTGTCGGGACCACCGACCAGGTCCAGGCCGTGAAAGATAAAGATGGCCGCCAAGGCGAGCCGTAGCAGAAGCGGCACGAGCGTGTTCTTGCAAAAAATGCTAAACATGGAAAAACTCCTCGGCGTTTGAGGAAGTCGGGACAGCGCTGAGCAGGGGGCCGAGGTCCGAAACCCAATGGGATAATGACCTCAAGCATTGATCGAGATCTCGGCCGCTATTATAGAGCACGGCACGTGCCAAATGCGAAATGATCTTCAGAAGACCCGTCGCCTGCTGGCGAACAATCACGACCCCGTATTGGCATGTTCTTTGCTCTGAATATAAACCTTAACAGTGGCGTCGTTTTGAAAGCGACGACGGGAACGGGTCCAGCTGAGAAATGTTGGTGCCTGTGAAAGAATCGCCCATGGCCAATCGAGCGGTTTCTCCGGCGTTGTCCGCAACCGTTGCAGACGGTGCCGCTCTGGCAAGCTTCTATCGTACCGTTCGCGACAGAACCGAGACCTTATGCGAGCCGCTCACTGCGGAAGATTATGTCATTCAATCCATGCCGGATGCCAGTCCGGCCAAATGGCATCTCGCCCACACGACCTGGTTCTTCGAGACATTTATTTTAGCGCCGCAGCTGCCCGATTACCAACCCTACCATCCTCAGTTCGGCTTTCTTTTCAATTCTTACTATAACGCCGCCGGACCACGCTGGCCGCGGCCGCAGCGCGGGCTGTTATCACGGCCCACCGTGGCGGACATCTACCGCTACCGCGCCCATGTGGATGAGCACATGACGCGACTCTTCCCAGCGGCATCTGCCGGGAGCGATACAGAAGTCGCCGCAACCGTGCTCTTGGGTCTAAACCACGAGCAGCAACATCAAGAATTGATTATCACCGACCTCAAGCATGCCTGGGCGGCCAACCCGCTTCATCCGGTCTATCGCGAGGCAATTTCGGACAGCGGACAGCCGCCCGCTGCGAGCTGGCTGCACTTTTCGGAAGGTCTGAATTGGGTCGGACACGATGGTAACGGCTTCGCTTTCGATAATGAGTCGCCACGGCATCAGGTTTTCCAGCACGGGTTTCAACTGGCGAGCCGACTGGTGACCAATGCCGACTACCTGGCCTTTGTCACCGATGATGGTTACGATCGGCCCGAGCTGTGGTTGTCGGAAGGGTGGGCCACCCGCCAAGCCAGAGAATGGACCGCACCGCTCTACTGGGAGGCCGAGGGGAGCGATTGGTTCCTCGTGACGCTGGCGGGATTGCGGCGGCTCGACCCGGCCGAACCGGTTGGCCACATCAGTTACTATGAGGCCGACGCCTTTGCACGCTGGGCCGGTGCCCGCCTCCCGACGGAGGCGGAATGGGAAGCGGCCGCTTCCCGAATGCCGGTGGTCGGACACTTTCTGGAAGGCGGCCGTTTCCATCCCTCGGCTGTGCCCGCCCCGGAGGACCACGGTCCGCTCCACCAGCTTTATGGCGATTTATGGCAATGGACGGCCAGCCCCTACACGGGCTATCCCGGTTACCGACCGCCCATCGGCGCCCTGGGTGAGTACAACGGCAAGTTCATGTGCAACCAATTCGTGCTGCGGGGTGCTTCCTGCGCCACGCCCCACAGCCATGCCCGCCGCACCTATCGCAATTTCTTTCCTCCGGATGCGCGCTGGCAATTCACCGGCATACGCCTGGCCAAGGATCTCTCATGATCACAATCTGCGATCGCTCACCGTCCCCCGACGTGCGGAATTCCTTGCGCGAGCAATTCCGCGCGGATGTGCTCCGCGGCTTGCATGCGCCGATCAAGGAACTGCCGTGCAAGTACCTCTACGATGAAGCCGGCTCAGAACTGTTCGAACAAATCACCGAGTTGGAAGAGTACTACCCGACGCGCACCGAGCGGGCCATCATGGAGCGCCACGCCCCGGAGATGGCCAGCCTGCTGGGCCGCCGCTGTCTGCTCATCGAGTACGGCAGCGGCAGCAGCACCAAGACGCGGCTCCTGCTCGACCAGCTGCGCGACCCGGCCGGCTATGTGCCGATCGACGTTTCGGGCGAACAGCTGCGCCGCTCGGCGCTGGCTCTGGCCGAGGCATACCCCCTGGTCGAGGTATTGCCCCATTGCGCCGACTTCACGCGGACGCTGGAACTGCCCGTCTCCCGCAAGCGCGCCGCACGGCGGGTGGTTTATTTCCCCGGCTCGACCATAGGCAACTTCACGCCGGATGAGGCGCTGGTTCTGCTGGGGCAGACCGCGGCGCTGTGCGGCGCAGAGGGCCGGCTATTACTGGGCGCCGATCTGCAGAAGGACCCGAACGTGATCGAGGCGGCCTACAACGATCGGCAGGGCGTCACGGCCGCGTTCAATCGCAATCTCCTGGTCCGAATCAATCGGGAGCTGGGCGGCGATTTCGAGGTCGGGCAGTTCGCCCACCGCGCCTTCTACAACCGCGCCGAGGGGCGGATCGAAATGCACCTGGTCAGCCGGTGTGAGCAATGGGTGCACGTCGCGGACGCGGCCTTCTTCTTCACCATGGGCGAATCGATCCGCACCGAGTATTCCTACAAGTACACGCTCCGCGACCTGGGCAACCTCGTCGCACTGGCCGGCTTTGCCGTGAACCGCGTGTGGATGGACGACCAGAAGTTCTTCAGTGTGCTCGATCTGACCATTACCAAGTCCAATCATCGGCAATTCGCCAGGCGCGGCGATCGCGGCGGGAGCCCTGCATGCTGGAGCTGACCGGCGTCTCCAAGACCTACCAACGAACCATGGCCCTGCAGCCAACCGACCTGACGGTGCCAAAGGGAAAAACCAGCGTGCTGATCGGCCCCAGCGGATGTGGCAAATCGACGCTGCTGCGCCTCATGATCGGCTTGATCGCTCCGGACACCGGCACGGTGCGCTTCCGGGGGACCGAGTTGACTCCGGACAATGTCTCGGCCCAGCGCCGGCACATGGGCTATGTCGTTCAGGATGGAGGTCTGTTTCCGCATCTGACGGCGCGAGAGAACGCGACGCTGATGGCCCGCTACCTGGGCTGGGACAGCAAGCGCCTCGACGACCGCCTGGCCGAATTGGCCGCGTTGACACAGTTTCCCGCCGACGGACTCGACCGCTATCCGGTGCAGCTCTCCGGCGGACAGCGGCAGCGCGTTAGCCTGATGCGGGCGCTGCTGCTTGACCCCGACTTGCTCTTGCTCGACGAGCCGCTCGGCGCCCTCGATCCCATCATCCGCTCCGACTTGCAGGAAGTCTTGCGGCGCATTTTCCGGACGCTGGGCAAAACGGTGGTGCTGGTGACGCACGACCTCGGCGAGGCCGGCTTCTTCGGCGATTGCATCACCCTGCTCCGCGGCGGCCGGATCGTTCAGCAAGGGACGCTGCGCGAATTGGTCGAGCAGCCGGCCGACCCGTTTGTCACCCAGTTCATCAACGCCCAGCGCGGACCCTGGGCAGAGCTCCAGCCATCCCTGCGAGGGAGTCCGTCATGACGGTTCGAGGCCCGCTCCGCTATGGGATCGTCCTGGTCGGCCTGGGCCTTTTGCTCAGTGTCTCGGCGGTGTCATGCTTTCATAAGCGTCCGTTGGTGCGAACCGGTTCCAAGGCCTTCACCGAGTCGGTCATCCTGGGTGAGATACTCTCCCTGATGGCCTGGCCCCGCGGCATGGAGGTCGATCACCGGCAAGGTCTGAGCGGCACGCAAGTAGCCTGGCGCGCCCTGGTCAGCGGCGAAATCGACGCCTATGTCGACTACGCCGGCACCATCCGCAAGGAAATCCTGACCGGCGCCGACCTGCCGACCGCGGAGTCGCTGCGCGAAGCCCTGGCCGACCGCGGCATCCACATGAGCCGGCCCCTCGGATTCAACAACACCTACGCCATCGGCATGCGCAAAGAAACGGCCCAGCGGCTCGGGATCCACAAGATCTCCGACCTGCAAAATCATCCCGACCTGAAGCTCGGCTTCACCAGCGAGTTCCTTGACCGCTCCGACGGCTGGCCCGGCCTGCGCGCCCACTACCGCCTGCCCCAGACCAGCGTCAAGGGAATGGAGCACGCCCTGGCCTATGCCAGCCTCCAATCGGGCGATATCGATGCGATGGACCTGTATTCCACCGATGCGAAAATCAGGGCTTATGACCTCCAAGTGCTGGATGACGACATGAACTACTTCCCGAACTACGATGCCGTGGTGCTCTACCGGGCGGACCTGGAAACGCGGGTGCCGCCCGTTGTCGAAGCGTGGCGGAAGCTGGAAGGGCGCATCTCCGAGAGCGCGATGCAGGAAATGAACGCGCGCGCCGAATTGGAGAAGGTGCCGGAACGACGCATTGCTGCCGACTTCCTGGCCAAGGTCGGATTGCTGAGTCCGGAAGAAAGCAGCGAAGTTCAGGTCGAAAGCACGGGCGCGCGGCTGCTGCGGCTGGCAGAGCAGCACCTGGCACTGGTGGCACTATCGTTGGGGGCGGCGATCTTGGCCGCGCTTCCCCTCGGCGTCCTGGCCGCGTATCGACCAGCAGCAGGCCAATTGATTCTGGCGGCCGTGGGGATCTTGCAGACGATTCCATCCATCGCCCTGCTCGTCTTCATGATTCCCTTCCTGGGGATTGGCGCACCGCCGGCGATGGCCGCTCTGTTCCTGTATAGTTTGCTGCCGATCGTGCGCAACACCTATGCCGGCTTGCATGATATCCCGTTACCCTTGCGCGAGTCGGCGGCGGCATTGGGGCTGCGGACGGCGGCCCGACTGCGATTGATCGAATTGCCCATAGCCTCCCGGACAATCCTGGCGGGCATCAAAACGGCGGCGGTCCTCAACGTCGGCACGGCCACGCTGGGAGGCTTCATCGGCGCCGGCGGTTTCGGCGAGTTGATCTTCACCGGCCTCTACAAGTACGACCAGGCCCTCATCCTGCAAGGCGCGATCCCAACGGCCATTCTGGCGCTCTTGGTGCAAGGCCTGTTCGAGCTCGCGGAGATATACCTGGTGCCCAAGGGATTGCGACTGCGGCCGGCCATGGTGGCTTAGTGCACGAACAAGAGGCCTTTTGTACAATGGCCGTGCTTTGGGTGGCACGTCCTGAGCGAACCGCGAAGGGCGTGGGGCACAGGCGGCCTCTAACTCCACGCCCTTCGCATCCTGCTCGGGGCGTGCCACCCAAACCCTGCAATAGCGCTCATGCAGGAGCTCACATGATTCTCCACTAGGTTGCTAATGGACAAGAGATTGCCCTGGTTGATACCAAGCGGCCGTGGCACGTAGTGTCGGCTGACGGGTCAACGCGGTTCGAGGTTTTGCCAGGTATGCTGGTTGAGTGAGAATGGGGCAGCAACGATAAACGAGCGTGGGACGGTACCGGCGATCCTGGTTTCTCTGAGTTCACTTTCGCTCAGCGCAGCCGCCGCTGCTGTGCTTGAATGTTATGCCGCTAGAACATGAAGTCGTTTCACACCAGCACGTTTCGGATTCTTGGGACCCAGCCGCGATTGTCACCAGCGGCCGCATCCGAGGTCGAGCGTGCCGAGGAGCGGCTTGGGTTCCGACTACCGGCGTCTGTTCGCGAATGGTACGGTTACGACAACGCGATCGGAATTCTGGTGGAACATAGCAATCAGGATCCCCCGATTCCCATCGACAAATTTGTGGTGTCACAGTGGAAGTCGCGCCGATTGCTCCCGTTTCGAATCGAGAATCAGGGGGTTTGTGTTTGGTCGATCATGCTCGACGGGTCGGACGATCCGCCGGTCTATGTTGACGTGGACTCGAATGGAACGGAATGGCGCATGCAGGCTCCGACATTCTCGGACTACGTTTACGCCTGCGTGTGGGATTACGAGGTTGTACTCGGCCAACCTGGGCTTGCCCAAGCCCAAAACGAGCCCGTATCGGCGGAGGCTATCATAGATCTGGAAAAGGCATTTGTCCCACAGTCGAAGACATATGGTTGGCCCGGCAGCACGCAATACCGCTTCGCCGGGAAAAATCATGCAATCCTGATCTGGTCGGCGGAGAAGCAGGCTGACTGGTTTGTGGGCGCCAGGGATGAAGGTTCCCTGGAATCGGCATTGAGAATCGTCTGGAAACTCGATGGCGTTGGGAACTCGTTCTACGACTGTTCCGACATTGCAACGAGGGTTCTTGCCAGAGTTCGGAGCGAGGCATAACCATTCGCCGCGGCAGCCGGCCGCGATCCTGATTTCTCGGATTCACAGTCGCTCAGCGCGGCCTCCGCTGCTGAGCTATGTTAGACGATTCGTTCGACGGCAATTTTTCTTCCAGGCTATGGTTCGTCGGCAGCCAAACGTCGTCTTATCTAAGATAGATGCCATGTCGACCGAAGCAGCGCAGGCCCTGGAGCCGTTCCGTTCGTACCTGGAGGTGCTCGCACGAGTTCACCTAGACCCCAGGCTGCGCGGCAAGCTGGATCCGGCCGACGCAGTCCAGCAAGCCATGCTGCGGGCCTACGCCGCCTGGCCGGAAATGAAGAACCCGGAACAGCCGGCGCTGGCCGTCTGGTTGCGGCGCATTCTGGCACGCACTTTGGCCGACCTGGTCAGGCACTATGAGCGGGACAAGCGGGCCGTTAATCTGGAGCGGTCGCTGGAGGCGGACCTGGATCGGTCGGCATCAGGGCTGGCGGGCTGGGTGGCCGCCGACCAGACTTCGCCCAGCCAGGCGGCCGTGCGCAACGAGGAGCTCCTCCGCTTGGCGGATGCCTTGGCAAGCTTGCCCGAGCCGCAGCGCGAGGTCGTGGTGCTGAAGCACTTGCGCGGCTGGAAGCTGCAACGGATTGCCGACCACTTAGGCCGCACGGTCCCGGCAATCGCGTCGCTGCTCCGCCGTGGGCTGGAAGACCTGCGGCATCAGCTTTCACCCTAGCAGTGCCTAACTTGCCGCGCAGGCTGGCGGTATCGGTAAGTTCACAACTTGCCGCCACAGAAACAGGAGTGAGCCATGGCGGAGCACAGCGATCCCCTTGACGCGATCATCGCCGAATACGTGCAGCAGGTGGAAACCGGCGTCGTGCCGGATCGGGAAGCCTTGCTGCAAAGTCACGCCGTTCTCGCCGACCGACTGCGCGACTTCTTCGCCGATTTTGACCGGCTCGACCGCCAGGCTGCCGAGCTGCGGCTCTCCGCCGACCCCAACCTCACCACCGACCAACCGGCCGTGGGGCAAGTTTCCAACTTGCCGTCTACCGCCGAATTGCCCCGCGTGTGCTACTTCGGCGACTATGAGCTGGTTGAAGTCATCGCCCGCGGCGGTATGGGTGTCGTCTACAAAGCCCGCCAGGTCAGCTTGAACCGGCTGGTGGCTCTGAAGATGATCCTGAAGGGTGAGCTGGCTACGCCGCGCGACGTGGCCCGCTTCCGGGCCGAAGCCGAGGCCGCCGCCAACCTCGACCACCCGCACATCGTTTCGATCTACGAAGTCGGTGAGCATGACGGCCAACAGTATTACGCCATGCGCTACATCGAGGGCGCCTCGCTGACCCGCCGCCCGCGGGCCGACACCCGTAACGAAGCCGCCCTTGTGGCCGTTGTCGCCCGGGCCGTGTACTACGCCCATCAGCACGGCATCCTGCACCGCGACCTCAAGCCGTCGAACATTCTCGTGGACCCGGCGGGCGTGCCATTCGTGGCAGACTTCGGGCTGGCCAAACGGGTCGATGCCGACCGCTCCCTGACGGTCAGCGGCGACATCGTCGGCACGCCGCGGTACATGGCGCCGGAGCAAGCAGCGGCGCGCAAGGATCTGACCGTAGCCGTGGACGTGTACAGCCTGGGCGTGATTCTATACGAGCGGCTGACCGGGCAGACACCGTTCACCGGGGAAACGCCGCTCGAGGTTCTGCGGCAGGTGCGGGAAGCCGAGCCGCCACGCCCATCGTCCATTACTCCCGGCTTGAATCGGGATTTGGAAACCATCTGCTTGAAGTGCCTGGAGAAGGACCCGGCCAAGCGCTATGGATCGGCAGGCGACCTGGCGAGCGACCTGGACCGCTGGCTGCGCGGCGAACCGATACTGGCACGGCCGGTGGGGCAGATGGAGCGCTTCGGACGCTGGTGCCGGCGGAACCCGGTGGTGGCCGGCCTTACCGCGACCGTGGCGCTGCTGCTCGTCATGGTAACCGCAGTGGCCGTAAGCTTTGGAGTTCACCAGCATCAAGCGAAACTCAGCCTCGCCGAAGCTCTGGAAACCGCGGAGCGGAGCCAGCGCGAGGCCGAACTACGGACGGAGTCCGAACGCCGAGAGCGGCAACGAGCTGTAAAGGCCGAGGACGAGCTGGAGCAAGCCCTGGTCCAGCGCTGGATCGGACCGCTGGGCCGTGGCGATACCGAAGCCCCCCTCACCGAACTCGAAGCCGAAGAGCTTTTGAATTTAGCCCAGAATCCCGGCGACCGGCTCTGGGAACGTTTCTGGCAAGAAGGCTTGCGTGCCCCAACGACGACCAGAAGAATCGCGGAACGAGCGGAGCCGGCACTGATCGCCGCCACGGGAGTCAATTCGGATAAACGCCGGCGAGCGACGTTGTTGCTGTTAGGACGGCTCCAAGCTCCCGATGTGAGCGCACAACAGCAGCTCGATCTCGCGTACCTAATGGCGCAGTTGGGCGATCTCGATCCGGCGACAATCGAAAGGCTTGCCGATGTACTTGGCCAATTCTTATCGAACGCGTGGAACAAAGACGAGGTATGGAAATTCGTCGCGGTGGCAGAAATGTGCCGGCCCGCGCCGGCGGCACGGTTGCTGAGGCACGCTCTGGAGAAGGAGACGGACGCCAATGTCCGGCAGGCGTTGGCGGACGGCCTTGCCCGCGTGGCCTCGCGGCTGGAACCCGCAGAGGCAGTTCGTGTGCTTGGGCAAGCACTGACGAAAGAGACGAACGCCTATGCCTGCGTTGCGTTGGCGGCTGGTCTTGCCCGCGTGGGTACGCGACTGGAAGCCGCGGAGGCGGCTCTCGTGTTGGGGCGAGCCCTGGGGAAGGAACAGGACGCCTATAGTTGCAAGGTGTTGGCGGATGGCCTAGTCGGCGTGGCTGCACGGCTAGAAGCCGCGGAGTCGGCGCGCGTGTTGAGCCAGGCGGCGCGTGACCTTGAGCAAGCGCTGGCGAAGGAGCCGAACTATAATCCCGGCATCGCGTTGGCGAATGGTCTTGCGGGCGTGGCGGCGTCGCTACAGCCCGCTGAAGCGGCTCACGTCCTGGGGCAAGCCTTGGAGAAGGTGACGGAATCTAATGTTCGCAGGCAATTGGCGAATAGTCTAGTCGGTGTGGTTCCGCGGTTGGAACCCGTCGAGGGGGCTCGGGTGCTGGGGAAAGCCCTGGAGACGGAGACGGACTATTGGGCGCGCCAGTCGTTGGCCGCAGGTCTTGCCGACGCCGCTGGACGCCTGGAAACCAGGGAGGCGGCTCGCGTGCTGGAGCAAGCCCTGGAGAAGGAGACCAACCCTTCTGCCCGCGTGGCCTTGGCGGACCGTCTTTCCGGCGTGGCTGCTCAGCTCGAACCTGTGGCGAAAGCCAGAGTGCTGACGGAGACGGCTCACGTGCTGGGGCAAGCCCTGGAGAACGAGACCAACCCTTCCGCCCGCGCGACGTTGGCGGCAGGTCTTGCCGACGCCGCTGGACGCCTGGAAACCGGGGAGGCGGCTCGCGTGTTGAGGCAAGTCCTGGAGAACGAGACGAACGCTGCGGCCCGCGCGGCGTTGGCGACAGGTTTTGCCGCCGCGGCTGGACGCCTGGAAACCAGAGAGGCGGCTCGCGTGCTGGAGCAAGCCCTGGAGAAGGAGACCAACCCTTCTGCCCGCGTGGCCTTGGCGCACCGTCTTGCCGACGTGGCTGCGCGGCTCGAACCTGTGGCAAAAGCCAGAGTGCTGACGGAGACGGCTCGCATGCTGGCCGAGACGGCTCGCTTGCTGTTGCGAGCCCTGGAGAAGGAAACGGACGCCTCGGTCCGCGAGGACTTACTAAATGTTCTTGCCGAGGTGGCCGAGCGGCTCCAACCTGTGGAAAAAGCCCAAGTGCTGGCAGAGGCTGCTCGAGTGCAGGGGCAAGCCCTGGAGAAGGAAACGGACGCTAATTCCCGTTTCACATTGGCGAACGGACTTGCCAGCGTGACGGCGCATCTGGAACCCGCTGAGTCTGCTCGCGTGCTGGGGCAAGCCCGGGCCCTGGAGAAGGACGATTCTGCTCGCGCGGCGTTGGCGAATAGTCTTGCCGTTGCGGCTGCGCGGCTGGAGCCCGCGGAGGGGGCTCGCGTGCTGCGACAAGCCCTCGAGAAGGAGACGAATGCTTCTGCCCGCACGACGTTGGCGGATGGTCTTGCCGGCGCAGCCGCGCGGCTGCCACCCACGGATGCGGCCAAAGTGTGTGTTCCCGTAATCCAGCAACTAGTACCGGCCGCGGCGGCGGCCACTGAGTCATCGGGAGATCGATACATCCTGGCGCTAGCCGCGGCGCATCTGGTCCACGCTTTAGAGCCGGAGATGGCCGCTGATTATTCAAAGCGTCTGGCGTTCATCGTTTGTTCTGGCCGAGACCCCGATACCAGCTATGGGAGTAGCGGGGAGTACGGTCTCGTCAACAGCTTGGATGTCGTGCTCACGAATCCCAGCCCACCAGAGGTAAGCCGCTGTGGAGTCGCAGTGGCGACGGCCGTGGGGTTGGCGGGCGGCCAATCGTTCGTTGCCGTCCCCGCCCTGCCGCTCGCCGGGAAATCCCTCCCATGCCGGTTGTCCACCCAGGACCTGGTCGAACTCCTTAAAATGCCGACCTGCTTCGGCAAGGCCCGCGAGGTTGTCCTCAAGCATCTGTGCAACCGCTACGGCCGCACGTTCGCCAACCACTGGGAGTTCGTCCGTTACGCTCCGGAGAAGGGCCTGAACCTAGACTTCACGACGCCGCCCAAGCGGCCAGGGCAGCCGTAGGCGGACCCACCGCGGCGCCGACCTGTCGGCCGTCCCGGTTCCTGCTAATCTTGCCTTTTTTTTGCCACGTCGCGCTTGATGTGTTGAACCAAATTCTTCATAACGAAGCCCTGCTCCGGACAAATGTCCACGCGGGCGCCTCGTTCGCGCAGATTGTCGGCCAGCACCGGACCGACGGCGGCGACGCGCACCCGCTCTAGACCCTGCTGCAGGGTCGATTCCAGGCCGCGCTCCCGCGCGACTTCGTAGAGCCGATCGACCTGCGGCGAGCTCGTGAAGACGACGACATCGACTCCGCCGCCAGCCATCCGGGCGATCAGGTCGGCGACGCGGTCGCTATCGGCGGCCGGCGCGTAGACGTAGGGTAGAACCGTACGCACGGTGGCACCGGCCGATTCCAGGAACGCTACCAGAGGCGGATTGGGGCCGCCGTACAGCGTGACTCCCACGACCTGTCCCTGGAGCGGTTCTTGCCGCAACGTGGCGATGACCCCTTCGGTCGTAGGCGCCTCGGCCACCTGGGCCGGCGTCAGTCCAATCTCTTTGAGTGCCCGCACCGGCTTGGGACCGCGGGTCACCAGGTGCGTCTGGCCCAGTGCGGCGATCACCGGTTCGCGCAGCGCCGCCCGTTCGGCGAACCCCAGCAAGCGGCGCAGGGCTTCCCCCGTCATCAGGACCACATAGCCGAACCGGCCGGCGCTCAATTCATGGAGCCAGTCCAGCACGGGCGCCGGGTCGGGCGCATCGAGAATGCTGACCAGTGGGCAGCGCAGGGCCGTCGCCCCCTCCTCCTCGAGCATCCGCGCGAGGTCTTCGAGCTGACGGCTTTCGGCCAGGGCGACCGTACGGCCTTCCAGGGGGCGGGTCATGACATGCCTCTTATCACTTCTGGTAGGGTAGGAACTTGCCGTTCATCATGATGACGATGCGGTCCCGCTGGGGGTCTTCTTTTTTCTGGATGTCCAGCGCAAAGTTGATGGCGCTCATGATGCCGTCGCCAAACGTCTCGTGTCGCGGCACAAAGTGCCACTCTGTGGCTCGGTTGGGATTAGTCTATGCCCGTCCGGGCGAGACGGCGCCCAGAAATCAGGCCGGACTGCTGGGGTGCGGCCGGTGGCAAGACCTCCATTGCGAGCGGTTGGCGTAGGCAATTTGTGCTGGTGGAAGCGGAGTCATCGAATCGCGCTGCTAATTTTTTCTCGATTCTCACGGGAAAACTATTGCCCTTACGCGGATTCCCTTCTACAATTTCGTTCTGACAACTCGGTGAGTATCTTATCCAGAGTGGCTGAGGGATAGGGCCCTGTGAAGCCACAGCAACCGGTCTTCTGTAATGGAAGATGCTGGTGCTAACTCCCACCCGGTCCGGCCGGGAGAGATAAGATCGTGCCCTCCCTGCACGCCTCTTCGTCTCCTCATCCGGTAGAGGCATTTTTCCATACGCCTCTTCACGACCTTTTCTGGAAGATCCCACCAGTTCTGTCGTTTGCAACCAAGTTTCGTGTTAGCCGGCCCTCTTGCGGGCCACAGACATCTTGCCGCGCGAGGACCGACGGATTAATCGTCGATTCGGACCTGTCCACGGCACAAGCGGTCCGGCTAACGGTGGCCCGTGACTCCAGACGAAGGACCCAGACATGAGCGATTTTGTGCGTGGATTGAAATGTCGGCTGTGTGGCAAAATGTATCCCAAGGAGCCGCTGAATTTTTGCACCGATGACTTTGGCCCGCTCGAAGTCGATTACGACTACGACGCCATCGCCGAGGTGCTAAGCCAGAGCAAGATCGAGCTGCGGCCCAATAATATGTGGCGCTACCGCGAGCTGCTGCCGCTCGATGGCGAGCCGACCGTCGGCGCCCAGGTCGGCGGCACTCCCCTGGTCAAGGCCGATCGACTCGCAGAGGCCATCGGCGTCGAACGACTCTGGCTCAAGAACGACGCCGTCAATTTCCCCACGCTCTCGTTCAAGGATCGGGTCGTGTCGGTGGCCCTGAGCAAGGCCCGCGAATTCGGGTTTCAGACCGTCGGCTGCGCCTCGACCGGCAACCTGGGCAACAGCGTCGCCGCCAACGCCGCCGCCGCCGGCCTCCAGGCCTATATCTTCATCCCCTCCGACCTCGAACGCACCAAGATCCTCGGCACCAGCATCTATGGCGCCAAGGTCGTCGGCGTGCATGGCACCTATGACCAGGTCAATCGCTTGTGTACGCAGGTCGCGTTCAAGTACGGCTGGGGTTTCGTAAATATCAATCTGCGTCCGTTCTATGCCGAAGGATCGAAGACGGTCGGTTTCGAGATCGCCGAGCAACTCGGCTGGCGAACCCCGCAACACGTCGTGGTGCCGATGGCCGGCGGCAGCCTGATCGGCAAGGTTCAGAAGGCGTTTAATGAGCTCGCCCGGATCGGCCTGATCGAGAACCCGGCGTGCAAAATCCACGGCGCTCAAGCAACCGGCTGCAATCCGATCAGCGCGGCGGTCAAGAACGGCTGGGAGGCGCATCGGCCGGTGCGCAAGCCGAACACCATCGCCAAGTCGCTCGCCATCGGCGACCCGGCGGACGGCTTCTTCGCGGCCAAGGTGATTCGCGGCTCGGGTGGCTGGGCCGAGGATGTCAGCGATGCCGAGATTGCCGAGGCGATGGCCTTGCTCGGCCGAACGGAAGGTATTTTCGCGGAGACCGCCGGCGGGGTGACGTTGGCGGTGACCCGCAAGCTGATCGAGCAGGGCCGTATTCCGCGCGACGAGGAAATCGTGATCTGCATCACCGGCAACGGCCTCAAGACTCAAGACGCCGTGACTTACCTTCTCGAACGGCCGTCGATCATCAATCCGTCGCTCGATGAGTTCTCGGCGCTGGTGGACGACAAGGTGGCGGAAGAAGTGCTGGTGTGACAAGGAAAAAGGAAAAAGGAAAAAACAAGAAAATGGTAGTCCGTGATGGCAATACAAACGAAACCGGCTCGCGATCTGCAAGAGCGTCTTTTTTCCTTTGCATTGCGGATCGTTCATCTGTGCCAGAAACTTCAGGAGGAACCGGGCGTGGCGCGCACTCTGAGTTATCAGATCCTGCGGTCTGGAACAAGTATCGGCGCTAACTATCAAGAAGCACAAGCCGGTTATAGCCGAGCGGAATTCGCCAGTAAGAATTCCATTGCTCTGAAAGAGTCACGTGAGACCTGCTACTGGCTCAAACTTCTCGTCGAGGCCAAGATAATCCGTGAAGGATTACTCGATGACTTAATGGACGAAGCCAACCAGATTTCTAAGATCCTTGGTTCAATTGTCGTGCGAAGCCGTTCTGCGACCGGTTGACTTTTTCCCTTTTTCCTTTTTCCTTGGGGCAACAATGTCCATTCGCGTTCATATTCCCACGCCGATGCGGCAGCATACCGATGGGCAAGCGATTGTCGAGGTTAGCGGCGGGACCGTGCAGGCCGCTTTCGACGAGCTGGGCAAGAAATGTCCCGGCATCACGTCGCGCATTTTCGACAACGGCCAGGTGCGTCGCTTCGTCAACGTGTACCTCAACGACGAAGACATTCGCTACCTGGACAGCCTGGCAACCGCCGTCAAGGACGGCGACGAGCTGAGTATTATTCCCGCCGTGGCCGGAGGTTGACATGGCCGGCGCCAGTGAATCCGAGGTTCCGGACGGCGCTGCGGTTCTGCCGGAGCTGCCGCCGGAACTGGGTGTGCACCCCCTCCTGCTGGCCGTTCTCCACACGATTGTTTTTCTTGCCGGTTCCGATGAGGAAGTGGTCGAACCCAACGCCGGCCGCGAGGCGCTCGACCGCTTGGCCACGTACCTGCAACGGCTGCGCGGCACCGATTTCGAACGCCTGCGCGCCGACCTCGCCTGCCTGGTCGAATTTGCCCGCCAAGAGCGCTGGAGCAAGCAGGAAGTAGAGTTCTTCAAGACGTTTCTGGACGACTTCGGCGTGACCGGAGAAGGAGAGGATTGAGATGGACGTTTCCCTGGACCGCTATAGCCGGCAAATGCGGTTTTACGGCATCGGTGAAGGAGGCCAGCGCCGCCTGCTCGAGAGCCATGTCACCCTGTGCGGCTGCGGGGCGCTGGGCACCGTGCTGGCCAATGCCATGGTCCGGGCGGGAGTCGGCCATGTCCGAATTATCGACCGTGACTTTATCGAGACGAATAACCTGCAGCGCCAGATCCTCTTCGACGAACACGATGTCGCTGAGAATTTGCCCAAGGCCGAAGCCGCCGCCCGCAAGCTTGGCGCCATCAATTCCTCGGTTTACGTTGAGCCGGTGGTAGCAGACATCGACCGCACCAACATTCTCGAGCTGTGCAACGACGCCGACCTGATTCTCGATGGTACCGACAACTTCGAGATCCGCTATTTGATCAACGACGTCGCCGTGAAGCTGAACAAGCCCTGGGTCTACGGCGGTTGTATCGGCAGTCATGGTCAGACCATGACGATTCTGCCGGGCGAAACGCCCTGCTTGCGCTGCGTGTTCGAGGCGGCGCCCTCCCCGGGTGAAGGCGGTACCTGTGAGACGGCCGGCGTGTTGTCGCCGATCGTCAACATCGTGGCCAGTTACCAGGCAACGGAGGCGTTCAAGATCCTGACGGGCCGACTCGACCGCATCAACCGTGAATTGATTTACCTCGACATCTGGGAGAACATCCAGCGGCGCATCAAGATCGCCCCGCTCCTGGGTAAGGTCGATTGCCCTTGCTGTCAGCGGCGCCGCTTCGAATGGCTGGACGGCGAACAGGGCACCCACACGACCAGCCTGTGCGGCCGCAATGCCGTGCAAGTGGCCCACCGCACCGCGGAGCGCCTGAATTTCGAAGACATGGCCCGCCACCTGGAGACGCTTGGCGCGGTCAGCTACAACCGCTTCCTGCTCAAGTTCGACGTCGATAGTTACCAGTTCACGGTCTTCCCGGATGGCCGGGCAATCATCAAGGGAACGAATGACATCGACAAGGCCCGCACGCTCTACGCGAAGTACATCGGGCATTGAGGAATTGGAGGCGTTACCGGCCACGTGATACAGTAGAAGAAGGCGGCTTCGATCAAGCGTACATGCATGCGTGACCGCGTTTGCACAGCAACAAGACGTCGGAAAAGTTGATGCCGAGCGTTTGCGCGTAATCAGGAGAGTTTTCTCATGACCCAACTCATATTGAACGATGAGCAAGCGCGGATTCTGTCGCAGGCGTTGGAACCCGTGGAGTTGCTCGACAATAAAGGGAACGTATTGCGGACTGTCCCGCCGATTTGGACGGCAGAAGACATTGCAGAAGCAAAGCGCCGGATTGCATCGGGCCAGCCTGGATTGACAACCGCTCAGGTACTGGCACAGCTGCGGTCATTGGAAAGTACGTAATGCGCTACACCGTCACCTGGCTGCCGGGCGCAATCAATGAGCTCGCCCAAATCTGGACGGAGGCGGTCGATAATCAGGCCGTGACGAATGCGGCGAATGCGATAGATGCGTACCTGGCAACCGACGCCCACGAGAAGGGCACAGTCCTCGCCGAAGACCTTCGAAGTTTGCAAATCGGCACGTTACGGATTCTTTTCACGGTTCGAGAACCAGATCGCATCGTTGAAGTTGCAACAGTGCAGAGTCAACCCGACACTCCCAAGACTTCCAATGCTAATGGAGACGGACAAGCGAAAACCTAGGCCATGATCTACCTCGACAACGCTGCCACCAGTTTTCCGAAGCCGGAAAGCGTGTATCAAACACTCGACCACTTTGCGCGTCACGATCTCGCCAATCCGGGTCGAGCCGGGCATCAGATGGCGCTCGCGGCCGAGCGCGCTCTGGAAAATGCCCGGCATTTGCTGAATCAACTCTTCCACGGCGAAAGTCCCGAGCGCTTCATCTTCACGCTCAATTGCACCGACGGGCTGAATATGGCGTTCAAGGGGGTGCTCCGCGAAGGGGATCATGTGATCACGAGCGACCTGGAACATAACAGCGTCAGCCGGCCGTTGCGGGCCATGGAGCTGGCCGGCCGCATCAGCCTGACGCGCCTGCGCGCCGACGGCGGCGGTACGCTGAATCCCGACGACGTTCGCCAGGCCGTTACCCCGCGTACGCGGCTCATTGCCCTGACGCACGCCAGCAATGTTTTGGGTACGATTCAGCCGATCGAAGAGATTGGCCGGATCGCCCGCGAAAAGGAGGTTCTTTTCCTGGTCGATGCGGCTCAGACAGCCGGCGTGGTGCCGATTGATGTACGCACCGGTCACATCGATCTCCTGGCTTTTCCCGGCCACAAGTCGTTGCTGGGACCCACCGGCACCGGTGCACTCTACGTCGGTCCGCGTGTCATCGTCGGCGCCTGGCGCGAAGGCGGCACCGGCGGCGATTCCTCCAGTGAAACCCAACCGCGCGAGTTTCCTTATTTCCTCGAAGGGGGCACTCCGAATGTCCTGGGCGTGGCCGGCCTGGCTGCGGGAGTGCAATACGTGCAGGAAAAGGGTATGGACGCCATTCGCGCTCATGAAGTCGCTCTCACCGAGCGCCTTTGGCGCCGCCTGGACGAGCTCGGCGGCTACACCATCTTCGGTCATCGTGATCCGGCCGGCCGCGTCGGCACGCTCAGCTTCTGCAACGACGCCTTGCCCGCGACGGAACTGGGCGGCATTCTCGATCAAGCCTTTCATATCGCCGTCCGACCCGGCTTGCATTGCGCCCCGTACATTCATCGCGCGATCGGTACCTTCCCCGACGGCACCGTCCGCGTCAGTCCGGGGCCGTTCAACACCGAAGCCGATGTTGACCAGCTCGCCGGAGCGCTGGCGGAAATCTCGACCTGAGAAACAATGAAGGGTGGCGGAAGTCGCGCAGTCGCGACCAGCGGCGCTGCGGTTCAGCGTTCGCGCTTTCTGGGTTTTTCTGTTATTCGAGCGCAAGCAATGGGTCTTGTCGCATTCTTCTCATGCACCATTTCTTCCCCAAGAAGAACACCCGGCGACGGTCGCCGGGTGTTCTTCACTTTGCCGGACAGGTTATGGAGAAACGACACGCCCTCCCCTTGCGCTTGTCGCGCCGCAACGAAAAAGTAATCTGATCCCATGGGGAAGTTTTATACCGAGCTGAATGACACGCTGCGCCAGTTCATCGGCGCCCAGCATATCTTCTTCAATGCCTCGGCCCCGAATCAGGGCCGGATCAATATGTCGCCGAAGGGTCTCGATACGTTTCGCATCCTGAGTGATCGATGCGTGGCTTACCTCGACTTGACGGGCGGCGAGAATGAAACGGCCGCCCATACCGCCGAAAATGGCCGACTGACCCTCATGTTTTGTAGCTTCGCGGGCAAGCCCCAGATTCTCCGCATCTATGGCCGGGGCCGGGTAGTCCGTCCGCGCGATCCCCAATGGTCAGAGCTGCACCTCCAATTTCCGACAGTGCCCGGCGAACGGCAGATCATCGTGTTGGACATCGAGTCGATCATGACCACCTGCGGATTCGGCGTACCGCTCTTCGAATACCAGGGAGAGCGGCCGCTGTTACCCGAGTTCGCCTGCAAGATGGGCGACCAGCGGATGGACGAGTATCGGCACGAGCGCAACCAACTCAGCATCGATGGCCTGCCGACGCACCTATTCGATGAACCGCCGGCAGATGAAGCACCATGACTTGAGATGAACCGAAGTCCAAGTCCCCGATGCATCCTTGCCCGGAGGAGGTGGGTCATCCATTACTTGCTGTTCTACGAGAAGGTGCCGGATTACGCCGGACGCGAAGGGCCTTGGTCCGCGGCACATCGGGCCTATGTGGTCGCCGCCGCCCGCCGCGGCGAACTGGTCCTGGCTGGCTCATTGGGCGAACCCACGGACGGTTCGGCAGTCCTGTTGTTCCGAGCCGAGTCGCCGGCCAGCGCCGAGGCATTCGCAGTCGGCGATCCCTATGTGGTCGCAGGAATTGTCAAGCGCTGGTGGATACGAACATGGCAGACTGTCGTCGGTAAAGACGCGGCCCAGCCATTGCCCGAAATCAACGGTGATCCGGCCTAATTTGCCGCTCGCAGACTTCTACCCAGACTTCCGAAGTCTTGAAGACTTCGGAAGTCTTTAGAGCGCTTCACGAACGGTTTGCCCAGATCCAATATTCCGAAGCGCCAGCGAGGCGCTCATTCCTTGCCTCACGAGCGCTTCGGGTTACTCTTGTCATAGGCGGTGCAATGGTGAACCGCTCTAATCGCCCCTCGCAGGCTTCTGCCCAAACTTCTGAAGTCTGATCGTGCGCGGACGTTCGAGATTCTTACCTTCCTCAATTCTAAACGAAAGTTTATCTTGCACTCACGCAGAGTTTATCTGCGGGTGTTTCAATGCGCTCTTTCCCGATATCCGGTGAAATCCGATCAGGAGCACAATATGTTCTGTCGCACGCTTGGCCTGACGATTCTCTTGGCCTTGTGCCTGGCGCTGGGAGCCATCCCGCAAGCTCAATCGCAACAAGATCCCGCCAAAGCGAGCGCCGACGACAAGGACACACGAACCTGGACCGATCGTTTTCCTGTCGAGCCGGGCGAGCTTGTGTCGAGCGGCCGAAACCGCTTCTTCATCCTCGAACCTGGCTACCAGATGGTGTTCAAGAAAGGCGGCGAAGAGCTCATCAAGACCGTCCTCACCGAGACGAAAAAAGTCGGCGAGGTCGAGACTCGAGTTGTCGAGGAGAAGGAATCCAAGAACGGCCAGGTGTTCGAAATCTCTCGTAATTTCTATGCGATCAGCAAGCGCACGAGCAGCGTGTATTACTTCGGCGAAGAAGTCGATTTCTACGAGAACGGCAAGATCGTCAATCACGAAGGCGCCTGGCTCTCGGGCGTCAACGGTGCCCGGTTTGGCCTGATGATGCCCGGCTTGCCTCTGATGGGCGGCCGCTATTATCAGGAATCTGCTCCCAAGGTCGCGCTGGACCGTTCCGAGATTGTTAGCCTGAGCGAGACGGTCGAGACGCCGGCCGGGATTTTCAAGAATTGTCTGAAAACCGAAGAATCAACGCCGCTGGAACCGGGGGTCAAGGAGTACAAGTATTTCGCTGCCGGCATTGGCCTGGTCAAGGATCAGCACCTAGAGTTGATCAAGTATGGCTTTGTGGACGGCAAGAAATAACGCACGAGTGGCGCCGATCGCACCAAAATGCGGTCTCCGACTGTTTCCGCTCTTGAAAAGGAGAAGATCATGAAATCCTCGTTCGGGCGCAAATTGGCGATGCCAACGCTGTTGGCGGTGGCGGTTGTCACTGGGATCGCTCTGGCAGGTGTGCGTGTACCGCTGGATCAGGTCCCCGCGCGGGCCGTCAAAGCGATCAAGGATCGCTACCGGAAGGCGGAGATTCGCTTCGTCGACAAGGAAGCCAAGGACCGCTACGAGTTCGCCCTGCAAGAAGGCGAGCGCCAGTTTGACGTCGGTGTCACCGCGGAAGGCAAGCTGCTCGGCGTCAAAGAAGAAGTCGCTCCCGAGAAGCTCCCGATTGTCATTAAGGAAGCCGTTGAGAAGAAGTTCTCGGGCGCCAAAATTGTCGAGGCCGAAAAGGTCACTGTCGGTGACGGCGAAGCAGCCAAGGTGACGTACGAGATACTGGTCAAAGCCGGCAACGACACACATTCTCTCGTCGTCGATTCAAAAGGCAAGGTGATTGAGCCGAAGTAGTGAAACACGAAAAAGTCAGGCAATCCTCGGTCGGCGGACCTTACTCATGGGTCACCGGTTTGGCGGTGTTAGCCAGGGTCCGATCGTGCGGCAGGGCAAGCGAAGCAGAGCTTCCCGGCGCGTTGCCACTGGCGCTCATGCGACGATCCCGATGCGTATCGCCATCTCAAATCTTGGGCTCAAGCTCCTTGACATGATCCCACTTCGTGCCCAGGACCGCTTTGCTATCGCAGTCCAGCCAGCCGTCGAGAAGGGTCGCGTAGATCCGGCGGAAGTCGGTGTGGAACTTGAGGTCGCCGGCGTCGAGATCCGACAGGCTGGGGTGCCTGCCGACGACGCCGCCCTTGACCGACGGCCCGGCCACGAGCAAGCACGAGGCAGCGCCATGGTCGGTGCCTCGGCTACCATTCTCGTGCACGCGGCGGCCGAATTCCGAGAAAGTCATCAGCCGCACTCGGCTATCATGGCCGGTGGTCTTCAACGTTCGGAAGAAAGCGCCGATCGAATCGGCTAACTCGGCGAGCAGCTTTTGGTGCGCAGGACCCTGGTCGGCGTGGGTGTCGAAGCCGTCGATGCTAACGTAGAAGAGGCGCGTGCCGAAGCCTTTGGCAATCAGGCCGGCGACCAGCTGCAGCTTCTGCGTCAGTCCGCTACCCTGCGGCGTCCCGGCAGTAAGCCCGTCCAGTAGCGCGCGCAGGTTCTCGACGGCCGTCAAGGTCTGCACCTGCCGCCGCTGCACGAACGACACCAGGTCGTCCGCCCCGGTTTTTCCCAGCGGCGCCGACACTTCCTCCAGTAACTGGCGACGGGCTTTCTGTTGCCCGACTTCGCCTCCGCCGAGCTCGAGGCGGAAGGAGTTTTGATCGTTGACGCTGACAGCCCCACTGCCTGGAGCCCCGGTTAGGGCCAGCGGCAGCCGGCTAGGGCCGAGGTGCAAAATGGGCACGCCACCGCCATCGTTCTTGCTCTCGGACGCGGTCCGGCCCAGCCAGCCGGTCGTCACCATCCGCTTGGGGTCGGCCGATTGCCAGATGTCCATGGCCTCGAAGTGAGAACGATCCGGATTGGGGTAGCCGACGCCCTGCACGACGGCCAGCTGCCCTTGCTCCCACAACGGCTGCAGACCCTGCATGCCCGAGTGCAGACCGACCTCGTCGTTCAAGCGAATGACCACGTCCTTCGTCTGCCGCAGCGTGGGCCGGGCGTTGTGATACAGGTCGTCCGCAAAAGGGATAACGGTATTGAGACCGTCGTTGCCGCCGGTCATTTCCAGGACAACCAGGATGTTATCTTTGCCAGGGGCGGCTGCTTGCGCGGTCCGGGCCACGAATTGTGGAACCAGCGTGCCCAGGGCCAACAGTGACGAGCCCTGCAGGGTGCGGGTTAAAAACTGTCGACGGGTGAACATGCAAGTTACTCCCTGATAAATGTTGCTGCATACCATTCATGCCAGCTGGTATTCCGGCATCGTCAAAATCGCGTGCACGGCCTCGCGCACGCGGCGGTCGAGGGCGGCACCGGCCGGCTTGCCCTCCGCTACGAAGGCCACGAGTTTCACCCGCGCTTCGGGTCGAACGCCGCCGGGTAGGTATAGATCAAGAAGCACGCGGATGATTTCTTCGGGACGATTCGCCTGCTCCTCCTGCGCTAACCGGGCCGAATCAAAGGCCTTCGGCGGCACCGTTTCCTCGAATGGGTCGGCGGCTGACCCCGAACGGGAGGATTTGCCGGCTGTTTTCCCAGGAGGAGTGGCGGGAACCGCGGCCACGGAAGCCGACCCCGCGGGCGGGTTGGTCCACAGGGTGCCCAGAGCCAGGGCGGCGGCGAAATTGTCGCGCTCCAACACCGTGGCGGTGTTCAGCCAGGTCCGGCCGCCGGGCCAGCCCTTGACGTTGGGCGGCGAAAACAGCTGCTGACCCATGGCCCCCAGCCGGCCAATCAGCGCCTGCTGCGGCAGCGGCCGATAGTGCGCTGTTTCTTCCGCGTAGCGCCCGTATACCGCTTGCACCGCCCCCAGCACATACTCTACGGGACTCTTGATCCGCTGGCGAAAGGCGTGTTCGGAGTAAAAATGCCGCGACGACAGCAGCCTGCGCATTAGCGCGGCGATGTCATAGCCGCTTTTCCGGAATGCATCGGTCAGTGGATCGAGGAAACGGTCGGGCGGCTCGACCGTCTCGCTGACGAAGAAGTGATACAGCTTGCGGACCAAGAAGCTGGCGGCTGCCGGTTGCGCGAGCACGATCCGGACAACATCATCGCCGTTCCAGATGCCGGTCTGGCCCAGGACGGTCTTGGGTTGCGTGTCGTGCAGGCGGGCGTTGAATGCGAAGCCGTCCCCATCGGTGTGCCAGCCCGTGAAGGCGCGGGCGGCCTCACGGATATCTCCCTCGGTGTAGTGGCCGACTCCCAGGCTGAACAATTCCATGAGCTCGCGGGCGTAGTTCTCATTGGGCCGGCCCTTGACGTTGCGATTAGAGTCCAGCCAAACGAGCATGGCGCTGTCTTTGCTGATGGCTTGCAACAAGGAGCCAAACGAGCCCAGGGCGTGCTCGCGCAGCAGGCAGTTCTGGTGAAACATCAGCAACGGGTTCTGGACCTTGGCCAAGCTGGTGGCGAAATGGTTGTGCCAGAACAAGGTTAACTTTTCGCGCAGCGGATGGCCTCCCTGGAGCATGCAGTACAACCACCAGTTGCGCAGCTGGCTGCCGCCATCATCACGGGCCGCGGCGATTCGGCCCACGTCGGTCAAAGTTCGCAGTAGCTCTTCGGCATGCGGCGCTCCCCGAAGCAGCAGGTCGAGGGTCCCGTCGGGGCCGAGACGCTCTGCCTCGACGAGGTCCTCGCGGCCCGGACCAAATGCCGCACGGCGGTAGAGGTGGGCAGCCCACTTGCGCCCCCAGGGGTCGGCAGCCGAAGGTTCCCACGGCTGCCAGGCATCGGCGGGGTCGATCTGGTCCAGGGCAAGAAGCGTTGCGGTCATGCAGCACCTTGATTGCCGGGAGTCCTCCCGGATGGGTCCATATTACCTCAGGAGAGTCACCTCGTAACCGGCCTCATAGCCGGCATACTTTTCCTCGCCTCCCAGGGGGCTGCCTCGAAGGTGAGCGACCGCGCCGTCCACCTGGTAGCGGAAAGGCTTGCCGGTGAACGGGTCGTCGGGCAGCGGTACGAGAATGTCAGCCAGTTTCTCGGGCAGCCTGCCGTCGTGCGCCGCGGCGTACAGGCGCAGGGCCTCGACGTGCCGCAAGAGCGCGATGCGCTGCTCCAGTTGCGCCTGTTGCCGGCGGACTTTGACGACGTGAGGCAGCAACTCCGCGAACAGCCCATCCTCGCCGCAAGCCATTTCCTTGCTGGCGAGGGCGTCGATCTGCCAGGGAGCCAGGGCCAGGAACTTCATGTCGTCGTCGCGGCGTATCTCATACTCCAGCTTCTCGTCCAGCAGGATGACCTGCACGGGTGTGAGCCGCCAGACCAGGAAAATTCCACCGCCTGCCTCGACCAGGCGGCGGCGGGCGGCACTGACCCTGGCCGCATCCTTGACCCGCGCTTGCAGTTCCGTCCGTAGGCTGTGGGGCACCTGGCCCGCTTGTTCCCGGGCGAAGCCCACCACGCCGGACAGGCGGCTTATCACCGTCTCGAGCTGCTCCTTGGTCATGAGGGTATCGTCTCGGATTGGCCGCAGTTCCGTCGCCATCAGGGTGCGATAGCCTTGAATGCCCTTGCGCAGGTCTACCAGCGGGCAGGGCAGGTCCGTCAGTGCCCAGTAGAGATTGGGGCAGCCCGGCCGCTGCACCATCTCTTCCAGGGTGTCGAGCGTCAGATGCGCGGCCGACAGCCCGATCCGATTGGCGGCCTCCGCGGGGTATTCGCCCAGATGGCGCGACAGCGCGAACATCGTTTTCGCGGTGCTGACGGCCTCATCGAAGTGCCGACCGGCCACCTGGCCACGGAACCGAACCTGCAGCGCCGTTGCCAGGATCCGCAGCGGCCCGAGTTCGGGTAGCCACTGATCGATGCCGCTGGTCTGAACGCCCTCCAGCACCTGCCAATCGAGGGTGTCCAACCGAGCGGCCCAGTCGGCCTGGGTCAACGCGAACCCGCCGTAATAGCGCAACGTGTCCGCCGGCAACTGGGCCAGCGGCATCTCCCGGTAGCGGGCGCGTTCCGCCGTCGCTTCCTTGCCGAAAAAGAAGTTCCGTTGCTCTTGGAAGCAGCGGATATACCACTGGGCGGGATTGCCGACCTTCAACTCGCCGACTTCCGGCAGGAGCAGATACTTGAGGACGGGTTTCGGGGCCGGCATCGGCCGGACCTTCAAACGGACCATGGTTTCGTCCGCACGGGAGGCCGCCGGCAGTAAAGCCAGCGCCACAGCAGCGAAAAGGCCATATCTCATTGCGGCAAACTCCGGCGGCAAGCGATGCGAACGAACGCTTTTGGTTGCTCTTCCCCGATCACTTCTGCAGGGTCACCTCATAATGGACGTTGTAAGCAGGCACGTCTTCCAGGCCGCGCGGCGGGGCGCCGCGCAGATGAGCGGTGGCCCCTTCCCGTTGATAGCGGATCGGTTTGCCGGTGAACGGGTCGACCGGCAGCGGCAACGGAATATCGGCCAGCTTCTCCGGCAGTTGCCCGTCATGTTCCGCGCCATAGAGGCGCAAGGCTTCGACATGCCGCAGCAGCGCGATCCGCTGCTCCAGCCGTCCCTGCGCGATCCGGACCTTCGACAGGCCCGGCAGTAACAATTCGAAAAGCGCCGGCTGCTCGGGCAGTTGGGCCTGGTTGGCCACCGTCACGGCCTGCCAGGCGGGCAAGCTCATGAGTTTCATGACCTCATCGCGGCGGACCTCGTACTCCCGCTTCTCGTCCAGGAGAATCACTTGCTCGGCCGGGAACCCCAACAGACGCGCCTCCGAGAAGCCGACCTCGGCGAGGCGGCGGCGCGCGGCGCTTGTCAGCTTCTCGTCCTTGACCCGCGCGTCGAGCCAGGCACGCGTCTTTTGGTCCTTCCCGATCGGCGCCTCGTTGATCGCGCGCACCCTATCGATATGCGCGATCAGTTGCTTGAGCTGATCGGCGCTCATAGGGGCGGTCTCGTCCAGTTCGCGGAACTCCGACATCATTAGCAATCGTTCGCCTTCGATCCCCTGGTCCAGGGGAACCAAGGGATTGGGCAGGTTTGTGAGTGCCCAATAAAGATTGGGACAACCCGGCTGTTCGAGCATTTCTTCCAGCGGAACGATCGCCACGTTCGCCGTTGCAACGCCGACGAGGTTGCCGATGATCGTGGGGTGTCCGCTCAGGTGGCGCGACATGGCGAACATCGTCTTGGCGGTGGTAATGGCATCGTCGAAATGGCCCAGGGCCACTTCGTCCCGGAAACGACCTTGGAGAGCCCTGGCCAGGGTCCGAAGCTTCTGGAGGTCCGGAAGTCGCAGGCCGATGCCCTCGGTTTTGGCCTGCAGCAGAATTTGCCAGTCCGGCTTGTCGAGCCGGGCGGCCCGGTCGGCCTGCCGCAGCGCGGACCGGCCCAGGACCTCGTCGTTCGCGGAGAAATCTTGCTCAAACAGGCACCGGAGATAATTTGGGATCGGGTTGCCGGGATTCATCTCCTTCAGTTCGGGCAGGAGCAGATACCGCAGGGCGGGCTTTGGCGCTGCCATGGGCTGCACCGTCAGCCGGATCACGGTTTCCGTGGAAGTAACCATCGGTTCGGCCCGAGCGGGCAGAGAGCATACCGCCAGCGCGGCGCACCAAAGCAGCATTCGGAGCATGGGAGGCCTCCTGGCCAGCGAAGAACAATCAGGGTGCGACGCACCACGGCCACGCAGGGCGCATCCGCTTGGGACGGCGGGCGTCGCGCACCGCTTAATGTCCGCGGGCTTGGCTGGATGTAAAGATGCCACCGGACCCAAGATTTTCCGCAAGAATTCCAACGGATCGTGCGTGACTGGTTCCTGAGACAAGTAGGCTCCGGCGAGTAAATCGATCGTTGCCCGCCGAAACTTTGGCCGCGACTCCAACCGCTCAGGCTACTCGCTCAAAGGCGTGTTCACAATGATTATTTCCGTGCCGGAGCAGCGCTGGGCCACGACGCGCAGGGCGCGGCGCTGGTCCGAGTCCGGCGCGTGAGTGGGGATTGGTCTTGACTCGTACACGCTCGATGAGGAACGTACGACCCATGGCGGCGGCGTCGAGCACCTGGAAATGATGGCACAAGCATTGCCAGGTGAAGGGAGCACGATCGCTGGTACACATTGTCGATTTTTACAACGTCTCGGGAGGAAAAGCTCATGCAATCGGATGGTCAAACGGTCTCGACGAAGACGCTCTGGGCCGGATGGATCATGAGCGCTCTACCGGCCTTGATGCTACTCTTCAGCGGCGTCATGAAATTGTTGAAGCCGGCTATGGTCGTGGAGGGATTCGTTCACCTCGGGTATGACGAGAGCATTGCGCTTGGCCTCGGGATCGTCGAAATCGTCTGTACGGTCATCTATTTGATTCCACAGACCTGCGTGCTCGGCGCCATCTTGCTGACCGGCTATCTGGGCGGCGCCACCGCGACTCATGTGCGCATCGGCGAAGCATTCATCGCCCCGATCGTTCTCGGCGTGCTGGTCTGGGGAGGGGTTTACTTGCGCGATGCCCGGCTGCGTGCCCTCATTCCTCTGCGAAAATAGCCTGTGCCGCGGCGGAAGAACGATCAGTGGTTCGCAACGGAGAGTTTCGATCGCCGGGATCAGTCATTGCACCAAGCGCAGAAATCCGGAGAAGCATGATGACCACCAGAAACAGCGCCGCTGAGAAAGCAGAGCCGGAGCTGGGAATCACGCGCATCTTCGATCAGGGCTGGAGCCAATCGCTGGATCGGTTCGCGGAAGAACTTGCGAATGCCGGAACCAATAACCTGTACGAGATGAAAGAATAGGAGAAGAATCATGAATGAGAATCCAAAGAAAAGATCCTGGTTTATCAACATCCTGATCGTACTGGCGGTCATTATTGTGTTGTTCTTAGGGATCGTTGCCATTCAGCCTTCGGACTTTCGAATCGCGCGATCGGCAAATATCGCCGCACCACCGGACGTGGTTTTTGCCCAGGTCAATGATTTTCACAATTGGGAAGCATGGTCGCCTTGGGCGAAACTCGATCCCGCGGTAAAGAATACTTTCGAAGGCTCGTCCTCGGGAACGGGGGCCAAATTCAGCTGGGCCGGGAATGACAAAGTGGGTGAAGGCCGCATGACCATCACCGAGAGTCATCCCAGTGATTTGATCCGGATCAAATTGGAATTCCTCAAGCCCTGGGAAGCGACCTCCACCACTGAATTCACGTTCAAGCCCGAGGGTGATCAAACGAAGGCCACGTGGACAATGTTCGGTGAACGTTCATTTATGGAAAAGGCAGTTTGTCTTTTCATGAACATGGACAAAATGCTCGGCGGCGAATTCGACAAAGGTTTGGCGCAGATAAAGGCAATCGCCGAAAGCGCGGCGAAGTAAAGAATGCCTGGCGGCAACTCGCAGAAGACCGGCGGGCTTCGCCGCCTCGATCCTCCCGATCGATACGTTGGGCGCGAATTGCCGGCTTCGTTACTTCGGCTACTCCGGATCGGCCAAGTAGAGCTTTACGAAGTCGGTCGCCTCCAGCGGTAGCGCAATCACTACCTCGTGCTTCCCTTTGGACGTGAACGGTAAAGGGCCGCGACGAGCCGACTCAACGCGAGACACGGGCCGGTCCGCGCGAACGGTCAGAGACAATCTGTCGATCGGCCGGAGCGTGTAGTTGGCCAGCGGGACCACCACTCCCCGGTCGCCGATCATGTACACGGCGTCGACCACGGGCACGTCACACTTTAGCGGCGGGTTCACCCCGGCCGCTTGCACCGGCCGCAGCAGCAGGTCGCGAACGCCGGGCGGGAACGCCCATGGATTGAGGGATCGGGCCAGGAGATCTCGGTCGCGGTCTCCGGCTTCCGCCCGGGCAACCTGAGCCGCCTTGATGTATGCCAGGGCAGGGAGGAAGCCGGCGCAATATACCGACCCCTTGCCGGCCGCCCCCCGCACCAGGGCTGCCGAGCCGTCCTTGTACCGCCCCAGCACCTCGACTTCCGGCCGCGGGTCAAGCCCTTGTCGGACCGACAGCACCTCGATCTTGCCACCGGCCGCCATGGTCACCTCATCCTCGGCCTTGAGGCTCTGGAGATACCGGCCGGACGCCCGGTGCGGCTTGGCGTCCACGGCCGCCGCCCGGCGGGCCGGAAGGAAGTCATCCAGAGTGGTCAATGGCTGGTCATATTCATCTCGGGCGGCTGCCCCGGCGGTCAGCCACAAAGTACCCCCGGCCCGGACCCAGTCGGCCAACTTGCCGGCTGCCGCCCGGGTCAGGTTCGGCCCGGATAGGTAGCACACACGGTAGCCCGCGAGCCGCCCGGCCGCTACATTCGCCTCCGATAGGATGTCGACGGGCACGTGGGCATGTGCCAGGGCCAGCCAGGTATGCATTCGGTCGAACCCGTAGGCCAGGTTGCCCTTCGCCGTCCAGACATCCGACGCCGAGCTGTACAGGATGGCGACCTCGGCCGGGGCCGGCATAGCGGGCACGAGCAGGTCCTCGGCCGCTCCGACCTCGCGGAGCAACTCGGCCTGGGCCCGCCACATCTCTGGCTTGGTACTCCAGGCGCTGCTTTTCCAGGGCGGCCCGCCCTCGTGTCCGGACCAGGTCGGGCCGTAGTGGAAACTCTCCAGCATTTTCACCCCGCGCGCCAACTCGCCGACCGCCTTCAACTTGGCATCCCATGGCGTCCGCCCGGCATAGGAGATGAGGAAGTGGCCGATCGGCTGACCCCGGCGGGCGGCGGCCCGCATCAGGTCGACGTTGAACGCCGCGCACTGGTACGTCGATGAACCATTGGCCCAGTCTTCTCCCCAGATTGCGTTTTGCCCGTCCGCGGCATCCAGTAGCTCGAAGTAGTCGACCCCCTGGCTGTAAAAGTTAGCGTGATAGACGGCTCCATCACTGAAGTTGGCCAGGACTGGAAACGACGCGCCATACGCCTCCTCCAGGATCTTTCGCTGGGTGGCCATGAAGTCGCCCAGGGCGCGGGTGCGGAATCGCTGGGTGTAGTAATGGAGAGCGGGGAACTCCTTGGCTTGTGCCTCGATCACCGGGCGGACGGCGGCCCAGTCGGCCACCAGCAGGTCGGCCGGGGTCTTGCCCATGCCCTTCAGCCAGGTCCGGAAGGCCTCGGCAGCGGCCGGGTCTGTAGCCAGGAACGACGCCGGCTGCCCGGTCGGCTCGTCGGTCAGTCGACAGCAGAGGATGTTCTTGGCCGACCGGCCCTGCGCCTTGAACTCGGCGGCGTGTAAGGCGGCCTGGGTCTTCATCCGGCCGACGTCGGGGCGACAGAACGATCCATCCGTCGGATACCAGATGCCGCCGCTGATCACCCGGCCCTTGGCGGGGGTGAACCCGAAGTAATCCAGGGTCTTCTGCTCTCGGGCGGTGACTGCGGCATCCACCATCGTACGGTCTCCGCCATCGATCTTGGCCCGGACCATGAATGGGAACTGCTCCGGCGGCTTTCCAAACTTCGGCCAATCGAACGCGTCGGCCAGCTTGCCGGTCTCATCGGCGAGCTCCCGGTCGGTCTTTAGTCGGGACCGGTTCTCCGGGGTGGTCAGGTCCGGCGGGACGACGACTACCAAACCATTCGGTTGACAGTCGGCCCGGACCGTTCGGACGATCGCCTGATCGTCCGGGGCGCTGGCGAACTCCAGGGTGGCCCGCAGCCTGGGGGCTGGCTCGGTGTACGCGAAACGGATCGACATCTGGAGCCGGGCTCCGGAGTCCTGATAGAGCATCGGAGTGATGTTGCACCACGCGGTGCGCTCGCCGGCCTTGAGCAGGTCGGCCTTCTTGGCGACGACCCCGGCCGTGACCCCATTCCGGGCGACCGCGAAGTGCTTGTACCATGGGGCCCGGTAGTGGTCGGCGAAGACGTGCAAGTAGACGGGCCGGTCGTAGCCGTCGCCGACCGTGACCCGCAGATACGTCTGCCGTCCGTAGGCGGTGTGGTCGGGCACCAGCTTTGGATCGGTGGTGAGCAAGAAGCAGTCAACGTGCCGAGCGGGCGCGCTGGAGTTCTTCTGGTCGTGCTTACTCAGCCGCAGGACAACATCGCCGGCTGGCAGATCGGCCGTCAGAAACTTCCAGACGAAATCGTTCCGCTTGGTCGCATCCCGATCCGGCTCCCGGTCGAATACATGAGTGGCCACCGCGCGGCCCTCGGTGAGGACGGCCACTTGAAACGGGCCGCGGTACGTCGGATGGGCGCGGAACCGAACCCAAACCCGGTAATGTCCGGCCTCCTTCAAGGTGATCGTTTTACTGGCGGTGGCATCGCCGGCACCTGCGGCCCCGTGGAGGGTGGTCATCCCCGACGCCGCCCGGGTCTCGGGGCCGGTCGACACCGCCCACCCGTCGGAGGACGGCGTGAACGCCTCCGCCTCGACAAACACCGTTTCGCCTCGAGCCGGCGCGGTAAACGACGCGACCAGTGCCGCCAGCAGGACCACATGCCACCTGGACATAAGCAACCCCTTTCCGGTTTCCGCAGGTAGCGAACGCCCGCCCTGCGTCGTGCGATCTGCTGCTAGCCGTACACCCGGCGGTACCAGCGACTCCTGCATTACTCGGCTCCGATGGAAATCAAGAAATCGGCTGCTTGGTGCTGGTCCGCAAGCACCGCGAGGTCGAGCGGCGTCTCGCCGGTCACAACCCGAGGACTTAATTCGGCGCCGCGGCCGACAAGGAACCGCAAAACTTCCAGATGCCCGTTTTCTGCCGCTGCATGCATCGCAGTGTAACCATCCTCACCCCGAATATTCACGTCAGGGTTGGACTCCAGCGTTGCGACGACGCGGGACAGGTTGCCGAGAGAGGACCAGTATTCTAAGGAGGTGGCAGCGATCGCACCCTCGGGTAACGCTCCATTCATGGGTTAATCTCCGTTTTTGTAGCTCACGCGTTTTTGTATCTCATGCCAACTCTACCACAGCGCTCGCACGAGGCAACCAGGAGCGCGACGCGGGGCTCGACATCCGGACGAACATGAAGCACGGGAACTGCGCCGAACAAATGAGACCAATGCGGCCGTGAAGAAGTTGCGAAACAGGCTGTCGGGCCTTACCATCGAGCGTTGAAGCACTTGAGGTTCGTTGTAGTTTTTGGAAGGTACAACGATGCGAAGCATCATTTGGGCCGTTCTATTCGTCTTGCCTGCCTCGACGGAATGTGCGCGGGCGGCCGAACCAGCCAAACGGCTGAACGTCCTGTTCATCATCGCTGATGACCTCAATTGTCATCTCGGATGTTATGGAAAGAAAGACGTCAAGTCCCCGCATATCGACCGGTTGGCTTCACTCGGTGTTCGTTTCGATCGCGCCTATTGCCAGTACGCGCTATGCAACCCGAGCCGGGCTTCTTTCCTGAGTGGGCGCCGTCCAGAAACGACCGGCGTCACGGATCAAGCAACGGTTGTGCGGGACCAGCTGCCGAACGCGGTCTTCATGGCGCAGCTCTTCCGCCAAAATGCCTGGTTTACGGCGGGGATCGGTAAGGTCTTTCATGGGGTCAAGCACAGCGACGCGAAATCGTGGGACGTTTACGAGGACCGCGAAAGTCAGGATCCGCAAGAGATGGCCGCCATCAAGCGGCGCTACGCGAATCCCGTCGACCAGCGCACGCCGGACTGGATGGTGCTGGATGGCTCCGGAGCCAAGACCATGGATGGACAGACCAGCCGGCGAGTCGCCGAACTGATGGGAGAGAAGGCAAAGCAGGGGAAGCCCTTCTTTCTGGCCGCCGGCTTCAAGAAGCCGCACCTTCCCTGGGCGGTTCCCAAGGATTTCTTCAACCGCTACCCGGAAGGGTCCATAGCGCTGCCGCCAGAGCCGCCGCTCCACCGGGTGCCGCCGATCGCTTTGATGACGGAACTGACGCCCAGCCCGCCGCCCAAGTCGCGGACAGAGGCACTCACGGCCTATTTTGCCGCCATTTCCTTCGCCGATGCCCAGATCGGCCTGCTTCTCAAACAACTGGACGAGCTGAAACTCTGGGACACGACGGTCGTGGTGCTGATCGGCGATAACGGTTTTCATCTGGGAGACCATGACGGGCTGTGGTCGAAACAGACCAACTTCGAGCAGGCTGCCCGCGTGCCGTTGATCATTGTCGCGCCGGGATGTAGCCGCGACAAAACCTGCGCTCGCCCGGTGGAGCTGATCGATCTGTTCCCGACCCTGGCCGAACTATGCGGGCTGGCAAGACCGGAAGGCCTGGAGGGTTCCAGCTTGGTACCCTTGCTCAAACGTCCGGAGGCTTCGTGGGACCGACCCGCTCACACCATGGTCTTTCACAAGGATGTTTGCGGCAAGTCGGTGCGAACCGATCGCTGGCGCTTGACCGAATGGGATAAGGGCAAACACGGGACGGAACTCTACGATCATGAAAAAGACCCGAACGAATACACGAACCTGGCCGATGATCCTGCCTATGCCAAAATCGTCCAGGACCTTCGCCGGCTGCTCAAATGATAGGCCGTGGCGCTGGTTGTAAAATCCGGCCCCTAGCTTGCACTACAGGGCGCTAACACGTCCTGATTGCCGTTTCGTAAAGGAGAATGACATGGCGCGCTTGATATTGTGGGGATCGATTATGACGACCTCGCTCCTGGGAGCGCTCCTGTCCGGTGTGCCGAGGGACGATCAGGAACAACCGCGTGTCGCCGGCCAGGAACAGCCGCGCCTCGCCAATCGGCCCAAGGTGCCCGGCAAGTTGCTCCTCAACCTGCGCGAGCGCCGCGAGGATCCGAAGGGAAGTGCGAAGGTCAAGGTCGTCGAGCGCACCGCCGAATGGGAAGTGTCGGAAACCGCCATCATCGTCTGCGACATGTGGGACGACCACCACTGCAAGATGGCGGCCCAGCGCGTCGGGGTCATGGTGCCGCGCATGAACCAGGTGCTGACGGCGGCGCGCGACCGGGGCGTCATGATCATCGATGCGCCCAGCGAAACAATGAACATCTACGAAGGCACCGCGTATCGCACGCGGATGGTGCAGGCCAGGCCCGCGCAGCCGCCGGTGCCGATCGCCAAGCGGTGCGACCGCGACCCCATGGGCGAGCCGCGAACGCTGCCCGAAGACACAAAACTTGACTGCGACGATTGCGAGCTTGGCCCGGTAGTCCGGCGGCATACGCGGCAACATGCCGGGCTGGACATCACCGGTTTCGACGGCATCAGCGACAACGGCCAGGAGATTTTTAACTTCTGCGAGCAGGAGGGCATCAAGAACATCGTTCTGATGGGCGTCCACACCAATTATTGCATCCTGGCCCGCCCATTCGGCATTCGCCAGATGCTGCGACTCGGCAAGAATGTGGTGCTGGCCCGCGACCTGACCGACGCGCTTTACGACCCGCGCCAGCCGCCCCACGTCAGCCACGCGCGCGGCACGGAAATAGTCGTGGAGCATATCGAGCGCTATTTGTGCCCGTCGATCATGAGTGTGGACCTGACCCGGGTGCTGCCGGGATCCGACGGGCCGAAGTGAAATCATGAGCGTTGATGGCGCGCGGCTACGCGGGGTGCTGGTCGCGCATTCTCCGGAACAGCTCGAGTTTTTCTGGGGAAGCGACGTTGCAACCGAAATCGGGGATCTGGACCCTCGTGCAAATTGTTTGCCGGTTGTTTCCCCGGACGTTACAATCCCAACTTGTGTTGGGAGCTTGCGGAGCGGCAGGCCGACGCGAGCACCGAGTTGTGCCACTTCATTTCACCATGATGAGTCCGAAAAATGAGCGGCGACAAGAAAGAGCCCGAGAAGAAGTAAAGCGAGATCTGGCGATAACGGCCGCTGCCGGCTTGCAGTGGCTGGCGGCGGCCTTCATTCGAGAAATAAAGTCCCGTGCAACGTATTGAAAAAAAACATCCGCGTGCGACGCGCTGGTTCCACTGGATCAACGTGCCGCTCCTGGCGATAATGATCTGGAGTGGCTTGCTCATTTACTGGGCTAACGATGTCTATCGCATCGGCTACGGTTCCACGACACTTTTTCATTTCTTCCCGGACTGGTTTTACCAGAAATTCGATCTCGAACGCCGCCTGGCGGAAGGCATGGCTTGGCATTTTCTGTTCATGTGGTTTTTTGCCTTCAATGGCCTGGCGTATGTCTTGTACACGATTTTTTCGGGAGAATGGCGTTATCTGGTGCCGCGGCGCGCGTCCTTTCGGGAGGCCATCCAGGTCATGCTGCATGACCTGCATCTGAGCAAAGTTGAGCCGCCGCGGCGCAAGTTTAACGCGGCCCAGCAGTTCGCCTATACTGGCGTCATTCTGATGGGAGCCCTTTCCTTGCTGACCGGTTTGGCGATTTACAAGCCGATACAGTTTTCCTGGCTGACGTTCTTGCTCGGTGGCTACGAGATGGCGCGCTGGGAGCATTTTTTGCTGGTCATCGGCTACGTGCTGTTCTTTTTGATTCATATCTCGCAGGTCATTCGGGCGGGCTGGAACAACTTCCGCGCCATGGTTACGGGCTACGAGGTAGTCCCAGTCGAGGAGCAAGTCCATGCGTGACAATGAACCGGCCGCCGCGCCGATGCCACCCGACGAGGTGCGCCGGGAAATGCGGCGCCTAACGCGGCGCAGTTTCGCAACGGGCGGAGTTGCTGCGCTGCTGGGTCTGGGCGGCTGGGCCTGGCTGTGGACGCGTCAAGACGAAGACCAAGTCCACTGGCCATTGCGCCGCGTGCTCGAATTCAACGAGCGCATGGCCCGGGCTTACTTTCGGCCCGACCGGCTGGCTCCGAATTTTCCTCCCGAGCGTGCCAGCGAACCGCGCGTCAACGGCAACTACGGTATGAATGAAAATTTCGATCCCAGCCGGTGGAGCCTGCACGTCAAACAGACCGGCTCCCGACCGCAGAGTAAGGATTTGTCCCTGAAGGACATCAAGGCGTTGCCGCGCACGGAGATGGTGACGGAGCTCAAATGCATCGAAGGCTGGAGCAACGTGGTTCAATGGGCCGGTGCGCGGCTCCTCGACTTCGCGGCATTTTATCGCCTGGGCACCGCGAGTGGCGACCGGCCCGATCCTGCCGGCCGGCCTGATGATTTACTACCGTACGTGCGCATGGAAACGCCGGACAAGGAGTATTACGTCGGCCTCGACATGGCCAGCGCCCTGCACCCGCAGACCCTGCTCTGCTATGAGATGAACGGAGAGCCGTTGCCGTTCGCGCACGGAGCGCCGCTGCGACTTGTCATTCCTGTCAAGTACGGCATTAAAAACATCAAGCGCATTGGGACCATCCTTTTTTCGGATCAGCGTCCCAACGATTTCTGGGCCGAGCGCGGCTACGATTGGTACTCCGGACACTGATCTCGATGCGGTAGGAGAACGGCATCGGATGCCACACCGTCCCGCGATCGGATGGCGCTGCATCGGCGCTAGTGGCTTGAAGGGCGCTCACGCATTTTGACTTATTCGACACGGGACGGAGTTCTACTCGCCCTTCCTGAGCCGCTGCACCATCTCGCGCTCCTGAGCCGCCCGCCCCGTAAAGGTCTGGAGCGGCGTTACATGCCACTTGAGGACACCCCAGCTTGGAATGCCCCGCAGGAGTCGATCGAGCTCTTCATTCGACGCGGCCTCCATGATGAACACAAAAGCCCGATCACCAACCGGCAGACCCCCGGCGATGATCTTCTTATCCGCTTCCAGCTTGGCCAGCGCGTCGAACGTGGGAAGGATGCCTTTCTCCAGGACATCAAGGGCTTCCTTGGGCGACGCAAACCCCGGACCATCGGAACCCGTAACCAGGTAGCGCATCGTGTCCTCCGCTTGACGCGTCCACATAGGATGGTAGTGCGGTAATTCGCCGCACGGCTACCATAGTCTTATCGAACCGAGCCCGCGCCGGCAGTGCCTTGCCAACCGCCTTGGCATGGGGGGAACAACACCCGGCAACGCAGCAGCGCGAATACGACCGACCCAGAGGAGCATCGAATGTTGACTGCCGAGGAGCGGCGCTTGCAAGAATCCCGCGAGCGCAGCGCCGACTGGAAGCACTGGGGACCGTATCTGAGTGAGCGGGCCTGGGGTACCGTGCGCGAAGACTATAGCCGAGACGGCAATGCCTGGGACGACCTGCCCCATGATCACGCCCGCTCGAAGGCCTTTCGCTGGAATGAAGATGGGTTGGCGGGCATCTCCGACCGGCGGCAAAAGATCTGTCTGGCGCTGGGACTCTGGAACGAGCGCGACCCGATCCTGAAGGAACGACTATTCGGTTTGACGGGCCGCGAGGGCAATCACGGTGAAGACGTCAAGGAATACTATTTTTACCTCGACAGCACACCGACGCACTCGTACATGAAGTACCTTTACAAGTATCCGCAGCGTGCCTTCCCCTACACAGAATTGGTCGAGAAGAACGCGAGCATCGGCCGCCTGGGTCCGGAATTCGAGCTGCTCGATACCGGGGTTTTTGAGGGGAATCGCTACTTCGACGTGTTCGTGGAATACGCCAAGGCCGGAGTGGAAGACGTTCTGCTGCGCATCACCGCTTGTAATCGCGGCCCGGAGACCGCGCCCCTGCACGTGTTGCCGACTTTGTGGTTCCGTAATACCTGGTCGTGGAGCGGTGACATGACCCGGCCCAAACTGGAGGCCGTATCAGCCGCGTGCATTGCCGTGGAGCATCCCGACTACTGCGATCATTGGCTCTATTGCGAAGGGGAGCCCGAGCTGCTGTTCGTGGAAAACGACACCAATTACCAACGGCTGTACAACAAGCCCAATCCGTCAACGGCGAAAGATGGCATCAACGACTACCTGGTGCATGGAGTGAAGTGCGCGGTGAATCCCCGGCCATTCGGGACCAAAGTCGCCGCCCACTATGCGCTGCATGTCCCGCCCGGTGAAACGGCCTGCGTGCGTTTGCGCTTGACCAATCGCGGGGGCGCTCTGCCGGACCCGCTGGGAACGGAGTTCGACACCGTCTTTACCGAGCGCCAGCGCGAGGCCGATGAATTCTACGCCACGGTCACGCCGCCGGATGCGACGGAAGACGCCCGGCGCGTGATGCGTCAAGCGTTTGCGGGCTTATTGTGGAACAAGCAGTTCTATCACTATGTCGTGCGCGAGTGGCTCCGCGGTGATCCGGCGATGCCTCCTCCGCCTCGGGAGCGCCAGCGCGGACGCAATGCGCACTGGGGCCATCTGCACAACGAAGATGTCCTGTCGGTGCCGGATAAGTGGGAGTATCCCTGGTACGCGGCCTGGGACCTGGCGTTTCATTGCATCCCGCTGGCGCTGATCGATCCGGACTTTGCCAAGGAGCAGTTGCTGCTGCTCCTGCGCGAGTGGTACATGCACCCCAACGGCCAGCTGCCGGCTTACGAATGGACCTTCGGCGACGTCAACCCGCCCGTGCACGCCTGGGCCGCATGGCGCGTCTACAAGATCGAGGAAAAGCGCCGGGGCCGCGGTGATGTCGCGTTCCTCGAACGCGTTTTTCACAAGCTGCTGCTGAATTTCAACTGGTGGGTCAATCGCAAGGACGCCGAGGACAAGAACATCTTTCAGGGCGGCTTCCTGGGGCTCGATAATATCGGGGTTTTTGATCGCAGCGCCCCCTTGCCGACGGGCGGCCATATCGAGCAGTCGGACGCCACCAGCTGGATGGCAATGTACGCGCTGAACCTCCTGGCCATGGCCAGGGAATTGGCCCGGCACAATTCCGCGTATGAAGATGTGGCCAGCAAATTCTGGGAACATTTCCTGTACATCGCGCACGCCATGAACCACATGGGCGACGAGGACATTCAGTTGTGGGACGAAGAAGACGGCTTTTTTTACGATGTGCTGCATCTGCCCAACGGCGATCATTATCCGCTCCGGGTGCGCTCGATCGTCGGCCTGATCCCGCTGTTTGCCGTGGAAACGCTGGAGACGGAGCTCATGGATCGGCTTCCCAACTTCCAGCGGCGCATGCAATGGTTCCTGGTCAACCGCCGGGACCTGACCGACAACGTGGCCTGCATGAGAACTCCCGGCCGCGGCGAGCGCCGCTTGCTGTCGGTCGTCGATCGCGACAAGCTGCGGCGCATCTTGCGGCGCGTGCTCGACGAGAATGAGTTCCTGTCGCCGTTCGGCATAAGGGCCCTCTCGCGCTATCATCGCGACCATCCCTACATGCTGACCGTCAACGGCGAAGTGTATTGCGTTGGTTATGAGCCCGCGGAGTCGAGCACTCATCTGTTCGGCGGGAACTCCAACTGGCGCGGGCCGATCTGGTTTCCGGTCAACTACCTGCTCATCGAGTCGCTCCAAAAGTTCCACCACTACCTGGGGCCCGAGTACCTCGTGGAGTGTCCGACCGGGTCCGGCCAAATGATGAACCTGTGGGAGGTGGCTGCAGAATTATCGCGCCGGTTAACGCACTCGTTTCTCCGCACACCGGACGGCACGCGCCCGGTTCACGGCCATCGGCAGATCTTTCAGACCGACCCGCACTGGCGCGACTTGGTCCTGTTCTATGAATATTTTCACGGCGATACCGGAGAAGGATTAGGGGCCAGCCACCAGACGGGCTGGACGGCCCTGGTCGCCAAGCTGATCCAACAAAGTGGCACGTAAATGCGTCCGACAGATGGTCCGCCGTTCGAGGCGCGGCCCTTCATCGGAGGAGCATTCTGCCTGACGACCCGCAGCGGTCGGTTCCGCTGCGCGCTGGTCTCAATGCGGTTTGACGCAATCCGGGGGGCTCGTGCACGGCGGATGACCGATCGCCGCCGGTGCCCAAATGTAATAGGACGGGTATCCGGGCCAGCAGGTTCTGGGAAGCGGCTTGCGGCAGTAATCGTTGGGGGCGCTGGCGTGGGGAAAACAGTTCGGCTTCCACCAATGGAGCAGACCGTCGCCGTAAGGGTGCCAGCCGCCCGCGGGGCGTAGGTGGTGGAGGTAGTAGTCCTGGGCTGGCTGACAACCGGAGGGCTCCGCGCCAAGTCCCCGACTGCTCGCGATCAAAGTGACAGCGAATGCCCCGATCCACAAAGTACCTCGCATGGAAGTCCTCTCTCCGGTTCGTGCCGACGCAAGGCTATTTGGATTCGATCGGCTTCGGCGCCGGCAATTGCTCCGGTGCTGGAGCGGCGTTGGCATCGGCTGGCACGGGAAGGCCCGCGAGCGGACCGATCCCGTCATGGTCTTTCTGCGTTCGTATCTCCCAGCCGCCGCCGAGCGCCCGGTAGACGTTGATCAGGTTGAGGGCGATGTTGCCCTGGGCAACGGCCCGTTGATCCTGCTGTTGCACCTGGGTAGTTTCCAGATTGAAGACGGTGTTGAAGGAAACCGTGCCGGCCATGTATTGTTTCACGCCCACTTCGGTGGCCGCCATCGCCGCCGTCACGCTGCGGGCCAGGGCTGCGGACTGTTCCTGCGACCGCAAGAAACCGCGCAGCGCCGTCTGCACTTGCTGGGCCGCCGTCAGCACCTGGTTCTGATAGGCCGCAATAAGTTCCTGCGTGCGGGCCTGTTGCAAATGCACGTTGTTGACGATGCGGCCGTAGTTCAAAATATTCCACCGGAAAGTCGGCGTGATGGCCCCTACGAAGCTTTGCGAGTCGAACAGCTTGGACAGGTCGCGCGATTCCAAGCCCAAGGTGCCGTTAACGAAGATCGTCGGGTACAGGTCGGCTTCTGCAACACCGATCAGGGCGCTCTGCGCTGCCACCTGCCGTTCGGCGCTGCGCACGTCGGGGCGGCGGCGCAGCAGGTCAGCCGGAATGCCCGTAGCGACCCACGTCGGAACGGCCGGCAACGGTTCGGAATCGACATCCGGTCCTGGACCGAGCTCCGGCTCTAGGTCGTGCGGCGGCACACCAAGCAAGATACAAAGCGTGTCGTTGGCCTGACCCTGGATGATTTGCAGTGCCGGGATGGTGGACCGCGTCTGTTCCAGGATCGTCTTTGCCTGGTCGACGTCGAGCTTGGTTACTTTGTTGATACCAACCCTGAATTGCTGTTCGACGAGAGCCAGGACACCTTCTTGAATGCCAACGTTGTCGCGCGCGATCTTGATCCGCTGCTGGGCCACGCGGAATTGTGCATAATTCGCGGCCACATCGGCCAGCAGGGTCACGAGCGCGCTATCGTAGTTTTCGACCGAAGCATCCAGGTTGGCATTCGTGGACTCGATGGCGCGCCGGAAGCGGCCCCAGAAATCGAGTTCCCAGCTCATATTAAATCCAGCATACCAGTCGGAATAAGAGTTCCCCACCAGCGGAAAGAGCGCAGCAACGAATTCAGAAGCCGACGGATTGTTGAACGTGGTATGGCTAAGGGCGACGCGGCTATAGGATCCTGTCGCTTGCTGAAGCTGGGGGAAAATATTGCCCACGGCGATCGCTTGCTGTGCTCGGGCCTGGAGGACCCGCGTGCCCACGATGCGCAGCGTCAAGTTTTGATCGTACGCCGACTTGATCAGGCCATTGAGGATGGGATCGTTGAAAACGCCCCACCAGTCTTGAAGGTGGCGGTTCTGGACGTTGGGATTGCCCGCTTCGATCCATTCCTTGGCAACGGGTGCTGGCGGGGGACAATAGTTGGGCCCGACCTTGAGCCCGTTTCGAATGTATTCCAGGGGACCCGTCGCGATACAGCCGCCATTCAAGAACACCATTGCGGCCAGGCCAACGATCGAGAGCCAGCACGACCGGCGCGGAGAACGAAATCGGTGGGCATCGTACCCGTCGCCGGCCGGCCATCCCATGAATCATCCCTGTCCGCGTAATTGGTTTGCTGTTGCGACCATTTTCTCATGAGATTCGGAACAATACGCACAACCGTTAATATCGACCGAGACTGCGTGATCGAATCATGAATACCGCGCAATCAGCGCTTGGAGCATGATGACAATACAAACAGGAACCGCTTCGAGCGCATCGGGACCGGCAAAGCAACGGCCCAGTTTGCCTAGCTTGTCCTATTTATTCCGCCGCGATGGCGGAGCCCTTCTGGGCCACGGAACGCTTCATGAGCAGCACGAGAAACACGAGTGCCATTGCCACGACGGCGAACAGCCAGAAATCGTCGAAGTAGGCCAGCGACGCGGCTTGCTGCTGGCGCAGGTCCGCGAGCGATTGCAGCGCCATTTGTTTTGATTGAACGGGATCGCCGCTCGCCTGCAAGAAGTACGCTTGCGCGCGATCGAAATAAGACTGCAACTGGGGGTTCAAGACATCGAGGTTCTCGCCGACGCGCGCGAGGTGGAACTGCTCGCGGCGTTCCTGCATCGTTTGGGCGATCGACGTGCCGGCGCTGCCCCCTTCATTGCGGAGCAGGGCGAACAGCCCGACCGCTGCGGCGCGCAGATGCCGGGGCGTGTAAAGATATGCGGCGACGTTGAGCGGTGCAAAGGTCATCGATAGACCCGTGATGAATACCACCCGCGGCCAGATCACCTGCGACGGGCTGATGTCCAGGTTCAGAAGCGCGAACCAGTAGCTCCCGGCAGCCATGATGAGGAAGCCGGTCACGATAAACCAGCGGACGTCGATACCGCGGCCGATCAACATGCTGACAACCAGCAACATCGGGATGGCGAAAAGGCCGGCGGGCGACAACACCAGGCCGGACACAAAGGCATCGTAGCCATAGAGCGACTGAAGCAACGCCGGCAGCGAGGTGCCGGCGCCGTAAAAGATCGCGAACGCGCAGAAGATAAGGATGCAAGCGATCGCAAAGTTGCGTTCGCGCAAGGGCCGGAAGTTGACCACAGGGTCCGCAATTCGCAGCTCGCGCAGGACCAGTGCTCCCAATCCCAGGATGCATAGAGCCAGCAGCGTTTGCACGCGCCAGAACGGGTCGGCCAGCCAGTCCCACTCTTGTCCTTTGCTGAGCATTACTTCCCAGCAAGACACGATTAGAGTCAACAGCCCCAGGCCGATGTAATCGAAGTTCAGCGGCTTCTTCTGGAGCTCGGTCCGCTGCAACTTGAGGTACGCGGGGTCGTCGAGCAGGGCGTAGCAGGCGAGGAAAGCGAAAGTACCCACCGGGAGGTTGACGTAGAAAATCCAGCGCCAGTCGAAGTTGACCGTCAGATAACCGCCCAGCGTCGGACCAACGACCGGCGCAAGCAGAGTCGCTACCGCGAACATGGTCATGGCAGCGCCCTGCTTCTCGGGTGGAAACGCATCCAGCAGCACTCCCTGGCTCAAAGGCTGGAGACCGCCGCCCGCCAGTCCCTGGATCACCCGGAAGAGGACCAGTTGTTCGAGGCTGGTGGCAATGCCGCACAATCCCGAGGTGAGCGTAAAGATGGCTATCGACATCAGGAAATAGTTGCGGCGGCCAAGGTGCGCCGAAAGCCAGCCGGAGACCGGCAGGATGATGCCGTTGGCCGCCAGGTAGCTCGTGAGGACCCATTCACTGTCGATGATTGCCGCCGACAGTCCGCCCGCAATGTAGCGCAGGGCGACATTGGCGATCGTGGTGTCCAGCGTTTCCATGAACGTGGGAATGACCACGGCGACGGCGATAAACCAGGGGTTGATTACCGGACGGCGGTCGGCGAGGGGAGCAAGTCCTTCGCTGCTCATGTCGATACTCGCGGCGATTGGTCTGGTCACATGCGCGGGCGAGCGAAGTTGCCAAAGCGTTCGGGCTGGATCAAGGGGCCGCTTGTGCAAGCCGGTGCCGGGCGGCATCCTCGGCGACGGCTCTTGTTCAGGACCTCTTTGGACCCCGCGCTAGGGCTCGGGCATGGCGTCGGTCTGCAGCACCGGCGGCTGCAAGTACTTGCCGGCATTCGATCCCGTCGGCGCTTCTTTGTAGTACACGTAAGGGACCACCGATAGCCCGACAAACAAGGGTGCCTGCTCGGGGTCGTAGTCAGTCAGCTCAATGCGTACCGGCAGCCGCTGTACGATCTTGACAAAGTTGCCCGTGGCGTTTTGCGGCGGCAACAGGGCAAGGGTCTGACCGGTCCCCATGGTGAAACCGGTAATGCGGCCCTCGTACTCGCGCCGGCTGCCATAGATGTCCGCCTCGATGCTGACACGCTGGCCGATGCGCAGGTCCGCCAGCTGGGTCTCCTTGAAGTTGGCGTCGATCCAAATCTCCGTCACCGAGCGAATCGCCATCAGGCTTTGCCCAACCTGGATATAATTGCCCGGGTTGACATTACGGCGGGTCACCACGCCGTCGATTAGGCTGACGATGTCGCAGTAGCGCAGATTGAGCGCGGCCTGATTCAGGTCATCGCGTGCCTGGAGAAGCTTGGCCTCTGCCTGTTTGATGCCGGGCGCCTGAGGAATGATCCGGGCGACGATGCGATCCAGGTTGCCCTGGGGATCCTGCATGTCGAACTCGTCCACGGCCTGTCTCGGCGTCGCGTTCCACGACATCGGAAAGAAACCAAACTGGGCGGCACTTTGGACCAAATCCCCTAATGCCTGGCGAACGGAGGAAAAGTTTTCATCGAGGTCCGCTGGCACGGCCGACAATTCTTGGCCCTTGGCAGGTTGGGCGGGAAGTCCGAGGCCGACGCGGATTGCATAGACTTGCTGCAAGGCTTGCTCGACCGCGGCTTCATCCACTTTGACGGTCTGGCGGCGTTGGTCGAGGTCTTCTTTGCTGATGCCATTGGGCGCCAGCTCCTCGCCGCGGCGCAGGTTGGCCTTGGCCAGTTCCAGGCTGGCTTTCTTGCTCTTCCAGTTTTGTACGCTGCCGTGCAGAGTGGCGACCTGGTTGTTCACCTCTTCCATGGCATGTTTGAGCTTGAACCGGTTGGCCCGCGACTGAGCCACCAGGGAGCGCACTTGCGCCTGGGCCGCCGCCAGGTCGGCTTCCGCTACTTCGACCGCTGCTTTCTTAATTGCTAATTGAACCTGATATGGTTCCTTATCGAGCTCGACGAGAACCGCGCCTTTTTTCACCCGGTAATTGTCATCGACCAGCACGCGCTTGACCTGGCCTTGCACGCGCGGCGCCACGAAGGTGACGTGGCCATTCACATAGGCGTCATCGGTCGAAACCGTATTGAGCAGCCGCGTCACCGTCGGGGCCTGGGTATAGCCAGCGACCCCCAAACCGATCGCCACGATTGCGAGCCCCAACCATTTTCGCGCCGAGCGCGAGGGCGGTGCCATTTCTGATGATGGGGGCGTAGTCCTGGAAAGAGGGCCCGGAATTGCGGCGGCACACGAATCCGAATCGGTAGCTCGATCGGCCGGCGCCGCCAGCGTGGCCCGCTCCTCGGGCGCCGTTGCGGAACAGCGATCGTTCGTGCTTGCCATGCGAGTAATTCTCCGTCCGCCGGTCGGCCGGCCGTTGATCGTGTCTTGCCCCCATCAATGATGGGGACCTAAATGAATGGGCAGGTGGTGGTACAAAATGCTGATGACACCAACGAATAGCCATGCCAGACCGCAAACGAGCGGCATGCCCCAGGCGTGTTGCAGGGTGCGCCGATGGCAATTTTCGGAAGGGATGCACAGGTCATCGGCGAGGTCGGAAATCGGCGTGTCACCGATACCGTAGAGGCGATCATGCAGCCGAGCATTCAAATTGCAGAGGCGTTCGCTGCCGTGCCCGATGGCACGCGACACAAGGATGGAAAACAGCAGCCCGATCAAAGGCACCATGAGATGGGAAAACCAACCGAAGGCTGCGTGGTCCGCGTGTTCTGCCAGACCGGAGAAAGCAAAGGCCGCGAACAGGAAAGACTGTGCAGTAACGAACGAATTCAACCGAGCACACATCAAGTTGTGCTCGAACATGATCTCTTTGCGGAGCAAGATGACCCGTTCGAGGTCGACTTTTCCCGCATCGGCCTGGTTATCCATGAGAGTCCCTCAGCGCCATGCCTTGCTGCCGCCGTTCCCGGAGGACGAACCATCGGGTGCCGCGGTCTTCCGGGTGGGCAGCGGTGCCGCTATTCTACTCGATCGCGCGGGTCAGCTTCCAGATGCCCTTTTACTGGATGCGGAGTCAAGAAAGGTCCGGTGCAAGAGCAATCGCCGTGAGCGCACGGTTTGGCCGCAGGCTCCGCGCGCCACAGACCGCGCCTATTCTTCGCCGCTGATTGATTTCGTCAAGGGCCGGTTTCGAAGAGTAGTGCTGCGCTACCGTATCTCATCACGTGAGGGCCGATGCTTCATGGGCAGAAGCAACGCCAGTGCCAAGACGTGGGCCCTGGTCGGTTAAGATGGAGCACTGCGGCCGGCTATTGGCGGCGTCAATGGTGGCGGCCTCTTCCCTACCGAAGGGGAGCAAAGTCTTCATTCGCAAATGATGAGGCATGTGGACATTCGTCTCATTCGTCTCATTCGTCTCATTCATCTCATTCGTCTCATTGATCTCAGTTACCAAATTTCGTCTCACCGGGGGGGCTGCATGAGACATGAGACACATTTTTTCGTACGAAAGCATCGCCACGACTCCCGGGACAGTAACGCGTTCGCAGTTCTACTTGCGAATGAAGGGAAGAGGCCTAGTAGAATTTGATAAAAGATTTATCGCAGGCCGGGCTGATTCGGCAGATGGTGCTGTCACCTTAATGCGACTTGTCGCCACTTACACGAGAAGACGTTTTTACTGCGTCCACGACCGTCGTCGAGGAAGACCATGATACCTGCCGCGCAAATCGAAGATGAAACCGATGCGGAACTCTGGCAGCAAGTCTGTCAGGGAAGTACGCCGGCGTTTGAGGAACTCGTTCGACGCTATCAGTCCATGGTGTCGGCAGTCGCGTACAACGCCTGCGGCGACCTGGCGTTGAGCGAAGATGTTGCCCAGGAGACCTTCTGGGCTGCCTGGCGCGAACGGGCGACGCTGGCGCAACCGCGCCACTTGCGCGCATGGCTGTGCGGCATCGCTCGCAACCTCGGCAAGAATGCCCGCCGTCGAGCGTCACGGCCCGCAGAGGCGGCGGCTGCCGGTGATGCCCTGGCGGATGTAGCAGCGGACCTGCCGAGCCCTGCCGATGCCATGGTCTCTCGCGAAGAAGAAACCCTGGTCTGGCAAGCTCTCGAGGAAATCCCGGAGTTGTACAGGGAGCCGTTAATTCTTTACTACCGCGAACAGCAGCCGGTCACCGAGGTCGCCGCGGCCCTGGGCCTCCGGCCGGATGCCATCAAACAACGACTTTCGCGTGGACGGGAGATGTTGCGCGAGCGTGTCGCCGAGATGGTCGAAGGCGTATTGCAGCGCAGCCGGCCGGGCCGCAAGCTCACTGTGGCCGTCATGGCGGGGCTAACCACGCTATCTGCCAGTACGAAGACGGCGCTGGCCGGAACCGGAGGCGCCGCATCCGGAATGGTGGGTACGAAGTGGTTGGCCGCCGCGGGTGGTGGGCTCACCGGAGTGCTGGGAGGCGTCCTGGGGTCGCTCCTCGGCGTGGCGGGCGGCTGGTTCGGGACCTGGTGTGCCGAGCAAATCGCGCCGACCAAACAGGAGCGCGAGATTATTCGGCGAACGGGATGGCGGATGCTTCTCGCCACGATCCTGTTTACCCTCCTGGGCCTGGCCAGCGCACTGGCGCTGACGGGACGAGCTCCTGTTGGCTATTCCCTGGCGCTCGGCATCGCCATGATGGCGGCCTACTGGATCTACCTTCTCTTTGAGACGCTGCGGATGGCTCAAGCGATGAAGCGAATCCACGCCGCGAGGGCGCCGGGCGCACCGAATGACACGCCGCTACGCCGTCGTTGGACGGCCTTGACGGCCCCGTTGCGTGGGCGGGTTTACCGCAGCCCGGTGACTTTTCTCGGACTACCGCTGGTTGACATCAACGTGAGCGACCCGGCGCTTTCGGGTGGAATCTGCGGTACGACGGCGCCGGCCCATCCCCGGCGTGTCGCGCGCGGGTGGATCGCCGTCGGAGACAACGCTTACGGCTTCCTCGCGATCGGCGGATTCGCTCTGGGCGTGTTCAGCTTTGGCGGCATCGCCGTCGGGCTGATCGCGCTGGGAGGACTCGCCGCCGGGGGGTTTGCCTTTGGCGGTCTTGGCCTTGGCGGCTTTGCCGTCGGGGGAGTCGCTGTTGGCTGGCAGAGCTGTGGCGGCATGGCCGTCGGCTGGGATTTGGCGTGCGGCGGTGGGGCAGTTGGCTGGCACGCTGCTTTCGGTGGTGGGGCGCTGGCGCACGAGTATGCCGTCGGCGGCACGGCCGACGCGCTCCATGCCAACGATGCGCTGGCGAAGACCATCGTGAACGATTATGGCCTTGTGCAAGGCTTTCAGTGGTACATCGAAGGGGTGGCTTGGATCGCGCCCTGCTTTGTCTTGCTCAGCCTGCTGGGGGCTTCGGGGCTGATACCGCTTCTGTACCGCCGCGAAGAAGATCCATCGACGCACCGGCCGACAGCGCATCGAGGGTTTCGCTTCCTGTGGCTCGTGGCGGCTCTCATCGTGCTGGTAGGGCTTGGGCTCCTCTTCCTGAGAATCTGGAACCGGTCAACCTCTCCCGCCGCTGCGCCGGCCCCGGAGTCGAAAGAGGAACGGCTACAGCTTCCGAACGGATTGAACGTCATTCTGCGGCCCATTCAGGGAGCTACGCAGACGGCTCTGGTGGTACTCTATTCGCTCGGCGGCGATCACGATCCCGAGGGACGCAGCGGCCTGGCCCACATGCTGGAACATCTCTACGTCACGGCGCCGGCAGGCGCCGCGAAAATGCGCCCGGCCGAGCAAATCATGAAGCGCTACCCGGGAGGTTGGAACGCACAGACGGGCGATCGTTACACGGTCATCGCCACCGTGTTTCCCGCAAAAGACCTCGAACAGGAACTGCAAGACGCCGCGGCAAGGATGGGCGATTTGCGCGTGACAGCTGCCGACCTCCAGCGCGAGAAACCCCGTGTGCTGGACGAATTGGCGAACATGTTTGGCCGCCTCCCGCAACTGGGCGCCATGAACACGGCCCGAGAACTGGTGCGGCCGACTCCGCTTGGAGGCCGCAAGGGCGGCCAGCCGGAACACGTTCGGGCCATCACTCTCCAGGAGGTGCAGGAACGTTGGCAGCGCTACTACAAGCCGCGGAACGCCCTTCTGGTCATCGCCGGCGCGGTTGATGTCGCGGCTGCTCGCAAAACGGTGGACGAACATTTTGCCAAGCTGCCACCGGGGGAGAATGCACCGGTTCCACGAGAGCCGGGCCAAGCGCGGCTCGGAATGACCCGCGAACTCACGGTGAAGCCCTCGGTGGCTCAAGCCAGTGCCGAGGTCTGCCTGGCGTACCGAGCCCCCGCGCCGGCCAGCGAACTCTATGCTCCCTACCTTGTGCTCGTGGCCCGGATGCAAGCCAATTCCGGCAACCTGAAGGTCGGACAGGGCCGCTTTCCGGTTTACTGTCCCTTGCTCGATGACCCAGGCATGGTCGGCATTGCGGTCCCCGCCAAAACGGAGGAGACAGCGGCCGAGGCAGTGAAACGGCTCAAGGCTTTCGTTGCCGAAGCGGTCCAACCGGCATTTGACCCCAAAGAAGTCCAAAGTCTCTCAACCATGTTCGGACCAATGCTTGGAATCTCCGAAAACGCGGACGCAATCCTGGCTGCCAATCCCTACTTCGTCGCCTTCTCACTCGGTCGCTGGCAGCAGCTCGGGATCGATCCTGTTCGGCTGCAAGCTTCGCTCGCCAAGCTGCGTGATGAAGACCTCCGGCGCGCGGCCACGGAGGTTTTTGGACCAGACCAATGCGGAGCTGCCTTCATAAACGTGAAACGCAAGTAGCCACGTCTCAAGACCTAGTTCACCGACGTGCGAGGCCTGTGCGGGTGTTTAAGCGGTGGCGCCAGTACCGGGAACGGTTGCAGCACCAGCATGGCTGGGAAGTGGAGCTGACTTGCCCTGTGTGCGGAGTCGTCACGCCCGTCTACAACGGATGGACTTCCTCGCACGCCATCCACCTCGGAAACACGCCGACGATCTTTGCCAACCTGAACTGTCCGCAATGCGTTGCGGATCTGCATGAGGCCGCTGGGAAGAAGCTTGTCGAGCTCTTCGCCGACATTGCCGTGACCCCGTTCAATCGACGGTTGATCGTCTGGTTCGTAGGGCTTTGCGCAGGCGGTATCCCGTTGTTCCTGGGGGCAGGAACTTTCCTGGGGAGTCTGGGCCAAGGGGCAACGTTCCTCGGCGTCGTCTATTATGGGCTGCTCGTGATGTGGTTCAACGGGCAGGTCGCTTCCATCCGCTATCGGTGCGTCTGCGGCAATCCCACTTACAAGTTCATGGGCATGCTGGGCCGAAGCTACTGCTATCGGTGTTCCTCGTGCGGCAAGCTGCTCCGCCTGCAGGATTGACCGGCTTGAACTCACCGCGACCGTGGACCCTGATTCTCTTGAAGAACTCCCGCGTGGTGACACGATTTTAGAGAAGTGGTAATGCGTTAGGGCAGGGGCGGAACCCGGTTCAATACCCCCGACCAATCCGCCTGCTTGGACCTGACGCGATCACCCGGCCTGTCGACGATCTGACCCTATGACAATCCTCGCGCAACCGTGACCGGGAGCTGAGCCGGTCGAGAATAGCATTGTCTGCGGCGTTCATGGCGAGGTAAAGTCTATCGGTCGAGTTGAAATGGATGTCCGAGAAAGCGTTCACCTTGGAACGATCGGTCAAAGAAGAAACGAGAGGCCGGCGATGGGGACAGCACCGAGGCAAGCGGGCCCGGTCCGCACGGTGATGGCGGGGGCCATCGGCAATGCGCTGGAGTGGTATGATTTCAGCCTCTTCGGTTATTTTGCCCCGGTCATCAGTTCGCAGTTTTTCCCATCGACCGACCCGCGCGCGGCCCTGCTGAATACCTTCGGGGTGTTCGCGGCGGGGTTCCTGATGCGGCCCATCGGCGCCATCATGTTTGGTCACCTCGGTGACCGAATGGGGCGCAAATGGACCCTGGGGCTGTCGGTGCTGCTCATGGCCGTCCCGACTGCCCTGGTCGGGCTGCTGCCCACCTACCACCAGGTCGGGCTGGCAGCGGCGTTGCTGCTGCTGTTGGTGCGTCTGCTGCAAGGGCTGAGCGTCGGCGGCGAGTACGTTGGTTCGATGTCGTACCTGGCCGAGTCGGCGCAGCCAGGGCGGCGCGGCTTTGACAGCAGCTGGTGCAATGTCAGCGGCGGCGTGGGCGGCCTGGTCGGAGCCGGGCTGGCCGCAGTCCTCACCCGCGTGCTGACCCCGGAACAGGTGACCGACTGGGGCTGGCGGCTGCCGTTCCTGCTCAGCATTCCGGGCGGGGCGGTATCGTGGTGGCTGCGTCAAGCCATCGCAGAAAGTCCCAGCTTCACGGAAGTCCGCCAGGCGGGGCAGGTGGCCCAGGTGCCGCTGAAGGAAAGCCTGCGCAGCGACCGCGCCGCTTTCCTGACCATTGGCGGTTTGTCGCTGATGGCGTCGATCGGCTGGTATCTGCCGTGGGTCTGGCTAGTGACCTGGCTGGACGATATCAATCAGCCGCGGATGCCGCAGTGGGAGGCGCTGACCAGCAGCACTCTGGCGGGAATCGTGCTCGTTGTCCTGACTCCGCTCGGCGGCGCACTCTCCGACCGCCTCGGCCGCAAGCCCGTGATCTTGGCTGGTTCTGTCGGCTACCTGGTGCTGTCGTACCCGGTGTTCCTGTGGATGTCTCGGGGCACTTTCACGGCTGCTCTGGGGGGGCAGCTGGTGTCTGCCGTCTTGACCGCGCTGTACGGTGGCGCATCGCTGGCGGCGTTCGTCGAGTTGTTTCCGACGCGGACGCGCTACAGCGGACTGGCATTGAGCTACAACCTGGCGGTCGCCATCTGCGGCGGCACCACCCCCCTGGTGGCAACCTGGCTGGTCAATGTGACGGGCTCTACCATGGCGCCTGCGTTCTATTTGATGGCAGCGGCCCTGGGCACCACCCTGGCCGCCCTGGCCATGCCCGAGCGCGGCGGCCAACCCTTGCGCTGAGAACACGCCGAAGCCGTGTTTGGAGTCACAAGCCGATCGTTGGCCCTTGGCAAGCCGCGGCCAATGGCCCATCGCAAACGATCCAAATGGAGAATAGGGTTCTGCGAAGCTGGACAGCGCAAATGGAGCTGATCCAGTACTTCCCCGTGAAAGTGTAACTCACGTTAGCGGCACCGAGAACCAGTGATTCGGGGCCAGGTTGTGATCGGCAAGGAGCCACGGCCGGCTGCCGCTCCAGCTTCCCGCCTGGGTGAACGCGAGCTGGCACGCGGCGCGGGTAACTTCCGGAGGAGCGCCGGTCATGCGCACACAGGTGTCTCCCGAGGTCAAGGGGAACACGGCTCGCGCCAGCCGTTTATCGGCAGGCGCCGTCGTTGGACCCAGGCGGCCGCTCACGAACAAGCTAGCAGCCGCCCGATCCTCGCCGAAGTGCCAGGAACGCTCCGCGTCGGACCAGGGGCCACGCCAATCAAAGCGTTCGCGGTAGACAAGGCGGCCGGCACGGCGCACCTCGAGGTGCTGGATCAGGCGTTCGAAGACGAACAACTCCGGATCGTCGGTGCGCTGGTGGCGGCCGGGATACCAGATGTCGCCCCATACCAGGCGCGCGCTCTCGGCCAGCTCCACGTCCACCCGCTGAAAATAGCGGCTGCCGCGATAGGGAATCGCTGGGCCCGGCAAAATCACCAGGGCAGCGTTGTCCTCGACGGCGACGTGCCACTGCTGCGTGGCATAGCTCACGGGTGCCGGGTGGATGCGCGAGGCGGATTGTCCCGTGACCACGGCGCGCGTTCCTGGCCGCGCGATCAGCTCGATCCGGTGGGCGTCGCCGTCCATCAAGCCAACAGTTGGGTTGATCAGATACACGAGGGCCACGGCTTCGGACGCAAAATAGAACGGCGGCAGCAGGCGCAACGGCATCTGTTGATAGCAATCGCCCAGACGGGTTTCGCCGGACCGCTCGACCAGCTCGATTCGCACACCGCCGAGCTGCCCGGCCGTGCGCGCGACCGGCGGACAGTCGGCGAACTCCGGCGGAATCAGGAAGTCGGTTTCCGCAATGCGAACTGCTGCATGACCCACCGCACCACCTCGTCTGCTCCGGTGCCGTCGCGGAGACTGACCAGCAGGAACGGCCGCTCGCCGCGCATCCGCTGACTGTCCCGCTTCATGACCTCCAGGTCGGCCCCGACATACGGGGCCAGGTCGATCTTGTTAATGACGAGCAGGTCGCTGGTGCAAATCCCCGGCCCGCCCTTGCGCGGGATCTTGTCGCCTTCCGCCACGTCAATCACGAAGATGAAGACGTCGGCCAGCTCCCGCGAGAACACGGCCGTCAGGTTGTCGCCGCCCGACTCGACGACAATCATCTCCAGGCCCGCGAACTGCCGTTCCAGATTGCCGATGGCACTCAGGTTGGCGCTCGCGTCATCGCGGATCGCCGTGTGCGGGCATCCGCCCGTCTGCACGCCGACGATGCGCTCCAGCGGCAACACCTGGCGGCGCGAGAGAAACTCGGCGTCTTCGTGCGTGTAGATGTCGTTGGTGATGACCGCCAGATTGACGGCCGGATACAACGCGCGGGCCAGCTTCTCGACGAGTGCTGTCTTGCCCGAGCCAACGGGGCCCGCAATGCCCAGCGTGAAGGTCTGGCGGCGCGGTCCGGCATAGCGAGCAGAGCCACCGCCCGCATAACCGCCGGCGTGGCCTTCCCGGTGAAAGCGGACCTTGGCCGCAGCCACCAGGCAGCGCGTTCGCAGGCGACGCGACTGCGAGACGAAGGTGCCCTCAAGAGCGAAACATTCGGCTGTACAGGCGCGTTTGTTCATCGCACAGGATTTCATAGTAGGGGGCGGCACTTCCGGCTTCATCTAGGGAACGCCCGGCGCGGTCGGCCGCCACCTGAGCCAAGTCGTCATGCAGGTACGCCAGCAGTTGTTGGCCGTGGGTGTGACTCACGGGTATGGCCCGCACGCCCGCTCCGATCATACCCAATAGGGCCTGGTGCAGGTAGGCGGCGACCGTTGCTTCATTGCCTGCGCCGGCCAGACAACCGAGGAGGCCGAAGACAACCGGATGATGCCAGCCGCCCTCCGCAACCGCCGCCATTATCCGGGCGATTCCCTCCGCCGCCCAGCACCAGGTAGAACCGAGGAGCAATAAGTGCGCGCCCATCTCGCGGCTGGCAGTCCGCAGTGATAACGGGACCAGGCTGGCATCCACGATGGCGTCACAGCGGGCAAGCTCCGTGGTGTCCAACGCGGCTGCCGCCCTCCACGCCGCGCCGACGGCCACACCCTCCAGAGGCCCGAGGGAGCAATGGAGCCAGGATCGGACCCACGGTTCCAACGAGCCGATGTCCCGAACGACGCCGCGGGCCAAGGCGGCTTCCAGACCCCAGGAATGCGTGTATCCGCCGATCGGCAGCGCGGAATCGGCCAGCTGTAGCAGGCGAAGATTCATGTCAAAACAAGAAATACCGTTGAGCCATCGGCAGCACCTGGGCGGGCTCGCTGCCGACCTTTTGGCCGTCCACGAACACCTCGTAGGTGTCGGGCCGGATCTCGATCCTGGGCATGGCATCGTTGTTTTTCATGTCGCGCTTGCCGATCATCCGCGTGTTCCGTACGGGAAGGACGACTCGGTCGAGCCCATACCGTTCGCGGATGCCGGCCTCCAGCGACGCCTGGGAAACAAACGTCAAACAGGTCCGCGCCAGCGCCTTGCCAAAGGCGGCGAACTGGGGCCGCATCAGGACCGGCTGGGGGGTCGGAATGCTGGCGTTTGGGTCGCCCATCTGCGCGTACATGATCATGCCGCCCTTGAGGACCAGCTCCGGCTTCACGCCGAAATAGGCCGGTTTGAACAACACCAGGTCCGCCCATTTCCCCGGTTCGACGCTGCCGACGTGCTCGGCAATGCCGTGGGTAATCGCGGGATTGATCGTGTACTTGGCGACGTAGCGCCGGACCCGGGTGTTATCGTTGCGGACCGTGTCGCCCGCCAGGGGCCCGAACTGCACCTTCATCTTGTGGGCGGTCTGCCAGCAGCGCAGGACCGTTTCTTTCCAGCACATTGGGATCCTAAGCTTAGAATTCCACGTGGACAAGTTGTCGC
>JADMIO012752751.1_pt1 | contig 83482 bp, 60 predicted proteins | sample 8958161 | NCBI WGS metagenome assembly JADMIO01 (sample SAMN16585339, study PRJNA669376) | soil metagenome | isolation source: Crop rotation soil | place: USA: Cullars Rotation, Alabama | collected 2011 | reverse complement strand
CTTTCCCCGGGAAGAGTTGATGCACTCCTCGCACAGTCTCTCCGAACTCTTGCTCGGCGAACTTGCCACTGAGCAATTGACCGAACACGCCAATCCCACTGTGCTGATCGGCGGGCTTGGGCTTGGTTATACCCTGCGCGCCGTGCTGGGAAAACTCTCGCCCGATGCCCGGGTTCAGGTCGCCGAGTTGATGCCAGCGGTCGTGGATTGGAATCGGAAATTTCTCACCGGTCTAAATGGTTCTCTGCTCGAAGATCCGCGTGTTCAAGTTTTTGTGTCCGACGTCTGGGAAGTGATCGCGCGCGCCGGCCGTTCACACTATGACGCGGTGATGCTTGATATCGACAACGGTCCCGACGGCATGGTGCAGAAGCAAAACAACCGCCTCTATCAGCACGACGGATTGCGGCGCATTGCCAATGTGCTGAAGATGGGCGGGCGCGCAACAATCTGGTCAGCGTGGCTGGATCACGGTTTCGTTGAGCGCCTGACGGACGCAGGTTTCACCGTGCGCACGGTTCCGGCGAAACTTTATCCGCACGCAAAACGCTGCGCTTACACCATCTTCATCGCGGATAAGTGAGTCGTGTCTTGCGGCGCTCGATTCTTCGGCTTGGAAAATTTGTTCCTCACGCGGCACACTGTCATCATGAGCGCGGCCCACATTGCTCTCGAGCCAGAAGATCCGTTCGTGCAACGCATGGCTGCACTTGGCGTGCGCGAGTCGGACATCGAGGAAACCTTTGTTCGCTCCGGCGGGCACGGCGGGCAAAACGTCAACAAGGTTTCGACCTGTGTGATGCTCTTACACCGTCCGACTGGCGTGCAGGTCAAGAGCCAGGCCACGCGTCAGCAGGGACTCAACCGCATTCACGCTCGTAAGTTGCTCCTCGATAAAATCGAGGAGCAGCAAAAAAGCCGCGCCGAGGCTGAACGTGCCCGCGTGGAAAAATTACGCCGCCAGAAACGAGGACGCAGCCGCGCCGCAAAACAGCGGATGCTGGCCGACAAATCCCATCATGCCGCCAAGAAGAAGTTCCGCCGTGCGGCTCCGATGGACTGAACTGCGCTACGATCCGTCCTTCGGCGCGTGGTTGCCTTGCAGCGAACGAGATGAGAGAACGGGCGCGTGAACGCAACCACCGCCGCATCTGATGTTTCATCCAACGCCATCAAACGTATCGTCTCCGTCGATGCGCTGCGTGGCTTTGACATGTTCTGGATTCTTGGCGGTGACTCGCTGGCTGCTGCGCTCAAAGAAATGTCCGGCCCTAGCAAGGAAGGGTTGTGGAGTCGTACGGCAACTTTCTTCGGTGATCAGTTGGAACACGTCGAGTGGGCGGGATTTCGCTTCTATGATCTGATCTTTCCGATGTTCATTTTCATCGTGGGTGTATCGCTGGTGTTCTCGCTGACACGGTTGGTGGAGCAGGAGGGCAGGGCGGCGGCTCACCGGCGGGTTTTTCGCCGTTTCGTTATCTTGTTCGTGCTGGCGCTGATTTATTCTGGAGGCGTGAGCAAATTGTGGCCGGATATCCGGTTGCTCGGAGTGCTCAACCGCATCGCGCTCTGTTATCTCTTCGCCTCGCTGTTGTTTCTGAACTTTCGGCTGCGTGGATTGATCATCGCCTGTGTCTCATTGCTTGTTGGCTACTGGGCACTGATGACGTTCGTGCCGGTACCGGACATTGGTACGGGCGTGTTCGAGCCGGGGAAAAACCTAGCCAACTGGATCGACGCGCAATATCTGCCAGGCAAAAAGTGGGATGGAACTTGGGATCCAGAAGGTTTGTTGAGCACGCTACCGGCGGTCAGCACCTGTCTGCTCGGTGTGTTTGCCGGTTTGTGGTTGAAGAACACGCGGGTAGCACCGCAGCAGAAATCGATGTGGCTCGTTGGTGTTGGCGTGCTGATGGTAGGCGCAGGCTTTTTGTGGGGGATGCAATTTCCTGTGGTGAAAAAGATTTGGACCTCGTCGTTCGTGCTCGTCGCGGGCGGTTACAGTGCGATGCTGCTCGGGGTGTTTCATCAGGTGATCGACGTGTGGGGAAAACAGAAATGGGCCGTGCCGTTCATTTGGATTGGCGCCAACGCCATCACACTTTACTTCGCTGAGAGCATCATCGGCTTCGAGAAGTTGGCGCACCGGTTGGTCGGTGGCGATGTGGGGAGGTTTTTTGATCGACTTCTTACACCCGTTGCGGGGCACCTGCTGGCGGCGGGCGTTGGATTGCTCCTCGCGATTGCGTTGGCGGGCTTTCTCTATCGGCGAAAGTTTTTTTTGCGCGTCTAGTGCCGGCCCTGCATTCTCCGCCGCATGACTTTATTGCCGTTTGGAAATCTGCCCGTTCACACGCCGCGTCAATTGGTACCGGCTTCGATTGATCTTGGCGACTGGAATGCCATCGCGCCGCTTTTCGACGCAGTGGAGAAAAAGCTCTCCAGCGCGTCATCCGCCGCCGAACTGGAGCGCGCACTGCTCAACTGGAGCGAACTCTCCGCCGCGTTGGACGAAGAGAGCGCCAAACGCTACATCGCCATGACCTGCCACACGGACAACGCGGACGCGGAAAAATCCTACCTCCAATTTGTCGAACAAGTCGAACCGCAGACCAAGCCGCGCCAGTTCAAACTGGAGCAGCTCTATCTGGCCTCGCCGCATCGCGCGCAATTGCCGCCGCAGCGCTATGAAGTTTTTGACCGTGACACCAAGCAGCATGTCGAGTTGTTCCGGCCCGAGAATGTTGCGTTGGAAACCGACGAAGCGAAACTCGGCCAGCAATATCAGAAAATTTCCGGCGCGCTCACCGTGCAGTTTCGTGGCGAGGAAAAGACGCTCATCCAGATGGGCAAGTTTCTCGAGGAGCCTGACCGTGCGCTGCGCGAGGAGACGTGGCGGTTGGTGGTTAAGCGACGGTTGGGGGAGCGCGAGAAGTTTGAAGACATCTTTGATCAGCTTGTCACATTGCGCGGGCGGATTGCGAAGAATGCTGGTTATGACAACTACCGCGACTATGCCTTCAAGCTGCGCGGGCGTTTCGACTACACGCCGGAGGATTGCTTCGCTTTTCATGACGCGATTGAGAAGGAAGTCGTACCACTTCAGCGCGAGTTGCAGGCTGCGCGACGGGAGCAGTTGAAACTTCCCGAGTTGCGCCCATGGGATCTCTCGGTCGATCCGCTCAACCGTCCCGCGCTCAAACCGTTTCAGGAAGTGCCGCAGATGATCCTGCGCACACAGCGCATCTTCGATCAGATTGATCCGGGACTCGCGCAAGGTTTTCTCACCATGCGGCAGCAGCATTTGCTCGATCTCGATAACCGCAAAGGCAAAGCACCCGGCGGTTATCAATCCACGTTGCCGGAGTCGCGCCTTCCTTTCATCTTCATGAATGCTGTTGGCCAACAGCGCGACGTGGAGACGATGTTGCACGAGGCCGGTCATGCTTTCCATGCGCTGGCCACACGCGATGAATCGCTCTACGCCTATCGCGGCTCACCGATTGAATTTGCAGAGGTTGCTTCCATGAGCATGGAACTGCTGGGCGCGGAATTTCTGGGCGAATTCTACGCGCAACCTGAAGAAGCGAACCGTGCCCGGCGGACGCATCTCGAAGGTATCGTCGCCACGTTCCCATGGGTAGCGACAGTGGATGCGTTTCAGCACTGGATCTACACGCACCCCGGTCACACCCGGGCCGAACGCAGTGCGGCATGGCTGCAACTGATGGATCGTTTCGGTGGCGAAGTTGACTGGTCAGGCCACAAGGACGCGCGGGCGAATCTCTGGCACAAACAACTCCACATTTTCCTCTACCCGTTTTACTACGTGGAGTACGCCATCGCGCAACTCGGCGCGCTGCAAGTGTGGGCGAACTCGAAACGCGACAAGACTGTGGCTCTCGCGCAATACCAGCGCGGACTCGCTTTGGGTAATTCGCGTCCATTGCCGGAACTGTTCGCCGCCGCCGGTTGCCAGTTCTCTTTCAACCGCGCCGCGGTGCAACCGCTGGTGCGACTCGTAAAAAGCGAGTTGGCGAAATTGAACTAGCTCGAATGGCAGGGCAGGAATGCTGTGCGTCCGACTGGGATTCTCCGGTGCTACCGCCGCCTCCGTGTTCGGCAAGTCCGTCTCTCGACCATTTGCTTGCGTTCGACGGTATGTTCTGACATTACGTAGTTATACGTAATCAAGGCGAGTTAGACAGTCCCAGCAATTGCACGGTGCTTCAGCGTGCCTCTACTCGGGGAATCGTGTGTAGAGAAGTTCATTCTTTGTCGCTTGTTACCGCTGCTGGCGGCTCACTTTGTCCTCTGCATTTCCGCGTTTCACGAAACGTTCTTAAATCTATGCAAACCATCCGAACCCTTGCCTTGGTGCTTGTTCTCGTTGGAATGTCTCCTGTGGCGATAGCTGCCGACCAAATCGTCGTCACTTCTGCGCCGCCTGCCGAATTGACCCTGTTTGAGAATGGACTGGTCAGCCTCGAGCTGGTCGCCAATGCCGTTCCCGCCTCCCTCACGTCCTCAATTGTGTACCAGTGGCAACGGACAAATAACGGCGCCGGTACTTTCACAAATATTCCGGGTGCCACAGCGCCGACGTTGAGTTTTTACGCTGCATTGGCGGATGACAGTGCGCATTATCGCGTGAACGCTTCAATTCCGGGGCATGCGCTTTCCGTGCAAACCCTGCTGCATGTAGAGGCGGACACGGTGGCACCCTATCTCGTCACTGCCAGTGCCCGCGAGCCGGTCAACGGCGTGCAACTTGTCGGCATTGCGTGGGACGGTCCCACGGATGCCGCCCTCGCCACGGATCCTAACTCGTATTATGCCTTCGACGATTCTAATTTCTCGACGACTTTCACCTTCACCTCAGCTCAGTATCGCCCGGGCTTTCCGAATCAACTGTTCCTGACCCTCGACACCTCGATAGCCGGGCCACTGACCAGCACCTTCACAGTCTATTGCGATTTCATGATGGATGCGGCCGCTGTCCAGAATGAAGGCTTTGGCCTCAGCGCAACCGGCGCGGTGCAAAAACTCACCGAACGAATCATCGGCACGCCGGGCTTGATCGGAGCCGGTGGTTACAACGTCGCCGCGCCCGGTCTTGAATTCACCGGGCTGGCTGCGGCGACAGATATTTTCACCGACACCAACGCTGGCTGGGACATTTCGGCCAATGGCTGGGATATCGGGAACGCTGCGGATGGGCTTTTGTTTGCCGGCCGTCAGGTAACGGGCAATTTTGACATCAAGACCCGCGTGCGAAAATTCACCGGCGCGGATCAATGGTCCAAAGCCGGCCTCATGGCGCGCGCCTCGACCAACGCCAACAGCCGACACATCACTATGCAAACGACGCCGCGTACCACGCATGTTCCGGGGCAGATGGCGAACAACTTTTTCAGTATGCAATGGCGCGATGGCGATGGGGCCGACTCGTTCGCCCTCAACAACTCCGAGACCAATGCTCCGGCGTATCCGAATGCCTGGTTGCGTTTGCAGCGCAGCAACTCGGTGTTCTACGGCTACTTTGGAACAAACGGCGTGGACTGGACGTTGCATGCCTTTCACGATTCTGGTTCTAATTTTTCCGGAGCTTTTCCCGACACGCTGCAAGTCGGTCTTGGGACCTCTTCGCATGATCAGACGCGCAGTCTGAGCAACAACGCCTATGCGGAATACCGTGATCTTTATTTTCCAAATCCGGCCGTCATCACCGCACAGCCGACTCCAACCTCTGTGCAGGTCGGCATTCATCAGAGTGTGTCTTTCGTGAACCTAACTGCCTCGGGCCAGAACGTGCGCTATCAATGGCGCTTGAATGGTGTGGCAGTGACCGGTGCGACAAACGCCAGCCTCACGTTGCCCAACACGGCCGTCAGCCAGTCTGGCACCTACACCTGCGTGGCCTTCACTGATGGCGGTGGCCAGGTCAGTTCGAACGTCGTACTCACGGTTACCAACCGACTGCCCACTGTGGCCAATGATTCGCTCACGGCGACTCAGGGCATTGTGCGCACGATTTCCTTCGCGAGCTTGACGGCAAACGACTCGGATCCTGAACTGGATCCGCTCTCCGTGCTCGCGGTTTTCCATCCACACACTGCGTCCACCAACTTTGCTCTTGGTTCGCTTACTGGAGCCAGCCTGGCTGGCAGCGCGCACGCCACGAACGCTTTCGGCGGCGCGCTCGTCCTTAATGACGCTGTGTCCGGAGTGTCAGGGGCGGCAGTCCTCGGTGAAATATCGCCCGGAGCACGAGTCCTCGCCTTCACCGCGAATTTCAACCTGCGCGTGTCCGCCGGTACTGCGGAACCGGGAGATGGTTTCAGCTTCAACTTTGCTAACGATCTACCCTTGGGACCGGGAGCCAATCCGACCAATGCTAACACTGGACCTTTCACAGCGGAAAACGGAGTCACTGCGACCGGACTGTCCTTCTGTTTGGATAACTATCGCTTCGCTCCGTTTCCAACGGGAGGCGCAGCCAACACTTCTGGTCTGAAAGTTCGATACAAGAATATCGAGATCGCTGCCGTGCCGATTCCAACCTGGAACAGCACCGCGTTCATTCCAGTGTCGGTCGCCGTGACTCTGGATGGCCAACTGACGGTGTTGGTGAATGGCACCAATGTGTTTGGTACGCGACAGATTTCCTGGACGCCCGCGCCTGGTCGTTTTGGCTTTTATGCGCGCACCAGCTCAGCCACGGAAGGACACGCGATTGATGATTTGAACATCAGTTGGCTGACCGAGGACTCGCTAAAAGGCGGCTACGTCACGATCACCAATGGTCAGGTCGCCTTCACTTCGCCGCTCGTGGCGTGCGGTCTGGACACGTTTTATTACCTCGCTTCGGACGGCCAGTCGGGTGGAACGAATCTCGGCACGGTCACCGTCAACGTCATTGGCACCAATCCGCCGGTGCTGGTGAGTTGTGTGACCAACCAGACTTTTCCGGTAGGTGTGGGTTGCTCGCCGGTTACGTTGCCTGACTTGCGCACTCAACTGGTGGTCACCGATTGCGGGCCGCTCAACATTGGCCAGACTCCGGCTCCGGGCTCGGCTCTGGCCTTGGGCGCGCATCTTGTGACTTTCCGCATCACGAACAACGGCGGCTTCGTGACTAACTGCACGGCGATGATCACCGTGGCGGATGTCACGCCGCCAGTCGCGAGCTGCCCGGGGAACATTATCACCGAGGCAACCGGGCCTTCGGGCAAAGTCGTTACGTTCACGCCATCCGGCTCTGACAACTGCTCGTTGGCTTCCGTTGTCGCGGTTCCGCCCTCGGGATCAACCTTCCCGCGTGGCGTCACCGTCGTGACCGTCACGGCCACGGACAATGCGGGCCTCACCAATGCCTGCACCTTTACCGTCACCGTTCGAGACACGACAGCGCCGACGATTACCTGTCCGACCAATCAAATTGTGGCTTGCACGAGCACGAATGGAGCGGTGGTGAACTACACCGTTACTTCCACCGACATCGCGGATCCGGCCCCGACGCTCATGGTCACGCCGCCATCCGGCACGGCCTTTCCCGAGGGAACGAACTTGGTGACGGCGTTAACCTATGATTCAGCGGGTAACACGAATACCTGCTCGTTCATGGTCATCGTGCAGGACCGCACGCCGTCGCTGCTCACGATTACGCCTTCCGGCACGAACATGGTCGTCTGCTGGCCGCGGACTTGCACCACCTACATTTTGCAAGGCGTTGCCGATCTCACAGCCCCAATTGCGTGGGGGCCGGTCGGTTTGCCGGTTGCTATCGTTGGCAGCGACTATTGCGTGACCATTCCGGCGACGGGGCCGTACAAGTTCTTCCGCCTGCGCAAATCGTAAGTCATTCAGGCAATGAAATTCCAGAGGCCGGGCGCGAGTCCGGCCTCTTTTATTTTCAAGCCGTCAGCATGCGGCCTTGATGATGGGCTTCTGAGAAAACTGTTTGAAGCACCGCTGCACGCGACTCGTCGGCTTAGATGACAACCGGAATACGTCTTGCGACGGTGCTATTGCACCGATAATCTGCGCCTCATCGCCAGCAGAATGACCGCGCCGTTCCCGGCTGCTCGCGAACTTGTTTTTTGCATGATGCGACACGGAAAATTTTGGCTGTGGCTGCTCGCGCCGTTTGCGGTGTTCGGTGCGGACTCAAAGAGTTCCCAGCCCGTTGTCCCAACGCCGCCGTTGCCCGCCATCCGCGCCTTGGAATTGCACCCGGCGGAACTCACGCTTACGGACAGCCGCGACGAGCGTCGGGTGCTCGTGCTGGGCAAGACGACGGATGGCAGTCTGATTGATCTCACGTCGCTCGCATCCTTCAAACCCGATGCCGCCGCGGTGGAAATCAATCAAGGTTGGGTGCGCGGTAAAGCCAAAGGATCGACCGAAATGCTGGTCAGTGCGGCGGGACAAAAAGTGAAGTTGCCGGTGACGGTGGCCAGCGCGGAAGTACCAGACGTGCGTTTCGTGCGCGATATCCAGCCGGTCCTGGCCAAACTTGGTTGCAATGCGGGAACGTGCCACGGGTCGGCGAAAGGTAAAAACGGGTTCAAGCTTTCGTTGCGCGGCTACGATCCTGAATTCGATTACCAGGCGCTCATCAACGACATTTCGGGCCGACGGTTTAATCGCGTGCATGTGGATGAAAGTCTGATGTTGCAGAAACCGCTGGCTGAAGTCCCGCACGAAGGGCGTCAGGCGCTCAAGCCCGGTTCGCGCGAGCATCAGTTGCTTCGCGACTGGATCGTGCAAGGCACGAAGGGCGAGGACGCGAAAGAGGCGCGTGCGACCAGCATCGAGATTTTACCCGGCGACGTGGACATGGATTTGCCGGGCCGCGAACAGCAATGGGTGGTCATCGCAAAATATCCTGATGGCTCCACGCGCGACGTGACACGCGACGCGCACTTCAGCGTGAGCAACACCGAAGTTGCGAAGGCGGACGCAAATGGTTTGGTCAAAGGCTTGCGGCGCGGTGAGGCGGCGGTGCTTGTCCGCTACGAAGGCATCTACGGCACGCGCTTGCTCACCATCATGGGCGACCGCACGGGCTACCAGTGGAAGGACGTGGCCGAGAACAATTTCATCGACCCGCTGGTTAACGCGAAGTTGCGCCGCATGAAGGCGCTGCCGAGCGAGCTTTGCACGGACGCCGAATTCATCCGCCGCGTGTCCCTCGACCTCACGGGCCTGCCGCCGAAAGCGGAACGCGTGCGCGCCTTCCTCGCGGACCCCACGCCGACGCGGGAGAAGCGCGACAAGTTGATCGATGAATTGATCGGCAGCCCGGACTACGTGAAGGCTTGGGCGAACAAGTGGGCCGACCTGCTCCAGTGCAACAGCGAGAATCTCGGCCAGAAAGGCGTGTGGGTGTATCGCGAGTGGATCGCGAAACGCATCGCGGAGAACATGCCCTACGACCAGTTCGTGCGCGCCGTGCTGCTGGCGGAAGGCAGCGCGTATCAGAATCCCGCCGTGAATTATCTCCGCGTGCTCAAGGAACCGGGCAAGATCACCGAGGACGTGAGCCAGACGTTTCTCGGCGTGCGCTTCAACTGCAACAAGTGCCACGACCATCCGTTCGAGAAGTGGACGCAGAACCAGTATTACGAGTTCGGCGCGCACTTCGCCCGCGTGGCCTTCAAGCGCGGCACGCTGCCCGGCGAGGAAATTGTTTATCGCAACTACAACGGCGGCGAGGTGAAGCATCTCAAGACCGACCAGCCGGTCGCGCCCAAGGTTCCGTTCGGCGAGGAGCGCGCGATGAAGGCCGACGAGGACCGACGCGACCCGTTCGTGGACTGGCTCACGTCGAAAGAGAATCCGCTCTTTGCCAAATCCATGGCCAACCGCGTGTGGAGCTATTTCTTCGGCAAGGGCATCATTGATCCGGTGGACGACATTCGCGGCGGTAACCCACCGAGCAATCCCGCGCTGCTCGATGCGCTCACAGCAGAGTTCATCAAGAGCAACTTCGACACGCGCGCGCTCATGCGGACCATCTGCCAGTCGCGCACGTACCAACTCTCCATCATCCCGAACAAGTGGAACGAGGACGATACGATTAATTTCTCGCATGCGTTGCCGCGCCGTCTGAGCGCCGAGCAGATGCTCGATGCCGTGGCTGTGGCGACGGGTGTGCGCCCGCAGTTCACCGGGATGCCGGTCGGGATGCGTCCAGTGGAAGTGCCCGACGGCACCGTGCAGGGGAATGATTTTCTCGCGCTCTTCGGCCGGCCCAAGCGCCAGTCCGCCTGCGAATGCGAGCGCAGCAGCAACCTCACGCTTTCTCACGCGCTCAATCTGATCAATGGCCAGACGCTCGGTGAGGCGGTCGCTTCGCCGACCAGTCGCATCGCGAAACTCGTCGAGTCCGAGAAGGATGACAAAAAACTGATCGAGGAAATTTACCTCTCGTGCCTGAACCGTTTCCCAACCGAGAAGGAGATCGTGGCGATAGATTTTTCCAAGGCCTCCTCCCGCACCGAACTGGCGCAGGATTTGACCTGGGCGCTGATCAACAGCTCGTCGTTTGTGTTTAACCGGTAGCAACCAATGACACGCAGAACGAAAATTCTTCTTGGACTGGCCATTTCATGGTTGCTGATTTTCGTCGGTGGTCTTGTGATTCTTGTTGCTCCTACCTTGATGCTTTGGCGTTTCGGGCTTGTTCATGTCGTAATGCTCGGAGAATGCGCCCAGGTGTTCGGTGCGACGCCAAATGAACTTACGTTACGTGCATTGCCATTCATGTTGGCTGGTGTAGCCACACTTTTCGGAGGCGTCCATTACCGCCAGAAGGTTATTTCGCCAGTATGACCACGCTCGCCGCTTTCATCGGAGGCCGGGAACTGCTGCTCATCACTGTGGTGCTGGGCGGCATGATTGTTGTGCCGCTGCTCATCGTCGGCATCGTTTTGTTCGTCGTGAATCGTCAGAAGAAGAACGCGCTTCCGCCCGTTCATCCGTTCCCATCCGCCGCAACCCAAACTCAGGAGGCATTATGATCAGCATTCCCGGAAAATCAGGCGCGACGTGCGACGGCTTCAGCCGCCGCGAATTCTTGCGCATCGGCGGCATGGGCATGGCCGGCATTTCGCTCGCGGACATTTTGCGCTTGCAGGCCGCTGCGGCCGAGACGCCTGCGCCGAAGGGCAAGCCCGGCTGGGGCAAAGCCAAGTCCGTCATCTTCGTCTTCCTGCAAGGCGGGCCGAGCCACATCGACATCTGGGATCCGAAACCGGACGCGCCGTCGAACGTGCGCGGCGAGTTCAAGTCGATCAAATCGAAGGTGCCGAGCATTCACTTCAGCGAGGTGATGCCGAAGCTCGCGCAGCAAATCGACAAGGCCACGCTCATCCGCTCGGTGAGTTACACGCCCGCCGGCTTGTTCAACCACACCGCCGCGCATTACCAGATGATGACCGGCTACACGCCCGACCGCGTGTCGCCGTCCGGCCAGCTCGAGCCACCTGCGCCGAATGACTTTCCGCACGCCGCGTCGCAGATCGCGCGCCTCAAGCCGCCGGAAGTGCCGATGCTGCCGTTCGTCATGCTCCCGCGCCCGACGCAGGAGAGCAACGTGATCGGCAAGGGCAGCATGGCGGGCTTCCTCGGCGCGGCTTACGACCCGTATCAGTTTTATCAGGACCCGAACAAGGACATCAAACTCGACGACCTGACACTGCGGAAAGAGATCACCAAGGAGCGTCTCTCGCGCCGCGAATCGCTGCTGCAAAAGGTCAACGGCGCGATGCCTGAGATGGAGAAGGCCGTCGAGAAATACGCCATCGACAAATATTACCAGAAGGCGTTCGACCTCGTGTCGTCGGGGCGCGCGCGTGATGCGTTTGATCTGAGCAAGGAAAAGGATTCGCTGCGCGACCTCTACGGGCGGCACACGTTCGGCCAGGGCTTGCTGCTCTCGCGGCGTTTGATCGAGGCCGGCACGCGCTTCGTGCAGGTGAATTGGCCCGCCGTGGCGAATGGCGATCCTACGAAGGATGCTTTTGATACGCACGCCGCGAACTTCGGACCGCTGCGCGATCTGCATTGTCCGAAACTCGACAGCGGCCTCGCGGCGCTGTTGCAGGACATGGATGAGCGTGGCTTGCTCAAGGAAACGCTGGTCGTGGCCATCGGTGAATTCGGACGCTCGCCGCGTCTTGGCGTGAGCACGTCCGGCAACGGCAACGCGCCGGATGGTCGCGACCACTGGCCTTATTGCTACACCGCGCTGGTCGCAGGTGCCGGCGTGTCGCGCGGCGCGCTCTACGGCAAGTCAGACGCGACCGCCTCCTCGCCCGCCGAGAACCCGGTGCATCCGACGCAATTGCTGGCGACGATTTATCACGCGCTCGGCATTGACCCGCACACGATTGTGATGAACCACTTGAACCAGCCGCGCGAACTGGTGCAGGCCGAACCGGTGTTGGGATTGTTCAGCTAAAATGCGCGCGGGAATTTTCAGGAGCGCCGGTCTCCGTCCCGGTGTTAACTCAGCGCTTCGAATCGCGCTTGCGGTTGTAGTGGCATCGTCGTTTAGCGCATTTGCCCAACCGAAGATCAATTCGCTCTCGCCCGACTGGATTCAACGCGGCGCAACGCTCGACGTGAAACTTGCGGGCGAAGGACTGAACTCGGTGACGGGTTTCGTCTTCAGCGGTGAAGTGGGATTGTCCGCCATGGTGATTGCGGAGATGCCGCCGCCGCCAGCAATCACGGTGGAATCCACTTCCAAATCCATCGGCGTGGCAGCTAGCGGTGAAAAAGATCGCAGCAAATCTCTGCGCGCTCGAATTACCGCCGCCGCCGACGCACCGCTCGGCGTACGCGAAGTGCGCGCGCTCGGGCCGAAGGGCGTTTCCGCGCCGCTGAACATTACCGTCGGCGCAGTGCCGGAGATTGGAGAAGTGGAACCGAACAATACGGCTGAGCAGGCGCAGGCCATCGCCGTTCCATCCGCCGTGGCCGGAGTCATCCAAGGCTCTACTGAGATCGACTGTTTCAAGTTTGCGGCAAAGAAAGGCGACCAATTTGTGCTCGAAGTCATGGCGCAGCGCACAGGTTCACCTTTGGATTCGTCGCTCGCCGTTCTCGACGCGAAAGGCAAGGAACTGGCACGCGACGAGGATTCACGGGGTTTTGATTCGCTCGTCGAATTCACCGCTCCGGAAGATGGCGACTACATCGCGCAGTTGCGTGACTTTCAATACCGCGGCGGTGGTGACTACAGATATCGCCTTTTCGTCGGGGTGCTGCCGTTCGTGGATTACATTTTTCCCTTTGGTGGCCAGCGTGGGAAGCCGGTGGAAATTACCGTCATGGGCCGCAACATGCAGGGCGCGGAACGAGTGACGCTCGACATTGACGCCACTTCGCCGCTGGGCCGGCAGGAGATTCGCTTGAACACGCCGCGTGGGCTGTCGAATCCGATTCAGTTCGATGTGCGCGACCTGCCGGAGTTCACCGAAAAGGAACCGAACGAGGGCACCAACTTCAACGCCGTCGCTGCGCCCGTCGTCATCAATGGCCGCATCGGCTCGCTCAAAGACGTTGATCGCTTTGCTTTCAAAGCTCCGGCGGATGGCAAATTGATTGCCGAAGTCGAAGCGCGCCGGTTCGGATCACCGTTGGATGCACTGCTCGCGGTGTTTGCTGGCGACACACTTGTCGCACGGAACGATGACGCCACTGGTTCGGACGCCCGCATTGAGTTCGATGCGAAGAAGGATACAGAATACACCGTGACGCTCACGGATCTGACGGGTCGGGGCGGGGGCAACATGGCTTATCGCCTGGCGGTGCGTCCGCCCAGTCCAGCCCCAGGCGCTTCGCTGGTGGCGAAATATTTTCCTGATGTTGTCCATGTGAACCGCAACGGACGAACGCGCGTGCGCTGTGAAATTGTGCGCGCGGGTTTTGATGGCCCCGTGCGTGTCGCCGCGCGCGACCTGCCGAATGGAGTCAGTGCTGAATCGATCGTCATTCCCGCCGGTCGCAGTGACGGAGATTTGTTGATCAGCGCCGCACCAGATACGCCGATGGGCAACACGCCATTGCGCTTAATGGCTAGCGCGACAACCGGCGGCAAGGAGTTGCTCGCCACTGCCACCGCTATTGAACCTCAGGCCGCTGCCGAACGCGCCTTCAAACAGGGCTTCTTGAGCGTGCTCGACACCGCACCTTTCACCATTGATGCGCTGACCGTCGGTGCGGCCATGGATCAGTTACAATCCACCACGCTTGATGTGTTGGTGAATCGGCAGGCTGGGTTCACGCAGGACGTCAAAATTTCCGCCGTTGGTTTCACAGTGGGACGCGAACCCATCACGAAGAACATCGCCGTGAAAGAACTGACGGTGAAAAGCGATGCCCGCACCGCGCAGCTCAAATTGACGGCGAATGTGAATTCGGAACTGGGGGCACGAACGGTGCTGGTGCGTGGCGAAGCGACCAATAATGGCCAATTGGTCGTGCAGTTCAGCCAGCCGGTGGCCGTGGCCGTGACGCAGATTCCATTCGTTCTTACCGCATCGCAAACCAAGCTGGGTCTGAATGCTGCGCGCCCTGGAGCGACGAATTTCGATGATGTGACCATGAAAGTGAACGTGGAGCGGCGCGGTTACGCCGGTGAAATCCCACTGATGCTCACCGGCCTCCCCGTGGGCGTGAATGTGAGCGGCACCAACATCGCCGCCAATGCCGCTGACACGACGCTGACCTTAGTGGCAACGGAGCAGGCGAAGCCGACGACAAACGCGGCGATCACGATTCAAGGTGTCGCCATGTTCAATGACCGGATTTACCGCCACAAGACGGCGAGCGTTCGGCTGGCCATTGCGCCGCCAGTGGTGGAAGTGGTTTCGACCAATGCGGCAAGCGGGGCGAAGGAGCCGTAAGAATTTCCGATTTGATGACAACGAAGATTCACGACGCGGTGGGCGCTTTTGAAAGCGGCGCTGAAGCGACCGCACTCCAAACGCTTCGCAACTCGCGAGGCGCCTGGTGCTGCGCGCCAGCGTTTGGAGTGCGGTCGCTTCAGCGCCGCTTTTCCGCGCTCTCCATCCTCACAGCTATTTTCGCAGCCACCATTTCAACTCACGCCGCTGAGAAGCCCGTGAGCTACTATCGCGATCTCGTGCCGATTCTGAAGCGAAGTTGCACGGGCTGTCATCATCCCGGCAAGTTGAAGGGAGAACTCGATCTCACCACGCACACAGCTTTCGCCAAAGGCGGCAAACACGGCGCGGGCTTCAAGCCGAACAACATCAAGGACAGCCTTGTCATCGACGAAATCACCGGCGACGAACCCTCGATGCCGAAGGAAGGTGACCCTCTCACGAAGGCCGAAGTCGCGCTCTTCACGCGCTGGATTCAGGAAGGCGCGACGGACGACACGCCGGCGAACGCTAATTCTTTTAAACTCACCGAACCGCCGGTTTACACGCGCAAGCCTGTCGTCTCGGCGCTCGCGTTTTCACCCGACGGAAAACGCCTTGCTGTTTCCGGTTATCACGAAGTGCTTATCCATGAAGCGGATGGCACGAACATCCTTGCGCGTTTGCTCGGTGAGTCGCCGCGCATCGAGTCCATAGCCTATTCGCCCAACGGCAAACTGCTTGGCGTGTCCGGGGGCGCGCCCGCGCTCTTTGGTGAGATTCAGCTCTGGGACACGGCGACGAACGGGCTGGTTCGTTCCATCAAAGCGTCGATTGATTCGCTATACGGACTTTCGTTCTCACCGGACTCGGAGCGTGTTGCCGTGGGTGGCGCAGACAAATCCGTGCGCGTCTTCTCCGTGAAGGACGGCAAGGAACTGATGAAGTTCGACAATCACAGCGACTGGGTTTTCAGCACCACCTTTCTCGTGGATGGCAAGCGGATGCTCAGCGGCAGCCGCGACAAGGCGATGAAATTGATCGAAGTTTCGAACGGCCAGTTCATTGATGACATCAACAAGTTGCTTGAAGGTGTACTCTGTTTTGCGCGCAGCCCGAAGGAAGACTTGGTGGTTTACGGCGGCGAGCAAGGTGTGACGCGCATCTACAAAATTTCCGAGAATCAGGGACGCACCGCTGGAAACAACGACGTGAATCTCATCAAAGAATACGAACGCCTCGGCGGCCCTGTGCAAGCCATTGCCTGGTCGCCAAATAGCACAAATATCGCCGTGGCGGGCGCCGCGCCGGAAGTGCGCATCTATACTGCTGGCAAGGATGGCAAACGTGTCGCGACGTTCAAGGGCCACGAAGGCGCGGTCTTTGCGTTGGCCTTTCATCCTTCGACCAACTGGTTGGCTGCTGGTGGCTTCGATGGCACGGTGCGCCTTTACGATTACGCCGCAAAGAGTAATCAACTGGTTCGCGCTTTTGTGCCCGTGCCGATCAAGGCCCTGACGCAGACGGCGAGCAAGTAGGAGCTTGGAGCTTCGCCCGGCTCGGTGTTTAATCCCGGCCGATGCTGCAACTCCTCGGACATCTGGCCCGGTGGCCCATTCGGCGGTTGATTCGTCTCTACTACCCGAAGATCGAAATCAGCGGAGGCGAACACATTCCCCGCACCGGCCCGGTGCTGCTGGCTGCCAATCATGCCAACTCGCTCATCGACCCCGTCATCGTCGGGCTTACGGCGGATCGCCCGGTGCGGTTTTTCGCCAAGGCTCCGCTGTTCGACACGCCAGTGCTGGGGCGGCTTATGCGCGCGCTGGGCATGTTGCCGGCGTTTCGCGCACAGGACGATGGCGCACAGGTGCGCCGCAATCTCGAATCACTCAACGTCGGTGCGCAGGCGCTGGCGCAAGGCGCGGCGGTGGGGATTTTTCCAGAAGGCAAAAGCCACGACTCGCTGAAGATGGAACAAATCCGCTCCGGCGCGGCGCGCATGGCGGTGGCGGTGGTCGAACAGGGCGCGAAGGAGCTTCGGCTCGTGCCCATCGGGATCAATTATCAGCGCAAGCAACTGTTCCGTTCGGCCATCTGGGTGCGGGTTGGGCGACCCATCAACGTGGCGCGGTTCCTGGCGCAGCACGGCGAGGAACGCAAAGCCATGCGCGCACTGACGACGGAAATTGAGGCCCGGCTTAAGCGTGTGGTGCTGCATCTGAGCGATTCTCAATTCGAGCCGTTTCTCGATGAGCTCGAATTGTTGCTGCCTCCGCCGAAGCGGGCGCACGGTCACATTGCCATCTCTGCTCTCCGCCAGCGTAAACGGCTCGCTGACGCAATGAACCACTTTCTGGAGCACGACCGTCCGCGAGCTGAAGCTGTTGCGGAAGAGATTCGCGAGTATCGCTCGCATCTCGCGGCGACAGGACTCACTTCGCGCTCGCCGGTGATGCGCTTTCGCACTTGGAAGCTTTTCGTCACCTTGTTTGTCGAAGCACTCTGGCTTGGCTTCTGGTTTCCGGCGGCGATTGTCGGCACGGTGTTTCACCTCGTGCCGTTCGTTCTCACCCGGGCGCTGGCGCAGAAGATTCAAGACGGACCGACCACCACGGCGTTATCGCGGCTTGGCCTGGGATTGCCGATTTACGCGCTCTGGTACACAGGCGCCTGGTTTGCCATCCGCAGTTATTTCCTGCCTTGGGTTGCGTGGACCGTGGTAGGGCTGATGCCTCTGGCGGGAATCTTTGCGCTGACATACGCGCATCGCTCACGAGATATTTGTCGAAACTGGCTGCGGCAAATGCTTCTGGTGCTCAGGCCCGAGCAATTGCGCGAATTGCGGGCTGAGCAGGGAACACTGCGGGAGAAGTTGCGTGGGTTTGTGAATGAGTTCACCCGCGAGTTTCCGTCTCTCGATGAACAGCCGAGGAAATATTCACGCACCGAACGTGTCCGCTTCGTGCTGCGCTGGGCGAGCATCGTCATCGTGGCGGCAGGGATTTTCATCTGGCAGAATTGGTATTTCACCGAAAGTGCCCGACGTGAACGGATGCACGGCTTGAATCTTGCCGGCATGTCCACCAACTCGCTTTCGGCGGCACTGCACGCGGATGAAACGGCGTTGAGCAACATCGTGGCGGGCGTCGGCAATTTGGAGGTGCGCACGAAAGTGATCATGGCGGACTTCGCCAGCGGCAAGCGCAGTTGGTACCGACAAGCCGACGACGATGCCGTCCGCGCAGAGCTGCTGGCCTATGTGAATTACCGCGCGGCGCTGCTTCGCGTGGTCTGGAAATATCAAGACTACGAAAGTGTTCCGGATGAAGCCTTGCGCCTGCGGGCGTTTCTCACGAGCTACACGTCAGCCAGTGTACTTTACGAGGCGTCGGTGAAATTTGTGACCTTGTTCGCCAACGCTCCGGACGCTGTCCGCAAACTCAACGAAGCCGAGCCGCTCTGGAACATTCCGGCGGGCCTGTTCGACACCGTTCGACGCAGCCTTGCCGATCCGGAGAATCGCCGGCTTATGCAGCGCGCGCAGGTTTTCTATGGCCAACATCGTGATGATTTTGCGCGCCTAAACCTGACCACGCCCTCGCCGTTCGATCAGTTTCATGCGGCCATCGCGAAGTCGGAGAAAACGATCCGGCAATCCACGCTCGTGGCATTGTCCGCAGGCGCGGCGACGCCGTTCACGGATGCGCGGGACACGGGCAAGGAAGCCATCTATCGTGCGCAGACATTCATCTCGTCGTGGGTTGGCGATACAAAAGTGCGCGAGCCGCATGGCGGCAAGTCGCTGATCCAGCCAGCTCACTTGAAAGAACTGACCAACAAGCTCAAACCTGGCGATGTAATGCTGGAGCGTCGCAACTGGTTCCTCTCCAACGCGTTTCTGCCCGGCTACTGGCCGCACACGGCGCTTTATGTGGGCACGGAAGAGGACTTGCGCCGGCTCGGCCTCGATCGTGATCTACGCGTGCGCAAGCATTGGGAGAAATTTCTCACGCGCGACGACAAAGGCCACGAGCGTGTGATCATCGAGGCGATTAGCGAAGGCGTAGTATTCACATCCATGGAGCATTCCGTCGGCGAGGCGGATGCGGCGGCGTTCCTGCGTCCGAATATCTCCGGCGACCGGATTAAAGAAGTTATCGCCCGCGCGTTCAGTCACGCCGGCAAGCCTTACGACTTCGAGTTCGATTTTTTCAGTTCGGACAAGCTGGTCTGCAGTGAGGTCGTCTATCGCGCTTTCGATGGAGACATCAAGCTGCCGCTGGTGGACGTGATGGGGCGCAAGACGCTACCGCCCATTGAGATCGTGCGGCAGTGCGCACGCGAGCGGAGCGTGCCGCCGGAGCAATTCAGTTTCGTGGCCTGGCTGCACAGCGACGAACGCAGCGGACGCGTGTTCTTCGGCACGGAGAATGATTTCTACAAGACCACGGAATGGTCGGGATTGGATTTGGCACCGAGGAAGTGAAAGGCAGCGCGAGCCGCCAAGTCCGCGCCACCTCGATTCCGTGCTGCTTACGAAGCTGGTGGGAATTTATTTTTGGGCTTCGCGGATAAGACCTTTTTGAGCGATTCACACTCGTTCGCTGCGCCTCGAATGCGAGAAAGCGTTTTTTGGATTTCGGGAGTGGCGAGGTTTCCCTCCGATTTTAGCAACCATCCGTGATAGAACAATCCCAGTTTATGAATGAGCAGCGCCTTCACTTCTGGCGCGTGACTGGCCTCCAAGAGCAAAAGCATGTCCAAGTCAGAATCCGCGGAGCTTGCCTGAAGCAGCGCGTCGGTTTGCTGCCACTCTGCGGTGAACTGTGCGAAGTTTTTGACTCAACTTGAAGCCGTTTTGCTTCCGTTTGGCTGGCGATAAGCTGTCGTCCGAGACGGTCTCGCATGGAGGCGAACCGCAACAACCAGCCAAAGGCTGCACCGCCGAGCAATAATCCGAGTGCATTCCAAAGCATCATTTTGAATGAAGTTTTTTGGCAGCAATGAAACGCTGGTCGGTTCAGAGTCACGCAAACTTGGCGGTCCGTGCGCTCCCTTGCTCACCACGCCAGCTTCGCCGGGAAGTATTCTGCGATCAGTTCCTCGTAGAACGGGCGCAGCTTTTGCACGTCCGGCTTTTCGTGGCTCTTGGTGTAGAGGTCGTAGGGATTGAACGCGCGTACGGAATCGAACAGGCGCTTGTCCTTCTCGTTCATCAGGAACTCGTAATCGCGCTCGCGGTGCGCGGGATAAAACGAGTGGTAGCGCAGCATGTAGAGCGCCTCGTCCGGCAGATGATCCTTCGTGACGTGGTAGATGTATTCGTCGTGGCCCCACGAGAGATGCACCTGGTCGAGGCCGCCGCCTGCCTCGTAAACGCCGGTGCGCGTCTGGTAGCGCGGGTTCTGCGCGTCGGGATTGGCCGCGAAGAAATCCTTGAACACGATGCTGTCCGCGTAGGCGCAGCCGACGGGAAAGGTGTCGCCCACCACGGCCCATTGCGGCTCGCCGTAGAGGCAGAGAATTTTACCGAGGTCATGGATGAAGCCGGTGAGAATCATCCAGCGCGGCTGGCCGTCCCGGCGAATCTGCTCGGCGGTTTGCAGCAGATGTTCAAGCTGCGACATGTCCGTGTCCGGATCGCTGTCGTCCACGAGATTGTTCAAAAACTCCGCCGCCTCCCAGATGCCCATCTGCTTGCGGTTCAGCGCGAGGAATTCCTTCCGCTTGGCCTGCACGAAGTCGTAGGTCTGATGCGTGTGGTTCAGGCGGTAAAATTCGCGCACGGTCGGGCGCGCGTTGGCCTCGTAATTGCGGAACTGTTCCTTGGTCTTGGCGGGGTTGGCGCCGACGAGTTTCGTCGCGGGTGTCGGGTAACGCTCGACCAGTGAATCTTCCCATTCGTCCAGGTTCTGCAACGGCTGCGCGGTGGTACTCATGATGCGGGTAAATTGATTGGTCGGCGGTGTTTCGGCAAGCGTGCAGTCGTTGGGGAAAGGCGGTCGCTTTAGCGCCGCTTTCGGCCACGCAGGATTTCAAGCGCGCTTTGGCTCTGCATCCGTTTCATCCGTTCCGCCCGCGCCGCATGTTCCGCTGGTGGCGTAGCAATCGCCGCACAGGTTTTTCCCATCGAAGGCAAACGCGCCGAACTGCCCGCACTCGTCGCAGGCGGTCTGTTGGTTGAATGGAACCGAATCGCTCACGGCGCGAGACTGGCAGAACTCGCGGCGCGGGAACATTTCCGTTTGCGGCCCCGGCGAAGTTGCCGGTTGTCAAACGGCCCGCGCTTGCGCCAGTGTTTTTCCCGATGGCTGAACCAACTCCCGCGCCGCTGCGCAAAGGCGTGATTTTTTTTCGTCGCCTCGGCAGCACGCTGGTGCTGTGGGCGCTGGTGTTGTGCGCGCTGCTCGCGGGCCGGAACGCCGTCGGCGACAGTTTGTTCATTCTCGTGATGCTCGTGTTGGCGGTGCTGGGATTGAAAGAATTCTACGCGCTGGTGAACAAGGCAGGTCGGGTGTGTTTTCCGCGATGGGGTTTGGCCGGTGGCGTGACGCTGGTGCTGGCTGTTTTCCTTTTTCTTCAAGGCCGGTGGGGAACCAACACCGCGCCCGCGTTGATCAATGATTTCGAGACCGGCTTTCTCGTGCTGTTTGTGCTGGGGCTGTGCGTGGTGCAATTCTTTTCCAAGCAAGGCGGGTCGGCTATGCAGCGCATCGGCATGACATTGCTGGGGCTGATGTACGTGCCGTGGTTATTGAACTTCATTCAGAAGCTGCATTTTTTTCCGCGCCAGAGCCTTGCGGGCAGTCCGGAGAATTTCTACGTCCTCTACTTCATCCTCGTGACGAAGTTCAGCGACCTCGGCGCTTACGTCACCGGCTCGCTGATCGGGAAACACAAAATGATCCCGCGCATCAGTCCCGGAAAGACCTGGGAAGGTTTCGGCGGTGCCATCGTGATTGCTACGGGTGTGAGCGTGGTGTTCGCACACTTCGCCGCCGCCAAGTTGCCCGGCATGACATTCCTGCACGCGATCGTACTGGGCGTGATTCTCAGCGTGTCCGCCGTGGTCGGCGACTTGATCGAATCCATCTTCAAACGCGAGGCGGGCGTGAAGGACTCGGGCGGCTTTTTCCCCGGCATTGGTGGCATTCTGGACTTGCTGGACAGTCTCCTGTTCAATGCGCCGCTCATGTATCTCTACGTCCGCTTGTTTCTCACGAACTGATGAAGAACGTCGTCTTGTTAGGTTCCACCGGCTCCATCGGCACCAGCACCGTCAAGGTGGTGGAGGATTTGCCGGAGCGCTTTCGCCTCATCGGTCTCACGGCGGGCGGCAACTCGCAACTGCTCATTGAGCAGGCACGCAAGCACCAGCCGCGCGTAGTTTCCATTTCCGATGCCAAGAAAGTTTCCGAAGTGCAGGGCGCGCTCGGCGCGACGCCGGTTCACACGGGCGCAGAAGGTTTGTTGAAGCTCGCCACCATGCCTGAGGCGGACATCGTGCTCATCGCCATCGTGGGCACGGCGGGCTTGCAGCCGGCGCTCGCCGCCATTCGCGCGGGCAAGGACATCGCCGTCGCGTCGAAGGAAATCCTCGTCATGGCCGGCGAGATCGTGATGAACGAGGCGCGCAAACACGGCGTGAAAGTCCTCGCCGTGGACAGCGAGCACTCGGCGATCTTCCAGTGCCTCGATGGCAAGCCGCCGTCCTCCGTGCGCAAGATGTGGCTCACCGCCAGCGGCGGCCCGTTCCGCGACAAGGTGGTGTGGCCCAAGGAAAAGTTTTCCGAAATTACCCTCGAACGCGCGCTCAAACATCCCTCGTGGGTCATGGGGCGGAAGATCACGATTGATTCCGCCACGCTCTTCAACAAAGGGTTGGAGATGATCGAGGCGCGCTGGCTGTTCGACATCGAGATGGCGCGCGTAGGCGTGGTGGTGCATCCGCAGAGCGTGATTCACTCCATGGTCGAGTTCGTGGACGGCTCGATGATCGCGCAGCTTTCCACGCCCGACATGTGCCTGCCCATTCAATACGCGCTTACCTATCCCGAACGCGCCGCCAGCGACCGTGTGCAGACGAGCTTGGCGAAATACGGCTCGCTGACTTTCGAGGAACCAGACGTCGAGCGTTTCCCCGCGTTGGAACTCGCACGCCGCGCGGGCGAGATCGGCGGCACGTTGCCCGCCGTGTTGAACGCCGCGAATGAAGTGGCCGTCGAGGCGTTCGTGAATCGCCAGCTGAATTTCCCCGGCATCACGGCGCATGTCCGCCGTGTGATGGATGCGCATCAAGTGGTGGAGCACCCGACCCTTGACCAAATTCTTGCCGCTGACTCCTGGGCGAGAACCTCCGCAGTCTGATCAGTGGCACGAGTGCGCCGTCGCCGGACTGAGATAGGGAATGCCCAAGCCCAAACCGCGCAGGATGAGCAGCACTGCCACCAGCGTCACGGCCACGGGCATCAGTCGGTAGAGTCGCGCGGCGAAGGGCAGTCTTTCGCCAGCCACCACGATGCCCAGCAGCATCGGCAGAGTTCCCAATCCAAACACCGTCATGTAGCCCGCGCCGGCGAGTGGGTTTCCCGTCGCCGCCGCGCCTGCCGCTGCGGCATAGACCAGACCGCAGGGCAGCAGTCCATTGATCGCGCCGAGGCCGAACTGCGCGGTTAATCCGCTGCGCTCGAGCAGGCGGCTGAAGTTGGATTTCAATTGCGTCACTAGTTGCACCACGGGCGTCTTGAGCATGGCTGCGGACGAGAGGAACAGTCCGGCTAAGATGGCGACTCCGGCAAAAATCGAAAGCCCGCGCTGCCAGCCCGCCCACGCCAGCGAATGACCGAGCGCGCCGAATAGGAAGCCGATTCCAGCGTAAGTGGTGATGCGTCCCGCATGGTAAGCCAACGAATGGCCAGGCCCGCGACGAGTCTTGGCAACGAGCAGAACCAGCGGTCCGCACATGGCGGCGCAATGTACGCTGCCGGCGAATCCGAGCACGAGCGCTGTCCAAAGCAGTTCCATGTTCAGCCTTCGATCAGCAGCGACTGATCGAAGCAGAAATCTTCGCCGCCAGATTTCCATTCCAGCCGCACTTTCCACAGGCCGGGACGGAGAGCGCGCCCGTCAATGGTTTGCGCGCCGTTTTCGTTGGGCCGGAAGGGCAGGGCGCGGTCGAGCTTCGCGTCCGATGGGCGATAGAGATGCACCTTGCCGACGAATTCACCGCGCGCGTGTTGCGCCGGGATGCGGAGGTGTATGGATTTCTTCGCCGCATCGTAGGCGACCGCAATCTCCTTCGCGAACGGACGCGTGCGGTTCACGGTGTCAATGCGCTGCTGGTAGAGAATTTCCTCGGCGTAATAATCCGGGCGAACCAGGTCCATGTCCTGTTTCACGGCCCAGGTGATGAACACGACGAGGAATGAGATGAACATGGCGAACCAGCCGGCGACTGCGAACGGCCATGGACTGCGGAATGTTTTCGGATTCATAAATCAATCTCTGGGCCCGACGAAGACCGTCTTGACGGTTTTGATGAGCCTGCCGTTGGAGTAAACGCCCACGCGGAGCTTCGTGGACGGGCCGGTGAGCGTTTTCTTGTCGAGCACGATGAGCAGGGAGGTTTGGGCGAGATTGTCCTTGGCCACTTTGAAGCCTGCGCCGCTCATCACACGGATTTCGCCGGGCACGTTCTCCAACTTGAACTCGATGGGCATCTCGCGCGTGGTCTTGTTGAGCACTTTCACCGTGTAAAGGTTTTCAATCTTGCCGCCCTCCAGTTGTTGAAAGAGCGCGCCGGGCGCGCGCAGCAAAATGGTCTCCGCATCCGGGCGCGTGAAGACGAGGAAGCCGAGCAGGCCGGCGAGCAGCGTCAGCACCACGAGGTAGAGCTTCATGCGCGCCGTAATGCGGAAGGGCTTCCCGTGCTGGATGCTGTTCAGCGAGGCGTAGCGAATGAGGCCGTGCGGGCGGCCCACCTTGTCCATGATGTTGTCGCAGGCATCGATGCAAGCGGTGCAGTTCACGCATTCCATCTGCGTGCCGTTGCGGATGTCGATGCCGGTCGGACACACGGCGACGCAGGCGTGACAGTTCACGCAATCGCCCATCCCCTCCGCCTGGCGCTGCGCAAAACTCTTGTCGCGTTGCAACGGGCCGCGCTTTTCACCACGCACATGGTCGTAGGCCACGACCAGCGTGTTTTCATCCATCGTCGCGGACATAAAACGCCCATACGGGCAGATGAACGTGCAGGCCTGTTCGCGGAAGCGCGCGAAGATGCCGTAGAACAACAGCGTGAAGAGCGTCATGAAGGCCAGCCCGACGAGATGTCGTCGCGGGTCGTCCGTGATGATCTCAATCAGCTTCTCGCTGCCGATGATGTAGGCGAGCAAGGTGTTCCCGACGATCCACGAAAGCGAGAAGAAGATGACGTGCTTGGTCAGCTTTTTAGCGAACTTCTTCGGACTCAACGGCGCGGTGTCGAGCGCCCGCTGCGCCGTGCTGTCGCCTTCGATGGCATACTCAATCTTGCGGAAGACCATCTCCATGATCAGCGTCTGCGGGCAGGTCCAGCCGCACCAGAGCCGGCCAAAAGCCGTGGTAAAGATCATGATGCTGGTGAAAAACAGCAGCGCGGCCACGGCGAAGATCACGTTGTCCTGTGGCCAGAAAAGCTGGCCGAGAATCGAGAACTTCCGCTCCACGATGTTGAACATGAAGTAGGGATTGCCGTTGATGCGGATGAACGGCCCCGCGAAGAGCAGCGCCAGCAGCAGCCAGCTTGAATACGTGCGCCACCGATACCATTTCCCTGACGGCTTCTTCGGATAGAGCCAGCGGCGATGGCCTTCCTTGTCCGCCGTGGCGAGGTGGTCGCGGAAGTCCTGCCAGTCCAAGTCACGAAACTTGGAGGACGGATCAGAATCCGGTGACGGATTCGGCTTCGACGGCTCTGGCAGGGTGGCGCTCATTATTCGTACTCGTTCGGCTTTTGTGGCGCAGCCTGATCTTCACGCACTTTGGGGTTCGGCGGTTTGGTGCCGCGCAACGTGTAGATGTAGCTGGCCACGGCCTGGATTTCGTTGGGCTTCAGCAAACCGCGCCAGGTCAACATGCCTTTCTCAGGCACGCCGTTGACGATGGTCTTCACGGTATCGACGTAGTTCGATCCGTGAATCCAGTAGTCGTCGCAGATGTTCGGGCCGACGAGTCCGCCGCCATCCGGACGATGGCAGGGCGCGCACAACTGCACGAAGAGCAACTGGCCCTTGTCGAGCACGGCCTGATCCTTGATCGGCTCCAGCGAACTCATCGAGGACTCGAACTTCGCGAGCGCGGCGGATTTGATTTCATCACCAGCCTTCGCCTCCTTGTCGTATTCCGCCGCCTGCAAATCGCCCACGTTGAAGACGTGGTAGTAGCCCATGTAGGCGACGGAGAACACGATGGTGAGGTAGAACAACCACACCCACCAGCGCGGGAGCAGGTTGTCGAGTTCCTTGATGCCGTCGGCCTCGTGCTCCATGAGCAATGGATCTTTCGGCTCCTTTGAGTAGTCAGGCTGATTATTCATGGGTGGTTTCTCCTTTCGCTTCTTTGGAACCGTCGTTGAGCGGCAGCATTTGCATCCGCTCGCAAAACGCCCGGCGCTGCACGAGCGCCCAGAGCATGGCGACGGTGAAAACGGTGAAGAACAGACACACGGAGATGACTCCGTAGGTGGCGATGCCACCGAGTTCACGAATGACGTTCTGGATCATAATCAGTTCCTCGCGGTGGCGTTGTTGTCGTTGAGTTGCGCGGCCTTGACCGGTGCGGCTGGAACAGCGGGCGCATTCGTCGCCTTGATGTCCGTGCCGAGCCGTTGCAAGTAGGCGATGAGCGCGATGATTTCCTTGTCGGCCGTGGCCTTGACCTGGCCTTGCGCGAGGTTGATGACGATGGTCAGCGCCTGCTTGCTGGCGTCGGCGATGGCGGTCTGTTCCAAGCCTTCGGGATACGGCACGCCCGCTTTGCGCAGAGCCTTGATGCGCGGCGGAATGGCGTTGGTGTCGAGCTTCTGCGTGAGCAGCCACGAATAGCGCGGCATGATTGATCCCGGCGACGTTGAGCGCGGGTCATCCATGTGGTTGTAGTGCCACGCGTCGGGATACTTGCCGCCTTCGCGATGCAGGTCCGGCCCGGTGCGTTTCGAGCCCCACAGGAACGGATGGTCGTTCACGAATTCTCCGGCCTTGGAGTATTCACCGTAGCGCTCGGTCTCGGAGCGGAACGGGCGAATCATTTGCGAATGGCAGCCCACGCACCCTTCGCGAATGTAGATGTCGCGGCCAATCATTTCGAGCGGCGTGTAGGGCTTGACCGACGTGATGGTCGGCACGTTTTCCTTCACGAGATAGAGCGGGATGATTTCCACCGCACCGCCGATGAGTACCGCGACCAGCGCGAGCACCGTGAAGAGCAGCGGCTTGGATTCCAGCCAGCGATGCTTGTACGAATGCGCCGCTTCCAAATGCACCGGTTGATCCTTTAGGGCCGCCGCCTGCGCTTCCACTTCAGGAACGAACTTCCCGCCGCGCGCCGTGCGCCACAAATTGTAGGCCATGATGAACGCGCCAATGATGTAGAGCGTGCCGCCGATGGCGCGCAGCCGATACATCGGGACGATTTGCAGCACGGTCTCGAGGAAGTTCGGCCATTGCATGAAGCCCTCGCTCGTGAACTGTTTCCACATCATGCCTTGCGTTATGCCGCTCCAATACATCGGGACGACGTAGAACATCATGCCGAGCAGCGAGATCCAGAAGTGCCAGTTGGCCAGCTTAGTCGAGTAGAGCTGCGTGTTGTAGAGGCGCGGGAACAGCCAGTAGAGCATCGAGAACGTGAAGAACCCGTTCCAGCCGAGCGCGCCGGTGTGGACGTGCGCGATGGTCCAGTCGGTGTAATGCGAGAGAGAGTTGATGCTCTTGATGGCGAGCATCGGGCCTTCGAGCGTGGCCATGCCATAGGCCGTGAGCGCCACGACCATGAACTTCAGCATCGGTTCCGAGCGCACCTTGTCCCACGCGCCGCGCAGCGTGAGCAGGCCGTTCAACATGCCGCCCCACGACGGCGCCACGAGCATCACGCTGAACACCATGCCGAGCGATTGCGCCCAGTCCGGCAGCGCGGTGTAGAGCAGATGATGTGGCCCCGCCCAGATGTAGATGAAGATGAGCGCCCAGAAATGAATGATCGAAAGGCGATAGCTGAACACGGGACGGTTCGCGGCTTTCGGCAGGAAGTAATACATCAGGCCGAGGTAGGGCGTGGTGAGGAAGAAGGCCACGGCGTTGTGGCCATACCACCACTGTACCAGAGCGTCTTGCACGCCGGCGTAAATCGAGTAGCTCTTGAAGAAACTGGCCGGCACCGCGAGCGAGTTGATGATGTGCAGCAGCGCAACCGTGAGCGCCGTGGCGATGTAGAACCAGATGGCCACATACATGTGCTTCTCGCGCCGCTTCAGGATGGTGCCAATCAGGTTGACGGTGAACGCCACCCAGATGAGCGCGATGGCGATGTCGATGGGCCATTCGAGTTCCGCGTATTCTTTGCTCGTGGTCAGGCCGAGCGGCAGCGTGACGGCTGCGCTCACGATGATGGCCTGCCAGCCCCAGAAGTTAATCCAGCTCAGCTTGTCGCTGAACATGCGCGCCTTGCACAGCCGTTGCAGCGAGTAGTAGATGCCCATGAACATGCCGTTGCCGACGAAGGCGAAGATCACGGCGTTCGTGTGCAGCGGGCGCAACCGGCCAAACGTGGTGTATTGCAGGTTCAGGTTCACCTCCGGCCAGAAAAGCTGGAGGGCGATGAGCAATCCCGCGCAGAAGCCCACGATGCCCCAGATGACGGTGGCAATCGCGAACGCGCGGACGATGCGGTTGTCGTATTTGAATGTTTCGATGTTCATGGTTGGTGCGGTGGTTTGGATGAAAAGCTCTCGGTGCCGGTCGCGGACTGGCTCGCCAGCTCCGTGGGGCGCGCGGCTTCGGTGCCGTCATTGAGCAGCACGCGCATGGACGGCGTGAGGGTGTCTTCGTATTGGCCGGTCTTCACGGCCCAGATGAAGGCGGCGAGAAAGGCGCTGGCGATTAGGATGCTCACAGGGATAAGGAGAAAGATGATGTTCATGCGGCCTCCAATTTTCTTCCCGCCCACGCCGTCGCACCGCACGCGAAGGCCACCACGGAAATGGAACTCACCGGCATCAGGATCGCGCAGACCACGGGCGAGAGCAGGCCCATCGCCGCGATGCTCAGGCCGATGACGTTGTAGAAACTCGACAGTAGGAAGCTCAGTTTCACGATGCGCACGGCGTCGCGCGAGAAGCGCAGTACGGTGTCGAGACCTGACACCATCGTTGCCGAGAGGATGATGTCGCTCGCGGGCGAGAACGCGCCGACGCGCTCCACAACGGCCGCGCCCACGTCGCTTTGTTGCAGCGCGCCCGCGTCGTTCAGTCCGTCGCCCACCATCATTACCGTGCGTCCCGCGCGCTGGCGTCCGTGGATGTAGTCGAGCTTGTCGAGCGGGCGCTGATGAAAGTGCAGGCGGGAACTGGCGCCGAAGATTTTTGCGAAGTGCGCGCGTTCCTTCTCGTTGTCGCCACTGAGCAGGGACAGTTCGTGATTTTGGCTGAGCGCGTGAACAAGGCGTTCCGTTTCAGGACGCAGCGCCCCGGCGAGCATGAAGCCGCCACGATAACGACCGTCCACCGCGACGTGGACGACGGAGCCGCCCTGGTTGAGTTGCACGTTCGTGGCCACGCCGCGTTCGTGTAACCACACCGCCGAACCCATCCAGATCTCGTGTTCGCCCACTGTGCCCTCAATGCCGGCACCTGCGGTTTCGCAAAACGACCGCACCGGTTCCGTGAACTCAACATCGCCGATGGCTTCCGCCACGCGCGCCGCGAGCGGATGCGTGGACTGTTGCGCAAGGGAACGGAGTTGCCGCTGTTCGTCTTCGGTCAGCGGCTCGCCGTGAAACTCCACCGCGCCGGCTGTGGTGAGCGTGCCGGTTTTATCAAAGACGATGGTGTTTACCTTCGCCAGCGTTTCAATCACTGCCGGGCTTTTCACAAACACGCCGCGACGTCCCAGCACGCGCAGCGCTGTCCCGAGCGTGAAAGGTGCGGCCAACGCCAGCGCGCACGGGCAGGCCACGATGAGCACGGAGGCAAACGCCTTCACCGCGCGTGCCGGGTCGCGGCTCATCCAGAACAGCGCCGCGCCCACGGCGATGGCGATGACAATCTTGGTGAAGCGGAAGCTGTAAAGATTGGTGAGCGATTCGAGCGTCTCGCCCTTGTCCTTGCGGAAGGCGTCCTGATTCCAGAGCGACGTGAGGTAGCTCTGCGACACGGCTTTCACCGTTTCGATTTCAATGGTGCTGCCGGTCTGGCGTCCGCCCGCGTAGAGATGGTTGCCCGCGTTCTTGTTCACCGGCTCGGACTCTCCGGTCACGAAGCTGTAATCAATGCACGCCGCACCGGACACGAGGCGCGCGTCGGCAGGAATGAGTTCGCCGTGGCGGATGCGCAGGCGGTCGCCCGTGCGGACTTCGGAGAGCGCGGCGGATTCTTCCCTCGTACCTGCGAGCCTTGTGACCGCCAGCGGGAAGAAGGATTTGTAATCCCGCTCAAAGCTCAGGCGGTCGAAAGTCTTCTGCTGAAACAGTTTTCCGCAGAGCAGGAAGAAGATGAGTCCGCACAGCGAATCGAAATAGCCCGCACCGCGCCCGAGCCAGACTTCGTAACTGCTCTGCACAAATATGGCGATCAGTCCGGCGGCGATGGGCACTTCGATGGTCAGCAGTTTGCGCCGCAGTCCGCGCCACGCCGCGCGCCAATAGTCCTGCGCGCTGTAGGTGATAACCGGCAGCGCGAGCACGAGGCTGATGACGCCGGAAATGCGGCGGAAGGTCGGTCCGCTGAAAGCGTCGAGTCCGAAATAGTCCGCGATTCCGAGCAGCATCAGATTGCCGAAGGCGAAGCCGGCGAGACCGATCTGCATCCAGAGTCGGCGCGCGTGGTTTGCCTTCGGCGCGGTATCGAGGTCGGAGAATTTCAACTCCGGCTCGTAGCCCAGCGAGGCCAGCAGCGCGACGACTTCGCTCAAGGACACCGCGCTGTTCGTGAACGTGATCGCCACCTCCTTGCGCGGCAAGTTCACTTTCGATTCACCGATGCCCGCGTTCAGGCGGAACAGATTTTCCAGCAGCCACATGCAGGCGATGCAGTGGATGGCCGGGATATGGAAGGTGACGCGCGTCACGCCGTCGTCCTGAAAATCCACGAGCCGCTCGCGCACCGCCGTTGCGTCGAGATACTTGAACTGGTCCGCGCGGGTGGCCTTCACGCGCACGCCTGCGTCATCCGCCAGCGCGTAGAATTCGTTCAGGCCGTTCTCCGAGAGCAGCTCAAAAACCGTGCGGCAACCGGCGCAACAAAAAGACTTGTCGCCCAGGCTGAATGCGTCCGCACGGCAACCGGTGCCACAGTGAAAGCATTTCACGGTGGCGCGGGTGGTCTCGCGGTCGAAGGTGGTGGTGGTTGTGCCCATCGAACACGGTGAGCATCCGATGGCGCGGGGCAGGGCGCTTGCCGTTTCTTGCCAATTGTCCGACCGGATTTGGCAAGGATTGGTTGGCCTGCCGCAATGGAAGTTTGGCAAATGGCAATCGTGAGGAAGCGCCGTAATCCTAGGAGTCAGAAGCTTGCCCCGATGAAAATGAAATTACTTCTGCTGACTTCGACCATTTCCACTCTCGTCCTTCAGGCCGCGACTGCGGCGGAAACGAACTGGCAGAGCCACGCCATTTCGCCTGTCGTGAACCCCATCTTCTTCGAGTCGCCGCTCATTCAAAGCGAAGTGCGGCCGCTCTTCGCCTATCACCGCTTCGATAAGGATTTTCTCGGCGTGGATGCCTACGCGCGCGTGTATGCTGTACAGTTGCGCTACGCGGTGAATGATCGACTGGCGATCATCGCCACCAAGGATGGCTACATGGAAATTCGCCCGAAGCATGCGGATTCCCTGCACGGCTGGAACGATCTTGCCGCCGGACTCAAGTGCGCTGTCTATCGCAATGACGGGCAGCAGATCCAGATCACGCCTGGTCTCACCTTCGAAGTGCCAAGTGGAGATGACGAAGTGTTTCAAGGTAACGGCGACGGCGAGTTCAACCTCTTCGTTTCGGCCATCAAGGGCTTCGACCGTTTCCACATCACCGCCAACGTCGGTGCGCGTGTGCCCATCGACTTCGACGAGGAGACATCGAGCTTTCGCACCGCGCTCCAACTGGACTATTACACCTGCCAGTATTTCATCCCCTTCGTCACGCTCAACACCATGACCACGCTTAGTGACGGCGAGGGACTGAATGCGAAGACGGAAGGTTTCGACGTGGTGAATTTCGGCAGCCAGGACGCTTCGGGCCGCACACAGGTGGCGACCGGGGCTGGCTTCCGCTCACGGTTGCATGAACGTGTGGATGTCGGCGTGGCCTACGAATACGGCATCTCGCCGGACAACGACATCTTCAAGGATCGGATCACGGCGGATTTCATTTTCCGTTTCTGAGTTTTCCGGAACTGATTTTCGCCGAACGCCTCCAGCGCAAGCGGGAGGCGTTTTTTGCGGCCTTGGTTTAATCAGAGTAAGCGCGCTGGCGCTTTCCCCTCACCTTGCAGAGGAGAAGTTGAATGAGTCTTTCAAGCCGGCTTGTCCTCAGGCTCTTCGGCTAACGCGTCGGGTTCCTCGGCTTCGAGTTCTTCGACTTCCGCTACCGCTACTTCGGGAACAAATTCCACCATGCGAGATTCGGCGAGGTCAGGTTCGGTGACGGCAGATTCCGCCACGACGGGTTCAGGCAACGGGGCCGAGTCGGCCAGTTCCGCTTCCTGCGTGCCAGTGACGCCGAGCCATTGCTCGCAGGCCGCCGCGAGATCGCAGTCGGTCGGGAACAGGCTGGCCTTTTTGTTGAGCGAAGCAGCGGTGCGCCCTTCGCAAATGTCGTCGTGGCTGAGAATGGTTGCCATGCGGGGACGTATGAGGCGGGCGCGACGGTTGGCCAGCCAGCGCATAATGATGACGCCGCTCTCCGCGCGCGTGCGGGCGCGGGCCACGTTCGGACGCAACCCCAGTTCATACGTCGCGACATTCTGGATGACCTGCCACGGATCACGCGCGCCAAACGCCGTCTGGATTTCCGAATCCGAAAGCAGTTCGAAAATCTTCTGCGTCTCCGGCTTGAAGTCCTGCGCGGCGAACCACGGGAGACCCAGCCCATGCTCGGACAGGTTGAACGCGAGATCGCGTCCGCTGCTCAGCACGTCCTCGGGCGTGACCGTCCGCTGGGCGGGCGGCAGCACCTGCAGTTCGGAGGAATACATGCCCACGATGGAAACAAAGCGCAGCCAGAGATCGTTGAATTTCTTGTTGGCCCGGATCTCGGCGTCGCCGCCGGGCAGGCCAAACGCCCGCGCATACACCGTGTCGCGCGCGGCGGGCGTGAGCCGGTCATGGCCATGCTTCCAGTAGCGGTAGAGAATCGCCCCCGCCCGTCCGGGGCCGACCGGCAGCAGCCCCTGGCTGAACATGACGACCAGCCGATCCACCACGGGATACAGGTGCGTGTCCTCCAGCATGGCCGTGAAATAAATGGACTCCAGTGCGCGCAAATGAGCCGGGATAATCTGGGCATTCGCATCATGGTTCAGGCGTGCGGCCAGCGGATCGGCCGGGGCCTGAACTCGGTTCTTTTTGGGCGTCGCGGATCGGCGTTGCGTGCTCATGGGAACTATATCGGGTTATTCGGGCATTCGCGTTAGGGGTGATTCAGCCAAATTTTAGGGGCTCCTGCGGGAAGCTCAACCTGCTCTCCCCTTCGCGCTCTCAACCCTCAACCTGCTTTTATGCCTTGCCTTTCCACCGTTTTCCTTCAGCCTCGCCGCCACACCGGAACGCAAACTTTGGGAATCCATGAACTGGAACATTGGCCGGTCTCGGGCACTTCGGGCATATTCACCAGAAAGGCGCGGGTGCCGTGGGTAAAGGTGAGGGCGCTTTCGAGATTTTCCCTTGCGGCGTCTTTTCGTCCCGCCGCCGTAGAGTTTTAGATGGGGCAGAGCGGCAGCTCTGCCCTACCAAAATAAGGTAGGGCGGCGTTGCCGCGCCGCCCCATCTTCAATCCCCCGATCACGGTGTGCGCGTGCTTAATCGAGCGACATCATGGCAAGGGCGATTTTGCCTTCGAGGCGGTCGCTGTGGCCGGTCTCTGGCACTTCGGGCATGTTCACCAGCAAGGCGCGGGTGCTGTGGGCCAGGGAGAGGGCGCGTTCGAGGTGTTCCCGCGCGGCGTCTTTTCGTCCCGCCGCCGCATGGAGGCAGCCTATTTCATAATCCGTCTCGCCATGAATGACGCAGCGTTCCCACCAATCGAAGGCGGTGCGCGGGCGAAGGTTTTTAAACTCCCAGTCCAAGGATTGCAACACGCGCGAGAGCGCGCGCAGCCGTTCCTCGGGATCGTCAATGGCTTTGGCCAGATTAAGCCACGCCATGGACCATTCCAGGCCTTGCGCGGCGATGTCTTCCAATTCCCGGCGAAAATTCTCCACGGCCACCTCGCGCAACGGCACGTCGCCCATCAGGCGGCATTCGAGCACGCGCCCGCAAAATTCGGCATGGATGTTTCCGAAGCGTTTACCGAGGGCTTCGAGCCTGGCCACCTCGGCGTCGGAATCCGGTTCTGCACTCTCGCTCATGGCTAAACCATGCTACCCCGCGCCGGTGCGAAAGCGACGGTGAAGTGAGGTCCTCCGGGAGCGTGAGCGTCGTCGCAAGACATGATCCCCCTCGGGAGGGCGAACGTCCCCGCGAGACGCTAATACTTCACGCCACCCGAACATTCCGGATTAGAATGGGTCTCGTCAGGAGACTCGCCCTCCCGGGGAGCATAGCAGAGGTGTCAAATGGGGTTGAATCTTTGGCCCGGCTTTCCACCTGCGCGACCGGTTTTTGAAAGTAGGTTGCGTGCGTCGCAGCGGGTTGTCCATTTCCCTCTGCGGCTTCCTCGGCGGGGCTGGCCTTGCGTTGCTGGCTCCGCCCATGTTTTGTAGGAAGCGCCACCGCTTTGGTGCCTGCTTATTTTGCCCCGTTTTTGTGAATTAACCGCACTTCGGCCCATGATCAATGCTGCTCAGCCCGAGATCAGCGCTGCATGACCCGGGATCAATGCTGTACAGCCGGAGATCAGCGCTGTTGTGCTCGAGATCAATGCTGCTCAGTCTCAGATCAGCGCTGTTCTATCCGAGATCAGCGCTGCATAGCCTCTGATCAATACTGTACAGCCAAAGATCAGCGCTGCTCAGGTCGTGATCAACGCTGTACAGCCGGAGATCAATGCTGCTCAGTCCGTGATCAGCGCGTCTCAGCGCGGGAGTTTGTCACAATTCTGGAACCTTGGGACACTTCTTGTCCCGGTCGTGGATGCTCAAAGGATAATCTTATCCCACTAGGCACATTTCATCCGCTCCGCCAAGGCGCGGGAGGGTTCCTAGGGAACGTTGGCACGCGGCTGTGGTCCGGGGTTTTTCTTTTGGGTGGGCGAGTTTCCGTCGAGTCCGGTCCTGAACCGGAAGCACCACCAAAGCAAAAAGGCGCGGCCGTGAAGCCGCGCCTTTTCTTGGGGGGCGGAAATTAAGCGGTCTGGCGATGACGCAGCGTGCGGAAGCCCTGCACGCCAAACACCAGCGCCAGCAGCGCGCCGGCGAGGTAGGTGGAGGGTTCGGGCACTACCACCGTCATTTCCGTGAAAGCCACCGAGTTGTTTTGGCTGTCATAGGCTTCCAACTGAAAGGTGTACACACCGTCAATGTTCGGATTGAAGGGCATGTAAAAGTGCGGCCGCCAGGAGTTCTGCGCCACATTGTTATTCGCAATCAGGGTGGCATAGGAAGCGGCGGTACGTCCGGGCACGTCATTGTCGCCATTGCCGTTGCCGGTCGTGTTGTCGCCAATGCCGTGATCCCACAGCACTCCAAAGACGCCATTATTACCATTCACGGGGTCAAAAGACGTGAAGCTCGTGCCCAGTCCGGGATTGTTGTCGATGCGCAAAACATAGGTCAGCGCCGTGAGGTTCTGGCCTGAAGTGTCGAGATAGTCGGTATTGATCGACCATTCATAATTCCATGTGGCTCCACCAGCGACCGTCCCGGCTTGGTGAACATAAGTTCCGTTGCCCAAGCTGTTGAAGGTATTCGCGCCGCGAACCTTGGCCCGAAGTCCCAGTTCAACGCCATTCTGGCGATTGACCGTCCAGGATCCGTTATCATTGCCACTGCCAAAGAGAACGTCCGGGGTCACGTTCTGGTCATACAAAAGGGCCGCCTGGGCTGAGAGGGAAAGGGAGAGCAAGCCGACAGCAAAGAATCCTACACCGAGTTTGTGTTTTGATTTCATGATTATAAAGTTTTGTCCTTGGAAGGCTCATCCTACAAAATGCGCTCGCCATGAGCTATCTTCTGGGGGACATCTTAGTACACAAATCGGACATGGCGGAAAGGGGATGGAGGTGCCGGAAGTTGGGGAGCGATCAAAACCGCTCGGGCTTGGGAATAGCGATTCAGCCCTTTTGCTTTTTACCCAGTCTGCCTGGCGGCCTGGTTTGGCAAGTATTACCGTTAATTTCTGCCGCCATGCGCGCGAGTTTGCGGTTAATCTTGTCCTTAAATTCCTCGCTCCCGCCGCCGGACGCCGTCAGCTTGCATTGAAGTTGCTCCGTCCGGCTCTTTTCCGGCTCGATTGACTTTCCCACGCAAACGAAGCATCCATGCGGCCAGGTGAAAATGTTATGGGGTGTTCTCCTCCTTGCCACCGTGACCCCATAGGTCGCAAACCCCAAGGCCCATGTGAAAAGCCCAAGCCAGTTCATGTCTTTTCCCAACACTCAATCATCAGAACGAACGGGCACTCACGTCACGGATTTGGGGTGATCAATTTTTTGAAATCGGGATCCGTCCGCAGTGAGGCGTAGCGTGGGTCGTCCTTGAGGCCGGGTGCGATGTCCGCGGCCTGGGGATTGGTTTTGAGTCGCGCGGCATTCAGGGCCAGCGCCTGCCGCAGGGAAACGATGGCCACGGCTTTTTTGCCCTGCACAGCTTGCGCGGCGGCGTAGTCGAGCCAGGCTTCCGGTGTGGGCGTGAGTTCCACCCAGCGGGCCAGCGCAGTTTCCAGCGCGGGATAATTCGCCAGTTGTTGGTAAACTTGGGCGGCGAAACTGATGGCTTTGGCGTCGGATTTTGGGTTTGCCACCAAAGCGTCGGCGATGCGCATCACATCCTGAGTGCGGCCCACGGAAGCATATTTCTGGACCAGAGCGGTGAGGTTGGTCAGGTCGGACGGGTTCGTGCGGTAGCGGTCTTCCAACGGTTGCAGGTCGGCGCCCGCGGCACGGGAGCTGTCGCCGGTCTGCGCCTGCATTTTTTCAAGTTCGCTGATCAAGGTGACGAGAGCGCGATTGGTCGTTTCGAGTTTGCTGGAGGTGCGGGCGAGCAGCAGGGCGTCGCTAAAGCGGCGCGCGCCGGCGAGCAGTTGCACGTAGCGGTAGAGCGCCTCGGGGCTGGTGGGGCAAAGCGCGTAGGATTGCTTGAAGGCGAACTCAGCTTCGCGGGTCAGGCGCTGGCTGGAATTGAGCATCCGCCGTTCATCCGGCGTGATTGAATCTGGTTGAGAAGGTTTTTGCCTGGCCTCGATTTGCGCCACGCGCGGGGCCGTTTCATTGAACCGCCAGGCGTACAGACCGGCGATCGAACTGCGAAGTTTCGCAAAAGCTTTCTGTGCATCGTCATCGCGGGCAAAAGCCCGGTCACCCTGAAATGATTCATAATTCTTCCTCAGGTACACCCGCTCGGCAAAGGCCGTCACTTCGGCGACTGAGGTATCATAGCTAATCCAGTTTCCAATCAATCCGCTGCAATACTTGGTCCAATACTCGTGGTCTTTCTCCATGCTGCTCTCGGGCAGATTGGCCAGCGGCTCGCGGTTGATTTTCATGATCAGCGCGTGTGGCGTGAGGCGTGGATACATCCAATCCAGCGCGAAACTTTCCTCGACGAAAAACTCCCGCTGCGGGTTCTGATCGAAAATGACTTTGCAGAGCAGTCCGTTGATGGCCATGACCGCGACCTGGCCGGAAACCTGGACGCGGTTGTCCACGACCTTCACGTCTTCTCCGGGACGCAACTGGCCCCTGGCCATCCGCGACTGCGCGTCGTCCATGTAGTCCTGAAACGCCTTTTGCGAATCGGTGTTGCTGGGCGTGTGGAGTTTCCCGTCGAACATCGACCGGAGGTAGGTGAGGTAAGTCCCATCGGCGAGCTGGTTTTGCGTGACCACGAAAAATGGATCGGCCTGCTGGTGGGATTTGATCAGCGCGGTGACAAAGAAGCGCCCCGGATCCGTGCCGCCAAAATAAACACAGCCCGCCGGGAGCGAATCGATGATGCCCTGGCCAAAGGCGCGGGCGAATTTTCCATCGCCCGCGACCAGCTTCTCCCACGCGACGGAGGTTTCCATCACCGTCTGCCAGGCCGCAGTCTGGTACTGGCGATCGGGATTCCGCCCATCGGCAGGCGCGCGGCGGAGGGACATTTTTTCGTAAGCATTGCTTAGCGACCGCCAGTCCGAACGGGCCACGGCCTCGAAATATTCCACCATGAGCGCCGGCATCTGACCGGGATCCTGTTCGGAAAGTTCACGGGCCTGTTGCTCCTTGCTGGAAAAGAATGGTCGCAGGCTGGCGGCGGCCGATGTCGGAGGTGAGGCGGCCCGGCAGACCGAGAACAGCGCGACGAGCACGGTGGCGAACAGGCGACCGGCGAACCTTGGACGAAGTTTGTAGAGTTGCATGATGATAAGCCGCAAGCCGTGTCAGGGCTGACGAGTTCAAGACAAAGTTAGACAACGCCAACGGCGTCCCGGTTCGCCCGGTGAATTACGCCGGGCGTTTGTTAAAGAGCCTCGGCTGGGAGTGATCTCGGTCGGGGCTTTTGTCGGAGACGATGAATGGCGCGGCGCGCAGGAAAGGCAAGGCGGAAGTGGAAAGGAATTCAACGTCGGCAGAGCGATTAGGGCAGGGGAATGGGCCCGTCCGATTTTTTTGGGTGTGCGAGTTATCGCTCGGTGACGACCTGGGGGCGTGTGCTCTCCACGATGGCGAGCAGTTCCTTTTGTTCCTTGTTGGGAATGCGCAGCCGGTCGAGCGACGCTTTCAAATCGCCCACGGCGGCATCAAATTCGGGATTGGTGATGTGCAGCCCGTCATGGACCGGGGTCATTTCCTTGCCGTCGTATTGGGCGGGCCCGCCGGTGGCGAGCACCAGGAATTGCACAAAATGCTTTTCCAGTTTCGCCACGCTCCCGGGCGTTTCTTTCCAAAGCACCGCCTCGCGGCGAGCGCGGGAAAACCAACTCGTCTTCACGCCTTTGCGCGGCCAGTTCACACGCGGATCCTGCAACGCGCGCGGCAGGAAGTCCGCGACGATGTTCGACACTCCGGGCTCGCCGCCCAGCCGGTCGAAGAGAGTCAGCTTGCCCTCGACCTGCGCGGCTTTGTTGGTCGCCTCGCCGCTGATTTCATTGGTCGTGGCCGGTTTGGCTTTCTTGACGCCCTTTTCGCCGGCGCCTTCTCCCGAGCCGGTGAGTTGCTCGTGCCGGGCCATGCGCTGGCTGGCACGCTGATCGGCTTCGCGACTGCCGGAGGTGAAGAAATCGTCCTTCTTCTTTTCCGCCTGCGTCGTACCGCAACCGGCCAGCATCACCAGCAGGCCGGCGCATGGCATCAGCCACATCAGGCCTTGAACAAGCCGCCGGGTGCGGGCCGCCGTCATCGCGGGCAAAAGCGCACGCAAAAAAAGGTTCTCCATTCGTTTTCGTTTCATTCAAACACTCCTCCCATTGAGATGGCTTCGCTGAATTCCGGCGGTTGAAACTGGAGCAGGGGAGATGCCTCGCTGGTTTCAAGGCGCGGCAGATAGGCGCGGACAAAGGCGTTGCGCAGGACATTGCCGGCCGCTGCGAGGATGTCCGTGGTGGTCGCGTTGCCCAAATCACCGCTGAAAGGGATGAGTGTCCCGAACTGGCTGCGCGCCTGATTTCGGAACAGGCCGGTGACCCCGCCGACCAGCGCCTGCCAGAAAAATTGGAGGGCATTGTCCTGCTTGAGATCTTCCACGAGGCTGAACACCTGCAACTCGCGAAACAGCGGCTTGGCATAGCCGGTCAAGCGCCCTTCCTTCGCGTCGGTTTCCACGACGAAGTCAAACCATCCGCGCTTGAAATCAAATTTCCCGTAGGCCCGCGCGAGGTCGTTGATCTTTGTCACGTCCAGGCCAATCACCCGCAAAGCCATGTGGAACGTGGGGCGGTATGAAAACGGGTCGAGCGTCATGCGATATTCCACCTTGGCCTGATCCATGAGCAGGCCCGTGACCTGAACGGTGGAGATGAGCGGGTCCGTTTCGTCGCTGATGTTGCCCAGGTTGTCGATCAAGCCTTGGACCTGGGACAGATAGACATCCACGGGCTTGGCCATCTTGTAAGTGCGGAAGTGGACGGAACCGTTTTGGATGATCGCGCGGTTGATCTTGAAGGGAAACAAATCGCGAATCATGGCCAGCCACGGAGCGCCGGCCCCCGTCTGGCTCTCTTCTACCGTGGGGGCATCGACGAGATTGATTTCCGGCTCTTCCATCAGGACACGCCCCACCAGCCGGCGATGCCAGAGCGCCTTCCACTGCATGGCGAAATCGAGCCGTCGCGCGGAAAAGAAGGGGACGGGAACATTGCCCGTGGTCTTGTCGATCCGAATGTTCTCGATGGAATAGGCCCCGCGCCAGAGATGCAATTCGACGTGCCCGATGTCGCCCGCGTAGAGCGTGTTGCGATCCAAAATGCCGTTCACGTAGTTTTGCACGACGCGCGGCAGCAAGGCGCGCGCGACCCCCGCCAGCACCACGAGCACGAGCACAATGATCCCGAAGATGCGCCAGCGATGACTTTTGCGTCGCGGGCGACGCTCGTCAGTCATGGTAAATCTTCGCTCCATGGGGGTGATGCTTTTTGCCTAATAAAATCGGAATGGCGTACTGGCCCGCTCAGGCCGGTGATGAAGATGCCGAGCCGCGGCCCTTGGTTCGCCTGCGGATTGAAGAGTATGGGACCGAAGAATCCGGCGGTGAAACCCAGTCCGCCGAGCATCACGCCACCGACCAAAGTATAAAGCGCGGTCTTCAAGCAGTGGCAACTTCCCTCGCCCCCGCCGGAACGGCCAATGGGGACTTGTCCCCATAAGAATCTACGACGCGTGGCAGGGAAGCGTGAGGAGAACTGATCTCAGCCAGTCAGCGCCACTTGCGGTCTTTCGGAATTTTCCCGGCGCGAACCTGCTGTTGCCAGTCCCTGATCTCCTTGAGGCGATCGGCGGCTACCATTTGCATGTTCGCTTCGCTCGAACCGGGATTCGTGTAGTAGCGGGAAATATCTTCCAGAAACGCGAGCACCGCTTCTCGATCTTCCGAAGCGCCGTGTTCGAGTAATTCGCGGGGCAAGACCAAATCCGGACCATAGCTGGCCAATTGCGGTGAGGACGGAGCCTTTCCCGCCGCACGGAGATACGCACGCGCCTCCTCCCACTGGCTCTCGCGCACCGCCGTGCGGCCCAGCAGCATATTCGCGCTCATGACTTTGTTGCCGTGGTCCCAGGAGTTCGTGTCGCTCGCCGCTCGCAACGTGCGCCGGGCCGAACTGCGGACTTCAGAGAGATCCGAGGCCCCGTCCGCCAATTGGAGTTCAGCGATGTTCTTTTGCAATGATTCGCACGCGGCACGCAACGACGCGTTCGTGTTCCCGGCGCGGATGGACTCCGCAATGATGGCCCCGGCCTGCTTTAGATAAGATGTTGTTTCCGCAGCAGACTTTTGGCGGGCTGGCCCTTTAAGCTGGCGGAGCTGGAAACCGGCCTCCGCCGCCTGCATCGTCACATAATCCGCCCACGGCCCGTTGGGATCCCTCGCGAGGGCCGCCAGTGTCAGGGGCCGGTCCGTGGCCGCGACTGGAAACTTCAACGGTTCGTAAGTCTTCCACTTCTCCATGAACGCGGCGAGCGTCGGTGCGTCCACTTTCGGCACCGCTGTTTGCGCCGCCCATCCCAGGCTCACACTCAGGAGTAAAAGCGAGCCACGAATTAAAATGTTCATGCCGCACTTGAGCACCACGCGGCAGCTTCCACCAATTGATGTTCCTGTTGAAGATATTGAATGGCCCAATTTACGATCCATCTCACCGCTTCGGAACGGACCAGTCACTCATAGGCCACTGTCACTTTCAGGTGGGGAAGCTCGGCCTTGTATCGATTGGCCGTGATCTCGGCGAGCCCGGCTTGCCCTCCATGCGGCGTGTCCAGTTTCAACCGCTTCAACGTGGGCAATCTCTTCAGTGAGGCCACAACTTCCGGTTTCAGTCCCTCCACACCGATCTGCAAATTTTCCAACGCGGGCAGGCTCTGTAGCGCGGCAAGCCCCGCCGGCGTCACGCGCGTCCCCACGATATGCAGCGTTTTGAGTTTTTTCATCCGGGACAAATGTGCCAGGCCGGCATCGCTCACGGACGTTCCGTCGAGGTTCAACCACGTAAGGCTGGCAAGTCCGGCCAGTTGCGCCAATCCTTTGTCGGAGGTTTTGGTGTCGTTCAGCGCCAGGTGGCGCAAGCGCGGAAATGATTTCATCACTGCCAGGCCCCGGGCCGAGACCGGCGTGGACATCAGGTTGAGGGATTCCAGGTTTGTGAGGGTGGAAAGATGAAGTAGTTCAGCATCTTTCACTTCTCGATAGCTCAGGTTCAGGCTGCGCAAAGTAGTCATGCGAGCGAGCGGGGCGAGGCTGACGTTCGTGTAACGATCACGCGCTGAGTCGAACCCGGAATCCAACGACAGGTTCGTGACGCCTGATTGGCCGGAGACTTCTTTGATGCCAGCATCAGTAACCGGATGGCGCATGATGATGGTGCCGCCCCGGCGCTGCCAACGCTCCGCGGCCGTGGTATCTGCTGCGGCCAACGTGAGAAGCCAGAGAAGCGTGTGCGCGAATTTGGGCCGGTGAAGTTTCATAAACCTTTTGCCGAGGCGTGAGGATACTTTCATTCCACAACGTCTCCACGAAAAATCACAGGACAGTGCGTAAAATCCTGGCGGGTGGTGCAGAAAGGAAAGTTTTCCGCCTCAGCCTCATTGTCGCAGCCGAAAAAACCGGCTCAGGTTGCTGGTGGCGACCGCATAAGGGCTGGTGGCCGACAGGTCTTGATACGGCCCCACCACATTAGTTGCGGATTGGAGAATCCCGCCCAAGTCCCACGTGAGCGTGAGTGAATTCCCGGAACGTGAGAAGCCGAGAAACTGCGCCCGCGGCACCGCTTCGCCGGTGGACAGGATGCGTGCGGGACAGAGCTGTCCCGAGATCGAGAACCTGATCTGCGCAAGCTGTGATGCCGTCAACCCGTTGGTGTCGGACCCGAAATAGAGTTGCGTCGCTCCGCCACCGGAAGTCGAGCCGTGCCAGTTGTTGACAGTCAACAGGGCCGCGGCCCACGACTGCGCGCTGCTGTTCGCCAGATGCAGAATCGACGAGCCGCTGCGAAATGTGATTTCTGAATCAGTGCCCGGCCCGCCGCCCAACTTCAGCGCGCCGAGCGAGTGATTACCCGCGGCCGCGTGCCAGCCACCCTGGTTCAACGTCAGCACGTTCGAATGAATGATCGTTCCGTTCGTATGATCAAAGAAGGCACCCGCACTGATTGCAATGTCGTTCACCATGAGCGTGCCGCCGTCGAGCGTGTAATTCTCCGGGAAACCGTTGGTCACACCCTTGACCGTGAGCTTCTCTGTGATTTGATTGGAGCCGCCGGTCTGCCGAAAGCTGCCATAATTTTCCGCGTTCACCGTGATGTTCCGCGCCGAAAGCAAACCGCCTCCCAGCACATAACGGGCGGAGCCGGCCTCGAACGGATTTAAGGGTGCCGTGCCGAGAACGACATCCCCGGCGACCAGATTGGTGCCGCCATCATGGGTGAAGTGCGCTCGTTGCATCATCAGTCCGCCTTCTGTCAGCAGACCACCCGTCAGCACGTAATCCGCATAAACGTTTCCCGGGCCGACGAAGTTGCCTGCCATGACGAAATTCGAAGCGATCGTGTGCAGGCCATGGAGCTGACTAAACCAGCCACCGAGGAACGTCGTCCCGGAATCCACTTGTATGACGCCGTCCGAAAGTTGGTAAGTGGCCGCGCCGCCGAACCGGTTGGGATAACCCAAACTCATGGAATAGGCGTGGTTGGTTCCGCCTGTCTGCGTCACGTAAGCGTTCGCTCGCTGAAATGAATTCACGGCAATCACCTGCATGTGCCCCGTGATGGTTCCGCCGTGCAAAAAGTATTGCCCGTCGATGACCGCGTTCGCGTTCACGGTGCCGCCGTACTGGTAAAAGCGCGCGTAATTCGCGAAGTCGCCGTCTCCGATCCGGAGGCCGTTGGTGATGACCAATCGCCCGCCGTGGATATCGAATTCGCCCGACACAGCGACATAGACACTGCCAAGACCGGCTTCGCCTCCATATTGGATGAATTTTCCGTCCTGGGTAAATCGTCCCACGGAAATTCCGTCGCGCACGTTCAAAGTGCCATTGGTCAGGGCATAGACTGCCGGGGGATCGGGGGCGCTCACCTGCACCTTTGAATTGTAAATCTGCATCGTGCCATTCACTTGCACCTTTGAAAAATCGCCGTGGTTGAAAGTCCCGTGCAGGACGAAAGAGTTGTTATTTGTGAAACCGACCTCCAGCGCGGCGTCCTGCATCTGGAAAACGCTGTTCGATTCGATCGTGAGGACTTCAGTTCGCAGTGGCTGCCCCAACCCGGAAAAGTTCATCAGCAATGTGTTAAAGGAATCGGTGGGCGACCCGACATGCAGCGATTGCACACTCATCGATTGCGGAAAACTTTGCGCAGTATTGGTCCCGATGACCAAGGCCTTCCAGCCCGCGTTGACGAATTCCACGTCTTCTGTCGCGTTGGGCAACCCTCCGAGTGACCAGAAAGTTTGCTCCTCCCAGAAGCCACTGGTCGGCTTGATCCAATTGTTGAGGGCTGCCTCTGTCGTCGTCATGGTGACGAAGAGAAAAAGGATCGGCAACGAACGACAGCCACAACTGCCCGCTCTCAACCCGTTAAAATGATGAATGACCATTCTCGAACACTACTGACCCGGGACGGATTGGCAGTGGGGTGACATCCCCCAATATCGCGGCATGAGGACCTCCGGTCGCACCCACTCATTTGTCAATGAGCACGAGTCGCGTACGGGCTTGCCAGGTGGGGCAGGGTTACTGCCTGAGCAATCGGTAGAAACGACGGGGAAAGTTGGTGGCGTTGGTGTCGCTGAGCTGGAAGAGACCGTTATTGCCGGCGTTGGTGGTGCCGAGGTTCACCCAGTTGGTGGTCGCAAGGTTGATACTGGCCTGCAGGAGATAATTGGTGGTGGCCTGGCCGGAGGCGCGCAGAGCCACGGTCCCGTTGGGCGCATTGCTGATGGAGGTGAATTTCACGAGTGGCAGGACTTCGGCAAAGGTGCGCCCGATGCGGAGATCATCGACGGTGAGCGTGCCGATCAGGTTGACTAGGCCAGGCTGAAAAGCCGGGGTCTGCGCGAAGCCGAAATGGGCCATGGAAATCTGGCCGACGTCGGTGAAGTCATCCGCGCGGCGAACGAGGTCGCTTTCGTCAGCAGGATTAATCCAGAGGGTGGCCTGGCAGGTATTGATGTTGTAACGGGAGACCAGCGTGTAGTTGGTGCCGAGGTCGAGGTCTTGCGCGATCAGCGTGGGAGGAAAAAAGATGGTGGTGATGCCGAGACGGAATTTTCCCGGTGCCGCACCGTTAGTGCTGGCCCAGATGCGGCAACGGAGATTGTCAGTGTTGCCGACGCGGAAGAAGGCGAAGAAGTTGCCCGTGCCTTCGGGCAGGGCGGAAAAGTTGACCGCCATGCGGGCGAAGAGCAACCCAGAGCCGACGGAAGGAAAATCCACACGGACGCTCTCTTGCCTGGCTTGGGTAAGTAACAATCGCTCGCTGGCCACGCTGGTTTCATTGGTGGGCGGGTAATTGTTGACCCACGGCGAACCCAGCGCGCCGACCAGCGGGCCATCCGGGTAGTTGAAGGAATCTGCGTAAATCAACTGAGCCTGCACGACGGGCAGTCCAACGAGGCCGGTGATTAGGAGAGCCAGACAACGGAGCAGGAACAGTTTATTTTTCATGATGCTTGGCCGCGGCGACATGGGCCGACGATTGAAGTTTTCACCGGGTGAAACAAATTCGCGGCTGTGGAATGAATCATCCCTTCAACACCACTTCGAATCCTTCGCGCGCGGCCTCAACGTGAGTGCCGGGCCCGGCAAGTTGACGGGCGTTAGCGAGCATGCGTGAGATACGTTCGTCGTCATGCGCAGGGTCGTGGTGGAAGAGGAAAAGCTGTTTCACGCCGGCGCGGGTGGCGAGCGCGGCGACGTCATCCACGCAACCGTGGCCCCAGCCGACACGCTTTTCATATTCTTCGCGTTCGTATTGCGCGTCCATGATGAGCACGTCCGCGTCGCGGATGAACTCGACAAGCTTTCCATCCTGCTGCTCGGCGAATTCCAGCGTCTTGGCATCGGCCGTGCCCGGCTCCGTCTTCATGCGGTGGAACGGCTCGTTGTCGGGAATGAACACGATGGAGCCGACGCTGGTGTTCAGCCGGTAGCCAACGCAAATGCCGGGATGATTTACAAACATTGCCTGCACGCGCACCTGGCCGACGGTGAATTCCATGTCGCGCAGTTCCTCGATCTGGATGTTGCCGGGCAGTTCCTTCAAACCGACGGGGAAGTAGGGGCTTTCCATCTGCGTGCCGAGGGTGGCGGCGAGGCCCTGGCGCGCGCCTTCGTAGCCGAGGATGCGGACGTTGTTCTTGGGATTGTAGGCCGGGACAAAAAACGGGAAGCCCTGAATATGATCCCAGTGCGTGTGTGTGAGGAGCAGGGTGAGGTTCAAAGGCCGGCCGTTGAACTCGCCAGCCAGCGCCAGTCCGAGCGGGCGGATGCCCGTGCCGGCATCGAGGACGATGAGTTCGCCATCGGCGCGCACTTCCACGCAGGTGGTGTTGCCGCCGTAAAAAACCGTGCCGGCCCCCGGCGTGGCGATGGAACCGCGCACACCCCAGAAGCGCACGAGCGGCGGGCCGCCCACGCGAGTGACGGTTGGCGGCGGTGTGGGACGTGTTAGAAGCTGGGTGGGAAATTCCCCGGTAGTGACTTTGCGCAGGGCCTTCCGAAGGTCATGCGGGCTGACCGGTTTAACGAGGTATTCATCCGCGCCAGCTTCCAGCGCGTTGAGTTTATCGGTGGAGTAACCGCGTCCCGAAATCATCACGATCTTCGTGTCGCGCAGTTCTGGCGTGCCGCGCACGGCGCGGCAGACCTGGAAGCCGTTGCAGCGCGGCATGAGCAGATCGCACACGATGACTTCGGGTTGGTGCTGGCGGGCGAGATTGATGCCGGCTTCGCCGTCCGCCGCTTCCATGACGTTCCAGCCATTCTCCTGGAGCAGCGCCGCAATCATCGGGCGCAACTCGTTGTCATCATCGATGAGCAGGACGGCTTTCATCCCTTGAATCCCTTGATGCGCGTTTGGTTCATGCTGCGGTGTGCGGCAACTCTAGCGAAATCGGCCCCGATGGGAATGCAAAAGGCGCGCCTCCGAAGAAACGCGCCTCTGCGATCAAAACACCAGAGCGCAACATCGCTCCTCACATGCCCATGATCTGATAGCCGCCGTCCACGTAAAGCACCTGCCCGGTAATGGCCGCCGCGCCGTCGCTGGCAAGGAAAACACCGGTGGAACCAAGTTCGTCGGTCGTGCAACTGCGCTTGAGTGGCGCGTGTTCTTCGTAATGCTTCATCATCGAACTGAAGCCGCTGATGCCGCGCGCGGCCAGCGTTTGCACCGGGCCGGCGCTGATGCAGTTCACGCGAATTTTCTTCGCACCGAGATCGTAGGCGAGGTAGCGCGTGCTCGCTTCGAGCGAAGCCTTGGCCACGCCCATCACGTTGTAGTGCGGGACTACTTTCTCCGCGCCGTAGTAACTCATGGCCACGATGCTGCCACCTTCGGTCATGAGCGGCGCGGCGGAACGCGACAGCGCGACGAGCGAGTAGGCGCTGATGTCATGGGCGACGCGATAAGCCTCGCGGCTCGTGTTCACGAACTCGCCTTCCAGCGCTTCCTTTGGAGCGAACGCCACGGAGTGCAGGAGCAGATGGAGTTTGCCGAACTTTTCGCCCACGGTTTTGAACACGGCGGCGATGTCCTCGTCCTTCGTTACGTCACACGGCATGAGCAGCGTATCCGCGCCAAAAGTGCCGACCAGTTCCTCGACGTTCTCTTTCAACCGCTCGCCCTGGTAGGTGAAGGCGAGACGCGCTCCGGCCTTGTGCCAGGCCTGTGCGATGGCCCAGGCGATGGAGCGTTTGTTGGCGACACCGAAGACAATTCCGAGTTTTCCAGCGAGTAATGACATAGTTTTGTGCGCGGGTGTGAACCGCGCGGGAGTCCTACGGGAATTGCCCGGGCGAGGCAAGGGCGGGTTTGGGGTGACGCCCGCCCGGCCATTGTTGGCTGGCTTTCGTGAACAGGTTGCCTAATTTCACAGTCCATTGACTGCTATGAATTTCAAAGTCCTCCGCCTGATCTGCCTGGCCGTGTCGCTGGCTCCGACCTTGCATGCGCAACTGCCGCCACCCACGAATGCTCCGATCATCGGCGCGCGACAGCCGGCGCTCAGTCCTGACGGCCAGCGGTTGGCCTTCGTGTATCGTGGCGACATCTGGATCACGGACGCGCGCGGAGGGCGGGCCACGCCGATCACGTCGCATCTGGAGACGGATTCGACGCCCATCTTTTCACCGGACGGAAACTGGCTGGCCTTCTCCAGCAAGCGGAATGGCAACTGGGACATCTTCGTCATTCCCGCCGAAGGCGGCATTGCGAAACAACTGACATGGCATTCCGGCAGCGAGGTCCCAACCGGCTGGAGTCCTGACGGCAAATATCTCCTGTTCTCCAGCAAGCGCGACACGGTGAACTATTCCCTCTTTGCGCTGGACGTGAACACCGGGCGCACGCGGCTGCTCACCGAGGATTACGCGACCATCAACTCGCCGAACTACTCGCCCGACGCGAAGACGGTGGTGTATGGGCGCTACGGTTTTCCGTTCACGCGCCCGCGCTACCAAGGCTCGGCGGCAGCGCAACTCTGGCGGCTCGACGTGGAGAGCGGTGAACGTCACGCGCTGACCACCAACGGCTTTCAACATCTCTGGCCGCGCTATCTGCCGGATGGAAAAATTCTCACGGTGACGGTGGATGAACTGACGCCCTCAACCACCCCGATCGGCGAGACCATTTCGCCGCTGGCCGACAATCCGCGCCGCACCCCGAACTTGTGGGCTTACGAGGCGGACGGCTCGCGCAAGCAACTCACCATTTTCACCGGCGGTTCCGTGCGCTGGCCGAGTGTGGCGGGAAAGAGCGGCGACATCGCCTTCGAGTATGGGCCGGATTTGTATTTGCTGAAGAAAGGTGAGACGGAACCTCAGAAGCTGAAACTGCTCGCTGCCGCCGACGAAAAACAAACCACACGCCGCCGCGAGAAGCAGACCGCGGGTGTGACCGAGGCTGAACCGTCACCGGACGGGAAAACCTTTGCCTTCGGATTGCAGGGCGAGATTTGGACCATTCCGCTCGAGAAGCCGAAAGGCATTGCGGCCAAGAGCGCTGAATATGCGACGCGGTTAACGGACTGGGCGGGCGATGATTCGGACTTCTCATGGTCGAAGGACGGGAAGAAGATTTATTTCACCTCCGACCGCGAGTTCTACGTGCGCATTTATGAAATGGATGTGAAAACGCGCAAGGTCACACCGCTCTGGAAGCGGGACAGCGACGTGGAAAAAGTCAAAGTCTCGCCCGACGGCAGCACGCTCGGCTTCTGGGTCACGGGACCGGACGGCGGCCTCTACACGCTCACATTGACGAACAAGGAAGTGAAAAAACTCGTGAGCGTGCCTGGTCCGCAGTGGCGAAATCAGGGCGGGGGAGAATTCGAATGGTCGCCGGACATGCGCTGGATTTGCTACTCGCATCGCGGCGAGAGCAAGGCGTGGAATCTCTGGATCATCGCGGCCAACGGTTCGAACCAGCCGCAAAACATCACGAAGCTTTATGCCTTTCACGGCCAGCCCGCGTGGTCACCGGACGGCAAATATCTTTTCTTCCAGAGCAACCGCGACGGCACCGGACTCTACGTGCTGCCGCTGACCCGCGAGGAAGTTCGCGTCAATGACACCGATTTGAAATTTGTGAAGCCGACGAACGCGGTGACAGTGAAGATTGAGTTCGAGGACATTCACCGCCGCATCCGCAAGTTCAGTTCGCAGTCTGCTTCGAGTGCGCTGCAAGTCACCGCCGAGGGGCTGATTGTCTTTATCAGCGAGGGTGACATCTGCTCGATTAGTTACGATGGAAAAGATTTCAAAAAGATCACCACGGGCGGCGGCAAGTCACAGTTGCGGGTGAGCAAGGATGGCAAGAAAGCATTTTACGTCGCCGGCGGCCCCAACGGCGGTGAACTGTTCAGCATGGCGTTGGGCGGTGGGAAGGAAGAGAAAGCGACGTTCACTGCTGAATGGGAGCGGAACATCCGGGCGGAACGGCTGGCGGCGTTCACGCAGCTCTGGCGCTCGTATCAACGCGGCTTTTACGATGCAAATTTCCACGGACGGGATTGGTCGAAGATTCGTTCGCGCTACGAGCCACTGCTGGATGCGGTGGAGACGAACGATGAGTTCGCGGGCCTGTTGAACTCGATGATTGGCGAGCTGGAAACTTCGCACGCGGAGGTAAACGCCGGCACGAACAAGGAGGCGATCACCGGGCCAAGCACACCGCATCTCGGTTTGACGTTCGATTACGCTTACGACGGGCCGGGGTTGAAAGTGAAGACCGTGCCGCACGGTGTTCCCGGTTCGTACGAGAAGACTCAGATCAAGCCCGACGAAACCATTCTCGCCATCAACGGCGAAGACGTTTCGCTGAACGAAAATCTCTACAAACTGATCAACGACCGTTCGGATCGGGAGTTTGAGTTTCTCGTCAGCACCAATGGCAAGAAGTCCGGCGCACGGACGGTGAAATACAAGGCGCTCACGTCGAGCGAGTGGACGGAATTGAACTACCAGAACCGCATCGAGCACACGCGCGATTATGTCGAGTCGAAGAGCGGCGGGAAGGTCGGCTATTTGCACATTGCCAGCATGGGCGCGCAGAATCAGACGCAGTTCGAGCGCGAGGCGTATGAATTCATGGTGGGGCGCGAGTCTATGATCATCGACGTGCGCTTCAACACGGGCGGCAATATTGCGGACACTCTCGTCGAGTGGCTGCAGCGCAAGCCGCACGGCTGGAACCGCCCGCGTGATGGCGCGAAGGAGGCTGTGCCGTTCCACACTTGGGAGCGCAAGATGATCGTGCTGATGAACGAGCACAGCTTCTCGAACGGAGAAATTTTCCCGGACATCATGCGGACAAAGGGTCTAGCAAAACTTCTCGGCAAACCCACGCCGGGCTACGTCATCTGGACTTACGAACTCAACCTCGTGGACGGCACCAGGGCCAGAATGCCGATGACCGGAGCGTATCGCCTTGACGGCACACCCATGGAAAACCTCGGCGAGAAACCGGACATCGACGTAACGCTCACGCCGGACGATTGGCTGAACAACCGCGATCCGCAGATCGACAAGGCGATTGAGGTGCTCGTGGGCGAGAAGCTTGCACAGCAGTAACGTGACGCCAGCTTTCACGCAGGCCCGGGCGGTTATTACGGCCGGTCTCGAAGAACACATTCATCCTGGCGCGCAGCTTTGCGTGATGCAGCGAGGTGAAGTGTTGATCGATGAGGCTTTTGGTGAAGCACGCGAGGGTGTGACAATGTCGCGCGACTCAATCACGCTCTGGTTCTCCGCTGGGAAACCCATCACCGCTGTCGCCATATCGCAACTCGTTGAACGCGGTTTGTTGGCGTGGGATACGATGGTGGGGGAAGTGATTCCTGAATTCGCGCGCCACGGGAAAGAAGGCGTCACGATTCGTCATTTGTTGACGCACACGGGCGGATTGCGGAATGCCGATGGTGTGAATGCAACGCTGAGTTGGGACGAGCAAATCGCGCGCATCTGCGAGTTGCCGTTGGAGCCGGATTGGATTCCCGGCCAGCGCGCAGGCTACCATGTCTGGGCGACGTGGCATTTGCTGGGAGAAATAGTGCGGCGCAGGAGTGGAACGTCCGTAGATAAATTTGTTCGCGAGAATATTTTCCTCCCGCTGGGCATGAAGGATTCGTGGCTGGCGCTTAACTCGACGGTTCTGACCAAGGAGCAGGAGCGCGTGAGTTTCGTGTACGACACGAGCAGCGGCGGCACTCAATCAAAAGACGAATGGAACAGCGCAGATGGATTGACGCGTTGCCGTCCCGGCGGCAGCGCGCGCGGGCCCGTGCGGGATCTGGCGCGCTTCTATGAAGCGCTACGTTGCGGCGGGGAAGTAGTTCTGCGAGCCGAAACTGTGGCCTTGGTCACTTCCCGCCAGCGCGCTGGAATGTTCGACGAAACATTTCAGTACAAGACGGATGCCGGCCTCGGCTTCATCCTGAACTCTAATCGCGATGGTTTTCAGATGCCCTACGGCTACGGGCGGCATGCGTCATGCGACACCTTTGGCCACAGTGGCAATCAATCCTCCTGTGCGTTTGCTGATCCAGAACATGAACTTGTCGTGTCTTGGGTCTGCAATGGCCTGCCGGGCGAACGAAAACACCAGCAGCGCCAGCGCAGCATTAACAACGCGATTTACGAAGACCTGGGGCTCGCGTAGCAGGCGAAACTTTGCAATTCGCGGTTGAAAACGTGGCGAAATTTTTTGGAAAAATCGCTTGTGAAAAATTTCACGACGCGGCAATTTCGCGGCTCGCTTCAGCCGAGCAGTCGGTTATGGAGCGCGGGGAAGTGGAGTTCCCCGGCACATTTTCACTACGCGTGATGCGATTTTTTAAAGCAGGTTTGGTGTCGGCGTTCCTCGCAGGAACGCCGTTTGTTGCTTCGGCGGCTGAAGGTCTGCCGCCTGCCGCTCCGATCGTTTATAACCTCGGCCCGCTGCAGTTCACCAACTCCATGCTTGTGACTTGGATTGTAGCGGCGCTGCTTATCTTGGTTGCGCAACTGGCGACGCGCAACGTGCGCCTCGTCCCGCAAGGTTTGCAGAATTTCGTCGAATGGTTGGTAGAGGGGATGTATGGCTTTTTTGAGGACATCTTGGGCCACGACCTCGTGAAGAAGTCCTTCTGGTTTTTTTGCACGCTGTTCGTTTTCATCCTTTTCGTGAACTGGTTTGGGCTGATTCCGGGTGTAGGGACGGTAGGGTGGGGGAGCGCTGATGCGCATGGCCATTTTCATATGGTCAAGCCGTTGCTGCGCGGTGGTAATGCCGACCTGAACATGACGCTGGCCATGTCGCTCGTGTTCTTTGCGCTGTGGATTTTCTGGTCGCTTCAGTCCCTCGGCGTTGTTGGTTTCTTCAAACATATCTTTTCGGGTGGTGATAATGGCAAGGGAGTCATGGCCATTTTCATGATCGCAATCTTCCTGTTCGTCGGTTTGATTGAAGTCATTTCCATCACCTTTCGCCCGGTGTCGTTGAGTTTCCGTCTTTATGGCAACGTGTTCGCGGGTGAGAACATTTTGGAGTCCATGATGCACTTGGGCGGAGCTTGGTTTGCATGGCTGTTGCCACTCCCGTTTTACTTTCTGGAATTGCTCGTTGGCATTGTGCAAGCGCTGGTTTTCGCGCTGCTCACCTCAGTATTCACGGCTTTGATGGCTGGGCATACTGAAGAAGGTCACGGCAAAGAACACGCGCACTGAGCGCCCAAACAATTTCGTCCGCCGGACCGTGGGCAAACTGCGGGGGCGGATGGGAAAAACACGAAAGGTAAATAATATGTTCACTCCATTGTTGGCTGCTGCGGCGGAAAATGCAGGCGCTATCGCTGATGCTGCCGTCGGGCTGAAGGGAAGTCTGCACATCGGTCTGGCCGCCCTCGGGTCGGCTATCGGTGTGGGAATCATCGGCATGAAGGCCGCCGAAGCAACCGGACGCAATCCGGGAGCGGCGGGTGCTATCCGTAACCAGGCGATTATCTTCGCCGCGTTGGCGGAAGGCGTAGTCTTCTTCGCCATCTTCCTCGCGAAGTAATCTTGCGGGCGCGGAGTCGTAAGGCTCCGCGCCCCGCAACTTTTCGGAAGTATTTTTATGAACCTGTATCCTGTTCTTGCTGCCGCTGCTGAGCCGGGCAATCCCGTGGCTGAAATCGCCCAGCAGTTTGGCGTGACGTGGCCGTTGCTCATCTCGCAGATCGTCTTGTTCGTAATCGTGGCGCTGGCGCTGAAGCAGTTTGCCTATGCCCCGATTCTGAAGGTGCTCGAAGAGCGCCGTCAGAAAATCGCCGAGAGTCTCGCCAACGCGGAAAAGATTAAACAGGATCTCGCCAGCGCCCAGGCCAAGTCGCAGGAGCTTTTGAATCAGGCCAATGTGCAGGCTAACAAGCTGATCGAAGAGGCGCGTGCCGCTGCGGCCAAGGTGCAGGAAGTCGAAACGCAGAAAGCCATCGCTGCCGCAAATCAGATTGTCGCCAAGGCCAAGGAAGCCAGCGAGGCCGAACTGGTTCGCATGAAAGGCGAGTTGCGCAAGGAGATGATCCGTCTCGTCGCAGAAACCACTGCCAAGGTCAGTGGAAAAGTTCTTACGATGGACGACCAGAAGCGCCTCTCGGACGAAACGACGAAACAATTGGCCGCTTAATTTCTGTTCTCGCTGATCTCGAATGAAGATTAACAAGCAAGCCCGGCGCGACGCGAAAGATCTCTTTCGGGCCTCGCAGGTTAATGGCGTGTTGGACGAGAACAAGGCCCGGCAGGTGGTTGACTACGTGCTAGCCAGCAAGCCGCGCGGTTATGTCGGCATCCTTTCGCATTTTCAGCGTCTGTTGAAACTCGATATTGCCCGCCGGTCCGCTCGTGTGGAGAGCGTGGTGGCGCTGGACGACGCGCAGCAGAGCAATGTCAAGGCTGCGCTGACGAAGCGGTATGGCGCCGGTTTGAATTTTACCTTCGCGCAAAATCCGGCCCTCATCGGCGGAATGCGCATCCAGGTGGGCAGCGATGTTTATGACGGCAGCATCCAGTCCCGTTTGGCGCAGCTTCAGGAAGTTTAACGAATTTGTATGAGCACACTATTGCAAGATATCGAAGCGAAGATCTCCGGCGTGAAGACCGAAGTTTCGCGCACGAACGTTGGCACCGTCCGCGAAGTTTCGGATGGCGTGGCCAAGATCGAAGGTCTCACGGGCGCGATGCTCAACGAGATGCTTGATTTCGGCAACGGCGTCACCGGCCTCGCCCTTAACCTCGAAGAAACCGAGGTTGGCGCCATCATTCTCGGCGACTACACCTCGGTGAAAGAAGGTCAGGAGGTCAAGACGACCGGCAAGCTGCTCTCCGTGCCCGTCGGCAAAGGTTTGCTCGGTCGCGTGGTCAACACGCTCGGTCAGCCCGTCGATGGCAAGGGACCAATTACTTCTGACGTGGCCTATCCCGTCGAGAAAATTGCGCCCGGCATTGTGAAACGCAAATCGGTCAGCCAGCCGTTGCAGACGGGCATCATGGCGATTGATGCGATGATTCCGATTGGCCGTGGGCAGCGCGAGCTCATCATCGGTGACCGTTCCACGGGCAAGACCACCATCGGCGTGGACGCGATGATCAATCAGGCGCGCATCAACCAGAGCGAGGCGGCCAAGGAAAAAGGTTTCCGCCCGGTCTATAGTATCTACGTCGCGGTCGGCCAGAAGCAGTCCAGCATTGCTCGCGTCATCGCGACGTTGGAGAAGGAAGGCGCGCTGCCTTACACCATCGTCGTCGTGGCCTCGGCCTCCGACTCCGCTGCGAACCAATACCTCGCGCCCTTCGCTGGTGCGGCCATGGGTGAATGGTTCATGGACAACGGCATGGATGCATTGATCATCTTCGACGATCTTTCCAAGCAAGCTGTGGCCTACCGTCAGGTGTCGCTCGTGCTCAAGCGTCCGTCCGGTCGCGAAGCGTATCCCGGCGACGTGTTCTACCTGCACAGCCGCTTGCTCGAACGCTCGGCGCGTGTGTCCGAGAAATACGGCAACGGCTCGCTCACCGCGCTGCCGATCATCGAGACACAGGCGGGCGACGTGTCCGCCTACATTCCGACGAATGTGATTTCGATCACAGACGGCCAGATTTATCTCGAAACCGATTTGTTCTACCAAGGCATTCGTCCCGCGATTTCTGTCGGTCTCTCGGTGAGCCGCGTCGGTTCCGCCGCGCAGATCAAGGCGATGAAGCAGGTCGCTGGTAAAATCAAACTCGACCTCGCCCAGTTCCGCGAACTGGCGGCCTTTGCCCAGTTCGGCTCTGACCTCGACGCCAAGACGCAAGCGCAGCTCGAACGCGGCAAGCGCATCGTCGAGTTGTTCAAGCAGAACCAATACAACCCGTTCCCGGTCGAAGTGCAGTCCGCGATTCTGTGGGCCATGCAGAACAACGTGCTCGATGATGTGCCGGTCGAGAAGGTGAAGGATTTCCAAAGCAAGATGACGGAATTCCTGACGACACGGAAAGCGGATCTGCTCGGCAAGATTCGTACGGAGAAAGCCTTCAGCGACGCATTGGCGGCGGAGATGAAAACCGCGCTTGCCGAGTTTAAGCAGACTTATCGGTAAACTGTTGATGTCACGTTTGTGATTTCAAAAAACTAACATGCCCAGCACACGCGACATTCGTCGGCGCATCAAGTCGGTCAAGAACACCGCCCAGATTACCAAGGCGATGCAGATGGTCGCTTCCGCGAAGATGCGGAAGGCGCAGCAGGCTGCCCTCGCTGGCCGGCCCTACGCCAAGTTGATGAACAACGTGCTTTCGGCGGTTTCCGAAGGCGCTGGTGACTTCTCGAACCCGTTGCTCGAAGTGCGCGAGGTCAAGAAGCGCGCGTTGATCATCATCAGCACGGACAAGGGATTGTGCGGCGGGTTGAACACGAACTTGCTTCGTGAAGCTGCGAAGTACGACAAGGCTACAACTGTCCATATCACGGCCGGTCGCAAAGCGTCGCAGTTCATCGCGCGGACGAAGCGCGAACTGGCGGCTGAGTTCACCTACAAGGACAGTCCGGCGTTTTCTGAAGCGCGCGCCATCTCCCGGTTTGCCCAGGAGCTTTTCACCAGTGGTAAGGTGGATCAGGTGGACGTGCTCTACACCAATTTCCTCAACACGATGGTCCAGAAGCCGGAAGTCCGGCAGCTTCTGCCCATTCGTGAAATCACGGCGTTGGATGCTGACGTGCAGGGCGAGAGCGTGGGCAAGGCCTTGGAAAAGAACACTACCGAATATCTTTTCGAGCCGGGTGCCGAGGTCGTGATGAACAGCCTGCTGCCGCATTACCTGAACTTTCAGGTTTATCAATTTCTGCTCGAAGCCAAGGCTTCCGAGCACAGCGCGCGCATGGTCGCCATGAAGAGCGCGACCGACAACGCCAAGCAGATGATCAAGGACCTGACCCTCGAATACAACAAGCTGCGCCAGGCCAACATCACGCGCGAACTTTTGGAAATCACCAGCGCCGCCATGGCGATGGGTTAAGCAATTACGAAAATGAACAAAGGCAAAATCGTTCAAGTCATCGGTCCCGTCGTGGACGTCGAGTTCCCGCAGGACAAACTGCCGGCGCTGTTCAACGCGCTCAAGATTGAGTTCACCCCGCCCGGCGGTTCGCTCACCAAGCTCACGCTCGAAGTGCAGCAGCACCTCGGCGACAACTGGGTGCGCGCCATCGCCATGAGCACCACCGAGGGTTTGAGCCGTGGCCACGAGGTCATCGACGCTGGCGTGCCCATCTCCATGCCTGTTGGCGAAGGCGTCATGGGCCGCGTGTTCAACGTCACTGGCGACGCCGTGGACGAGCAGGGCCCCGTGAAAGCCGACAAGTTCAACCCGATTCATCGCCAGGCTCCGCCGCTCGTGGATCAGTCCACTTCGCCGCAGGTGCTCACCACCGGCATCAAGGTCATTGATTTGATCTGCCCCTTCTTGAAGGGCGGCAAAGTCGGCGCGTTCGGCGGCGCCGGCGTCGGCAAGACCGTCGTCATCATGGAGTTGATTAACAACATCGCGAAGCTGCACGGCGGCATCTCGATGTTCGCAGGCGTCGGCGAACGCACGCGTGAAGGCAACGATCTTTACAACGAAATGATCGAGGCCGGCGTCATCAAGACCAAGAAGGACGCCAAGGGCCATCCCGTGATCGGCGATAATGGCTTGCCGATTATCGAGCCTGGCTCCCGCATCGGACTGGTCTATGGCCAGATGAATGAACCGCCCGGCGCGCGTCTTCGCGTGGCGCTCTCCGCGCTCGCCGTGACCGAATATTTCCGCGACGAAAAGAACCAGGACGTGCTCCTGTTCGTCGATAACGTCTTTCGTTTCTCGCAAGCCGGCTCCGAAGTCTCCGCGCTTCTCGGCCGCACGCCGAGCGCCGTCGGTTACCAGCCGACGCTGGCCGCCGAAATGGGTGACTTGCAGGAACGCATCACTTCAACCAAGAACGGTTCCATCACGAGCTTCCAGGCTGTGTATGTGCCTGCTGACGACTTAACCGACCCCGCGCCGGCCACCACGTTCGCGCACTTGGACGCGACCATCGTGCTCGAGCGTTCCATCGCCGAGTTGGGTATTTTCCCTGCCGTGGATCCGTTGGCTTCGAACTCCCGCGCACTCACACCGGAAATCGTTGGCCAAGAACATTACGACGTGGCCCGCGGCGTCCAGAAGGTGCTTCAGCGCTACAAAGACTTGCAGGACATCATCGCGATTCTGGGCATGGACGAACTTTCGCCTGAGGATAAGTTGACTGTGTTCCGTGCACGCAAGATTCAGAAGTTCCTAAGCCAGCCGTTCACGGTGGCCGAGCAGTTCACCGGCCGTCCCGGCAAGCAGGTGCCCGTGGCCGACACCGTACGCGCTTTCAAGGAAATCCTCGAAGGCAAGCACGACGAAGTGGGCGAAGGCGACTTCTACATGAAGGGAACGATCGAAGAGATCAAGCAAGCTTGAGTTGAGTTCTTGACCAGTAATCTCGTTCTAAACGCCGATTCGTTCGGATCGACTTGAAGCAAGATGAAGGTTAGGATTGAGACGAAAAACAAATGGCCAACACGCTCAAACTGGAAATCGTGACGCCCGAAGGCGTGACTTACTCCGAGGACGTCGAGATGGTGACGCTGCCCGGCAGCGAAGGCGAGATGGGCATCTACCCGAATCACGTTGCCTTGATGACTCAAGTTGCTGCGGGCGAAGTGGCCGCACGCCGCAATGGCAAGGATGAGTTTCTAGCCGTGGGCGAGGGCTTTGTCGAAGTCACTGGCGAACGCGTCGCCATTCTCACGGACATGGCGATCAAGGCCGAGAACATCGACGAGTCCAAGGCTGAGGAAGCTCGCAAGCGCGCTGAAGCTCGTCTGGCCGAAAAACTTGGCGACGAAGAAACTGCGATGGTTAGCGCTGCGCTCGCGCATTCGCTGGCCCAGTTGAAGGTCAAGCGCCGGACGCATTCTTAATTCAGAATTTTTCAGGAGCCGCGAGATGAGTATCTCGCGGCTTTTTTATTTTCCTTGCTCCACCCTAATGCAGAGTTGTCTTCGACACACAGGTGATCTGGCTCACGAACGCAACCGCAACATTGGGCAGAGAGACACTGGCTGCCCAATTGCAGCGCTACAGCCCCATCCGCGCGAGTTCGTCCTGTAACTGCTGTTGGAAAATCGCCACGTCTTCCTGCGGCGGGCGGTAGCCTTGCACAGGCGGCACCATGCCGAGGCGTCCGGTTTGATCCAGATACCATTCGGCTTTTTGACCGTCGCTGAAAGTAACCTTCCCGCTGACCAGCGCGCCGGGCCTGGCGATTTGATCCACGCTGGTAGAAACCTTTCCTCCGGTGAGCGGAGTTTCAGGCGTCGGAGTGAGGTCGTGGACGGGGGCGGCGGCAGAAGCTATCGCGTCCGGGGCAGCAGGCGGAGGCGTGGGCGGCTCCGGATCCTTGGGGCGCAGCTTTAAGTCGTCGATCAGGAAACGTACGTCCATGTAGGTCATGCTCACGCCGAGCTCACTGGCCAGCTTGGTTTGAATTTCCGCCAGCTTATGTCCCTGCTCGATCCATTCCGCGACTTTGCGCCTTTGTCCCTCGTCTAATTTCATGGGTCGCAATGTTTAGTCTCACGCGGCAAACATCAATGTTCAAAACAGTCCGGCGTGTGAGTGCGAACAGCCAGACTCCATGCGCTTAAACTGCAGTGCGTGTTGGCCCGTGCAATGTTTTCAAATGGCGGGCGGATCGTTGCACAATTGGCAAATACCACTACCGTCCCGCGCATGACGTTGTTCGCCGCCGTGGCCGTAATCGCGCTGATCCTTGCCCGTTGGGGCGTCGAGCATTGGCTAAGCTGGCTGAACGAACGTCATGTGCTTGCCCATGCCAACGCGGTGCCCGAAGCGTTTCGCGAAGTGGTGGATGAAGCGACCTATCGCAAGTCCGTGGACTACACACTGGCGCGCAGTCGTTTTGGAAAAATCGCCGACGCCTTTGATGCGATGCTGCTGCTCATCGTGCTGTTCAGTGGCGTATTGCCGTGGGCTTTCGGACTGGCGACAGCGCACCTCGGCTCCTCGATCTGGGCCATGGCAGCGTTTCTCTTTCTGGCTGGAATTGCATTGAGCATTCCAAGCCTGCCATTCGACTGGTACGCGCAATTCAAACTCGAAGAACGCTTTGGCTTTAACACCACCACCATGAAGACCTGGCTGCTCGACCGCGTGAAAGGATTCTTGCTCGCAGCATTGTTGGGCCTGCCTTTGCTGGCGTTGCTGTTGAGAGTCATCGAATGGGCCGGTGCCCATTGGTGGTTGTGGGCATGGGCGGTGTTCCTTGTTTTTCAACTGCTGCTCATGCTCATTGCGCCGGCGGTCATCATGCCGCTGTTCAACAAGTTCACGCCGCTCGCCGAGGGTGCGCTGCGCGAACGATTGTTTGCACTCGCGCAGCGCACCGGATTTCCGACGCGCAGCATTGACCTGATGGATGGCAGCAAGCGTTCGCGTCACTCGAACGCTTTCTTCACTGGCTTTGGGCGCTTCCGAAAAATCGTCCTGTTCGACACGCTGGTCGCGCAACTGAGTGAACCGGAACTGGAGGCGGTGCTGGCGCACGAGATCGGTCATTATAAGAAGCGGCACATCGTTAAACTGCTAAGTGTCTCCGCGCTCGGTTTGTTGCTGGCGTTCGCAGCCATTGCCTGGCTGGCGCGACAGGATTGGTTCTATCGCGCTTTCGGATTCACGCCTTCGGACAGCTTTGCATCTGCCTCCATTGCACCGGTCATGCTGCTCTTTGCGCTGCTGGCTGGCACAATAAGCTTCTGGCTTTCGCCGTTGATGAATCTTTGGTCGCGCCGTTTCGAGTACGAGGCTGATGCTTACGCGCGCGAGGTGATGGCTGAAGCTCAGCCGCTTATCGGAGCGTTGCGAAAGTTAAACGAGAAGAACCTGAGCAATCTCACGCCGCATCCGCTCTACAGCAGCTTCTATTACTCACATCCAACGTTGCTGGAACGTGAGCGGGCGATGAAGTCCACTTAGCTCCTTCTTGCGCGCTGCTGAACTTGGCGGCACTTTCGTTTTCATGATGACGTTGATTGTTGGCACGAACCGTCCGGGTAGTAACACGCGCAAGGTAGCGGCGCAGATCGAAGAGGTTTATCGCGAAATGAAAGTACCGCTCAAGGTGCTCGACCTTGCGCAACTACCTGCGGAAATTTTTTCACCGACTTCCTACGCTGAGAAACCCAAATCCTTTGCGCCTTTTGCTGAGGCCGTGTTGCAAGCCAGCGGTCTCGTGGTGGTGACGCCGGAATACAACGGCTCGGTGCCCGGCGTGCTCAAATACTTCATCGACATGCTGAAGTTTCCGGAAAGTTTCGAGCAACGGCCCGTCTGTTTTATTGGCTTAGCCGCCGGAATGTGGGGCGCGCTACGACCGGTCGAGCAACTGCAGGCCATCTTCGGCTATCGCAACGCGTACATTTTCCCCGAGCGTGTTTTCATGCCGAAGGTGAACGATCTCCTCGATGCCAACGGGCGCATCAAAGATGCTGAACTTCTTGAACGACTTCGAACGCAACAGAAAGGCTTCGTGGAATTCGTGCGCAAGCTGAAGGGCTGATATTTGATGGATGCGGAATTACTTCGTTTCCGCTTTGCCGTCTTTCGACTGCGCCAAAAACTCTACGAGATCTCGCAGGTCTTGTTTGGTTAGCACCTGACGTAGTTCCTCCGGCATGCCAGACAAGCCGCGCTCGCGGGTCTTGATGTCGGTCTTCTTTACCGTCATCAAACCATCCTCGGGCGAATTGATTTCAAGTGCTTGCGGCGTCTCGCTTTTTAACTGACCGGCGTAAGCGGTACCGTTCTTCAAGGTTACGGTTACGCTCTCGTAACCCTGCGCGATCGTTTTGTTTGGGAAAACGATGGATTCGAGGATGTAGTTACGATCCTTGCGTCCGCCGAGCCCGGTGAGCTCAGGACCAACCTCGCCACCTTCGCCGTCAAACTTGTGGCAGCGCACGCACGATGCCTCGACCTTTTCAATGAACACTTTTTTTCCATCCTCTGCGTTGCCGCCCACCATGCACTCCCGGTAGGAGCGCAAATCGTCAGCAGGCGGGCGGGCGTTTTCATACTGGCGCAGCTTGGCGCGAATCTCCGGATGGTCGCGTTTTGCCGCGGCATCGAGCAGGTCGAGTGTGACTTCCGGTTTCACGCTTTTCGCAAGCAGCTTGCCCAGCCATTGCACGAGCAAGGTATCAGCTTCCGCACCGGGTAGTCCGCCGAGCGCGGCGAAGGCGTTTTGTTGTTCGCTGATGGAACCTTGTTCGAGCGTGGTGCGGAGTTGCGCCAGTGCATCACTCGGCTGCAACTGCGCCTGAATTTTCGTGGCTTCCTTGCGCAACGCTTCGTCCTTGTCAGCCAATGCCAGCCGCACAGCCTCAGGAAGTTTTTCATCCTTCGACCGCGCCATCGCTTTCAACGCTTCGATGCGAAGATTGGAAGCTGCGTTGGTATCGCTCACGAGGTTAAAGGGATTCGCGTCCTCGCTTTGGATGTTCAATTCGCTCGCGGTCTTCGTCACGGCGAGTTTGAGGCGGTTGGAGGAAGTGCGGAGTAGGGCAGATAAGTGCGGCTGCAAAGCGTTCGACGCGATTTGCGAACTGCGCTCCTGCACGGGGCGCCACAACCCAGTGATGCGATCGCGACCTGAAGGTTTGGCCCAGTCGCCGAGTAGCGTGATGGCTTCCGCACGCAAGCTTTCGTGCGCTGGACTTGTCGAGGCGAAGGCTACCAGTGCTGCCGCGTTGTTGCTTGCGCCAAGGCGGTAGTTCGCATTGATCACGCGGCGCAATAGTCCGTCGCGAGGGCCAGGCGCTTTTTCATCACCCGCAGGAAAACTGGAAAGCTCCTCCGAGAATTCAATCAAGGACGCGAGATTCGTCAGCGCGTTTTGAATCGGCAGATCGTTGATCGCGCGTGCCGCTTCCGCAACAAGCAGGGGATTGGTGTCGTGCAAATACTCGGCGATGTCCGACGACTCGACACGGCGCAAGGCCAGCAACGCGGCCATGCGTACCGCATCAGACTTGTCCGTTACCACGTCACGGAGCGCGTTTTGATAACGTGCTTCCTCGGCGCTGGCTGGTTCACGAGCCAGTGCCGCGACACCGGGGCGTCCGCCCGCGCGTCGGAACAGCGACGTCAGCGCCATTACGCCCGCGTGGCGCAGATGCACATCCTGATCGTTATTCGCACGCAGCATCCCGACGAGTGGTTCAAGCGATTCGAGATCGCCAAACTTGCTCAAGGCCATGGCGGCGAAAAACCGCACGCGCGCATTCTCATCATCGAGCAGTTGGGCCAGCGAACGCGGGTTGCCGAGGCTGACGTTCCCCAGGGTTTTGGCCGCTTGTGCCCGGACTTCGGCGTCCTTGTCTTCAAGCAATTTGCTGAGTTCGTTGACCGCGAGTTGGGAACGATGCGCGATTTGTCCCAGGCCCCAGATGGAGTGGAGTCGCGCGAAAAGGTTCGTGTCAGTGACCACACGCGCGAACGTGCGCGCCGCCGTCACCGGTCCAAGTTCCACGATGGCGAACTGCGCTTCTTGTCGGACCCGCATGTCAGGATGCGCGAGCAGCAAGGCGAGCTTGTTCAAGCCCATTGATTCAAATCCTTGTGCGAAATAGTCTTTGGTTTCCTTGACCGCCTTGGCCTTCACGGCGACGGGATCGGAGACACGATAAATGCGTCCCTTGCCCGTCTTGTTCCATCCTTGCACCCAGTCGGAAATGTAGAAACTCCCGTCGTAGCCGAAGTCGCCATCGGTCACGAGCACTTCCCAGATGAACTCGTGGCGATCCACAACTTCGAAGCCCGCGCCTTTCGGTTTCACACCAAAGGAATGCACGCCACTGCCGGTGCTGCCGCGGAAATCGCAGAGGAAGAAATGGTTCGTGTAGCGATCCGGCAGGCCGATGCCGGGATAGTACGAGAGGCCAGAAGGTCCGTTGCCGATATTGGCCAGCGGTGGGAGCATAAAGGCGGCCTGGCCAGGAAATTGCGGATAGCACATGCGCTCGCTCAGCCACACCCCGCGTGCACTGGGTTGAGTGAGAAACTGATATCCGACGCGCCAGCCACTGTCGCCGCCCTCGACGACATAAACCCAGCGCGCCGGATCACCGCCATCGGAGTTATTGTCGCCGGTCCAAAGATTGCCGTAGGCGTCGAAGGCAAGTTCCTGCGGGTTGCGCAGGCCGCGCGCGAAAATTTCGAGTCCTGTGCCGTCAAAGTTGCATCGATAAACCGCACCCTCTTCGTGGTTCTCGACGGTGCGATCGTTGGGGCCATCCCTGGTCACAACATGCGCACCGCGATCACCAATGGTGAAATACAATTTGCCATCCGGCCCGATGCGCAGCCCGTGCAAATCATGGCCGAGAAAGCCGACGCGCACACCAAAGCCGTGCAGCAATGCTTTCTTTGACTCGGCCACGCCGTCCCGGTCGTTGTCGCGCAGGAGCCAGAGCTTTGGAATGTTGGCGAAGTAAATATTGCCATGATACGCGAGCACACCGGAGGCGAGACCGTCTTCGATGTTGTTGAAGCCCGTGGCGAAAACGGTGGAGTTGTCCGCCTTGCCATCCTGATCGCCGTCCCAGATCAGTTTTACGCGGTCGGATTTCTTGGTGTAATCGTCAATGCGCTTGCCCTCGAAGCGGCTCATGTATTCGATGCGATTCTCGACCGACGTGCTGGCCAGTTCCTCATCCAGCCAGGTCATGTGGCCACGAATGTCCGTGACACCCGCGTGCAGCCGGAATGTTTCGACCACGTAGAAACGACCCTTCTCATCGATGCTGAAGGCGACGGGATTCGCGAGCAATGGCTCGGCAGCGAACAGTTCGACTTTGAAGCCCTTCGGGATGCGGAAGCGTTTCATGGCCAGTTCGCCTTCGTTCGAGGCGGGTGCGATCCTGGCGGCCTTTGCAGCATTGGTGTCGGTGACCAGTTGAGCGGCATGGGCCGACATGAACGCGGCAAACGCGAAAGACAGGGCGCAAATCAAATGACGAAACATGGGCGGTCATCATAGGCGCGAGCCATTTCAGATCAAGCGAAGTGAACGACTTGGACGACTACGCGGACCGTCGCGGGGAAATTTTCCATTGCGCGGGAACGGTTGGCCGATATTTTCACTCCGCGCTTGTCCGATGGTGTAATGGTAGCACAAGGCCCTTTGGAGGCCTTTGTCATGGTTCGAATCCATGTCGGACAGCCAATCCCCCCGCTGCTGCTCATCTCCCCCCTCGCGGATTCTGCCGACATTGCTTCGCTGATACGGGAAGTCCCGCGCGTCGCTATTTCTGCCTGACAAAAGAGTCGAACGAGTGCTTACTCTTCCCAATTGCTCAATTCTCCAACGATCCGTGAATGACTAGTTATGAATACTCGGTTTTGGATTTTGCACACGCTTCTGTTGAATGTCATCGCAGTCGTTTTGCTGGCGGCTGGTTCAGCCAAGGCCGCTGCGGATTTCACCGTGGCGACGCCGGGAGATGTCTTTAATTTCAACATCAACGGCGTGGCTTCCAGCCCAACCATCACGTTGGTGCGGGGGCGGCTATATCAGTTTTTCATCGGCACCAGTTCTTTTCATCCGTTTCAACTTTTGAACGCGGGCGTGGCGATGAACACCGCTTCAGGTGTCACCAATAACTCAATTTCCAGTGGAACGATTTTTTTCCGAGTGCCGACCAACGCAGTGAACTACAGCTACCGCTGCGGAGTCCACACGGGTACGGCAACTTTGATGGGCACCATTCTTACCATTCCGCCGCCACCCATCCAGATCGTCGGCTTTGATTTCACAACCAATGTCGTGCTGCGCTCCACCGGGACGAACCTCTTCACGCTCATTCCCGAGTACAAAACGAACCTGAGCACGACGAACTGGTTCGCGCTCGCCGTGCAGACCAACCGCTTTCTCTCCGGAACCAACGAAACTATTTGCGGGCGTCCGGCGGGCAGTAATCTTTTCTTTCGCGTTCGCGCCGTCGGAAACTAAGCCAGATCCGGCCTCAATTCAGTTCGTCAAGGCTTGATGTCATGCTGGGGTGTCCCTGTTGTGAATTATTTTCCATTGACCCCTGCCATGCATCCATGCCGAGATAGTAAGCCAGTTTTAACGCTCAAACACGTAATGCCCAAGTTAGTGAAGAAAACATCGCGCGCGCCGAGATTTTCGGCCGCCGCCGCCAAGTACGACGCCCATCACACGGTGCTCTCGAAGACCTACGGTGCGCTCGCCGATCTGCGACGCGAACTCGCGGACTCGAAACCGCGCATCGCCGAGCGCGAGGAAATCCTGAAAATGTTCGCAAGCTGCGCCGACTCGCAACGCGCCTGGTTGCTGCTTGAGGATTACTTCGAGAAGCTCTCGCTCTCCCGCAAGGATTTCACCGCACAGGAATGGTGGCCACGCGTGCTGGCGGCGAAGGGACGCAACCGTCTCGAAGAACTTGCCATCCTTTTTCTGCGCGCCAATCGTCCGCTTCCGCAGGAACTGATGGCCTACGCGAACTTGGATCGTTTCGCGGAAATCGAACAAGCCGAGCAGGAGCAGCAGGTGCTCACCGATTTGGAGAACTGGATGTTCCCACCCGCACCCGCGCATCTCGACGGCCCGCGCGCCAAGCTCCATGTCTTCGGCGAAGTCACCGCAGCAGATGATCATCCGAAACTTCACGCGCTCAAGATTCACTTCAATCTGTTCCGCCCGCGCACCGGCGAACGGCATCGCACCATCGGTGAGTTGATCGAGATCACCACGCGCTCGGCGCACGAACAGGAACTGTTTGCGCCGATGGACTGGCAGTTTCTGCTCTGGCTCGGCGAACACTACGCGGATCTGGACGATCAGGATTCGTTGAAGATTGCGGGCATCGATTTGCTGCAATGGCTTGCACGCTGGGGGCACACCGGGCGCATCGAGTTCGAACATCAGCCAGCCAGCTATACGTTCGAAGGACGTGTCGCAGAACTCGGCCCTGACTTGGAAAACGGCGACAAGGAATTGTCCTTTACGCACCGGTTGAACCTTTCGGATGGCGTGCATCGAAAGATCAGTGAAGCAAAATTCTTTGCCGGCCAGCCGCCCTTGGCGCTGGTGGACACGCAGTTTTATCTGTTGCGCAATGCGCCTTCCGCGCGGCTGCTGGAATATTGGGCCGGGTCACCGGGCATTTCCGTGCGCAAGTTGAGCAACCGGATGCGCACGCAATTGCGCCGCACGCAGACCTCGAACGGCGTGAACTGGGATCAACTGTGCATCGCTCATGGCGCGAAGCCGCAGTTCGTCTTTGAGTTGTCTGATGAAACGGTGCGCCTTCGTCTGCGCGCGACAAGCGAACGCGACAACAGCGAGTGGCATTGGACAGGCCAGGACTGGCAACTTGACACGCCACGCAAACAGGACGCGGACAAACCGCACATCCTGGAAGATGCTCGGCTCGAACCTGCGACACAGTGGCTCCGTCGCCTCGATTGGTTCACGCCAGAGCCGGGCCTCTGGGTCGGCGACGCGAATGAAAATTTCCTCGGTACACTGGCGCAAGCTTGGCCGGCGCGCCCCGAGGGCGCGGAGTTTCTCGGCAACCCGGCATTCCATCGCCTCTTCATGGCTCCACGCCAGTTGAAGCCGAAACTGATCGTTAAGGGCAGTGGCATCGACTGGTTCACCGTCTCAACGGAGTGGGAACATGAGGGCATGAGATTGAGCGCGGCGGATTTGCAGCGACTCGCTGTTTCCAATTCACGCTTCGTGAAATTGCCGGACGCTGGTTGGGTGGAACTCGACACTGCCGCAGTTTCGAAAGCGCACGAGACGATGGCTGATTTGAACCAGGATACGCTCAGTCCTATCGGTCAGCGCATTAGCCTCGATCAGGCCGCGCACTTTGATGAGGCAGAGTTAAAACGTTTCGTGGATTCGCCCGAGTTGCGCGCGTTGAAGTCCAAGATCGCGGACTTCGAGGGCATTCCTGCTGTTGAAATTCCCAAGAGCATCAATGCCGATCTGCGCCCGTATCAGAAGGATGGTTTCGATTTCCTCTGCCACCTCACGCGCACGCATCTCGGCGGCATCCTCGCCGACGACATGGGCTTGGGAAAAACGCTGCAAACACTCTCGTGGATGGCATGGTTGAAAGAAGAGCAGGGGGCAAATCCCCGGCCCACGCTCGTCATCTGCCCTGCGTCCGTGCTGCACAACTGGCGGCGCGAAGCGGAGAAGTTCACGCCGCACTTGAAAGTGCTGGTGCTGGAAAGCGGTGCGGCAAGGCACAACCTGCGCAAGCAGATCCCGCAGCACGACATCATCGTCACGAACTACGCGTTGCTCCGTCGCGATCTCGCGGATTTAAACAAGTTTTCCTTTAGCGCCGTGGTGCTCGACGAGGCGCAGTTCATCAAGAATCCGACCGCACAAATTACGCAGTCCGTGAAGCAGTTGAAGGCGGACCAACGTCTAGCGTTGACGGGCACGCCGCTAGAAAATCGCTTGCTCGACTTGTGGAGCATTGTGGATTTCATCCAGCCCGGTTACCTCGGCACGCAGGAACATTTCCACGACACGTATCAGCCCAAGGGTGAGGGTGACGCGGATCAAGTCGCCTCAACGCAACGCATCGCACGCCGCCGGCTCGCGGCAAAATTGCGCCCACTCATGTTGCGCCGCTTGAAGAAACAGGTCGCGAAAGATTTGCCCGACCGCATCGAAGAGCGTCGCGATTGCGAACTCGGCGACTTGCAGCGCAAACTGTATCTCGCCGAACTGCGCCGCAGTCGCGAGCAGGTCGCGCAGATCGTTGCCGAGAAGGGTCTCAACAAAAGCAAGATGCACGTTCTCGCCGCGCTCACGCGCCTGCGGCAGATTTGCTGTCACCCCACGCTCGTGGGCAACGATTCACCTTCTGGCAAAACCGAGACGTTGTTCGAGTTGCTCGAGCCTCTGCTCGCGCAGGGCCACAAGGTCCTCATCTTCTCGCAGTTTGTGCAGATGTTGAAACTCCTCGAAACCGAGTGCCGCAAGTTGAACATCCCGACGCACCTGCTCACCGGAGAGACGAAGGAACGCCAGACCATCGTGCAGGCGTTCCAGCAGGAGCAGCAGGCGGCGGTCTTCCTGCTTAGTCTTCGTGCGGCGGGCACGGGCTTGAATCTCACTACAGCCAGCTACGTGGTGCTTTATGACCCCTGGTGGAATCCGGCTGTCGAGGCGCAGGCCATCGACCGCTCGCACCGCATCGGCCAGACCGCAACGGTCAATGCGTACCGGCTCATCGCACCAGGAACGGTGGAGGAAAAAATCTGGGAACTGCAACAGCGCAAGGCGCAGACCATCACCGACGTGCTGGGCGAAGAAGGTTTCGCGCGCAATTTGACGCAAAGCGATCTCGAATACCTATTCTCCGAAGATTAGCCAGCGGGGATCTTTAAAGTGTCAAAACCAACTCTAGGGCGCGGGCTGGGTGAACTGCTTGGTTCCAATCGGGCGGGCACGGAACCTTCTGCCCCCGTGAAGCCGCCTGGCGTCGGTCTGCGCATCTTGATCGACGGCGGTGCGTCGTCTCAGAGCGAATCCGCCACGCAACCTGCCGCTGCGCCTGCGCCGCCACTCGTGGCTCCGGCAACTCCAACAACCGTGACCCGGCGGAAGGATTCCGACAGCGAGATCCTCACCCGCTTGCTTGCCTTGCTGGGGCTGGTTGGTGCGGACATCGGGCTGCTTGGCTGGGCCGCCTATCATGTGGTGACCCGCCAGCAGGCTTTAGGCACGCTGGAGTGGATTTCCTGCGCGGGTTCTGTGCTGCTCGCGGCGCTGTGTGGGTGCGCTGCCGCACGAATTGCGACCGGGCGGGAATAAAGTTTCCCGCTTGCGACACCTGCTTCATTCTTCGTTTTAGAATGACCGCTCTCGAGGCCGTTACAGTCCCATCACGACCGCCTTTGTTTCCGTGTAGTGCTCCAGCACTTCCTTGCCCATCTCACGGCCCCAGCCGGATTGCTTATAGCCACCGAAGGGCAGGGCGGCGTCGAATACGTTGTAGCAGTTCACCCACACCGTGCCCGCGCGCAGTTCGCTGGCGATGCGATGCGCTTTCGACAAATCGCGCGTCCACACTCCGGCGGCGAGACCGTATTGGGTTTGGTTGGCGCGGCGTACGAGATCTTCCGGATCGGTGAACGATTCCGCCACGACGACCGGGCCGAAAATTTCCTCCCGGACCACGCTCATGGATGCTTTCACATCCTTGATTACTGTGGGCTGGACGAAGTAGCCGTGCTGACCGTGGCGCGCGCCGCCGGTCACGACACATGCGCCCTCCTGTTTGCCGGCGTTCATGTAGCCGGTGACGCGTTGGAATTGTTCTTCAGAAACAAGCGGGCCCATTTGCGTGTCCGCGTCGAGTCCATGGCCGAGTTTTATTTTTTTCGCGTGCGTGGCGACGCCCTCAACCACTTGATCGAAGATTGGTTTCTCCACCATGAGCCGCGAGCCGGCGCAGCAACACTGGCCGTGATTGAAGAAAATAGCATTGGCTGCACCAGCAATAGCCTGGTCTAGATCGCCAGCATCGCGGAAGACAATATTCGGAGACTTGCCGCCGAGTTCGAGACTGACCTTTTTCAAATTTCCTGCCGCAGCCTTCACGATCAATTTGCCGACTTCCGTTGAGCCGGTGAAGGCGACTTTGTCCACGTCGGGATGAGCAGCCAGTGGAGCACCGGTCGTTTCCCCATAGCCGGTCACGACGTTTAGCACGCCGGGCGGCAGGCCCGCTTCCAGTATCAGTTCCGCGAGCCTTAGCGCGCTAAGCGGCGTTTGTTCGGCAGGTTTCAGCACGACGCAATTTCCCGTGGCCAGCGCCGGGCCGAGTTTCCAAGCCGCCATGAGCAGTGGAAAATTCCACGGAATGATCTGGCCGATGACACCCACCGGTTCGCGCAGTGTGAAGGCATGAAAGCGCGCCCCCGGCGCATAAGGCACGCTGATGGGGATCGTTTGCCCCTCAATCTTGGTCGCCCAGCCGGCCATGTAGTGAAACAAATCTGCGGCCAAGGGCACATCCGCAACGCGAGCCACGGCGCGAGGTTTGCCGTTGTCGAGCGATTCCAATTCCGCGAGTTCGTCGGCGTGTTGGAGAATCAAATCGCCGATGCGCCAGATGAGTTTGCCACGTTCGGAGGGCGTCATGCGCCGCCATGGGCCGGATTCGAACGCTCGTCGGGCCGCCGCAACCGCGCGATTGATGTCCTCGGCCTGGCCAGACGCGCACTGGGCAATTTCGTCGCCGGTCGCGGGGTTCAATACCGGGAAGGTTTCACCGTTGGCGGCAGGCGCCCATTTTCCGTCGATGAGATTTTTCTTCGCCCCGCGCAGAAAGCTCTGCACGCGTGAACTGATGGCAGGATGCGACGTCGCGCCGTTGCCGTTGCTGGTGTGCGCGCCGTTCGCACGCGATTTGGTTTTGACTGCTGTAGGCATAGAGTCCTCCGTTTTTTTGGTTGAGTTTCAATCGTTGTCTACCTCTGCGTGGAGAAAATGCAAGCGCACAGCCAAGAGGTTTTTAACCGGGGGAGGAACTGGAACTTGGAGACGGTTGGAAGCAGCGTTTAGGTTCCTGTTCCGTGGAAGCCCGCGCGACACCGATTGTGCGAAGGAACTAAAAAAGCCGTCTGCTCGCATGTGGAGACAGACGGCTGTGGTAATGGCCCTAATTACTTCCGCTTTTTCTTATGCCGGCCCTTGAAGGTCAGTTCGGCGACACCTGATTTGTCTAGTCCGCCGAGGCCTTCCCGGACCATGCGGTCGAACTGTTTCTTGGCGGCGGCGGCGAGCGGCGCGTCGATTTTGTTTTTCTTCGCTAGCGCGAGCGCAATGCCAGAGTCCTTGGCTGCGTGCGCACCGGAGAAAAAGCACGAGTGGTCGCGATTCTGCATGTCCTCGCCGTCCGTGACCAACACGCGAGAGTTTGCACCTGTTTGAGAGAAAACTTCGCGCAACATCGTGAGATCCAACCCAAGCGCCTGGCCGAGGCCGAGACCTTCGGCGAGCCCGGCAGTGTTGATGTTCATGACCATGTTGACCAGCGCCTTGACCTGCGCGGCGGTGCCGGCTTTGCCGATGTAACGGAGCAGTTTGCCGTTGTCGCTGAGCTTTTCGAGAATGGCCTTTACCTTCTTGAAGGCCGATTCTTCGCCGCCGCACATCAGGTAAAGCGTGCCCTGCCGTGCCTGCGTGATGCTCGACGCCATGCACGCTTCCAGTGATTGGGCTTTGGCTTTCTTCGCCAGCTTTTCCACCTCGACGTGGACCTCGGGCGAAATGGTGGCGCAGTTGATGAAAATTTTTCCGGCGGCCTTCGCGAGCAGGCTGTCACCCTTGGTCGCGAAAATTTTTCGCATGGCCTTGTCGTCGGTGACGACCGTGATGATGACCTCCGCGAGCGCGGTCACATCTGCGAGCGCGGTGCAGGCCTGCGCGCCGGTTTCGCCGGCGACGGTGAGCGCGAGCGCCTTGTTCACGTCATAAACCGCGACCACGGGATAACCGCAGTCCTTGAGCCGGCGCGCCATGTTTGCGCCCATTCGCCCGACTCCAACAATGCCAATTCGTTCTGCCATAGGTTTTGTGTGTTAAGTGAAAGTGATTTTGGTGCGCGCTGTTCTAGGAACATTTCTCACTGCGCGCCAGTGTGAAGTTAAAGGAACTGGAGAAGGATTTAACGCGCCGCCCGCCCGCTCGACGCCACGACCGCCGCCACGCTGTTCAACGGTGGCACCATCACCCAGCGTCCGTTCACCTGGCAGAAATCGCCCGGTCGCGTCGTGCTGCCCGTCTTGTCCACGGTCAGGGAAAAGACCGGCAAATCCTGAGCCATCCAGCCGCGCGTGCGCCACTCCTGCACCAGTCCACCCGGTGGACCAGGGCGGACGCGCCAAATTTCTCGCTGCGCGTCCGCATCACGCAATGATTGCGTGGAAGCGCGTTTAATCTGGCGGTTGACATCGTCCACCACGGCCCAGGCTGCGGCAGAATGTTTCCGAAACATGCGTTCGACTTCCGCTTTCGTGGGATTCAGCGCGAGCAAGGTGCGGCTGATTTCTGCGTGACTGCCGGTGCGCAAGGTGGCCTCCATGCGCTCGTAAAAATCGACGAGACTTTTCTGCGACGGATCGAGCGCGGGTTGGGTGCCTGTTGTTCCACCAGCTTTGCGCAGCAGGGCGATCGTCTCTGTTTGCCCGGCGCGCAACGCGTAGGCCAGCGGCGTTTCCCCGCGTGCATCCACTGCGTCCACCTTAGCACGATTGCGCAGCAGCGATTGCACGAGCGTCGCGTGCCCGCCTCCCGCCGCCGTGTGCAGCGGCGCAACGGCGAGCAAGCCATCAACGGCATTAGGATCAGCGCCGGCCGACAAGAGCAGTTCCGCTGCCGCCGCGTTTCCCACGCGCGCTGCTTCGCCCAGCGGTGTGTTGCCGGCACGGTTGCGGACGTTCACTTCTGCGCGCTGAGCGAGAAGCAACTTCACCAGTTCGGCTTTTTCAGTGAGCAGAACTGCGAGCATAAGAGGCGACGTATCGAAGTTGTCGCGCACGCTGGCTGATGCCTTGTTGGCGAGCAACAGACGCGTCATGTCTACATCGCCGCGGAGCACGGCAACCTGCAGGGGCGTCACTCCGCTGTCAGCGCGGGCATTCACTTTGGCCCCGAGCGCCAGCAACGTCAGCGCGGCGTTGGTCTGTTTTTTACCAGCGGCGATGTGCAACGGCGTCATGCCCTTTTCATCCGTGGCGTTCACGAGATCGGGCGAAGATTTGAAAAGGAACTTGATTTGTTCCACATCGCCCGCGCGCGCCGCTTCGTGAATCGGATAACCCACGGCCATCAAGTCGGCCGCGGTCGGCGCCTTCGATAGAACCTCGGGCGCAGAGTTGGTAGGTGCAGGTTTTGGCGCTGTGGCGAGAGCTGGTTGATTGGTCGTGAAGAGGTTGGGCGCAGTTGGCGTCGTTTTCGCTGGCGTAGTCGCGGCGCGGGGAGGCGCGGCAGCAACTTTTTCCAAGCCGCCATTGGCCCGCAGGTAAGTTGCAATCTCCGGATGCTTGCTGGTCGCGAGCTTGAGCGGTGTCAATCCGCTGAAGTCCGTGGCGTTGACGTTCGCGCCGCTGGTCACCAGCAGTTTCACGATTTCGATGTGTCCGGCGCGCGCCGCTTCATGCAACGCCGTTGTGCCGCCGTCGCGCGCGCTGATGGCGAGAGGATTCGAGCGAATCAGGCTTCGTACTTTCGCAATGTCACCGCGCGCGGCGGCGTCCTGCAACTCGCCTGCCGAAACGGCGAGGGCACAGCTCAACCATAACGTCAGCCAAATGTGTCTCATCGAAAATGATTTCAGCATGTGGAATAGAAAGCGGTCAAGCTGCTGCACTCATTGCACTCGCAAATCGCGCACGCCGTTCTTTAGGCGATGCAGTTGCTGCACCTCCGTCGTGGTCAGCGCGCGGTTGAAAACGGCCAGTTCGTCCCACAGTCCGATGTAGCTCAGCCCCAGTCCGATCAGGCATTTTTCCTCGTCCCAAGTGAACGTCTGCTGACGCGCGCTCAAGGTCGCGGCGTGCGCGCCGTCGAGGTAGAGCTTGGCGATGCCATCATCACGGCCCGTGTTGAAATTTTCAAAAGTAAAGACGACATGTATCCATTTCCCGCGTGTGAACGGAGAAGACGATACTTCGGCCAGCGACTTTTCACCAAACGCGAGATCCTGCCATTTGCGGTTGCCGGGGTTCCACACTTTGTGATCGGCATACACGCCGAGGCGGAACGGAATGCTGTTCGTGCGCTTTTCGAACTCGACGAAGAAGCCGGCGTCATTCCAAGCGCGCGGCGTGATTTGGATCGGATCGCAAAAGCCCGGTTCCAATTCTCCCATTGGGTCGGTGCTCAGCCAGAACGAAACCGTGCCGCTCCAATCGTTCGTGCGGTAAGGCATGTTTTTCAGCGCGTGATAAAACGGCATCGGAGATTTCTTCTTCGTGAACCGCAACGCATGACCGAAGCGTCCGGCGCCGCGCACCAGTTGAACTTCGGGCGGCAATCCCGGTTTAGCCTCAGCTTGCTTGGCCAAGGACGGCGCATGACGCAACACCGGATCGCCCAGCGCAAAGTCCGCATCCAAGCCGCGGTCGAAGGATGCGTGGAAGGTTAGCACCTGGCGAAGTTGTTGATGCGCCGATTTCGGCTGGGTTGCGCAACCGGGAAGCGGGATTGCCGAGGCGCTGCATGACAACACGATCAACGACCGGAAGAATCTGGCATTCATGGGTGGTTGGATGACGGAGTCGTGCCACTTCTTCGAGAAAAATTCCCAGCCATTATTTCTCCGTGACGCAGTAGAGAAACTTTTCCCCGCGCAGATAAATCTCCCTGTCCACCACCGCCGCTGAAGCGCTGAAGGAATCATCGAGATGATTTACAGCCAGCGGAGCATTCGTGTTGTCATGCCGCAGCACGACAGTTGTCCCGTCGCGGGCGGTGATGTAGATGCGGCCTGCTGCGCCGACCGGCGACGCGAAAATGAAATCGCGAATGCCGTCTAGTCGCAGCGGTTCGCCGCGAAACTCGCCGGTCATGGGATCGAGGCGCACGAGAATATTTTGATTGTGGCGAATGTGATACAGTGTGTCGCCGTAGAGCAGGGGAGAGGAAACGTAGGGCGTCAGTCGGTTCAGTTTCCACACGACGTTTGTGGTCGCAGTGATGTCGCCTTTGGCTCCTGCCAAGTGAATGCCCAGCATGGCCTGCGAGTAATAACTATTGCCTGCGATTAGCATTCCACGGGTGAACACCGGTGATGAAACAACATTGTCCGTCAGTCCGGCGCATTCCCAAATCATGACGCCGGTCGCGAGGTCATAGCCGCGCACGCGTTTCGTGGCGCTAACGACAACCTGTGGCTTGCCATCAACTTCCACGATGAGCGGTGTGGACCAGGAAGTTTTTTCATCGCGCGGTGTTTTCCAGAGCTGCTGGCCGGTGCGTTTTTCGAAGGCGTAAAGGAACGAACTGCCTTCGTGATCCCAGTTCACGATGAGCGTTTCGCCGTGCAGCACGGGTGAGCTGCCTTCGCCGTGCGCGTGCAAGGTCTGCATCTTGCCAAGATCCTTCTGCCACTTCACGACGCCGTTCGTATCGAGGCAATAAAGCCCGCGCGAGCCGAAGAAGGCATAGATGAACTCCCCATCCGTGAGTGGTGAATTCGAGGCCGGGCTGCCGGTGTCGTGGCCGCCTTCGTGCGGCCATTCCTCGCGCACGACGCGTTTCCACAACACACGTCCGTCGCTCCGGTTCAGGGCCAGCACTAGGTATTGGTTTGTGTGCGTCACTGGCACGCTGTCATGCACGCCAGGGGCGCTGTCATGGACCGGTTTCTGCGCTGCGCCGATCGGTATGGCGGCGGTCACGTAAACGCGGTCCCCGAAAACAATCGGCGAGGAATGTCCAAGGCCGGGCAAGGCGACTTTCCAGCGAACATTTTTCTTCTCACTCCATTCGACGGGTGGGTTCGCATTTGGCGCGACACCGTTCGCCAGAGGTCCGCGCCATTGGGCCCAATAGTTTGAGCCAAGCTCTGCGCAATCCCCTGCGCTGGGCATCGCTCCGGTCAGAAGCAACCATGCCAGGCGCAGGAGTGCGTGGGTTTGGAAATGACTCATAGGCTCAGTTGATTTTCTGTGAACCTTCGAAAATTTGAACGGGCGGAGCGTTGAACTCAAACCATTACCCGGAATTGCAGGTAAAACTTTTGCACAGGAAGCGGTCTGGTTCTCTGCGCTCGTCAGGCGATGGTCAATTGACCTACTCTGGCTGCATTCAAGCAATGAACCAAATATCGTGGGCATGGGTTTTTGTGTTGCTGCTCTGGGCGTTGGCCGGCCGCGCGGCTGAATCCAACCGTGTGCAGATCATCCGGGACATCGAGTACGCGCAGGTCGCGGAGCACTCGTTGAAACTGGATTTATTCTTACCGGCCCAGAAAGCGCGATCGCCACTGATCCTTTGGGTTCATGGCGGTGCCTGGCGATCGGGATCGAAGAAAGACATGCCGCTGACAGAACTTGTGGGGGAGGGTTACGCGGTCGCGAGTGTTGATTACCGGCTCTCTACCCAAGCGAAGTTCCCGGCGCAGATTCATGACATCAAAGCAGCGGTCCGTTTTCTGCGTGGACACGGCACTGACTGGCGGCTGCCGACGAAGAAGATTCTCATCGCAGGTGATTCTGCCGGAGGACACCTCGCTGCCTTGGTCGGTGTCTCGAATGGCCATACGGAATTGGAAGGTGGCGTGGGAACAAACCGTACGCAGAGTTCGGAAGTGCAGGGGATCATCAGTTTCTATGGCGGAGCAAATCTCACGACCATTCTTAAACAATCAACTCCGCACGGCCTGAGCGTGCGCGTGCCTGCGCTCGACTTGCTGTTCGGTGGGCAGCCGGACGATGTGCCTGCGCTGGCAAAACTCGCCAGCCCCGTCTTCCACGTCGATAAATCCGATCCGCCGTTGCTGTTGCTTCACGGTGATCAAGATCCGCAGATGCCTGTGAACCAGGCCCTCGAACTGGCGGGCGCTTATCAGAAAGTGAAAGCACCGGTTCAATTGGAGATCGTTCACGGCGCGGCCCATGGCGGCGTGATGTTTTACGACGACGAGCGGATGATGTTGGTGCGGAACTTTCTTAAACGGCACTTCTGATCCATTCTGAATGGGCGAGATTGATGGTCGTTCGCTTGAGGTCGTTGCCCTTCGTTAGCAGAAAGCGCATTGTCAAATCGGTCGAGCCACATTACGGTGAGTTCACAACCCATGATGGCTGGCACGACCACGTACCCGTTCCGGTTTTCTCTCCGAATTCTTTTGCTCATTTGGTTTTGCACGGCGGCTTTGATTGTTCGCACCGCAGCTCAGCCTATCATTGTCGTTCAACCCCAAAACACGGCTGTTGCGGCTAGTTGTCCGGCGACGCTCAGTGTCGTCGCGAGCGGTCTGCCCGATGTTTTCTATCAGTGGTCGAAGAATGGAGCAGCCATTCCTGGGGCTGAAAGTACCGTTCTCCACTTCTCGTCAGCGAGCTTGGATGATTCGGGTGTTTACTTCGTCACGGCCTACAATTTGTCGGGCATCACGAATAGTCAGGAGGCAGTACTTTGGGTCAGCACCAACATGCGCCCGATCATTTCAACTCAACCTCAGTCCCAGACCTTGCCTCCGGGTGGCACAATCAACCTTAACGTCACGGCCAGTGGGACGGCACCGCTGAGTTATCAATGGCGGCGTAACGGTGTGCCGCTCGGCAGCCCGAGCACCAACAATTACGTCAAGGCGAACGCTAATGCGATCGATTCCGGCCTCTACTCTGTGCTCGTGACTGATTGTAGCGGTACGCGAGCCAGCGTTGAAGCGGTGGTGCTGGTGAATCCGCCCGCCGCGTCACCATCGGTTTCGCTCTTCGGTCTTACGAATCAATTGTGGCGCTATGAACAGTCCGGCATCGATCTCGGTTCAGCCTGGCGCGAGCCAAATTACAATGATTCCGGGTGGCCGCTCGGTCGCGGCCTGTTCGCGCGCGAGAACAATCTGGCCATCACGCCACTGACCAACACGGTGCTGTCCCTGACGAACGTGACCGGCACGGTGAATACCTATTATTTCCGCACGCACTTTACGATCACCAATGATCCGCGTGAGGTGATGCTGGTGGCTTCAAACCTGTTTGATGACGGCGGCGTGGTTTACCTGAATGGTGCGGAGATCTATCGAATCAACATGCCAGCAGGAAACATTACCAATGGCACGCTGGCTTTGTCGGCTCCAACGGAGGGACTTTTCGTCGTCACCAATCTTCCGTCGGACAAATTGCTGCCGGGCGACAACGTGCTCGCCGTCGAAGTTCACCAGCTTAATGCCGCCAGTTCTGATGTGGTGCTCGGATTGAGCCTGACGACCACGTTCCCTGCGCCGACGCTGCTAACAATTACGAACCAGCCGGAAAATCTCGCCATTGAGGAAGGCAAGGTCGCGAGCATTTCAGTTGGTGTTCTGGGGACGCCAGCATGGTTGCAATGGTATCGCAATGGCACACCGCTGCTCGGTGGGACGACCAATCCGCTCGTCTTGAGCTCTATTTCCACGAACGATGCGGGCCAATATTGGGTCGTCGTCAGCAACAGCCTCCACAGTCGGACCAGCGCTGTGGCGTTGCTGACGATTTGGCCAGATACCAATGACCCGACACTCGTTGAAGCGGACTGGGGTTTTTCACTCACCAACATTCTCGTCTCCTTCTCGGAACGGGTTTCGTTAGCGACGGCAACCAACGTGGCCAACTACAGAATCACCAACACGCTCGGCGGTATTATCCCCGTGGCCAGTGCGGCTTTGCAACCGGATGGCTCTAATGTGGCACTCAGAACTGCCGTGGCGCGTGTGCCGGGAAATAACTACTTGTTGACGGTAAATCGCCTTCGAGATGTCTCGCCGCGCACCAATCTCATCGTCACAAACAGCACGGTGCCGGTGCGGAGTGCGCTGACGCTGCTGCCTATGACGGCGACATGGCGGTACTACGATCCGTTTCCGCCCTTCGATGAGCCGGATCTTGGAATGGCCTGGAAGGAGTTCACCTATGACGAAGGGTTTAATTTTTGGGGCGATGGCAATGGCGGATTCTTTAACGGCCAGGAAGAGGAGGATTTTCCGAGCCCACTTGGAACTTTTCTTGCGCAAACGCCTACCGTCACTTCCTACTTCAGAAATGCCTTTAACTTGCCCGTCAGCCCCGGCGGCCTCCGGCTTCAGTTCACGCACGTCATTGACGACGGCGGGATTCTTTATTTGAACGGAAGAGAAATACTGAGGCAGAACATGCCGTTAAGCGCAGTCACCTACGTCACGCCAGCGTCTTCGACCGTGGGCATCATGACGCGGGTCGATTCGCTGACGCTGCCTGGAGTGGAAAATAATGTTCGCCCCGGCTCGAACGTATTGGCCTTTGAGTTACACCAGAGCATGGAGGTGGATGTGGACAAAGGCTTTGCCCTGCAAGTCGATGCTTCGGTCCAGTCCTTCGCCATCGGCCCGGTCTTCGTCACGGGCGGGCCGTGGGATTTGACGGTGGCCGAGGGAGCGACAGCAACCTTTTCGGTGAACCAGGCGGGGGGAACCATTTTCCGTTGGCAACAGGAGCTTAGTCCAATCTCCGGCGCGACTAACGCCACACTGGTCATTCCCGCAGCGCCGCTCGGCCTGAACGGGATTCGGTTCCGCGTGGCGGTCAGCAACGCAGTTTCCGGATTGGTTTCGTCCAACGCTACATTGCGCGTGCTGCCGGACACCAACCCGCCGGTGCTGCTCTCGGCAACTGGCACGAGCAACACCATTCTGCTCGCCTTTTCCGAGGCGCTGAACGCCGCGTCCGCGACGAACCTCGCCAATTACGTTGTAACAAACTTCAGCGGTTCCCAACCCTCAATTTTCCAGGCCGCGCTCGTGAACGGCACGAATGTCTTCCTCACCTTCGCCGCGCCGCTGCTCGGACAATTCGCCGTGACCGTGAACCATGTTCGCGACGCCTCCGCGATGCAAAACCTGATGGCGGCCAATAGCACGGTCGGAGTCACTGCCGATTATTTCATTCCCATGACGAGTGCGTGGAAATACCTGCTCACGGGCACGAATCCGCCGGTGCATGCGGCCTTCATGCAAACAAGTTATGATGATTCGGCCTGGAGCGGACCCAGTAACGCCCTTCTTTACAGGGAGGACGCGGCACTGCCTGCGCCTAAGAACACACAGATCACAGTGTCGGATGGTTTTTCGGTTCGTTATCCCACGTTCTTTTTCCGGCAAAAGTTTCAAGTCCCGATCGCCGGTGGAACCGTGGTTGCCCAGCTTCGCCACATCATCGATGACGGCTTGGTGCTGCATTTGAATGGACAGGAAATCTACCGTTTTAACATGCCCACCGTAGCCGTTAGCGCAGGCACGCTGGCCTCGACCACAGTGGGTGACGGCGAATTGCTCGGCCCTTACTTGCTTATCGTCACGAACCTCGTGGCTGGCACGAATGTGCTCGCAGCAGAGGTCCACCAGTCGACCACTTCTAGCCCAGATGTCTGCATGGGCGTGGAATTGAACATCCGCGTTTCGCCCGGGTTTCCAGCAAGCAGTTTACCGCCGTCACAGCCACCATCGCCGCCACCGCGCCTGAATTTGTCGAAATTCAGCCAATACCTAATCATGGATTGGGACCGAGGTGCTGCCTTTGACTTTTTTCTGGAAGAAGCGCCCACAGTGACGGGGCCGTGGGCGTTTGTAAGCAATGCCAGTCCGCATCTCACGCTCTCAACCAACGCCTCGGCATTCTACCGGCTGAGACAGTGATTTAGTTGCGGGCCATCTTGGCTTTCCGCTTGTCCGGGAATGGCGTCAGCCTCATCTTCGCTACGTGAAAAGCCACGTTCCTATCGCACGGCCCTGTGCCGTGATTCAACAGGCAGAGCGTGTCTTTATCGGAGTCGCGGCGCTGCTCATGGCGTTCAATTTATCGGCGGCCCAACTGCCAGCGGTCACGACCGTGGTGAATCAATACTGCGTCAGTTGCCACGACGGGACGGTGAAGAAGGGTGATCTGGACTTGGAGCGAGTCATTTCGGCTGAACTCACGCAGCATTCGGACGAGTGGGAAAAAGTCATTCGCAAGATGCGCTCGCGTCAGATGCCGCCCATCGGCAAGGAGCGCCCGACCAACAAAGTTTACGATGATGTGGTGGCGAAGTTGTCTTCGTCACTCGATCGTGCGTCGGCGAAGAATCCAAATCCCGGGCGCACGGAAACCTTTCGCCGGCTGAACCGCACGGAATATCAAAATGCCATTCGCGATCTGCTCGCGCTGGATATCGATGCGACGACGCTGTTGCCGAAGGACGAAGCAAGCCATGGATTTGACAACGTCACCGTCGGCGATCTTTCGCCTACGTTCCTCAATCGCTACATTGCCGCGGCGGAAAAGATCAGCCGGCTCGCCATGGGTTCACCACTTCGCAAGCCCGGCGGCGACACCTACCGGCTTCGACCCGATCTCACGCAGGAGGAGCACGTCGAGGGATTGCCGCTGGGCACGCGAGGCGGTTTGTTGGTCAGCCATACCTTTCCGGTGGACGGCGAGTATGAAATTCAGATTCGCCTGACGCGCGATCGAAATGAAGAGATCGAGGGCCTGCGCGAATCGCACGAACTGGCGGTGCTGTTGGATCGGGAGCGCGCGAAGTTGTTCACCGTATCACCGCCGCGCGACAAGAATTTCGACAAAGTCGATGGCCCACTGAAAGTGCGTGTACCTGTGACCGCCGGACCGCACCAGGTGGGCGTGACCTTCATCAAGAATCCTTCGGAATTGTTGGAGACGAAGCGACAGCCTTACCTCTTTCCAGCACAGTGGGATCCGAAGCTTGGAATTCACGTGACTTGAAGTC
>JADMIO011618372.1_pt1 | contig 83485 bp, 65 predicted proteins | sample 8958161 | NCBI WGS metagenome assembly JADMIO01 (sample SAMN16585339, study PRJNA669376) | soil metagenome | isolation source: Crop rotation soil | place: USA: Cullars Rotation, Alabama | collected 2011 | reverse complement strand
CGCGACAACTTGTCCACGTGGAATTCTAAGCTTAGGATCCCAATGTGCTGGAAAGCTTTTGCGCCCCGAGTTCAAAAAGTACGAGAAGCTTTATCGTGGTGTTGCCATTTGGTGGGTGGTTGACGGGCTATGCGCCATGCTTGTTGGTTTAGGATGGTTGCCGACATGGGCGTCCGGCCTCGGAGGAATGCTCTTCAGCTATCTAGGAGCAGCGGTCACAACCGGTTTTCTCATAACCATCTTGGGTGTCGGCATGCTTACCCGCGTGCACATGGCGCGCTGGCTCGTCGGCGCTTTCTGCTGGTTCCGAGTAGCCACCGGCGTCCTTGGCATCGGTGTCATTCTCAGAACGGGCGATTTCGACATGGCCAATCACAACATCTACGCGATGGCCGCGCTCAATGTACTGGACACCCTGTTTGCGGGATTCCAGATCTGGCTCCTCAGCGTCACAGACTACGAGGTTCTGAATTGAGGAGTCCCGCTCCAGAGGCAACCTATACGAGTGTCTACAAGTGGACCCGGTTTAGCAGTGCAACAAGCTTCAAAATGCCATACTAAAGCCAGATGTCCAAGGAGCTGGCGCTTTGCAACTTCAAAGCGGTGCTCTTTGATGTCGATGGAACTCTCGTAGACAGTCTCGCCAAGATCGTTAACGGACTGGGCGATGTCTTCGAGAAGTACACCGGCGAGCGCCCCGCCGAATCAAAGATCAAGAGCCTGATCGGTCTTCCCCTAGATGTCCAAATGGGAAAGTTCGTTAAGCCAGGCGTAAGCGGGAGCGAGCTGGAGGAAATGATCCAGTACACGATTTTTTGTTACGAACAGCACCGGCATCTGGAGAAAGAAATTGCACCGGCAATGGAGTCATTAAAGCTCTGCCACAAGGCGGGCCTTAAGACTGCATTAGTAACGAGCAAGAACGCTCCGGAAATGGCCATCTTTGTTCCGACCTTCTCGGGCATGGATTACGTGGACGCAACCGTCTGCGCATCCGATGTTGCCCGACCGAAACCCGATCCGGAATGCGTCCTTCGTGCTTGCGATTTGTTGCAAGTCACGCCCCAGGATTCCATCTACATCGGGGACGCGATTTATGACATGCAAAGCGCGCGAGCAGCCGGATCAACTCCGGTAGCCGTCGCCTATGGCTCTGCTACCGCAGAGGTTCTCGCCCAGGAGAAGCCAGCAATGCTCCTCGAGACTCCCGATGCGCTACTGAACTGGACGCGCGCCTCATTACTAGAACCGACATGCCGCGAAAGAAAACGAATTTAGAATCAAACGAACCGATTTCCGAGCTCTCAGCAGCCACCGAAAACCTGGAACAGAAGAAGAAGAGACGAGCACCGGCCAAGCGCCGAAGCCCGCGACCTTCTAACGCCGAGCCGTCCGAAATCTCAACGACTCAAACGTACGAGATAGATTCGGATGAGTCGGTAACCGTCGCCTTCCGATCACGCGCTAAAGCGACGACGCCTGAACCTGCGCCTGTCGCAAAGCCTGAAGCAAGAGCGGCAAGAAGCCGTGGCGCCACCAAGAGTAAGCCAACTTCAGCGCCAGCCCCTGTTGAAGAAGAAATCTTCGAAGCTCAGCGCGATGAGAACGATCTGCCAATTCCTAGGTGGAGATCGATCCAAGTCCGTGCAACGGTTGAAACCGAAGCTGAGCAAGCGATCGACGAAAAGCCGGCAAAGAAAGAGCGCGGTCGCGGCAAGAGGAAGACCACAAAGGACTCGGAAGAAGTCAGGGATGTCGAGACTTCTGATGAAGATCTTCCAAAGACCGTATTTAGAAAGCGCGGAAAGGCAGAAGCGGAACCCGTCGCCGTTCGCAAACCCGTGCGACCCAAGCCGGAACCGAAGGCTCTCATTCCCACTCCACCAGATGCGCCACAGGTTGTTCTTCGAGATGGCATTCCCATTCTCGTTCGCAACGGCCAGGTCTATCCGCCGATCGCGTTCTTCGGAAACTGCAGTGACGAGAAGCGTTCTGAAACCGTGTTCGAAGAAATTCGGCTTGCCGCAGAGTCGGGGGTTCACCTCTATTCCCTACTTGTTGACCTTGAAGTAAATCACGCAGCTGTTGACCACGCCGTTAGCTTCGCCGCATATCTTGCCGCGCAAGTTACACGAATTGATCCTGCTGCCCAAATCCTAATGCGCGTTGTGTTTGTCGCACCGCGAGGGTGGGAACGAGAGTATCCCGATGCCCGTTATGTCGGCTTGAACGGGCAGGCATCTGAGCCAAGTCTGTGCGACAAGAAATATTGGACTGTTGCGAAGGAGTGTCTAGAAAGCTTCGTCAAGCAACTCCGCATGCTCGAACTACGCGAGAATATTCTCGGCGTCCACCTGGAACGCGGAGAATGGTTCGTTCCCCTTGATGGCGGCTACGACGATTCCACCGCCGCCAAAGCAGGGTTCAAAGATTGGACCCGCACGCGCTACTCCGAGGACGAAGTTGCCCTGCGCGCTTCATGGTTTGACGGGGCAATCAACTTCGACAACGTGCAAATTCCGCCCTATCAACCTGAGGGCGCGGAAGGCGATCGCTTTGTTCGATCAAGCCGCAAGCAACGGCGTTATGTCGATTACCACCTGTTCTTAAGCGACGCGACGGTTGAAAGAATTGCCGAACTCGCCTACGCCGCCAAAGTTGCAAGCGGAGGCTATTTCCTCGTTGGCGCCAGTTACGGCTACACGTTTGAATGGGCGCATCCATCAAGCGGACACTTGGCGCTTGGCAAATTACTCCGAACACCAGAAGTAGATTTCATTGCCGGCCCGCCTAGCTATAAGAATCGTGAGCCCGGCGGGTCTTCCCCGTTCCCATCAGCGATTGACAGCTTTGCCCTCAACGGCAAGTTGTACATCAGCGAAGAAGATTTCAAGACCGCAATCGGTGGAGGAACAGAACCCGACGAATTCAACCCCATCATTAAAACACCGCAAGCGTTGGAGAGCATCCATTGGCGCGGAGCAGGTGTGGCCCTGTCTCATGCGTCCGGCGTCTCCTGGATGGACCTTTGGGGCAACGGTTGGCTTAAGACTTCGACAATATGGCAGCGTGCCAACCAGGTGCGAAAGGCACTCATCACGCGCATGGCCGCGCCTCTAACTGACCCCGATGTCGCCGTGTTCGTCGACGAGCGAGCTCTTGCCTATCTCGTCGATCCAAACGCATTCCGCCTTCTCATTCAGAATGCGCGCGAAGCCGTCATGCGCTCTGGATTAAGCGTTGGATTCTTCCTGCTTAGCGATCTCGCTCACCGCGAAAGATTCCCCGAGTCGAAGCTCTATCTGTTCCTCAACGCGTGGGATATTCGACCGGAGCTTCGCTCCGCAATCAAAGAAAGATTGCATAGAGACAACAAAGTTCTCTTTTGGCTTTATTCCGCCGGCCTATTCGATTCAGGTCGCGACTCACTGGAACGCGCGCGTGACGTCACGGGCATCGCCCTTAAGCCGCAGCCGTTCCACTCTCGATCAGGATCGACGCTTTTGAATCGCCGACACCCGTTGATCGATGCGTATCCAAGCCGAATGATTTCGCCCTCCGCTCTCGAGCCGAGCTACTTTGGAATAAATGAAGATGCGCTCGTGCTAGGCGAATATACGCAGACCGGCTTACCAAGCTTTGTAGTTAAGGACTTCAACGACACAGCGGATGGCGGCGGCAAATGGACCTCAGTATTCCTAGGTGAGCCCGCGGTCACACCCGCACTTATTCGAGCTCTTGGTCAAATGGCCGGTGCCCACATTTGGAATTTCCAAGATGATGTCGTCCATGTACGTCCTCCGTTCCTAGTCGTGCACTGTCGAGAAGCGGGAGCGCGAGCGATCACTCTTCCAAGCAAGTGGTCAGCCTATAACATGCTTACTAAGCAGTGGGAAGCCGAAGACACCACGCATTTGCGCTTCAACGCAAACGCAGGATCAACCCACGTGTTCCTCGTCGGAATTCACAGCGAGATCGAACACCTGTTGTCGCTCGATCCGGAAGCGCTTTTACGAATGGAGGGCCTTCCTGAGCAAAGCGAGAACACCGTGCGACTCGATCTGGTCAGCTTCGATGTCCCCATCATGCGCCTCAACGAATGGATTGAGGGAGGCGTCACAGATGACGTCGCTGAGGAGCTTCTCTTCCGTCCCAAGTTCGGCGACGAAGAAGAAGCCGAGCCCGAGGAAACCGTTTCAACCGGCAGCCGACGTCGAAGACGACGCGGTCGCGGCGGCCGAGGTGGCAGCGAGGAAACCGCATCCGCTCGCCGAGAGGGCGCGGATCGCGAAGCTTATGGTGAGCTCGAGATAAACGTAATGTTTAGGAAGCGAGATTGAGATTGAATCGGAGTCTGACAACGATATGAAGGTCGGTTACGTCGCCCTCGTTGGCAAACCGAACGTTGGCAAGAGCACGCTGCTCAATCACTTCGTCGGTCAGAAGGTCTCCATTGTCAGCAACAAACCTCAGACAACGCGCCGACGCGTGATGGGGATCGCGTCGACCCCCGACTATCAAATCGCATTCATCGATACTCCCGGCATTCACGAGCCTCACACGCGACTTGGAAAGGCAATGGTCGACCAGGCACGCGGAGCACTGGGGGATGTGGACGCAATTCTGTTCGTAGGCGATGCATCGAAATCGCCAAACGAAGAAGACAAGGAAATAGCAAAGCTCCTAAAGCCGATTATCAAGAAAGATGCTTCAGAAGCAGACGATAAATTTCCGCTAGTCATCTGCTTGAACAAGATGGACCTTCTTCGGGCGGACCAAGTTGTTGACCATGTCGAGGGCTATTGCAAGCTCCTTGGATCCGAGGAGTACATGCTAACTTCGGCGGCAAAGAATCAGAATCTTGATAAGCTCATGGAGATGATCGTCGCGCATCTGCCAGAAGGCGAGCCGATGTTCGAAGAAGACGAATTTACCGATCAATCCTCAAAGTTTCTGGCTGGCGAGCTAGTCCGCGAAAAGATCCTCCAAGCAACGCGTCAAGAAATTCCACACGCCACCGCCGTGTTCGTCGAGAATTGGGAGGATGAGGGAGACCTCGTCCGAATCAACGCAACGATCTACGTGGAGAAGGCGAGCCAGCGAGGCATCATCATCGGCAAGCACGGCGAATTCCTTAAGAAAATAGGAACGCAGTCGAGACAAGAAATAGAAACCCTTATTGGCAAGCGCGTTTATCTTGAGCTGTACGTCAAGGTGCGCGAAGATTGGCGCATGGATCCTCGCGTTCTAAGAGAGCTTGAATATTCCGAATGAGGCGGTTTCGGTCGGTAAATAGTAAATGGTAAATCGTAAATAGCCGGATTTCGAACCATTTACTATTTACGATTCACCATTTCCCGATCGGAGCGGCAACCCAACAATCAAGAAGCCTTAAGGCTCCTCGATCTCCATCTTCTTCGGCTGCGAGCTCGCTCTTCGCCGCACCTGACCGTAAGATCGGTTGCCTGTGGTCGATTGCACAGCGCTCGTATCCGGCGCAACCGTTGGAGTAACGATTCGCCGGTTAGCAGCGTCCCGCCGTGATGCTCCAACAAGGGTTGCCTCTTCGCCTTTCTTCTTTCCAACTGCGCGATCCCATAGATAGAGAATCGGCGACGCGTTGTAAATCGATGAGTACGTACCGCTGATAATTCCCGCAAGCATCGTCACACAGAACAGCTTGAGGTCCGGGGTCGTGCTACCGATGAACAGCAGGATGAACAGCGTGACGACAACCGTCATCGACGTGTTGATCGATCTTGCAAACGATTGCGTAATCGATCTATCCACCAGGTGATCGAAAGATTCTCCCGGCAGCGGCTTTCTCAGGTTCTCTCGGATTCGGTCAAAGATAACGATCGTATCGTGGACGGAGAAGCCGATAACCGTCAGCATCGAAGTGATAAACAGCGAGCTGATTTCCCAGTGTTCTAACCATCCGAAAAAGGCGGTAATGCCAATAACGACAAAGATGTCGTGCACCAACGCACCGATCGCAGATCCTCCAAAGCGAAGACCGAGAACGAAGTTTCCGGAGCCAACGGCAAATCCAAACCTGAACGCCAGATAGATGACGATCAGAGCAGCTGAAATGACGACCGCCAGAATGGCGTTACGCAACATCTCCTTCTGAATCGTCGGACCCACAAAGGTTGGGCTCCTTATTTCGTCCGCATTGAATCCGGCGGCCGCAGCAATCTTATTTGCAACGTCTAGCGCCTGAGTTCCTTCGGCGGTCGCTGCTTCTGATCCCGTTGGAGGAATCGAAACGATTGCCATCGGAACACTCGGGGCGCCGTTCTTGCCCTGAATGCTCGCCATCTTGACGTTTGCGCCTTCATATCCAGCCTTAATCAATGAATCCTGAATTTGATCGCGCGTCTTGTTCAAGCGACTGTTCAAGAGATCGATTTCGTAGCCACCACGGAACTCAACGTTCGGCTTGAAGCCGCCCATGAACGCAAACGGCACGAAGATGATGATCGTGATGATCGAAAGAGCAAACCAAGTCTTGGTCGTCTCGATGACACGCAGCGGATGCGTGTTCGCTCGCTCTTCCGTGTTCTTAAACCAGTTGTGGTTCAGGGCGTACAGCTTCGGTTTCGCCGCAATGCCCGATCCGATGAAGAACATCAGGAGCGAGCGCGTGACAGTAACAGCCGTAAACAGCGAAATGATAACGCCCACGATAAGGCTTGTCGCAAACCCTTTGACCGCGCCCGTGCCTAAAGCAGCAAGCACCGCCGAGGTCATGATCGTACAAGCGTTTGAGTCGATAATTGCCGGTAGGGCGCGTTTAAAGCCAAGTTGGATGGCTTGCTGAAGATCCTTGCCCGCTTTTATTTCCTCCTTGAAACGTTCAAAGACAAGGATGTTGGCGTCGACCGCCATACCCACGGAAAGTATAAATCCTGCAATTGCGGCAAGCGAGAAAGTCGCTCCCATTGATCGCAGCGCCGTAATCGTGAACAAAACGTACAGGCCTAACGCGATGATCGCAATGAATCCCGGGAAGCCGTAGTACACGAGCATGAACACGGCGATAACCGCGAATGCCACATAACCCGCATTGATCATCTGCGTGAGTGCGGATCGACCAATCGTCGGGTCTACATTCTCCGAACTCGCAATGTTCAACTTGACGGGCAGTGCGCCGGAGTTCAAGATGTCGCAGAACGAAATTACATATTCCGTCTTGTACTGGCCATCGATGAAGCAGCTTTCTTTGAGGATCGTGTTGTCTTTAACAGGCGGGTCATTAAGCACCACGCCATCAAGGACCGCCGCAATCTTTTCACCCTTGTTGAGATATCGCTGGCTCCAAGCCTCGATCTTCTTCGATCCCTCTGCCGAGAAGAAGAGCTCGGGAACGATGCCGTTCCCCATGTCCTTTGGAGCGGCATGGTTTAGGTCATCGCCCGCCAGAATTGGGTCGCCCCAACTTGCGATGATCTGCAGATACTCAGGATTTGGGACGCGCGTCTTGGTGACGGGATCAAGCGTGTCCAGAAATGGCTTGATCACCTTTGACGGGTCTGTGGTCCGAGTAAACCAAACCTGTGGATCGGCAGGATCGTCAGAACCGCCCGCGTCTTGATATATACGGAACGACGCCATCTTTGTCGTAATGGTCGTCGCGTCGTAGAACTTCAAGCTTGCCGATTTGCCCAGCGTGTCAACCGCCGAGGCTTCATCGGTAAACCCAGGAAGCTCGATGACGAACTGGTCCTTGCCCTTACGAGCCACGTTGCCTTCAACCACGCCGAGGCTCTTCGAGACGCGCCGCTGAAGGACATTGACGATGTTAGGGGCTACCTCTTCGGCCGTCTTCTTGCTGACCGCTAGGTCGGCAGGGTCCAGTTGGTAGATAATGCGAATGCCGCCCTGAACGTCCAAGCCCCATTGAGTCTTCTTCCAATTCAGGAGGAAGTAGGACAGGCCGGCAAGACCGAGCACTAATAAGAGAAATAGGTAACTACGCGACGACCGCAAAGAGCGCCTCCAGCGCGGGAAATTGAACCTAGAGTATACCGAGAAGCATGGTCCGCGTGGCTGTTGAGACCCTGATCCACGCTCCCGTCACCCTGTGTTTTGACCTGGCGCGCGACATGAATGCCCACGCCGAATCAATGTCATCTACGTCCGAGCGAATCCTTCGGTGCCCACCGAGCGGATTGCTAGAACTTGGAGACGAGGTCGAGTTTGAAGCTGTTCACCTTGGAATTCGCCAGCGTCTCACTTCAAGAATTGTCGAATACGATCGGCCACTCAGGTTCGTGGATCAAATGTCCAAAGGCGCGTTCAAATCTTTACGCCATGAACACCGCTTTCGAATTGACGGCGAGTACACCGTGATGACGGACGTCCTAGAATTTGAGGCGCCCTATGGAATTCTGGGGAGGCTGGTGGAATGGTTCTTCCTCCGTCGTTATATGCGCAAGGTTGTAAGGATTCGCAGCAACCAGCTAAGAGAGCAAGCTGAGCACAACGTTGGGGAATCAAACAGCTAGACACGAGTACTGTCGCTTTCTACCGGGATATCCCACACCCGGACCTATTCAATCAGGCCAAATCCGAACCTAGGACCACCCTCACGCGTATAATAGCGGCAGACTTAGGTCGGTTGCTCCAACTACCATGCGACGATTTTTCAACTGGATAAAAGCCCTCTTCAACCGTGCAATGGACAAGGTAGAGGATCCGGATATGATGCTGGATCAAGCCCGCAGAGACATGCAGGCCGGGCTCATTGCAAACCGCGAAAAGGCCGTCCAGGCCATCACCCAAAAGAACCGCCTTCAGCAGATGCTGGAGGAAAAGCGCGCCCAGTCAAACCAGCTCGAGGGCCAGGCGACAATGGCGCTCAAGCAGGGCAATCGCGAGCTCGCGTCGCAGTTCATGCGCGAGAAGATCAACAACGACGCAATCATTGGCCAGCTCCAAACCAGCTTCGATCAGGCTGCCGCTTCGGTTGAGCAAGTTAAGATCGCCATCAAGCGCCAAGAGGAAGAAGTCCGAAAGAAGACGGCAGAAGCCCTCGCAATGAAGGCGCAGTGGAAGAACGCTCAAATTCAGAATTCCATCGCAAAGGCGTTAGATGGCCTGACCTTCGAAAATCAATTTGAATCCTTCGGCGCCGCCGCGGAAAAAATACGCATGGCGCAGAGCGAAGCCTCCGCGCGTCAGGAAATGCAGGGCGAATCTATTCAAGGCAAGATCATGGCCATGCAGGACAAGGCCAAGGATTACGAAGCCGACGCCGCATTGGAGCAGCTCGAGCAGAAACTCGGCATGAAGGCCGCCACTCCACCGACAACCCAAACGCAAACCGTCTCGGTCGCATCCGGCGCAAACGGACAAGCTGCCCCCACCGGCCCAGGCACATCCGATCCGGGCGTCACGAGTGAAGCAGAAAAGCAACTTGAAGAGCTGGAGAAACGCCTACAAGGCGGATCTGGCTCCGGTAGCTAAGCCTTTGGCTTAATTCTCAAAGTCTGCATTACAGGGTCAGCGATCGGTTCGATCGCGTCTTTGTTGTTCGTCGCCTTAAACCGAACAATGTATTCGTCACCGTTATCTAGCAGCACGTACTTGATCTCGGTCTGCTCATCACCGATTCGGTTCTGATAACTCGATTTAGCCACTCTCGCCTCGCCGATTGGCAACGTGACCTTCTGAACCTCCACGCCCCCGGGCATGCCTTCCTTAGCCGCGTCAACTGCTGCATCCAGGCTCATTCCGCCCACGCCCGAGACTTTCTTCACAGAAATCTGAGTGAGTCCCTCTCCGAACGCTTGCTTGCCGTTCAGCCACGCCCAAACCACAAGGCCGTTCTTCGTCATGTCGTCGACGACCTCTTGGTGCTGTTGCTCCTCCATTTGGCTCGAAATGTTGTTCAGGTCCCCAACAAATCTGTCGACTGAAGGATCGACCGCTTGCTCGTTGGGATTTGGCGCGGCGCCGTCGCCACCACCCGTTTCATCAGGCGGCGGCGCTTCCGGCGTTTGTTCAGGTTGATCAAAGTCTGATGTTGGATGGATGGGGTCCAAAGCGTTGTGGAACGTTGATGGAATCCCAATCGATACCGAAGAATCGGCTGACTTTAGGGCGATCCATGATGGTTGCAATATCGGCGGCGCCGCTTCATGCAATCGCGCCACATCCTTGTGACATCCCACCAAAAATGAACACAGGGCAAATAGAACCGCAAATGAGAAGGCGGAATCAGTTCTCTTTGTTGGAGTTAATCGAAGCAAGTCTTTCCTTCTCGGCAGCCCGATCCTTCTTCTCTTTTTGCTGAAGCCAGTAACCCCCTAAAAAGATGATCCCCAAAAGAAGAAGACCCGCAATTGCCTGAACCCACTCTGGCAATCTGTCCGCGCCGGGTTGCATAGGTTCACGGTACCTCAACCCCGGCAGACGAACCTGGATGCCCCAACAGCCTTGGTCTCGCAATGATTGCCATTTGCATACTTTGCTGTTGAGGCTAAAACGCGAACCTTCAATCCTAAAGATTAGGCGTTCGGTATCGTATCGCACATGCCGCAGGTCGAGATGGTTTATGCCGAGAACGAAGCGGCTACGCGTAATGTTGGCGCCAGCTTGGCCAAAAGATTGGCCGCGGGCGAGGTCGTGCTTCTCGATGGCCCCCTCGGCGCTGGAAAAACAACTCTTGTGCGCGGGGTGTTGGAAGAGCTTGGTTATGACCACATCGTTCGATCTCCCACGTTCAACCTCATCCAAACATTTGACACAGCTCCTCCTGTGATGCACGCAGACCTTTACCGAGTTCAGTCCTACCAAGGCATCGGGCTCGAGGAATATCTTGCCGATCATCTGTGCCTTATAGAATGGCCAGACCGAGCAGACGGACTGATCGACCCGAACCACTGTTGGAGGATTCATGTCGATTTCGAGAATGATGGGCGCAGCATCTCGATTCGACCGCCAGGAGCATAAGGCTGGCGGCTAAACTTCAACAACATGCCCATTCGCGTTGGATTCCTTGGTGTTGCTCACATGCATGCATGGGGCTACGTATCCGCTCTCCAGAACTGCACCGAAGCTCGGGCCTCCGCCGTATGGGATCCCGAGACAAAACGCAAAGATACGTTTGCTCTGGAGAATGGCCTCCACCAAGCCGCGTCGATCGATGATCTTCTCGAACGGTCTGATGCCGTCATCGTGACCAGCGCCAACAAATCGCACGCTGAGTTGGTCGAGCGCGCTGCCGCGGCCGGAAAGCCAATCCTCTGCGAAAAGCCCCTCGTCACCACCAACGAAGAAGCCGAGCGGATGAAAGCCGCCGTAAACGGAAAGTCGCGACTGATGACCTCCTTTCCGTGCCGCTTTTCTCCCGCATACGTTCGCCTAAAAGAGCGCGTTAAAGCCGGAGACGTTGGTGCCATCGTTGGAATCTGCGCCACCAATCGTGGCAAGTGTCCGTTCGATTGGTTTGTCGATGTAGAGCAGTCAGGAGGCGGCGCGATGATTGATCACACCGTGCACGTCGCAGATCTGCTTCGCGACCTGCTTGGTGAAGAACCAACGTCAGTCCAAGCTCAAACGGGAAGCAACATGTACGGCAAGGAGTGGGAAGACACCGCGATGTTGACTCTCCAGTACGGCAGCGGCGTTTTTGCGAGCCTCGATTCGAGTTGGTCGCGCTCTCAAACTTTTAAGACTTGGGGCGATGTGACGATGAATGTTGTCGGTGAAAAGGGCGCGATCGAAATGAACATGTTCGGCCAGTCCGCCGAAGTCTGGACAAGTGCTCATGGAATGAGCTCCTACGGATCTAACCTCGATCAGGCACTCGTCGGAGAATGGCTCGCATCGATCCTCGAGGACCGCGAACCATCGGTAACTCTTGAAGATGGTTTGGCCGCATCAAGGGTTGCGATTCGTGCTTACGAAAGCGTAAGACAAACCGCAACCGCTTGATTTGAATCTATCGGGAGACTTCGTGCTCAAGTCCGCGCCGTACGACGAGGAACTTGATACGCGCGGGCTTAAACCGCTCCTGCAAAACTTCCACCGCGCGATGCACGAGGACCGTGCCGCCACAGTAGAACAAATCCACAGCCGCGTAGTGATGCTCCGGCCACGTGTGGATCGTGTAGTGCGACTCTTGGATGATGACCGCGCCTGAAACTCCATAAGGGCGGAATTCGTGGAACGACTGCTCAACGACCGTCGCCTTGCTTTCCACTGCGGCGGTCCGCATCGTGTCACCCACGAAGTCCTCGCGCTTGAGGCTATCGGAATCGCAGCCGTAAAGCTCGACCAGAAGGTGAGAGCCCAACGACGGTTCCTCGCCCGGACGGAAGGGCATTCCTTCTTCGTCTCGACCTAACCAGGCGTTGAAGGACGCCGGGTCATCGCATCGAATCAGGGTCCAACCCTCTTCTTGGGTCAGCCTTGGAAGCTCGGCCACTGCCGAGGACTTCGACCCGCGTTGGAAAAGACTTCGAATCCGATCCCAGATGCGGGATGGTTCGACTGCTATTGCAGCACAACAAAGACAGCTAACAAGGATGAAAAAGCTTGCCAATCACATAGACCTCACAGTTGACCATTGCGCAGACACAAGATTTGCTCTTGCGCGAGAATCCCGACGAACTGAGCGGAAAGAGGAAGAGACTGAAACCATGCTGGGTTCTCCCGAGCCGAAGCTCAGCGAGCAGACCCCCCAACATGAGCGGATAAGGCCGCACCCGAGTTCCCTAACCTTCATCTTTTGCCGCTACGAAAGGAGATTTCTCCTATGGCGAGCTCGCCTCGCCGTAGCCGCGTCCCGGTCACCCGCGACGCAAGGGGCATGATACCCCCATATGCACGCACGCTTAGGCTACAAGGACCCAACCTTTGTCCATACGTTAGCTATCTCGCAATGTTACAGCCCTGCAAGAGAACTGGGCCCACTGCGCGCAACCGTGTCAGACGACCTTCGTTTCATGCTGTAAGTGAGCGAACTGAGCCCTTATCCTAGGCCCAAACCACCGGAAATCTCTCGTTGGGATTGGGCAGATCGAATCGCTTCAGGTCTGCTCGCCGCGTACGTGCTCGTCTCGTTTGGAGCTGCCTTCCTCGCTGATCGTGACCCCAGACATTTCATTGCAGCCGCGATCGGTTTGCTTCCCGCGGGTCTGCTCTTGGTTCGCCGACCTGCAGCGATGTTCGTCGTCAGCTTAATGTCACTTCCCTGCTGTCTTGGAGCGACGTGGTACGCCGACATCAACCAGATTCCTCAAATCTCCGACAAGATGCTTTGGGATGGCTGCCTGTTCGTCCTCGCGATTGGCGCGTACGCGCTCGTGCGCTGCGTCCACTTAACTGTTCGAGCCAGAAAGACTAGCGACCAGTAGCTTCTTCCAGAGCGCGCTTTGTTCTGGCCACGATTTCGTCGACAAGAGCAGCATCTATCGTGAGTGGCGGCGCAAACCGGAAGGTACGGTGGCGCGTCTCCTTCGTTAAGATGCCGTTCTTGATGAAAGCTTCTTGAACCTTCTTGTCGTCCACCGTCTCATCGACTTCCAATCCGATGAGAAGACCCCTTCCACGTAGATCCTTGATGTAAGGCTTTTTCATGTCGAGGAATCCTTGCTTGAGCCGGTGACCCAGAACGGCGGAGTTCTCGCACAGATTTCTCGATTCGAGCTCGGCCATTGCCGCAATCGCAACGACCGCCGCTAAAGGATTGCCTCCAAAAGTAGATCCGTGATCTCCGGGGTGGAACACATCCATCACTTCTTTGCGGCCCACGGTCGCCGCCACCGGCATGATTCCGCCTCCTAGCGCCTTGCCCAAGCACATCAGATCGGGAGTCGAGTCTTCGTGCTGCCAAGCGAATCGCTTACCTGTTCGGCAGAATCCCGTCTGAATCTCATCCCAAATAAGAAGCACATTGTTCTTCGTACACAACTTGCGCAAGTCGGCCATGAATCCATCCGGCGGGAATAGAATTCCACCTTCGGCCTGGATCGGCTCCATCAAGATTGCTGCTGTATTTGGCGTAATCGACTTTTCAACTGCTTTGATATCGCCAAACGGAACAGTTATGAACCCTGGCGTAAATGGACCGAAATGCGCTTTGTAATTCTCTTCTGAGCTAAAGCCAACGATGGTTGTCGTTCTGCCGTGAAAGTTCTCTTCTGCGACAATGATCTCGGCCCTATTATCCGGAACACCTTTAATGGTGTAAGCCCATTTGCGCGCAAGCTTGATTGCGGTCTCGACTGCTTCCGCTCCCGTATTCATCGGGCAGCACATGTCGGTGTCCGTGTAGTCGCAAACCGCTTTAAGAAATAGCGCCAACTCGCGTGTATAAACGGCCCGGCTGGTCAGAGTCAGAATGTCCAACTGCTGGCGCGTCGCGCGGACGATCGACTCACATAGGTGGCCCTGTGCGACGGCGGAATAGCTTCCCACGCAATCGATGTATTCCTTGCCGTCTGCGTCCGTAACCCAGGCGCCGACACCCGATGCAACGGAAATAGGAAGGGGCTTGTAATTGTGAGCGCCGTATTGCAGCGTCATGTCGATGGACTCTTGCGAAGTCATCTCATCGACCAGCGTGTGAACGCCCTTTGCGATTACGTCATCCCAAAACTTGTTCTTGCTATCCGCCTTGGTAGTCGAAGCCATACGAAGATTGTACTTTTAGCGCTGAGACTTCATTGGGAAACGCAGTTGCGACCAAGCAGAACCTGGCAAAAAGGGACCCATTCGAAGGCTAAAACGCTACTTCGCGTACGCCAGTGCGACAATCTTTGCCGCCGCCTCCTGCATCGTCTCCGCAGGAACGATTTTCGTACCGGCAAGAAGCGCGCGACCTTCTTCCGCCGCCGTTCCTTCAATTCTCGCAACAACTGGAATTTTCAAATCCAAATCGTCAAGCGCGGCAAGAACGCCCATCGCCACTTGGTCGCATCGAGTGATGCCGCCAAAGATGTTGATCAACAAGCCCTTCACGTTCGGGTCAAGCATGATGAGCTCGACGCAGGATTTAACCCGTTCCGCCTGCGCTCCGCCACCTACGTCAAGAAAGTCTGCCGGCTTACCACCGGCCGCATTAACTTCGTCGAGTGAGCACATGACGAGCCCCGCGCCGTTTCCGATAATGCCAATGTCGCCACCAAGGCGCACATAAGCAATTCCTCTCTTGGCCGCTTCCTCTTCGATGGGATCCTCCGCGCTCTCGGCGGAAGTCGCGCGATAATCAGCATGACGAAACAGGGCGTTGTCGTCGATCGCAACCTTGGCGTCCGCCGCAACTATCTTCCCTTCCGGCGTCATCGCACACGGATTGATTTCCACCATCTCCGCGTCCGATTCGACATAAACACGTACCAGGCGCTTAATCAAATCGACCATCTGATTTCGCACCGCAACAGGAAAGTTTGCCTTCGCCAAACCTTCTCGGCTTTCGAAATCAGCTAAACCCCAGGCGGGATCGACGGGAATCTTCACGATCGCATCGGGATCTGTCTCCGCGACCTCCTCAATGTCAACTCCGCCCTTCGCCGAGATCATTACTATGTTTCTTTGTGCAGCGCGGTCCAAAAGCGCTGCTACATAAAACTCCTTCGCAATATCCACTTGCTCGGCGATCAAGATCTTCTCGACCACCATTCCGGTTGGGTTCTGAACGCTCACCAAACGCTTTCCAATCAGTTCCTTTGCGAAAGCGCCGGCAGCAGCCGCATTGTCAAAAAGTTTTACGCCGCCAGCTTTTCCGCGACCGCCCATCAGAACTTGCGCCTTGACGACAACCTTTCCGCCAAGCTTCTTGGCAATAGACTCAGCTTGCGCGGGATCGCTTGTGACATCGCCGGCGGGAACGGGAACTCCAAACCTGGAAAGTAACTCTTTAGACTGATATTCGTGAAGCTTCATGCGGGTTTTCTAGGTTACCCGTGGTTCCAAAAAAGTAAAAGGGCAGGCGAATTCTTCGCCGGCCCTTTTGAATTGCAGCCTTAGTTCGGTGCGTACATCACGTCCGACGTGATGAGATCCATGTCGTAGTTGTTGCCCGTTACTCCGATGGAGGAAGGCAGCAACGCCCTTACGAGGATTCGATACTGGCCAGCAGCCGACATGTACGTCGTAAACAGGGTCTTCATAGAAGCCGTGTACGTGTTTAGCGAGCTCGCAAGCGGAGCGGACTTCAAGATGTCCCACTTGCCAGTTGTGTAGTTGAACATGTAGATCTGCCCCGTCGCAGCGTTCGCAAATCTGGACGACACACTAAAGTTAAGCGCCTGCACCTGCGAGCGCGCAACATTTGCCGGCAACGTGAACACATAAGTCGAGCTCGCAACTTGCCCAAGACCGACGACTGTCTGCGGCTTCAGCGAGAAGAATTTTCCATCAAGCGCTCCCACGTTGAGTGGCGAGTTCGTGAGCGACACGACTTGTGTGCCCTCCGCCACGTTGAGGAACGTAACTGGCATCGGAAGATCAATAACCGGTGCCAAGTTAAGAGCTGCCCAATTGACCGCGCCAAGGCCTGTGCAGAAGTCCCAACCAGGGTGAGCATTCGAAGACGAGCCGTCTGGAAGGCTGCCGTTATTGCCGATCGCCACATCGTAGAAGCCTGCTTTTCCGATTTGACGATAGAAGATGTCTTGGACTCGTCCCAGACGCCGCTTGCCATTAACGAGCGGAATCTTGCCTTGAGAAATCGCAAACTGCATAGCAGTCGTAAGCTGGCCCGCAAATACCGGACAAGCAAAGCTCGTTCCGCCCGAATCGCTCGTCAACTTCGCACTGGTATAGAAGAAGTAGCATCCAAAATCAGCTGCGCCCGCCACGTCCGGAGAAAGGCGACGATTTATGTTCGGCACGCCGTTTCCTTTCAGCCACGTCGGCTTGATATTAAATGAGACGGGAGCATTTACCCAGCCGCCACCACCAAAGGCCCACGCCGTCTCAGAGACGCGATTTCCAGGGGTGTCGGTCGTAGCGTTCGTGCCGCCGACCATTAAGACTTCACCATCGTAGTTCGGATAGGAGAACGGCTCGAGGCTCGTACCGAAGTCGCCCGAAGCAGCCATATAGGTTTGCCCTTGAGCCGTCATCGCAAGATGAATTGCGTGTGCTTGGCTCGCAGTGGAAGGATCAATATTCCAACCCCAACTCTCGCTGATCACGTCCGCAATGTTGTCCGTCTGTTCCCGGAGCAAAACGCCGATCAAATCACCGTCTCCCGCGTTGTCGTACACGTAGAGATTGCTTAGCGGCGCTTGCCCGATCGCCATCTGAATGTCTAGATCGCATTCTCCGTCGGCAGTTACCGTCTCACCGTTGCGGCCATTGATCGAAACGATGTGTATGTTTGATCCAGCACCACCGGCAGGCTGCGGCACACCAAAGTGCGTGATGAAAGTGACTGCGTCCGCCTTCCTAAATCCATCCCAGTTGGAAATGGCAACTGAACGGCCCTGTCCTCTAAAGTTGTTCGCGAAAATCGTTCCCAAACCATAAAGCGTGCGACATTGCCCGGGCGTCATCGTCGTCTGTGTGGCCCGCGGCTTCGTGAAATTCTGCAGACCGTTAATGTCGATTACCGACGTCGCAAGCGTGGACGGCATTTTCGGCGTCGTCGCAAAGGAGAAGAACGAAGCTCGACCCGGCTCCGACGAGTTCTTGACCTGATAGTCGTTAATCGTCGTCGCGAAGGCCTTTTCGGCTTGACCGACGGTGCAGGTTGCCGAGATCGTAATCCGGGCTGGATTCACCAGCGTTACTTGGAAACCCTGCGACTTCAGGTAATTCGTGACACTATCGACCGTAGTTTGCGGCGCGCCAAATCTCTGCCCGACTTCGGCGGGAGTTAAGAACTTTCCGTAATTGATGCTTGTTGGGTCGCTCACGCTGTCGGCGTACGCCTGTATTGCGGCCGTGTTTGCATAAGGAATGCCGACTGTCACATGCAGCACCTTGGTCGGATCCGTGTGCCGCAACATCGTCGATCGCGTTACGACGCTTGGGACGCGCATCGTCGACAGACTCTGCATGATTGCCGGAGTCCCCGTCGCGTTGGCGCGGGGGCCGTTGTACGAGGTCTGTCCGAAGGCCACGATGACGCATGCGGCGCCAGTGATGCACAAATACGGTTTAACGTTCATGATTGAGTAAGCGATATCTGGGGACCGGCACGACAAGCCGCCAGCCTGATGAGCTTATGGAATTGTACGCTACGACATCCCCTAACGTCACGCCTAATCTAAAGGATGGCTTGCCCGTTCTGATAAGTTCGCACTCGGTTCAAGTCGAGTTGCAGTTGCAACTATCTGCCGAAGACGACCCACCCGCGCGATTGAAGGAGCCCCGGTTTAAGTACAATTTCTCCTCTTATGCCCAATGTTGAGGAGCTGGAAAAGGCTGCCACTGAAGCAATCTTGGCGGCGACAACCTCAGCCGAACTGCGAGAGGTTGAACTCAAGTATCTGGGAAAGAGCGGCCTTGTAACCGGCCTTAGCAAGCAAATTGGAACCCTTGCCGCCGAGGAGCGCAAGTCCTTCGGACAGAAGGTGAACGAGGCACGAGCCCGCATCCAAGCCTCACTTGAAGAGCGGGCCAACTCTCTCAAATCCGGAGAGAGAGTCGCTCAATACGAGCGTGAACGGATAGATATAACCCTTCCCGGCATGCCTGCCAGGATGGGCGTCGAACACGTCCTTCAGCAAGCAACCAACAAGATCAAAGATGTATTTACCAGTCTCGGATTCCTATACATGGAATCACCCGACGTCGAAGAGTTTCGCTACAACTTCGAAGCGTTGAACTACCCTCCCGATCACCCATCGATGGATGATCAAGACACCTTCTACATCTCCGATGACGTGCTCTTGAGAACGCAAGGCACCGCAATCCAAGGCCGCGTTTACGAGATGGTTCAGCGCGGAGAAATGTCACTTCCCCTTAGGGTCTTTACCGTTGCGCGGTGCTATCGCAACGAAGCGGTTGACCGAACACACGGACACACATTCCATCAGGTCGACGCCTTCATGATCGATGAGGGGATCAGCATGGCTGATCTCAAGGGCACCTTGGGATTGTTCGCCAACGCCATGTTCGGAGAAGACGCAACCGTTCGTTTCCGACCCGACTTCTTCCCATTTGTCGAGCCAGGTGTCGACTATGCGATTTCAACAAAGAAGCTGTTCAACGGCCGCTGGGTCGAGCTCGGCGGCGCCGGAATGATCCATCCAAACATCCTCGAGCATTACGGCATCGATGTGGAACGGTGGACCGGTTTCGCATTCGGCCTAGGTGTTGAGCGAATCCCCATGATGGCCTTCGGAGTCGATGACTTGAGAAATTTCTTAGAGAACGACCTCCGGTTCCTGGAGCAATTCGCTGGATGAGGAGCACGCGCAACAAATGAAGTTTCCCTATTCAATGCTCCTCGATTTCGTCAAGACGGATCTCACCGCCCATGAATGCGGTGATCTCTTGACGATGGCCGGATTCGAACTCGAAGGAATTGAAGAAGTTAACGGCGAACCGGTACTCGACATCAAAGTTATGTCGAACCGAGGTGATGGTCTGTCCGTCTTCGGGCTCGCCCGCGAAGTGCTCGCCAAAGACGCGAATGCAAAGCCCAACGATCTTTACATAAAAGCCGCGCTGCGATTCGATGGATTAAAGAATAAAGCGGCTCCGTCTAACGTTGAAGTACCCGTCGACATCCAGACTGAAAACTGCACACGATACGCTTGCCGACTCTTTACCGATATCAAAAAGGCGCAATCCCCCGCGTGGATGCAGGATCGCCTTACCAAAGCGGGCCAGCGCCCCATCAGCCTTATCGTCGATCTCACAAATTACGTGATGTTGGAGTTGGGCCAACCGCTGCACGCATTTGACTTCGATAAATTACGCGGAAACAAAATTGTTGTGCGGCAGGCAAAGCCCGAAGAAAAAATCGTCACCCTTGACGAGCAAGAGCGAGAGCTCCAGCCGTTCATGATGATGATTTGCGATGCCGAGCGACCCGTTGCCGTCGCCGGTGTAATGGGCGGACTGGCGACAGAGGTGTCGTCGTCCACATCTCGCATGCTCCTAGAGTCAGCTCACTTTGTAAACACATCGGTTCGCAAGACTCATCGCGCACTCGGGCTTTCAACGGAAGCCTCTTATCGCTTTGAACGTAGCGTCGACCCCACTGGCGTTGTCGCCGCTATCGATCGGTTCACCCAACTTTTCGAAGAATGCGGTGGGGGTTCGGCCACCACCGCGACGACCGATGTATTTCCGAAACCGCCAATTCCTCGCGTGATCAAGCTGCGACTTGAGCGCTCAAACCTGTTGCTTGGAATGCCTATTACAGAAACCGAAGCGGTTCGATACCTCACCGCTTTGGACTTCGGGGTGAAGAACGTGTCGCCCGGCGTGCTTGAAGTGACAGCACCAGCGGCGCGTCCTGACGTTGTTCGCGAAGAAGATGTGATTGAGGAACTCGGTCGCATTCACGGATACGACAAGATCCCTGCAACCCTTCCCCACGGCTCGACAACGCGTGGCGGAACGAGAGGATTTGAAGCGTGGGAAGACAACGTCAGAAACCATGCGTTGCGCCTGGGCTTCACCCAAACCATAAGCCACACTCTCAGAGACTTAGACTCTCTTGATAATCCTGACTTGGAGCGCATAGGACCACGAGGAATCAACGATCCGGAAATGAAGTGGTTGAGAAATTCAACTCTGCCTTCCCTATCCGACGCGGCGAAAAGAAATGGCGGCAAAGACCTTCACCTATTTGAGTTGGGTCAAATCTTTGGACGGAAAAATGGGGCGATCTACGAGCGAACAAGCCTTGGACTGCTTAGCCAGGGCGCAATCGATGGAACTTGGTGGCAAGGAAAAACTAGTCAATCGGCTACTTTCTACACCTTAAAGGGGGTCGTCGAGTCACTGTTTGGTATCTCGCTACAAGGTCTCTCCTTCAAGAGCCCGGCGAAGAGTGATGCGCGACTTCATCCCACTCGCCAAGCAGAGATCATTGCGTCGCATGGATCAATTGGCGTTCTCGGCCAAATCGATCCGGACGTTGCTGAGAAAGCCGGTCTCCCATCTGACACCGTGCTCGCGGAAATCGATCTGAACTCTGCGTACGTATCCGCCAAGCCCAACGTCCAGGTCAAACCAATCAGCCGCAACCCGGCGGTAAGGCGCGATCTTGCATTCCTCATCGACAAGTCTGTTGCCTTTGATAAGGTCCATTCGGAAATCGAAAGAGCGGCGGGCGATCTTCTTGAGCAGCAGTGGCTGTTCGATGTGTATGAAGGCAAGGGCGTTCCCGAAGGCAAGCACTCACTGGCGGTTGCACTGCAATTGCGAAAGATGGGAGCAAACCTTACCGATGATGAAGCGAACCAGGTGCGGGAGCGGATCGTTGCGGCGCTTGCAAAGCTCGGTGCGACACCGCGGTAACAATCATCCTTCCAACCACGCCAACCATCAGCACCGCAAAGATCGAACGCAACGACATTGCGAAGTATTGATAATGCGCAAATGGCTTTAGGAACGCCATCGGCAGAAAGGCCACACATGAACTGATCCAAAGAATGAGTGGCGCGATGCTTCCCTTCAACGCGCCTCCGAATGCGGCGAGGTTTCCCGCCAAGCGAATAGGCAGAGAATAAAACGAGCCAATCAAAAGAACGGGCAACCCAACCGCTAGTCCGCTATACCAAATGGGAAGTGACGCTGCCGATGGCAGCACGTAGGTTGCGACACTCAATATCGCAGTTATTCCAGTTCTTGTCTGCTGCCCAATGTAGTCAGATTGTAAACCAGGGAGCACCGCATTCCTAACTGCTAAGTACAAGATCAGCTCGCATACGAAAACCGCTTGGATTCCCCACTTAATCTGATATCCATCTAACTTGAACTTCACCGCCATCAACAAGAGAAGCAACGGAATCGTGATCGCCTGCTCGTACGAACCGAGCGCGAGCAACAGTGATATTCCGCTCGCAACTATCCAAAGCCAACCACCTTTCTGCGAGGGAGTTTCGAACGAAGTTCTCGTCGCTGGTAGTTCGATCGCAGTGGGAGCACCCTCTGTGCGAATGGACGATGTGCGCAAGTAGCGCGCGTAAGCGGCAAGCGTGCAAAGCGCAAACAACGTCATCACCGTGGCAGTGCGACTCGGCAGCCATAGCAATACGCCTGCATAGAATCCCGAGGGAGATTCGCGACGATGAATGCCAATGAGCTCCATCGCAATGTAAGCCGTCGCAAGCGCAGCGGGCAACCAACTCTTGATATGAAAGCGATGTCTTGCAAGACCAGCCAAAGCAACGACGATAGCGAGAGCGGCGCAAATCCATTCCCAGTGAATCTCTAGCGGCGTTTGCCAAACCGCAAACAAGGCAGCAGCGCCGGATGAAATGGCGGGACTGTCTGTCAACTCCCGCGCCAACCAAAACACGCCGGCGATGCAGAGCGCGCAATAGATCGCGGCGGAAAGGCCGTAGCCATCTTTCATATTTGCGAAGATGCCGAGGTCGAGCATGAAGCTGAGAGCAGTGATCGGTCGATAGAACGAGTTGTGCAAAGGCCAATCTGTAACGAACCAACTCCACGGGTTCGCGCGTGCTCGAAGTTCCGCCAGCATCCTCGTCGTGTCGTTGTCCGCTAGCGGCACCGGACCCCGCGCATGCAAGAGCAGAACAGCGATGCAGGCTAACGCCAACACCGCCAAAGCTCCAGCCCATCGCTTCACGCGGGGATTATGACAAGCAGGCGGCTTCTAGCTTCCTGGTGCCAGCACGATAAGCGGTCCGTTGCTTGGCTGGACCTGCGCCCATGCGCCTGCCCTCGACAGAATCTTCCCGCCCTTTAAGGTTGACTTTCCAAGCGGAATCCAAATCTTGCTGCCGTAAAGCATGTTCGGAATGCTGACCGTGAAACTGCCTTCCGACGCCGCATCTACTAAAGCTTGCGGATAGTCCTTGGCGGAATCAGATTCCATTAACTTGAACGATCGCGCTACAACATTGTTTGGCAAAATCGAATCCGCGTAAAGTACGAGACCCATGAAGGAGTTCATCGCTTTCTGTCCGGAACTGCTCAAAAGCGTTTTGTTGGGTGCGTGAGAAGATGTATCGAGCACTAGGGGATCGACGTTTTTCTTCACCCAGGCATCAAGCTTCTCATACGGCACGTTCATAACAGCGGTCGTATCAAGTCTTCCCATCTCGCACGCATCGCGTAGCCAACGCAAAAACAGTTTCTCGCCTAAGTATCCGTTCGCCCAATCTTCGGGAGTTTTGAATCCTCCGATGGCAGGAAGAACGGCGTGGCCATATTCGTGCGCGACTTCCCTTGCCATCTCCATCGGATCTTTGAAACTCGCGATGTCATAGATGTAAATCGTGTTGACGCGGCGCGTGATGTTGTTTTCGGTTCCCTCGCCGAGGAGTTGTTCGCCGCCCGCCTTGCCGCCCCAGCAAAGATATTCATCGACAAGCCGTAAGCCTTGCCCCATGTCGGCGTTATCGATCTTGTATTTATGATGAACGAGCTCCCACATGCGAAGATCCATCATCGCAACGCTGAGAGCGACGTCTTTATCGCCCTTTCTTTCTTGACTGAAAACGCGAAAGCGCAGATTCTGTTGTTGCTTAGGGTCTGCCTGGGCGTATCCTGCCGTCATCCAATCGAATTCCCATTGCTTACCGTCGAATTTTTTAGGCGATTTCTGTGCCGGGTCAAGGCGCTCGGTGCGCTGAATGATGGTTGCGTTGTCCTCACCAGTCAGCGGGTCGGTGAGTTGCACCTGTAGCTGCTTTGGTCCTGCATTTTGCGACGCGACAATCGCGACCACGACCAACGCAAAAAGCATCACTTAGTGCCCTTCCGCCTCGAGAAACCTTTCCGCATCGATGGCGGCCATACAACCCGTTCCCGCCGCGCTCACCGCTTGTCGATAGACCGCGTCGGCGACGTCGCCCGCGGCGAAGACGCCTGGAATATTGGTGCGCGTGCTGTGCGCTTGAGTCTTGATGTATCCGACTTCGTCCATGTCGAGCCAGCCCTTGAAAAGATCGCTATTCGGCTTGTGGCCGATAGCAACAAATACGCCGTCAATCGGCATTTCGCTCGTCTTCTCTTTGTCGAGGTGGAGCATGCGCACGCCAGTGACCTTCTTGACCGGATCGGTTTGACCCGTGATCTCTTCCAGCACTGTGTTTGTGATGAGTTGGATCTTGGGGTTGTTCATCACCCGGTCCACCATGATCTTGCTCGCGCGGAACTGATCGCGGCGATGCACGAGATAAACCTTGCTTGCGTGCTTGGTGAGGTAGTTCGCCTCTTCCATCGCGGTGTCTCCGCCGCCGACGACGATGACTTCCTTTCCGCGGAAGAAGAATCCGTCGCACGTGGCGCAGGCGCTAACGCCGAATCCGCCAAAGGTGACCTCACTCGGAAGTCCGATCCACTTTGCGCTTGCGCCGGTCGCGATGATGACGGACTTGGCCTCGAAGAGTTCATCCTCCGCCCACAACTTGAACGGTCGCTGGCTGAGGTCGACTTTGGTGATCTCACGGTCGTGGATCGTGGTGCCGAATCGTTCTACTTGCTTGCGGAACAACTCCATCATTTCCGGCCCCATGATGCCGTCGGGGAAGCCTGGATAGTTCTCGACGTCGGTCGTGATCATGAGCTGGCCGCCGGGTAGGTGTCCGGCGAACATGACGGGGTCGAGGCTGGCGCGGGCGTTGTAGAGAGCGGCCGTATATCCGGCGGGCCCGGAGCCGACAATGATGACGTTGTGGATCATATCTAAGGAGGGTTAGATTTTACGCTTAAGGGTTCTTCGGCTTCGGGCGGTTCCCTGCTGAGCGGCTCCGATTAGAAATCAAGGCCGAGAACTCCACCATGCCTTAATTCACTTCACTCAGGAGTTGCGGGCCCTCTATTTGCCGAGCAGCACTCCGGTGGAAAACTTCGTAACGATCTCCTTGGTTTTGCATATCTGGCTGACGTACTGTACTTCTGATGAACCCACGCACCCCACGTCCTTGGTTCCGCCTCGCTGCGGTCCTCTCTGCGATGTCTCTCACGTACTCGGCTATGGCCGTCGGTCTGAACCCGGCGATCCTAATGCTGATCAAGAAGATTCAGCAGCTGCCTGGCGGGCAGGGTTCTCGCGTTGCACCCATGTACACGGATACGCCAACCCCCATCTACTACGGCGATAACCCGTTCCGAGATGAGGACCTGCGTGGTGGTCTATATACAGCAAAACAGCTGTCGAGCATCGAGGCACAGCTCTCAGACAATCAGACCGAGAACGGATTCATCAACGCAGCAACCAAAGGACGCCTACTTATTGGCAGCGGCGGAACAGGTGGCGCGCCCATGTCCTGGGAGCGAAACCTCGGATCGGTTAACAGCCAAACCGGAAACAAAATGACCACGATTCCGATTGTGTCCTGGTCCATTCGGGGCGGGGGAGAGCTTTCATTCAATCTCTATCACAATTCCAAGTCGACGCGAACGACGGGCACCGGTTATGCATGGACGATGGACTACGACCTTTCCGTCCAACAAACCTATGATCCCGATAGCGGAGACCTAACGGGTGCGAACATCTATTTCGGTGACGGAACCGTCATTGCATTCGGTTACAACAGCACAACCCATCTGTACACCGCACCTCCAGGAATTCCTGAAAAGCTTGTCCAAAACACTGGCGGCACTTGGACATATACGAAGAAGGATCAGACGAAATGGAATTTCAACGCGAGCGGAAACTCCTCATCCTGGGTCGATCGAGCAGGAAACACGATCGCTGTTGGAAGAGACTCGAGTCAGAAAATGACTCAGCTAACAGACCCAACCGGTCGACAGCTGGCGATCGCGTACGACGCAAATAATAAGATCCACACCGTGACCGATCCGACTAGTCGTCTTTGGACCATTACCGTAGGCAGCAGCAACATTACAGACATTGCCTATCCGTCTCTTAGCGGAACGATTTACCACCGAACCTTCACCTACGACACGGGCCACAACATCTTGACGATGGTCGACCTCCGAGGAAAAACTTGGACCTACACATACGGAACCGCCAGCAATCTAACTTCCGAAACGGATCCCCTCAACCACACTACGAACTACTCATACACCTCAAGCGCTTGCACAATGACATTGCCCGGGGGCCAAACCTGGACAGATAATTATTCGAGTGGGAGATTAGCCAGCCGCGTCGATGCAGGTGGGTATTCAGGTTCTTGCAGCAACTACGATTCTAATAATAATCCGCAGACGGTTACAGACAGGCGCGGCAAGAATTGGTTGTACACGTTCGACTCTGGGGGCAATGTCCTCACTAAGAAGGATCCACTTCTTCACACATGGACCTACACATACAACAGCACTAATGATCTTCTAACCTCCAAAAGTCCGCTTAACAATACAACGACAATCACATTTAACACGGCCGGAAGAATTCTGACTGTGACAGATCCGCTCTCGCGCGTAATCGAAACAAACACCTACGATGCATACGGTGAGATGCTCAGTACGAAGAATGCACTGAACGAGGAGACCGACTTTTCACACGACACCAACGGGAACTGCACGAATGTTACTGACCCACTATCAAACGTGACGACACTGACATTTGACGTTATGGGGCACCTTACGAGTGTGACCGATGCTCTGTCACATACGACCACAACAACGTTCGATGCGTGGGGCAGGCCGATAACGACCACCTTTCCTGGAAGTGTTGTTGCATCGGTCACGTATGATCCTGAAGGTAACCTAACTTCTGCGACTGACGAAGATGGTCACACATCGACATATGCATATGACGATGCCGGACGCCAGACATCTACGACAAATGCTCGTGGAGACGTGGAAAGCTACAGTTACAACTCAAATGACTGGCGGACAGGCATCACAAATGGTCGATCGTACACTAGGAATTACGCATTCACTAGTCGCGGAGATGTGTACACGCTTACGATGCCCGATTCATCAGTGTCCACATGGAGTTACAACGCAAACGGAGACGTTTCAGCACTCACCAATCCCCTAAGCCAAACCATTAATTATGTTTACGACGACGCCGGGAGACAAACGACAGTTGATTATCCGAGTGGAGTAGATACGAGCTTCGGTTACGACAACGCAGATCGAGCTACGTCCATGATCGATGCAACCGGAACAACAACATGGAGCTACAATGCCGGGTCCGAACTGACGGGCATGACGAGCCCTCAGGGTTCATTGACCTACACGTATCAAGCCTCCGGAAGGCGAGCAACAATGGTTGAGTCGGGCATTGGAACAACGACGTATACGTATGACGCGGACGGCCGCTTGACGTCTCTCCAAAATCCATTTTCTGAATCAACGACCTTTACCTACGACGTGGCTAGTCGAGCGACACGAAAGACGTTTTCTTCCGGCGCATACACTGCATATGGATACGATTCGCGCAACCGGACGACATCGCTCGATCACAAGAAAAGCGACAATACCTTGATCTCGTCGGAAAGCTACTCCTATGACGCGGCCGGAAATCTTACTTCGAAAACCGTTGATGGGAGCACCACAACCTACTCATATGACAGCATCGACCAACTCCTTTCAGAATCACGTACGGGCTATTCAGCTTCATACACGTACGATGCCAATGGAAACCGGGCAACAAAGACATTGAACGGTACAACAGATACTTTTACAAACGACAGTTCCGACAAGCTAACGAGCGTCGCAGAAGGAGGCATTACAGTCAAGACTTTCGGCTATGACGCAGCAGGACGCACCACCTCCGTTGTAACGGCGGCGGGAACGACAACACTGTCCTACGACTACGAGGGGAGGGTAACGGGAATCACTTACCCCGGCGCATCGACCAATTCATTTTCCTATAATGGAATTGATACGAGAGTTTCCAAAACGGATTCAAGTGGCACCTCGACTTATAAGCGCGATGGTGCTAGTGTTACTGATCCATTGATCAACGACGGAAACGTGAATTACACTCCGGGTATTTCCGAGCGTCGGCTGGGTGCGACGTCGTTTGTGCTCGCAGACGGCCTGGGTGCCATGACTGCACTGACAGATTCATCTCAGACTGTATCTGACACCAGGAAATATGATGCGTTCGGTCTACTCACCAGTAGCAGCGGATCAACATCAACACCTTTTGGATTTGGTAGTGACGCAGACTATCAAACCGATGTTGATAGTGGTTTGATGTTGCTGGGGCATCGGTACTACGATCCGAGCTCTGGCAGGTTCATAACTCGAGATCCAACCTTTGATGGCCGAAACTGGTACACGTATGTGCAAAACGAGCCCGGAAAGCTTGTCGACTCCGATGGGTTCAGACCCAAGGAGCTTCCAGCTGGTGTTCATCCAGCATGGATTAAGAACAAGCTTCCGGATGAAAAGCATTTCATCGTCTACGTCATAGGTGAAGTTGGCGGCAAGAAAGGGTGGGTTGGCAAGAGGCTGCCCCCTGGAAAAACTGGCAAAGATCTAGGCTTTGTAGATGTGGATTACATCGCTGTTCGTAATAACTCAAACGGGTGGCACGACATTTATAAATTAAGGAAAGGTACTGAGGCTGAAGTGGGAGAATATAGTGGCGTCTTGGACCTACGAAACTTAGGCAAATTTCCTAGCGAAATTATTCTCCTCGACTCGAGCGTAGCTCATCCCCCACTTCTTGGTGGCGATAAGAGCTATAAGGAGATGTATCATTTCTTTGAGAAGCTGTGTGGAATCAAGTAGCGTTGGAGGCGCTTGTTTGTCCCGAATTCAGCGTATGACGGGCGACGGATTTGAATAAAAGATGACTTCTGGAAGCGGAGGCAAAACTCGTAGGGGCAAGCTGTGGCTGCTGGTGAGCTTGGGGGCAGTCGGTTTGCTCATCATTGCAATCGCCATTGTCAACCATAACAACAGCTTCGATTACTTTGGCCCGCTCGGTCACTATGCTGTTAAGGAAAAAACCATGTTCTTGAAGGCGCATGGAACGATGCCGAAAAGAGTCCTTCACGCCATCCTAATCCGGGATTTGTCCGCTCGCGAGACAGCAGATTTGATTGGGCAGAGACTGAATAAGGAGGGATTTGAGCGGAGACATGAGGGAATGGATCTTGGCGAGGAGGAATTCTATAAGGACTCTGGAACAGGCGCTGAGTACATAGACATAGCTGAAATCCGCGGACAGGGATCAGCGCTGACCGTGATTTGGTATCTCCGGATGCCATCCGCAATAGACAATATTTTGGGCCGAATTTCCCATCTTGGTCGCGATCCATACATCTCTGAGAATGATCCGTCAGTGTCAGGATTCGCTTGGCCTAATCTTTAGGACGCTTCAACTGCCAGAAAGTCCAAGTGGTCTGGCCAACATTTGCGCCAACAATAGCAGAAATACGTCTACCATTTAGCTTCAAATTAGTGTACGATGAATAGTCTCGATGAATTCTGCGGTTCTAGTCTCATATTCCCTCCGCTGGCACCAGGAAACCCGGCGGACCAAGCTTTTATGGTCCCCCTTTTTCTTAATTGCCCAAATTGTGAGGTCCGCGCTACAAATTCGGCGTTCCAGAGTTTTATGGTCCCCTTCTCTGCTAATTTCGAATCCGAAGTTTTTGGGGCACCCCATTCCTCTAACTTCGAGCCTTAATATCCGGTCGGCCGTAGCATTAGCGAACGTGGACCCGGCCGCCGAAGCTTCAGCGAAGGGGGATTTATGGTCCCCTTTTTTACTAATTGTCGACAATGCCTCGACTGGTCTTCTGGGCTGCGCTCAGCATGTTAGTACAAGAATTGAACGGCGAGCGGAATCAGATCGCTGCCCCGCACATTGAAACCTTAATATCGTTTGGTGAAACCACCGAAGGCGGCAATCACTTGTAAGGAAGGGGCGATATGCTGCCCTTAGGATATTGATATGAAAGAACCTAAATTGAAGGTGCTCGTCTTCTCGGCTTCACTGCGAAGCGAATCCTTGAACAGCAAACTTGCGAACCTCGCATCGCGAGTAGCAACGGAGTATGGCGCGACGGTCGACCATCGATCGATGCGGGATTTCGACACGCCGTCATACGACGGAGATGCAGAAGCGGCGCAGCGCATCCCGGAGGGAGCGGTGGCTCTCCAGAAGTGTCTTGCCGAGAATGATGCCTTCATCATTTCTTCTCCGGAATACAACGCGTCGATGCCGGGCGCTCTAAAGAATGTCATCGATTGGACATCGCGATTTCGCCCCCAGCCATTCGATGGCAAACATGGACTTTTGCTTTCAGCTTCGCCTTCGATGGCGGGCGGTAATAGAGGGCTGTGGTCGCTGCGAGTTCCCTTCGAGCATCTCGGAGCGCGGATATTTCCCGATATGTTTTCTCTGGCGACGGCGCACAAAGCATTTGCCGATGACGACCTCGCTGATCCGCTACTACATGAGCGATTCGTGAAGACCATCGACGCATTTCTCGCTCTTGCTGAGGCGGCAAAGCATTACCCGTGCATCAAGAGAGCGTGGGTCGAATTCTTGGGTGAGCCAGCAGTTGAGGCAGCCGGAGTGGATCCGGTTGGCACCCTCCACCAGTGAGTCTGGAGAAGAAGGAGGGCGTGGAGTGTTAGGGTTGGAGATGAAAGAGAAAATCCGGGAAGAGGCAGTAGAAAGGCTTCTGAAGAAGGCTCCTTTGGGGAGTAGCTGCGAACATGTAGCACAGGTATTGAAGGAGCAGGGATACGACTCAACTTGGAAGCTCGATGATCGGGGAATACTCCTTGCGACAGGCGGAACGGTGTCGGAAAATTTCACCTGGAAGACCGGACCGGCAAGTTGGGAGTTGCTTTTATACTGTTCTTTTGAAGAGAAAAAGCTGACGGGAGTTGAAGCCACGCTGAGAGTTACAGGGCTGTAAGCAACAAAGCGTGATCGCAGCGCCGCCGGAGCTCCAACGAACGGCGCCTTTTCCTGCTAATTCTTTCGTTCGCGCGAATAAGTTGTGGAAGTTCCTTGTCGCGTTAACCGAGCGCGGGCGGCGAGTTCGGTCATGAACTCCTCTTTCCGAACGGGAGAAATCATCACCTTTTTCTTTCCAAATGAAATCGCGATCCGATCGAGCGACCAGGCGGGAGAGCTTAGGGGGTTTCGGGTTGGTCGATCCTTTGTATCTCCCGATAGGGCACGCGCAACTTCATGATTCCGGAGCGGATGACGAGCTGGTCCGCGTCGAACGTGTAGTCACAGGGATAGCAAAGGGCGGCGATGATGGCGACGACGACTACCCCGATCACGCCGATGAGGAGTTGATGGGAGGCGATAATCGCGATGGTAATGCCGATGGGTACGCAGGCGATGGAGAGGAATATCCACCAATCGACTTTGCTCCGGTAGCGCATCGGTTAGAACTTCCCGATCGCGCCCACGGTGAACGTCGTGCGATTCTTGTCGAGGTTGCCGTTTCTTCCGAGGAACAAGTTGTCGCTTACTATGTCATGTCGCAATTCAAAGCGCAATGTGAAGTTGGGATTGAGAGTGCGGTCATATCCGCCGGTGAGTGAATAGAGCTTTACAGGCACGCCCGTACGCAGTCCATCTTTATCCTCGAATCGATCAAATCTCAACGATGCAGCTTGGTTATCTGACATCTGATGTCGAACATATAACACTTCGCCATTCCAATTGCCCTTGTTCGGTCCGTTGCTCGCTCGTCCGCAATCGACGGTCAATGCGACCTTTGTTTTTGCGGTTAGTTGCTTGCTTGCGACGAGATTGAAGAGATCGACATGCGACGTGCCTGGAGTTGCAAAGCCGAAACCTCCAAAGGTGCCGATGTCATTTGCATCGTCAGAGCCTTCTTCGCCCGAGTGGTTCTGCAGGGTGATTGTAGTCGTCGAGTCGGGAGAATAGAACAAGCTGATTCCCCAACTCTTTGCGTCGTTGCCATCCTCGGTTTCACTCCACCCTTGCACCAAATAAAATGCGCCGCTGAGTTTCGGACTTAATGGTTTGTTCAGTCGCAAGCCTGTTTCATAGGCGGGTTCGGAAAAAGTCGTGTTAAATGATCGACTGTATTGGTCTTGATATCGATTGTCGATCGTCTCGTAGCCAATCCATGTATCGAACTTTCCGAAGTCGATGGTGAGTGGTTGCGCGTCTGCGGTTTGATAAGTTACATAAGCTTGGCGAATCCACTTGTATTTGTTGCGTCCGCCCGGCTCCGTGAGGCTGAGGATGTCTGCGCCCTTTCCACCATATAGGTTGGCGGTGAAACCAAAGCCATTTGGTTTAGTTGCTTTTACAAAATCTAGCTCGGCGAAGGCGAGATCCAACTGTTCGTTCCGTACATCGAAGCTGCGCCCGTTGAGGGTGAGGCCGCGACCTGACCGCGTGAAGTTATGCGCGTAATATGCGTCGAAGAATCCGTTGATTTGGAGTGGTCTCGCATCGTCTTGCGCCCAGGCGCATGACGCTACGAACGAGATGCCGAGGGTGAGCAGCTTGTTCATTGAGTCGATTCTAATTTGTTTGCTCTTGCTTTTTGCAACTTTTTGTTTGAAGGTTCATTCTCACGCCGTTGGCTGTTGAGAATGAACCTTCAAACAAAAATCTATTTTTCTTGGGATCTACGCTCACGCCTTCGCTCCGCTCGGCTTTGAGCTTCGAACACTCTTTTTCTTTTCGGACGCATGCGGGAATCCTGTGATGTATCCGCTGAACACGAGGTAGGCGCAGGGGCATTGAGCCGCCCCAATCGCAGATCGCAGATCGCAGATCGCAGTGGAATGCTACTCCGTTCGCAAGCGATATCCGATGCCGCTTTCGGTGATGATTAGTTTTGGTTGTGCGGGGTCGGATTCTAGTTTGTGGCGGAGTTGGCCCATGTACACGCGGAGGTAGTGGCTCTCATCTTTGTATGCGGGTCCCCACACTTCATTCAATAGTTGTTTGTGGGTCACGACTTTGCCTGCGTTCTTAGCAAGCACGGAGAGCAATCCGAATTCGTTGGGAGTGAGGTGGATCTCCACGGCATCTTTGAACACTTGGTGTCTGGGGAGATCGATCGTTACGCCGAATGCCTCGATGATTGGGTCCGGACCCGATTCCTTTTTGGCATGGCGTAGGGCCACGCGAATTCGCGCCATGAGTTCTCCGCTGCCAAACGGTTTTGTTAGATAGTCGTCGGCGCCCGCATCGAGGGCGGCAATCTTGTCGGACTCTTGTCCACGCGCGGAGAGGACGATGATTGGAACCTGCGTCCATTCGCGGAGTCTCTTTGCGACCTCAACGCCGTCAATATCGGGAAGACCGAGGTCGAGCAAGACGACGGTGGGGCTTTCATTTGCGGTTTGGCGAATTCCCTCTTCTCCGTTCTGGGCTTCGACCAAATCGAAATCCTTTGGATCGAGGATCGCTTTCAGAAAGCGACGAATGGGTGCTTCGTCATCGATGATCAGAATTTTGTGGCTCGTGGACATTTCGTAGAGATTCAAGATTCAAGATTCAAGGATTCAAGATGAATGCGATAGATGCGATGCGGATCGGATTCAAAAGCAACCACGGAGGCACGGAGGATACACAGAGACAGAGAGATGTTCGCGCAATTCAAGGCAAGAATTGTATTGGAGGAATTCGGCACTGGTTGTGGTGTCATCCCGTTGGAACCTCCGGTTGTTTAAGTCGCGGGATCTCGACGTGAAACACCGCGCCGGTACCGTCGCGACGGTTCTCAGCCCAGATCTGGCCGTTGTGCAAACGCATGATCGCGCGACAAATGGCGAGGCCGAGTCCGAATCCTCGATTTTCGTTATGACCATCGGCTCTCAAGAATCGCTCGAAGATCGCGGCCTCCTCACCAATTGGAATTCCTGGCCCGTGGTCCGCTACATCGAGAACGATGAACGTTATTCCTGCGCGCGCGACGATATCGATCGGTGTTTCATCTGGCGTGTGAGCAGCTGCGTTCTCCAGTAAGTTGACCACGACCTTTTCCATCAGTTGCCCATCAACGAAGATGAGTGGCAGATCTTCCGGAACTTGCACGCTGAGTTTGCGGTGAACTAGCAAATCCTTTGTGCGCTCCAACGCTGTGCCAACGATTTCTTCCATCGAATGCCAGTCGGGATTGAGCTTTATGCTTTCCGACTGCAGTCGCGTCATGTCGAGCAAATTCTGCACTTGGAGATTCAGGCGCATCGATTCTTCGTAAATCGTTTCGGCGAGTTGCTTTTCATCTCCGCGGCCCTCGCGCAGAGCGCTGGCAGATCCTGCGATCGATGTGAGCGGTGTCCGAAGATCGTGTGAGATCGAGCTCAGCAAGGCGCTACGAATCTTTTCAGATTCCGCTTCAATCCTTGCTTTCTGCGATTCACGCGCGAGCATTGCGCGTTCGACCGCGAGTCCCAACCCGTTTGCAAATGTTTCCAGCAAGTTGAGTTGGGCTGAAGGCGGCGGCCAAGCACCATTGCTCGGAAGAACGCCAAGCACTCCCAACGTGCCGGTTCCGCCGCGCAATGGCAAATAGTAGCCGCGTGATTCAGGAATATTGTTTGTCCCCTTCCCCGCGTGCTCGTTGTTTTCAAACGCCCATTGAACAGCGGCGCACTCATCGCCGTCCTTTTCGAATCCAGTATCGGATTGGGCGATAGCGACGAGACTCTTGTCACTCAGAAAGATAGCAGCATCGACGTTGAATACATTGTGAATCTCTCTAACAGCGACGACGCATATTTCTTTCTTGCTTCTGCTCTTGGAGAGCTCTTTACTCAACGCATATAGTGCTGATGTTCTCTGTTCACGTTCCCAAGAAGCCGTCGCCTCGATTCGAAGCTTGTTCGAGATCGAGCTAATCAAAACTGCGACACCGAGCATGACGATAAACGTGATCAGGTATTGACTGTCGGCAACGGCAAAAGTGAATCGAGGATCGATGAAGAAGAAATCAAAAGATAAGACACTTAGAACTGAAGCAAGGATTGACTCGCGCGGACCAAACCGACTCGCCACGATCGCCACTCCGAGGAGGTAGATCATGATGAGCGTCGACGGATTTAGAGTGCGGATGAGAAAGCAAACGCCGGTGGCGGCAAGCGTTGTTGCGATGGCCCAAATGTATCCCGCCGCCTTTCCCTGCAGCACAGACCTATTCTGACCCGTTCTAGGGCTTAGGTCTTGGGCGTTTTTGGGATCGAGTTCAAACAGAAATCCTTACGTTTTCTTTACGCAGGTTCCACCCAATTTGAATACACAATTATTAACCGTGCGAATGCATGGAGGCATGGCTTGAATCGCTCACAAAACGCGCTTAAGCCTGTTGAATGGCCACTCTAAATCCTACGTTTTTTGACCGCGTAAAAAGAACACTCTTCGGGACTCCAATCCCTACCGCTAGAGCCCATCACGAGCGACTCTCTTCGTTCATCGGATTGCCGGTCTTTTCTTCAGATGCGCTTTCATCGGTCGCTTACGCCACAGAAGCGATCCTCAGCGTATTAGTGATGATTGGCTTGTCATCGACGGGCTATCAGATGCCGCTGACGATCGGTATCTGCCTTCTGATTGTGATCGTCGTTGTGTCTTATCAGCAGACGATCAAAGCGTATCCGTCTGGTGGCGGATCTTACATAGTCGCTTCGGACAACTTAGGCGAAACGCCGGGATTGATCGCGGGCGCGGCATTGTTGGTAGATTACGTCCTCACGGTTTCGGTGAGCGTTGCGGCGGGTGTTGCGGCTCTTGTCTCGGCATCGCCCGGTTTGAACAACTTGCTGGTGCCTCTTAGCGTTGGCATTATCATTGTCATTGCGTGGGCGAATTTGCGAGGCGTGCGTGAATCGGGTGCGGTGTTTGCTGTTCCCACTTATGGCTTTATTGTCGGCATGATCGCCCTGATCGTGGTTGGGCTCTTTGAAGTGCATGGATGGACGGGCAAGCAACTCGTTGTTGCTGAGCCCGACAAAGTTGGAAAAGATCTTCGCTTCTGGCTGATCTTTGTTTTGCTCCGCGCTTTTGCGGCGGGATGCACGGCGCTCACGGGCATCGAAGCGGTGAGCAATGGCGTGCAAGCTTTCAAGGCGCCGGAATCGGGCAACGCAATCAAAACGTTGCGCATGATGGCGTTTCTGCTCCTCATCATGTTCATCGGAACGGGTTATTTGGCGCAACACATGCCTGTGCTCAGCATCTTGGATCCGACGAACAAGGATTATCGAACCGTCGTTTCCCAGATTGCGGGGACTGTGTTCGGCGCGAAGAGCTTCGGCTTCTATTACGTGCAGATCTTTACGACCCTGATTTTGGTGCTTGCCGCGAATACCGCGTTTGCCGACTTCCCTCGCCTATCGAGCCTCTTGGCGCGCGATGGATATTTGCCGCGACCGTTGGCACGCCAGGGCGACCGGTTGGTTTTTCACAACGGCATTATTGTTTTAGCGATTGCCGCCATCGCGCTTGTATGGCACTTCAAAGGCAATTTGGATCTGCTTCTGCCCTTGTATGCAGTCGGAGTCTTTACCGCTTTCACTTTGTCCCAGATCGGAATGGTCGTTCATTGGAAGAAGTTGCGAACGATCGGATGGCAGCGCAGCGCTTTAATCAACGGTGTTGGCGCTGTTGCCACCGGAATTGTGGCGGTTGTCATTTTAATCACGAAGGCAGCAGAGGGCGCGTGGATTGTGGTTGTCCTCTTCGCCATTCTTTACTTCATGTTCCGCGCGGTGAAGTCGCGTTACGGAGCGATGACGAAGCAGCTTGCCCTTTCCGATGAGGTTCCTGATTTTGCGGGTCCGCATCGCGCTATTCTGCTCGTCCCACGCGTGCATCGCGGAATTCTGAAGGCGCTCGTTTACGCAAGATCCATTGATCCGGAATGCGAAGCGGTGCACATCACCCTCGATGACCGCAGACTGCCGCAAGTGCAGCGAGATTGGATGCACTACACAAAAGATGTTCCTCTAGTAGTGCTGAATTCTCCCTATCGATCGCTGATCCAACCGGTGTTGGATTACGTTGATGAGCTGACAGAGTCGAACCCGCACCAGATGCTGACGGTCGTTGTTGCCGAGGCGATCTCGACCCATTGGTATCAGAAGTTGCTGCAGGAGAATGTTGCGAGCCAGCTCAAGCATTCGTTGGAACAGCGGCGCAATGTCGCAGTCACGAGTGTGAGATATTTTCTGGATTGATGCCCACCTGGGCTTGGCTTGGGTTTTGAAAGGTGCCTCCGCGACCAAGCCTGGTCCTTGGAGAGCACCTTTCTAAACCTAAATAAATGTTTTTTTGGGACCTCCGCAACGCCCTTCGGGCTTTTGCTACGGACCCTTTTTTCTTTTTCGGAAACGCAGGCAACCGAACAAGACCACGAAGCGACTACTCGATTCCTCCAAGAGCCCTTACGAGGCCGAGACGAAATGTGAAACGCGGTGAGTCCGACGTCAGTCCCGTGCCCACTCCGACTTTGAGCATGGTGTTGGAGTCAAGGTGTTGCATCATTCCGAATGCGACTTCGTGGGAACCGTGCTTCACCAAGTCGCCTTGAAATTCAATGCTGTAATTCACGAGTCCATTTGGCGTCGGGCTCCATGCGGCTCGATAGCCCCACAATGACTTCGCTGCCGGCTCTGCGTCGATTTCATCAACGAGGTTGAAGAGCAGCAGCCCTTTCTGATCTTCTTTTCCCGCCACGAACGTTGCCGTCCAGTTGTTGGGTTCTTCGACGTTGCGCTGGGTTGTCTCATATTCAAGACCCGCGGCGAAATTCCATCCCGGCTGCCGAGTGAAGCGATGACGAACCTCGAAACCTGTCGCCTCATGTTTCAGTGGCTCCGACCCATCACCTTCGATGTGGGCATGGATTTCAAATTCGCTCAATCCATCTTTGCCGAGGGGCAAAAGAAGTGCGGGTTCGGCGAGGACAGTGTTGTCTTCATGTCGAAACTGTGAATAGGTGCCGTTGACGAATAGAAATGGTTGTCGCACCATGTCGTATTCCACGGCGATTAGAAAACGCGTACCGTGGTGCGCGAGCGCGCAAACGGGGGTGGCACAAAGAGCAAGAGCAAGGGCTCGACGACGAAGATTCATTTTTCAAAACTCCACAATTGGATGGGATGCACCGATACCGGCAGGAGCCAGCAGGGCATCAAGATTCGCGATAAGAAAGAGCGCAGAAGCTCGCTACGCGATAAGTGGTGGAGGAATTAAAGGTTCGGGTTTTTGTTGCTCCGAACAAAGAAGCATGGGAACGAAGATATGACCAAACACCTGCTTTTCGGTTTTCGGCATTTCTTCGATGGCGACGACATAAAGGTCCGTTCGCGGATTGCAAATCAGCTTTGTCTGTGCCTGCGACTTTTCAGAACAACTGCATTGCACAAACTGCATGTCACCCGGCTTCACGTCGCGGTTTTGATACGCGACCACCTTATGGCAGCAATCGTAGATCGGGCTCTTGATCGATTGCACTGGCGCGGTCGGACACTGCCTGCCATAGGGTGTCGCATTAAAGGATGACGTGCAAGTACACCAAGCCAAGCCGATGCTAAGAAACATCAGCAAAAGACGGGATATCGCGCTGCGTCTTCGCGTACCTGGCAAGGTTCGGCAAGGTTACCAGTCGGCCACATTCGATGAAAATGAACCTGTTTTGGCATCGAAATTGCATTACTCCACTCTAAAGGGGAAGCCGGCAAACGCCGACTATAAACGAAGGTGGCGAACTATCAACCTCCCAAACAAGTAAAGCTCCCGGACGTGACGGCGGAAATCGAGGGGCACCTGTGGGACAACCTCATGGACCCGCATGCATCTGACGCATCCAAGGATGTGCGCGTCTGGGTCGTTGAAGGACATCCAGCGGTCTTGATTCTCAACGCCAAAGAAGTGGAGGTTGTCGAACACAAGACAGCCAATCCGACCTTCTGCAAGTGGAAGTTTCGCAGCCCCGAGGCAGCAAACCGGTTTGGAGAACTGATGCTTCCCTACTGCACCGTCATCGGCTTGATGTAAACGCGCGGTGCCCTCCTTTCGAAAAATAAAACGTGGTCGGATATAGTTTCCGGCGTTGCAAAAATCGCCGCCCTTAACAGCCCCTGATTTCTGCACCACTATTGCGCTAAATACAGCATCGCGCCGGGCGCATTATTGTTCGCCATTCGCGTCGAATTAAACCGGATTGGTTTTGTTTGTATGACATTCGAGGGTGAGAGAGGCGACGACGCAATACAACTGCCTGCGAGGGAGGCGGAGATACTTGGCCTTGCCGCAAAGGGCCTAACTGATAAGCAGATTTCTGCAGAGCTTGGTATCAGTCGCGACACGGTCAGCACCTATTGGCGCCGTATCCTTTTGCGATACCAGGCCGCGAACCGGACCGAGGTCGTTGCTCGAGCCATTCAGAGCCAGTTGAAGCAGAAACTGGACGAAGCGGAGCGCATGCATGAGCGCCTCCAGAGCGAAATCCACCAGCGAAACCAGGCGGATGGAGTTGGAGCGGCCAGCTCAAAACTGCTCCATGCTCTTCACGATTCCCTGCTCGCATTCGTCTCCCAATCCAAGAAACCTGAGAAGATCTTTCTTCGACTTTTGGAAGAGATGGTCGAAGCAACAGACTCGGAATTTGGCTTTATCTCGGAATTGGAAATCGGTGAGTCCGGCCCTACGGCAGTTCGAAATCTAGCTCTATCAAACATTTCGTGGGATGAGAGTTCGAAATCGACCTACGAAAAGGACTTCATGGAAGAGTGGCAACCCTGGGATGACAAGAGTCTGTCCGCGGCGGTGCATGCGCACGGGAAGACACTGGTCATCAATGATTTCTCGGGGCACACGGGAGCCGCCGTTCCGAAGGGCCACCGATCGATCGAGTGCTTTCTTGGGTTACCGATCTTCGAACAAGACGACTTGGTCGGAATCATGGGGGTCGCTAATCGACGGGGCGGATACGATGAATCCGCACTCCCTGATCTCGCTCCTCTCGCGACAACTTGCGCGGCGATGATCGCAAGCCTTCGACAAGAAGATCGTAAGACGTCGTAGTGCCCATCAACATATTGCGGTCTTTCGCGTCGCACCGGATAAGTCCATTCACGTAACTCAAATCCTGTACGCCATCGTTGCTGGCAACTATGCGTGGGCGCTGGTTCAAATCGGCTTTAAGGTTTGCGCTAAATCGCTTGGTACCTGCGCGGTCACACAAATTGGTGACCACCGGTGGTGGACTAAGAGCGGGTGCTTCACCTCACGACATTTAATGCGTGGTCGCGAACCCTTGCGCGGCTATCGCATCGATGCTACGACGTCGATGCCGCTGATCCTTCGCCGACGATCACGGTTACCGCCACGAGTAGCGATCCGGATAGAATAGTGGAGCGCTTTCGGGCGACGTGGCAGGCGACATCGTGATCGTAGACACCCACACGGTCTCGCTCCGACAGGAACACTTACCGAGCGGTCAGAGAACCTACACGATTACAGTCCGGGTAACGATCGGTTCGGAAGAACGGCATCGGCAAGCGTCACCGTCATCTGCAAGTAGGTTGCGACACGAACAGCCGGTTGGTAGGTTCAAGCTCAACTTTCTTAAAATATTTTTAGGTTTCCCCTTCCCCTTTTCATCGGATCGCTGTAGGCTTCTTGTGTAAGTTTTGCGGTGTAAACATGAAGGAGAGAAGGCCACGCCTGGCTCGGCGGGGATTTACCCTGATCACGGCCTTGGCATTCACAGTCGTCGTCGGCACAGTTCTGGCGGGAGTCGGAACGGTCGCGACATCCCATGCCTCTAGAGCGCAAGTCGAAGGCACCTACGCCAATGCGATTTCGCTTGCAGATGCGGGCATCAACATTGAGTTGGCGCGCATCAGTAGCGACACAAGCGACCAAAGTCTTCCCGACCAAATGGGCAGCCCACGTGTTGGTTCGATCGACGGAGTGTCGGGCTCTTACTCCGTGTATGTAAGGCCCTGGGGTTCCAATTGCGATGGCACGGGAACGTGGAAAGCGCCCAGCGACATGTGCATCGTCTCGACCGGAACAGTCGACGGCATCTCTCGCACCGTTCGCGTGCGCGGTTCCAGAAAGAGCATCTTCGACGAATACGCTCTCTTCGCCTACATCGATGGCACCTTTAGTGGCGGTGGTGCATCGGGGGGTTCGACCGAAATCGTCGGCAATCTCGGAACCAATGGTGGTGTCACGTTTAACGGAACGCTGAACACCGACATCGTCAATGGCACGCTCGAATTGAACGGTAACGCTGCAAATTCTTCAGATCCAGGCAACAACGTCGTCGCAAATCCGGATCGCGTGAATTTGCCCGACGTGTCGGAGATCGCCGCGTTGCAATTTCCAAACACGCCCGCGGGGTTGGCGTGGCTGGCGGGACACAACAACAACGCAAATATCAAGAAGCTCAGTTCGACGGATCCGACATGGGCAAGTCAGACAACAGCCAAAGGTGTCACCTCTGCTGCAGTTGCGGCCCTTCCCTCTGCGGGTTACACGGTCAGCACGCGAACACTTGGCGACCCAAGCAACAGCTTCGCAACAGATACGAGCTCACTCGATACCGCCGCAGGTCCACGGTTTTACACTCCGGCCGATACGACGTACGGAATCACCGCTTACGGCGTTAACGGCAAGCGTCTTCTTATTCTTCCTCCTGGTGACTACTACTTCACTGACATTAACTTGAGCCAAGGGACTTCGGGCATCGTCCTATTGACGCACCTGGGTCAAATTCGCATCTGGGTGGACAATCCTCCAACGGGCAAACCGAAGGCCGATACACTTGGAGTTCCGGTCATCTTCACCGACACGACTCCTTCTAAGTTCAGACTCTTCTACAACAAGTGCACGACATTGACGATCTCGGGCGATGGCCGATTCAATGGCGGGTTCTATGCCATCAACAGCACCTGCAACGGCAGTCCGAGCATGAAGTTCACGGGTAACTCAATGATCTACGGATCAGTGATGACGAACTACTTCACGGTGTCCGGTGGCACGAAGGTCGTGTTCCCCAACGACGGCGGCGGTTCCGATCCGACGGACTTCTCGCTGTGGTTTGGATTCAAGGACAACTGGAAGGAAATCAACCTCGACGGCAACCCGGTTTTCGTCGACGGCACATCGAACTAAAGAGCTTCTCATTAGGGTTGGGGGATTTGTTCGGGAAAACCGCCCGCATCTATGATCCCAACCTTCCCGTCCCTACTGCGAGATGCCGGATGAGAGTGCTCCGAAGGAGCCACTAGATGTTTATCAAATGCTTGCCGCGCTGGTTGACCAGCTAGCTTCGATTTCTTGGCAGAAGCTTGGCCTCCAGCCTGATATAATTACTGGACAGATCCATCAAGATTTGACACAGGCCAGAACAGCGATTGATGCAACTGCAAAGTTGTCGGAAGTGCTAGAAACGGCCTTAGACGAGGAAGACAGACGGCGAATCCAAGGAATGGTACGCGATCTCCGCATTAACTGGGTGGAGAAGAACAAGGAGGTTGGAAGTTGAGGACCCAAACACTGGGGCAAAGGGTTTCACAAGGAGTTGTTAGCCTGCGCACATGGATGCGCAGCCTGTCAAATCGGTCCAAGTCGGCCGCGCTCGACCGGGCAGAAGCGCTGGAGCGCGAAATGGCGGCAAAGATCGCCCCCACCGTTCAGGAGCGGCACGAGGAACTCATCCGGTTTTATCGCCGGTACGAAGACCTGGTGGAAACACTGTGCGATGCGGCTCAATACGGCCCCGTTCCCCACTTGGAAGGCAAGTATGCGGAACTTCGACGCTGGATGTCGTCTAATTACGCGCCAGTCCGGCGATATGTCGTGGCTTATTTGCGGTTCACCCAGGAAGATGCCCAAATAGGGCTTGTCAACGACGGAAAGCCTGGTGATGCCTTTGAAGCCCTGTTCGCATCGCCTAATTTGGAAGAATTTCTGCGAATAGACGACGGAAATATGATATCTAGAATTACGAGGACGCGCGAGGCGCTCAATTTGTACGGAGAGCACCTACGCCAGCTTCTCGCTAGGAGATGACCTCTTGCTCCAGAGCTTTCGACGTGCCAACTTTTCCGACCTAGCAAATCTCTGGAGCAACTACTTCCCTCCGCGCTACCACGTGGACCCCGAGCTGTTGAAGCTCAACACGGTGGATTGTCCCGTGTTCGATTGGGGCGCTTCTCTGATCCATGCTCCGGACGGGCCGCCGCAAGGATTTGTGGTTGTGAAGAAGCCCGGCGCGGGGCGTCTCTATCCGGGCGATCGTGCCGACTCTGCATATCTTTGCGCGATCGCGTATAAGGAGCCTCAGGTCGCAGTCGATCTGTTGGCGGAAGTAAAAGCGATTTTGCGCGACCGCGGCATTCGAACCCTGCACTTTGGCCAAGACGCATGGCACTTCTTTCCCGGCGTGCCAACCGATTGTAGTGCACTGAAGAACCTTCTCGAGGTCGAAGGATTCGTGTCCGGATCTGAAGCGCACGATATGGAGCGGGACCTCACAGACTACGACTGCAAGTATCAGGTGCCCGAGGGATTTACGGCGCGACCACTCACGGTGGAAGATTTGCCGACAATCAAGAAGTTCATGTTGGATGAGTTTCCTGGTCGGTGGCCGTACGACGTCGAAGAAAAGATTCGTCGCGAAGGGTATCCGCACTGCGTGATCGGTTTGTTTAAAGATTCGAGTCTCGTCGGTTTTGCGCGCATCCAAAAGTGGGATGACAAAGTTCCGATGGCGGGCGGCGTTTGGCGTATGGACCTCGGCGACCGCTGGGGGAGCTTGGGGCCGATCGGTATCGCGGCGAGCATGCGCGGTAAAGGATTAGGCCATGCGCTTCTCGGCGCCGCTCTTAGCCACCTAAAGAATGAGGGCGTCCGCCGATGCCTGATCGATTGGACAGTGCTGGACAAGTTCTATGGCGCCCACGGCTTTGAAATTGCGCGCACGTATCGATCGATGACTCTGGACCTCGAATCCTTGCCGCTCGGCAAAACCGTTCGCAAAGACGCTGGACTCAGTTAGGGCTGAGGTTCGTAAGCGTGAAGCGTTGAGCGATAAGCGCTAAGAAAACAGCGATCCAACAACCCGTTGTCCCGTGAAGATCGCCTCAAATCGGTAAGAATCGTCTTAATAGGTGAGCATCATGACGATGCTTGCGTGAAGATATGGACTTTGCTGGTTCTAAAAAGCGAGTTGTGATTCTGGGCGGAGGCTTTGGTGGTGCGTATGCAGCCAAAGCATTGAACAAGATCCTTCCCAAAGATTGGGAATACGCCCTGATCGACCGCAACAACTTTCTCCTGTTCTATCCACTACTCGTTGAAGCAGGGGTTGGAACGATCGAACCTCGGCACGTGGTCGTTCCGATTCGAGATTTCGTCCACGACCGCGACTTCAGGATGGCGGAGATCACACGCGTCGATCTAAAACAGCAGCAGGTGCACTACCGGATGATCGGTGCACTGGCAGATTCGTCGATGCACTACGAGCATCTTGTCATCGCGATGGGTTCGGTGACGAAGATGCCTCCGATTCCTGGTTTGGCGGATTACGGTTTCCAGATAAAGAGCCTTGCCGATTCTATTTCGCTACGCGACCGAGCTATTCGTCTGTTGGAGCTTGCCAACACGATCGATGATGCCAATGTTCGAAAGGCGCTGCTACGCGTAGTTATCGTTGGTGCGAATTTCACGGGCATCGAAATGGCGGGTGAATACCACGACTTCTTGATGGATGCGCGTAAATCCTACTCTCGCATCACACGGGACGACATCTCCGTTTGCGTCATCGAATTATCCGAGCGGATCCTCATGGCCATTGATGCGGATCTTGCCGAATATGCACGAAAGAACCTGGCCGGTCGCGGCCTGGACATTCGCACGAAGACGAGTGTAAAGGAGGTGTTCGAAGATCGCGTCGTTTTGACGGATGGAACTTCCCTTCCCACCTACACGTGCATCTGGGCAGCGGGAATCGCGCCCAATCCGCTGTTAGACCGAATCGACGGATTGCCGAGAGAAGGTGGTTGGATTCGATGCGATCCCACCCTTCGCGTTTCCGGATTTGAAAATGTGTGGGCGATTGGAGACATTGCGAAAATCATGGATCCAAATCATGCGAGCTACGGAGCGACTGCGCAGAACTCGGTACGCGAAGGCACTCAAGTTGCCAAGAACATCGGTCGAGCAATCGAGGGTGCCGCGCCCCAACCCTTTGTTTACAATCCAGTGGGATCCCTCGCGGAGCTTGGGTGCCGCACAGCGGTGGCGAAAGTCTTTGGAATTAAGATCTCGGGCTTGGTCGCGTGGTGGCTTTTCCGAACCGTTTATCTAATGAAGATGCCGAGCTGGTCGCGCCGCATACGCATTATTCTGGACTGGACGACTGAGCTTTTCTTCAAGCGCGACATCGTGCAGCTTGGCGTTCCGCGGATCAACCCAAGTCGGCCGGATTTGCCGGTGTTGGAAAGGGCGGAGGACGACTTAGTGGATCGGCCACTGCAAAGCACAAAGCCTTAATTCGTTTGAATTTGGTGTGCCCTTACAGGGCGGCGAATTTTATCTGCGCTTCCTTTCCAGGGCGGTGCCCTTCGCTACTATGGATTGCCGCGTTGCGGCGAGGGCAGCTCGAAGTTTTTTTGCCTCGCACCGGAATTAGTTGTGGCCGTCTTTCGCGATTTCTTCGCAGTCTGGATCGAGGTGGGCCATGGCGATCTGGCGGCCCCGCTTCATTCTTTCTCGCTTGGACCACTTCCTGAAAGCAAAGCCACCTACAAGCACGACAACAATAACCGCTGCCGTGAATAGGAGCATCGCCACTGCAAGGTCATGCAGTGACATCAGCGTTTCGCCTTTCATCCCTCACCAACTGTAGTGATACGCCCGCGATGCCTTGTCAGCCAGCGTTTCGACAAAGCGTTAGACGCCTGCTTTTTGTGCTTTCGCGGCTTTCTTGGCCGCTACCTTCTCAGCTTTACGTAGGGCGCGGCGACTAAGCCAGTTCATTCCGTGGCCAAGAGTCTTGAACCTCAACTCTCGATGTGGGTCGATCAACGTTTCCTTATCTTCGTAGATCCATGGCGTCTTCCAAAGCATTGCCAAAGCGGTCATCATCGGCATGACGTGAAAACGATCGGGATAAAGCTCCTGAACCTTGGCCTCAATCGCCCGACCATACCGCGCTGGCGCTTGGGGAAACAGGTGATGAGCAACGTGCGCACCGAAATGACTGTGCCAGGCATCAAGAAAGCGAAGCGGTTTCGGCAGAGTTACGGAAAGCGAGGTCGCAAGGACGTCGCGCTCGTCAGCGAGAGGATTTAGGAAGTGGTTGGTAGCGATGTAGCTAATTGCGATAGCGTTACCAACGAGGAGCGGGAAGAAATAGCCCCACCAGAAAACTTGGGTTCCAAGCAGCGAACTTAGGGTAACCCAGCAGGCGATCGGAATAACAAATTGAATAATGAGGACGAAGCGGTTCCAGTTAGTGCTCTTAGGGCTTCTCAAGTAGGTGATCATCATCCGTAAGGTCTGTTGCGTCATACGGTAGCTGAAAGAAGAAAAGATGACGATGTTTCTTGCAAGCGGCGAGAGCCTATAAAGTCCGCGAAGAATCGGATTCTTCTCGTAATCCTCCATCGTGAAAAGATGGTCGGGGTCAATTCCTTCGACCTGCGTATTGTTGTGGTGCTCGGTGTTGTGCCAACGCTTCCACAGATACGCACCAATGCCAAAAGCGGAAAAGCCGAGCGAAGTTAGGAACTCCCGCAACAAGGGAACTCGGATGCTCGCTCCGTGGCATATATCGTGGGCAAGGAAACCTAGACAAGCAAAAGAGTGGCCGATTACGAGCGAAAGCAGAGGCGCATACCACCAAGAAAAGTGGCTATGAAGGACCCAAAAGCTCGTACCGATAATCGCGGCATGAACTGGAAACCAGAGCAGGGTCAGGAGCTCCGGTTTGAGGTACTCGGCGGGAATTTCCTTCTTGACCGTGTTGCGGTAGTTAGGAATGGATGAGGGGCCATTGACGGCGAGGGCCATTTAAGTTGAAACGCTCCTTGTTGATGCTAGCGGTGCGCGGCATCCGTTCCCGCGCTGGGCACTACGAATCCATGCTTGTCTAGAGTTATACCGAACCCTTCTACGCACCGCCCGAGGCATATTGCTAAGACGATACAAAACCGCAGGAAAAGGGGGCTTTTGACCCTTTTGCGAGAAACGCATGCAAAGCGCCCGTTGCTGACGCGCCATGGACGGCGGCTTCGCCCTTAGAAACCAAGCCAAGCGAGTATCCTATTCCCTCCCATGGGCTTTGTACAACGCTCGATGATGTGCGGTGAGCCGCGGCTTTCCGATGTGAGCAAGCAGGTCGTTTTGAACGGCTGGGCTCACAAAGTGCGCGATCTTGGCGGTCTCTTCTTTATCGACCTTCGCGACCGAACGGGCTTAGTGCAACTCATCCTTGACCCCGCTCGCTTTCCAAATCTTAACGAAATCAAAAGTGAAACGTGCTTGAGCGTTTCCGGAGTGGTGGGCGCGCGAAGCGAGGAATCCCGAAATCCGAAGATGGCGACCGGCGATATCGAGGTCTCCGTCTCCGGCTTTACGATCCTGAGCCACGCAAAGCCTCTTCCCTTCCCGCTAAGCGACGAAGACCAGATGCGCAATGTAAACGAGGAGCTGCGAGTCAAATATCGCTATCTCGACCTGCGGCGGCTGAACATGTATCGCAATCTGGCCCTGCGGGCGGCTTTGATCAAGAAGATCCGGCTTTACTTAGAGGCACAAGGATTTCTGGACGTCGAGACGCCAATCATTACGCGGTCAACGCCTGAGGGCGCGCGCGACTATCTCGTTCCCTATCGCTTGGAGCCCGGCCAGTTTTATGCGCTACCCCAAAGCCCCCAACAGTACAAGCAGCTTTTGATGGTGGGCGGAATCGAGCGGTACTACCAAATCGCAAAGTGTTTCCGCGATGAGAGCCAACGCGCGGACCGACAGCCAGAGTTCACACAGTTGGACCTTGAGATGTCCTTCGTGACGCAGGAAGATATTTTGCAACTCACGGAGGGACTTCATCGAACGGTGATTAACGAACTCATTGAAGAGTTCAGGCTGGACAAGGATCCGATCGAGCCGTTTGAAAGACTTTCCTACGACGAGTCGATGTTGCTCTATGGAAGCGACAAGCCCGACCTTCGTTTTGGTTTGCAGCTATTTGATATCACCGATGCGGTTCGTGAATCGGACTTTGGTGTTTTCAAAAGCACAGTTGCTAACGGCGGCATGATACGTGGCGTTCGCTATCCCGGTGGTTCGTCGCTTTCACGCAAAGAAGTCGGACAGCTCGAGGAGTTCTGCAAAGAATTCGGCGCAAAGGGCATGGCAAGTCTTTCCGTTGAGAAGGATGCGGGCACAGGCGAAGAAGGATTTGTAAGTGCAAGCGGTCTGCGCGTCAAGGGATCGATCGCCAAGTTCTTCAAACCTTCAGAGCTTGAAGAGATTCTCAAGGCGAGCAGCGCCGAGGCGGGCGATCTGCTCTGCTTTATCGCCGACTCCTATTCCGCGGGCAACAACGTCTTGTCACGGCTGCGACTTTTGATCGGTGATCGATGCGGACTTCGTAATCCTCGCACGTTGAAGTATTGCTGGGTGTTGGACTTCCCTCTCGTCGAGTGGAACGAGGACGAGAATCGGTGGGATTCGACTCACCATCCGTTCACCGCACCGAAGGAAGAAGACTTGGTGTATATCGACAGCGATCCTGGCCGCATTCGCGCGGACTGCTATGACGTAGTGTGCAACGGAACGGAGTGCGCTTCGGGCTCCATTAGAATTCATCGCACCGACGTGCAGGCGAAGGTTTTCTCTTTGCTTGGCATTAGCGAGCAAACGCAGCGCGAAAGATTTGGACACATGCTAGACGCGTTTTCATTTGGCGCTCCGCCGCACGGAGGAATCGCACCGGGCATCGACCGTTTGGTGATGATGCTCACCGACAATGAGAACATCCGCGAGGTCATCGCCTTCCCCAAGATGGGCAACGGCTACGACCCGATGATGGACGCCCCCAGCATCGTCGACGATGCCCAGTGGAAGGAACTCGGGCTGCAGGTCACGCCGAAGAAGGGCTGAGGGATTAGGGACCGGGGATTAGAAAGGGACAATTTCCGAATCTGATGCCCAATCCCTAAACCCAGTTCCCTTAGTTCGCTGCTGTAGGATTGGCAAAACCTGCCGTTGTCGATTTTCGTGCCCCGTCCTAAAATTAAGAAGACTTTTGTTTTTGGGAGGCTCCCTTTGGCATCTTGCGACACCTGCGGCACGACCATCGTTTTTGGTGGTGTCAAAACTGATGGCTTTCATTTTTGTGGCGCTAAGTGCGCGCAACGCGCCCCTCTGCTTCAATCCGCCAAGGCGGTTGATGGCGCACGCGTCGACACGGCGGTTAACGAAATACTAAACGGCACATGTCCGATATGCGGCGGCCCGGGTCCCGTCGATATGCGCTTCTCTTATCAGATCACTTCGATGTTTGTGATATCGATGTGGAACACGAAGACACAAATCTCATGCGCGAAGTGCGGGAAGAAGAAGCAGATGGCAGGTCTCGTGCATTGTGCGCTCCTCGGTTGGTGGGGATTTCCAAACGGATTGCTTCGCACGCCCTTCATGATCGGGGCAAATATCAAAGCCATGTCAGCGGGCAAGAAAACAGAACCGTCCGATGCTCTCAAGAAGCACGTCCGTTTGAAGCTTGCGGCCGAGAGTCCGCCGCCGATGGGTGTGACGCCTTATTCGCGCCAGCCTGGTTCTGTTTAGAAGCGCTCCATGCCGGCACGTAGTACCATGAGCATAGGATTCATGACCTATGCCTGTGTGTTCTGAGTGTGGAAGTCTGTTTTTTGTTGGCGGTGTGAAAGCCGGGTCGCGCAAGTTTTGCAGCGAAAGATGTGCCGAAAAAGGAAAGGCGTTGCTTGTCGCCGATGCAATTGATCCGGCCGATATACAGCGAATCGCGACGTCTTTCTTCGACCGCGCATGTCCCATCTGCGGAAAAGAAAATGGAGGTGTGGACATTCAAAGAGATCATCGACTGATTTCAGCGATAGTCGTTCAAACCTTTCAGAATCGGCGCTTAATATGTTGCAGATCCTGCGCGCTGAAAGCGCAATTCGGAACGCTCGGTCTAACCTCTGTGCTTGGGTGGTGGAGCATTCGAGGGATATTCATGACTCCTATATGGTTGGGCTGGAACGCAATTGAGATCGGCAAGACTCTGCGACGGAAACCATCTCGCGAGCTAAGCGAATTGTTGGCGAGGGAGACGGCCGAGAGCCTCCTCGCCAACGCAAAGATCACCGAATCGCAGTAGCTAACGCTTACTTGATTCGCTGTCGATACTTGTCGTACAGTTCGGTCCAGTGGCTAGTCAACGGCAATGACTTGCCGTTGATGAACAAGCCACGAACGCGAGTGTTGATCTCCAACGGATCGCCGTCCATGACGACGACGTTCGCCATCTTTCCGGTCGACAGACTTCCCATCACATCGCCGACACCAAACATATTCGCCGCATCGATGGTGAGGGCACGCAAGGCAGCATCCTCCGAGAGACCGTAAGCGCACGCAAGTCCCGCGCGGAGTGGCAGTTCATACGAAGTCGCGCTCTCGCCCGAGCCAAACGCCAATGTCACACCAGCGCGAGCAAGTATTGCGGGCTGGCTTAACACCGCATCGTACGGATCGTAATCGCGCGATGTCGTATCACCTTCCGCGCTCAATGCGCTGACCGCAGTTGGTTCGAGCACTACAGGGATTTTGTTCTGCGCTAAGAAATCAGCGCAGCGCCAAGTTTCCTTTCCGCCCGCAAGGATCATCTTCAACTTCAGATCCTGCGCCATTTTCACCGCTTCTTTTATTCCCGCTTCGGTGCCTGCTGAAATCACAACCGGCTTCTCGCCGCGCAGATATGGCGCAAGCGCTTCCAATCGTTGATCAGTCGGCGTATTGTCCGGATCTTCCTTCTTTGCGAGAAGGTAGCGATTAGCCATCTCCAGATATTCGCGAAGATTCGTCCGCTGTTGGGCCGCCGCGTCTTTCTGCTTTTGCAGATCATCCGGCGATAAAGTGCGGCGGAAGAACTCAGGAATCGATTCCGGTCCAGCCGGATAGTTGATGTAGAGCGCGGCTTTCGGCACCACCGCCATTTGCTCGGTGGTCCATCCAGCAAGGTTCGTCATCGAGCCCTGACCCGCAATCGGCAATCCAAGGGGTCGCTCCATCGTCGATGTCACGCCACCGAGCCGAGTGATCGCGATGTGACTGCTCTCCGGATCCACCGCGTCAACTGCCACGAGATCTGGCTGATAACGGCCCAACTCTCGCGTGTCGATAGTTGCTCGCACCGAGTCCACTTCGTCGCGACCAATTTGCGATTCAGCATCGATGAATCCTGGATACACGCGCATGCCCTCAGCGTGCTGGACGATCGCATTCGCCGGCACCGTGACATCCTTACCAACCGCGATGATCTTTCCGCCTTGGATCACGACGGTTCCACCCGCGATCATCGGTTCGGTGATCGGATAAACGTCACCGCCGACGATGGCGATCGGTCGGCCATCATCTGCGGCCACTGGCAAGTCCGTGCCTTTCGGCGTTGCCAAATCGTTTTCGTGCTTGGAGCTTGCATCGAGACCAAACGAATCTCGGTGTTGGAACATCACCTCGCCATCGACCAACGTCATATCGCAGCGTGAGAAAACGCTGAGAGGATTGCCGTCCCAAATTGCGATGTCGGCGTCCTTCCCAGCCTCCAAACTTCCCGTCATCTTGTCGATGCCGAGTTGCTTCGCCGGATTGATCGTGACAAATTTGATTGCCTCTTCCGGCGGCACACCACCAAAGCGCATCGACTTCGCCGCGTCCATGTTCACCGGCGTCATTCCGTCGGACGTATCTGTGTTGATTGACACGGTGATTCCCGCTTGCCAACACAAAGCGGCATTGTAAGGAATCGCGTCCATGACCTCTTCCTTGTACGCCCACGCATCGGCGAAGCTGCTGATCATGATCGGAATCTTCGCGAGTTCCGGCGCGATCTTATAAGCCTCGAGCGAGTGAGTGAACACGAGGCGGAAGTTGTACTCCTGCGAAAGACGCGCAAGCATCAGCATCTCATCTTGTCGGTAAGAGTGGCAATGCACGATGATCTTGCGCCGCAAGATATCGGCTAGCGTCTCCAATCGCAAATCCTTTCGCGGCGGAACGCCCTTGTGATTCTTGTTGTAGCTGTCCCACGCCGCCATGTAGGTCTTTGCCTGCTCAAATGCGCGACGATATGTCTCTTCGACACCCATTCGGGTTGCAGGGAATCGATCTTGAGGTCCGTCGTTGTTCGCCTGAGTGACGTTTTCACCGAGGGCAAACTTCACGATTCGAGGCGCGCCCGGGAACAGAACTTGCTGTACGGGATAGTGCCATTTCATCTTGATGATTTGACTCTCGCCGCCGATTGGGTTCGCGCTTCCGTGAAGCACCAATGCCGAGGTGTAGCCCGAAGCCAGCTTGTAGTAGAAGCCATTGTCGTCCGGGTCGATGATGTCTGCGATGCGAACTTCGTCCGTGATTGAATCGGAGAATTCGTTCACAGAGCTTGATGCAGCCATGTGACTGTGGGCATCGACAATGCCCGGCGTGACGATCTTGCCTCTTGCGTTGATGATCGTTATTCCGGCGGGAGGAGTGATGTGTTCGGCAACCGCCTTGATCTTCCCGTTTTGGACAAGCACATCTCCGATCGGATAAACCCGTCCCGTAACCGTAATAACTTCTCCGCCAGTGATTAGGCAGTCACCGTGAGTGACGATGCTCGGTTTGCGCATCGCTTCCGTTTCAAACGGAACTTGCTTGGCAGCTGTTTGGGCGAGAACTAGTGAGGCGAGAATCATTTCACACCTCCGCCGATACCATCGTCTTCGCGCTTCACGCCATCGTCGTCAAAAAATGGTCTTCGCCGACCTCTCGGCGGCGCGCCTGCATCCTTCTTATTCAGATCGTAAAGCCGACCTCCGACGATGACATACATAAATTTCGTATCTTCCTTAGCGAAATCTCCGTTCGCAATGGTGAGGTTGGCAATCTTTCCAACTTCGACCGTTCCCAACTGATCAGAAACGCCGAACAGTTTGGCGGGGTTAATCGTTAGCGCGTCGAGCGCAGCCTGTCGGTCCAATCCTTCGGAAATAGTCCGTCGGACGTTCTTCCAAAACTCGCTTCGATCCCTAGTTCCTCTGCTCGAAAACGAGAACGGAACTCCGGAGGAAACAAGTTGCTTGGCGACATGCACGCGATCCAACCACTTGCTTTCTCGCTCAGCAAGGACTTCGGGGGGAACGACTTCCTCATCGTCGGGCTTCTTCATGCTTTGCTGCGGTGCCCCACCGGGAGCCTTGTCGGGAGTCTTGTCTGCGCTCTTGGTGTCATCAGCTTTCGGCTTTGCAGGCGATGGCTCCGGGTCATAGTTCACGGCGAGAAGCATCGGCTGCTTTCGCTTCTTGACATCGTCGAGCACCTTATAGGCGTCCAGTCCACCGACGATAATCGCCTTCAAACCAAATTGGTCGGCGAGTCCCAGCATTCGCGCAATTTCGTAATTGCGATCGCACTCGATGAGAGCGGGGACGTTTCCTTTAAGAGCCGGTTGCAATGCGGCTAGCGATCTGTCAGCCAATGGCAAGCCGCCCGTGAAACCTGGATTCATCGCACGCTGAGCGTCCATCAATGTCTGTCGCAAGTGCGCCATGTATCCGAGGGGCGTCGCCGGATATCCCTGTCCCGAAGCCCTAAACCCAACACACTGGCCAAATGCAGGAAGGACGATGCTCTCCCGCACCGGCTGTCCGCTCGTCTGGACCAACGCCGCGCTGCCGTTAAGAAGTTCTCCACTTGGAGCAATCAGCTCGCATGTAATCCCGCCTTTACGCTCGTCGTCCATCCCGGAAAGATCGAGGTATTCGGAAGCGATAAGCTCGGGCCGAACGCCTTTCCGGTTCGCTTCTCGCATTGAAGCAGGCACCGACACACCGACGTCTTGTTTGACATCTTGGTCGGGGGCCATATCGGGCAACTTCAAACCTTTTGTTGTGTAAGCGTCAATGAAGCCCGGATAGACGGTCAAGCCATCGCCTTTCACGACGAACGCGTAATCGGGAACGACGGTGTTCGCGCCGACGGCGACGATCTTGCCGCCTTTGACAATGACCGTGCCTTTGTCGATAACTTTTCCGCCGCCAACCTCAATTCTTGCGCCGACAATGGCATAAGTCTCTCGGTAGAGCGAATCGCTCGCTTGCTCAGGCGTTTGAGCGGCAGCAAGTGACGATAAACAACCAAAAATTAGCAAGCCTGCAAGCGTGCCAAACGAAGTATTTCGGGAGAAGATCATGGGGACGTTGTATCCTAACGAGTGATGTGCGACGAGCGTCAAGCGACCGTCGCAAAATACATCGCAACAGATTACGCAGGCTTGCACAACTCGAGTTGTGAACGGAGTATAAGCCAGTAAATCTGCCAGCAAGCCCAAGGACGGAATTTTTGCGTAAACAACATATTTGGATCAGGCTCTCACTCTCTGCTGTTTGCGTTCTTTTGCCCGCACTCAATCGCGTTGCCGCAGGGCAACAACACGATGTTTCTGATATCGCCAATCGAGTCCTGCGCGGACCGAAAGCTGCGCGAAGATCGGGGATCGATCCCGCCCTTCCCCAAGACACCGACGAGGTTCTTGTTCAAGTTCGGCCTGGCACAGATGTTCATTCGTTAGCTTTCCGCCATGGGATGGCAGCAGTTCGACGACTTAACGCAAACGGCTGGTTTGTGCTTAAGGCGAGTGAAGTAAGAGGCGCGAAGGCTGCCGCAGCCGCCCTGCGATCTGACTCCGACATTGTCGTTGCTGGAAATAACCAACGCACCGCGTATCAGAAATTTGGCTTTTATCCGAACGATCCCTACTTCTTGGCGAACAATCCCACGATCGGATGGCCTGGCCAGTGGCATCTTCAAAACAACATCGGAGGGACGATCGATTCGGATGTCGTTCCCGCATGGGCAAAGGGTTGGACAGGTTCGGGAGTTGTTATTGGAGTTTTGGATGACTGTTTGCAGAAATCTCATCCCGACCTGTCGCCCAATTTCTCTTCCAGCAACAGTTGGGATTTCGGACAAGGTGATGCTGATCCTAGTCCCGTTAACGGCACTGACATGCACGGAACGTCTGTCGCAGGTGTTGCTGCTGCGCGCGGTGGAAATGGAATTGGTGGTTCCGGCGCGGCGCCGCAGGCAAAACTTGCCGGTCTGCGTGTCGATTTCGCCGCGCAGACTTCGCAACAGTTTGTCGATGCAACTCTCTTCCACACATCGAATGGAAACGAAACGATCAAGATCGAGAATCACTCTTATGGCTACACCGCGCCATTTATCGCGACGCCCTTGGAGAAACAAGCGCTCGCCACATCAGCCGCTGATCAGACGATTCACGTTTTCGCGGCAGGCAACGAGAGAGGAAATCGCGCGCAGGATTCAAACACGTTGGACCTTCAGAGCAGCTCAGATGCAATTACGGTAGCGGCACTCGGAGAAGACGGAAAGTTTGCTTCCTACAGCAGCTTTGGGTCAAACGTATTTGTTTGCGCTCCGTCGAGCTCCAGCAATCTTCCCGGAATTCTCACGACAGACGTTGTGGGCGGCAACGGTTACAACCCGGGTTTTGATACGTTCCCAAATCAAGACTACACATCGGTTTTTGGCGGCACTTCTTCTGCCGCGCCTCTTGTAAGTGGAGTCCTCGCTCTTGCCAAGCAAGCAAATCCATTCTTGACGTTGCGACTTGCGAAACATCTACTTGCTCGCTCATGCAACGTCGTCGATCCGGCCGATGCGACACCCGCGGGTGGTTGGATCACCAACGCGGCGGGTTTCAAATTCAACGAGAACTATGGTTTCGGATGCATCGATGCGGACAAGCTTGTAACTAACGCCTTGATGTATCTGAGCGTTACGAAGGCTGAATCAGAGCAAGTCGGCCCAGTAACAGACGGCCAGACAATTCCCGACAATAACACAACAGGCATCTTTCACGACTTTAACATCGCATCCCAAACCCCGCTTGAAGATGTTGTTCTTCATGTCGACATCACTCACACCTACCGCGGCGATCTAGAGATATGGCTTCGCTCTCCAGCGGGAACATGGAGCAGATTGAAGAGCACCGCGCTGGGTGGAACCGCTAACACAAGTGACTCCGGCTCTAACATCCATTGGACATTTACATCGAACGCTTTCTGGGGCGAAACGCCAACAGGTACATGGCAAGTGCTTGTCAAAGATCTTGCTGGTGGAGACATCGGTACGTTCGATGGCTTTACGTTTACCGCTCACATGGGATTGCCTGTCTTGCAAGACAACGCCCATGTCACTAATACTGCGGTTCCCACCGCGATGATTGCCGGCCAAAGTTACGACGCATCTGTTGTGTTTCAAAACAACGGCTTCAGCACGTGGACCTCCCCGCTTTGGTATTTGCGATCCGAGAATCCAAGCGCCAACACAACCTGGGGATTCCGCACGTTAAAGCTCGGCCAATTCGACGCAATCGGTCCGGGCAACTCTAAGACGTTCGCGATGAAACTCATCGCTCCGATGGATGGAGGCGTTTACGATTTTCAATGGCGCATGCGCCATTCCGGTTACACGTCGTTTGGTGAATGGCCCGATGTGTTAGTGAATGTCACCGTCGCGGGAGATGCGGCGCGCATGATGTCCGCGTCCGTTCCTGCAAGTGTTACGGCGGGATCGACATTCCCCGTGACCATCACCATGCGCAACGTCGGAACGAACGCATGGGCGGGCGGCTCGACCTATCATCTCAAAGCGGTAACAACGACAACAAAGTGGGGCAACCCAACCGTGCCCCTTACTCTCGGTGACTTCATCGACCGCGGACAGGACAAGGTGTTCACCATCAGCGCCGTCGCGCCGGCGACGCCTGGCAAATACGTGATGCAGTGGCGAATGGAAAACGGAAACGTCGCCTTTGGCGATCTAAGTCCGGGATATAAGATTATTGTTGCCGCGCCTTGAGTTGGTGTTTGATGGCACTGGCGTTCGAAGGTAAACGCGTGTGAGCATTATTAACGTGTTTCGCTATCGTTCGTTCCCCGCTCTCGATCCCAGCGAAATCTAACCACAAAAGGACACTAAGAACACAAGGCCTCACCAAGCGCTTCCTCTTGTTCCTGAGTGAGATGCAGGAAGGGAGAAATCTGGCTCGAAGCTCGTATCGAGCTAGCGAGGCGTGAGCGCAGAATCAAGAACAAATCGCATAGCAACTCAATGGCCAAGCACGCTCCTCACGTGCGGCCGCGCTCCGTTCCGGAAAAGAAAAAAGCGGGTTCGAAGCTCAAAGCCGAGCTTGCGAGGCGTGAGCGTAGATCCCAAGAAAAATAGATAGAGAGTTTTGAAGCCTCTTTTCGGTACGGGCGAATGCCCGACGAAAAGAGGCTTCAAAACTCCAAAAAAGGGCCTACCCAAGAAAAACTTCTTTCGCCATCGGCGAATAATCAACTAATGGAACCCATCCGGTACAAAACCGGCGAGGCGATCCGCTGGCTGAAGACAGGCGCTGAAGCCATTCGAAAGGACGCCAAGGATAAAGGACGCCAAGTCGTCCAGCCGGGGACACCCAAAGACCTCCGCGACGCGGGCGGACGCGTAGCCGCTGCCGCTGGCGCCGTTATGGATTTCACAAAGAGCGCCTGGGCCGATTTCAAAGCGACCGAATTAGAGCACACCGAATACGTGCTCACCGAAGATGGCTTCGACATCGTGAAAGGCTCCGCAATAAAGTCGATTCCTTATGAGCGAGTTTCCAAGATTCAGCGACGCGCCGACCGCGCGACGATCACTTTGGATCGCGGCTCACTCATCATCAAGCCCCACGCATACATCCTCGCGGGCGGACTAAAAGTGCCGGTCGGTTGGACGCGGAACGGCATGGAAGTGCCGTATGAACTCCTTTTGGATGAGCTCTCCGCCAGGTGTGGGGTAAACATCGAAGACTCGTGAGCGCCTGGCTTCAACCGGAACCAACCAACTGGTGGCCAATCGTCGATGATGCGCTCGCCGAAGATATCGGCTCCGGCGATATCACCAACGGTTGCCTCGATCCAGACCTGACCCTTAGTTGGCGCATCGAAGCGCAAGGCGAAGGATATCTTTCAGGCGTTGGCATTGCCGACTTTCTTCTTGGTCCCATGCAGGGCGATCCCGAAGATGCTTGGATCGAAGCGCATCGCGTGGACGGAGATTTCGTCAAGCGCGGCGACTTGGTCATCGAGGGCAAAGCGCTTGCCCGTCGCATTCTCACATGCGAACGAACCGCTCTCAATTTCTTGATGCACATGAGCGGCGTCGCAACGCTGACTTCGCAGTTTGTAAAACGCGTTGAAGGAACGCAGGCACGAATCGTCGATACGCGCAAGACTTTGCCGATGCTTCGCGCTCTGCAGAAGTATGCGGTTCGATGTGGAGGCGGCCACAACCACCGCATGGGTCTGTACGACGGGGTGATGATCAAGGACAATCACATCGCGGCGGTTGGCGGCATCCGCCCCGCCGTCGAGCGTGTCCGCAGCTACGCATCTCACATGATTAAGATCGAGGTCGAGTGCGAGTCTTTGGAGCAGGTGGAAGAGGCGGTCAAGGCGGGCGCTGACATCGTTCTCCTCGACAACATGGACCCGTTCATGATGCGAGAAGCCGCTTCCAAGTTTCACGGGCAATGCTTGCTTGAGGCCAGCGGTGGCGTTTCACTGGAGACTGTTCGCGCCATTGCGCAGACAGGAGTCGATCTCATTTCAGTTGGCGCCCTCACTCATTCGGCCGTCGCGCTGCCATTTCACTTAGAGGCGTCGTAGCGAACACGCGCTCAGCATTGCCCACTCGTACCAGCCACAGAGTGCATCGCAAATCCGCGCTTGATCTCGTGAACCGGATGTGCCCGACTACCGCCGCGAAGCGGCACTCCATAGTAGCGAAGGGCAACGCCCTGGACAAGGACTGGCAAACCTGATGCGCCCTGAAAGGGCACTCCAAAAAACTACTGCCACAAATACCGCTCGTCGGCATCGATCCCATGCTCCTTCAATATGGCGCGAAACTCTTCCTGAAATGAAACCGACCGATGGTGATTTTCTTGATTTTCCACGTATTGACGAACAACATCAAAGTGTGTATGACAGACGCCGAATAACCCGTACCCCGCCTGCCAATGAAACTCCTGAGAAGCGCCTGGAAGGGTCTTCACGAATTTCGACGAATCCTTCTTTACGATCTCAATGACTTTCATCGAAGGACACTTCTTGGTCATGTTGAAAAGGAGGTGAGCATGATCGGCCGTTCCTCCGATTGTTATCGATCGGCACTCTAGGTTGTGGAGGATCGTCGACATGTAAGCGAAAACACGCGGGCGATTTTCGTCGGATAGCAGTGGTTGTCGATCGAGGGTCGAGAACACAAGGTGCGCTCCGAGGAAATGAGCGGAAACCGGCATGCCTGAGTATGGCGTGCCCTTACAGGGCGATTTCAATCTGGCGTTTCCGTCTTCCAGGGCGTTGCCCTTCGCTACAATGGGATGCCGCTTTGCGGCGATTGAACGGTCAATTGCATTGGCTAGAGTCGTACTCATTACTTAGAAAACAGCCCCACCTCGCCCAACGATCCTCGCCCCCGCCCAGGCGGTACGATCAACGCACAGATGGAATCGCCGCTCCACAGCGCTCCTCTCGTTGTCCTCGACAGCGTCACTTCCACACAAAGCTACGCCGCTGATTTACTCAAGAGCGGCGAACCGGTTGGCGCGGTCATGGCGCTTGAACAAACGGAAGGTCGCGGACGATTTGGTCGCGAATGGCATTCGCCCGCTGGCGAATGTCTCGCCGTTTCCATCGTGTTCACCAACTACATTGGACACGCACGTCCTTATCTCATCGGCATGTCACTTGCCGTCGCGTGCGCGCGTGCTTTCAAAGCGCAAGTGCAATGGCCGAACGATGTCGTCATTCGAGGAAGAAAGCTCGGCGGCATTCTCACCGAAATGATGACCGACGATAAAGATCGTCTCGTACCCGTCGTCGGCGTGGGAATCAATCTCAATCAATTGAGCTTCCCATCCGAAATCGCCGAGATCGCGACAAGCGTGCAGCTCGAACATGGACTCGAAATCGAGCCGGAGCAAGCGCTGGACTTAATCACGCATCAGTTAGAATCGTTGCGCGAAGCGTACACCTGGCCTGATCTTGCCCGGTGGTGGGAGAAATACGACGCGACCGCAGGCAAGCGTTACAAATTGCAAGATGGCCGCGAAGGAATCGCCCAGCGCATTGGCGAAGATGGCGAACTCATTTGTAAAGTCGACGGCAAGGAAGAACGAATCCTTGCCGCAGACGCCATTATGGGAACAGTCTCCGCGTAACGAGATACTATCCTTCCGCCTTGTAGGCCATCACTGCATCGAACACCGGATCCTGGTTTGCGACATACGCGGCAAACGTGGGTTCGACATAGATCTCGGGCGATATCCAGACTCGATGATCCATCGCCACGGAATTCTGCCAATACAGATCGGAAATCGTTCCCTGCATCTTCACGCATCGAAGATTGACGTTGATCGATTCACCGATGAAGTTGGGACTTGAGCCAGTTGGTTCGCCCGCGAATACCGCGTCTGTGTAGCGCTCAACCTGCGTTACGAAGCACTGCGCGGCAGAGAATGTGTCGCGACCTATGATCACAAACAGATGACCGGGTTTGTTGCACTTGCTCTGCTCTAAGCCTAACAGTAATGGCGCGTTGAGGAAGTTGTTGCCTCCGCCGTTAAACCGTGTATCGACAATCAGTTTATCGACGTCATGCGAATCGACGAAGGTGAATAGTTCTTTGGCAAAATCTTTGACCGTTTGCTTAGGATCGTTGGCAACGCCATTGTAGACGAAGTAGACCGTTTTGGAATCCGGCAGATACTTGTACCAAAAGTGCTTGTCGCGATTCTGGAAGATCAGCGGACGTTCGCCCTTGAAATCGTCCGCGAGTGTCGCCCAACCGCCGGAAGGATGTGCTTGATTCCCTTGCAGCGTGACATCACTCTGCTTGCCATCCCTTTCGACATGGAGCGTGACTTGCTTATCGCTCGGTGATAATCGCAACCCATTCAAGCATCGCGGTTCTCGCAGAAAATTAGTGCCGCGGGACTTAAGCCACTGACTATTCTCCTGGCCAAAGAGAGTGGCAACGGACGACATCAACTCGTCCACAGAGTTGCCATCTATTGAAACAAGTCGTGAGCCGAGCAGATCTTTGTGATCTGCCGTCGTCGCCGTGATATACATTCCCTCTTTGAAAACGGTGAAAGCCACTGGCAGCCCGCGAGGCTCGGTGTGAGCCGGGAACATCCCGGTGTGTCCATCTCGCATGAGGGCCCCCATTTGCATAAATCGCACGATGACCTGGCTGTCGCTCAACTTTGGAGCGTCTTTCACAAACTTGTCCGCAAACGCGTCGATGCCCGTGTCTCCGAAATGCAGTTGACGATAATCCAGCCTCTTCAGCTCCCGCTGATAGAAGCGGATGTCGTGAACGATGCCCGCCGTGCGATCCAGTTTGGAAACATCGTCGTCGTCGACCAACTTGTGAAACTCCGGCATGTCGTGCAGAGAATCGAGATCGGTATCGGTTGGAATAAATCGGAGATCTCGAAATCCCTTATTGATCGCATCGCGCAACTTGTCGAGGGCTTCCTGCTTCTTGCCCGCGAGAGCGTAACAACACGCCTCAAAGTACGGCATGTCCCACGGATAGCTAACGCCCAGCGCGTCCGCCTTCTCCATCGACGCAATTGCCTCTAAATACTTCTTGCCGTAATAGCGCGCACGACCCAGTTCAAGCCATGCATTCGCATCGGTGGGATTAAGCTCGGTCGCCTTTTCCCACGCTGCTTCCGCCGGAGCCCAATCCTTCGCCTTCGTCTTGGCAAGCGCGTCTCGCTTTGCCGTGACAGGAGCAAGCAAATCACTTGTCGGCGAAGACGACCCACGGTTAGTAGCGGATTGACCAGCAAGCGCAAATACGACGAGCGAAAGACATGCGTTGAGCATGCCCGCATCATACTAAGCGACTTGGGAAGTGTCCTTGGACGATTTGAACCAATTGAGTGCGCTCGGCGGCAGACCCAATCTTGCCTTCACAACCCGACTCAAATAGGCTTGATCGCAGAAGCCACATTCGGCCGCCGCGTCGCCAAACGTCCTACCACTCGCGGCCAGAGAGAGCACCTGAAGCATCCGCACTTGATGTAGATACGACGTAAACGTACACCCAAACTGCTTCCGAAAAGCGCGCGCGAGATAAACCGGATGCACGCCAACTTCTATCGCGCACTTCGTGAGAGAGAGTTGTTGTTTGTATTCCGCATCGATCTTCTCACGAACCTTCTTGAGCCACGCTGGTGGTTTTCGATCGAGCGATCCTTGACATCCATCGATTAATCCGATCAGTTCCACTCCGGAATTCTCCACGTCGCTGGTACCGGCGCCAGAGAGTCCGGCAAGAAGTCGCAGAGCATGCTCCTTGGCGATCGGCTTCTCGAGTAACCATCCATTCTTCGATTGCACATCGGGCAAATGCGAGTCGTCAATCCACTTTCGGTCGAACGCGATATTCAGCCCCACCATTCCCTTCGGTCCGATATCTGTCGCATGGGGCGAATCGTAACCGTGGTACAGCAGCGACGATTCCGGCTGGATCCAAGCGCCGCCTTCGTAGGTCTCGTAGTGGTCGCCGCTTAAAAGAAAGAAGAAGCCGGGATTCTGATGGGCGTGCTTCGGCAACTTTTGACCACTGCGATAGCGGCACAGGGTCAGGCATATTCCATCGGTTCGGCGCTGAACCAACTGATCGCCGAAGTATTGACCGGGCTTGAGCCGCATCTCAAGTGTTAGTACCACCCAAGGTTGTCAGCTTGTTTCTAGACCTAGGTCCGACGCTCGCACTTCAGTTCGTTGCTCAAACTTTTCGTGGCCGCAACGCCAATGGCGTTACCTTGTTTTTCTGGACCTGGGCCCAAGTCACGCAGTTCACAGCGTCGCCCAAACTCTTTGTAACCGCAACGCCAACGGCGTTGCTCCAATTTGGAGCCCAGGGCAACGCCCTGGGATAGCGTCGACAAAATCACTGCCCTGAAGGGGCAGCACAATTCACCGCCTCCTGCGTATTAGCGACTAATGACGCTTGCTCTGCTCGCCCTTGTCGCCATTTCTCCTTCGCACCACGTCGTGCAAATCAGCATCGATCCCTCCGCCACTGGTCCGAAGATCACCGCGCTGGATAGCAACCACACGATTTTCATTGATCCGGACGCAAAACCAACTCGCGGTTTGCTCGTGTTTCTTCCCGGCACTGGCGGGGTAACGACTGGATGCAACGGCTTTTGCACGACGGCCGCAGAAGAAGGTTATCAGGTCATCAATCTGATGTATCCAAATGCAAAGGCGGCTGCCGCCGTGCAGAATTCGTCCGACGAAAAGGCGTTCGCCAACTTCAGATGGGAAATTGTCGAGGGACGAGACCTAAGCGCGGAAGTCAACGTCAATCGCGCCAACTCCATCGAGAATCGGTTGATCAAAGTCTTGGAGTATCTCGACAAGACTCGTCCCAACGAAGGATGGGGTGCGTATCTCAAGGGCGAAACCCCACAGTGGGAGGACATCACGTTGGCGGGCATCTCACAAGGCGCCGGCCACGCCGCGTTAATTGCGACGCGCTACAAAGTCAAGCGAGTCATCTCCTTGGGCGGCCCCAAGGACTATATGCAGAAAGCGAAGAAACCAGCGGCGTGGTACAAGCCGTGCGCAACACCGGCAGACCGCATCTACACCTTCAATCACAAGCAAGACGCGCAGGCCGCAGACTATCCGCAGCAGCTGGAGGTCTTAAAAACGATGGGGCTTTATCAATTCGGTGGCCCCGTCGATGTGGATGACGCTAAGCCGCCTTACAAGAACACAAGAATTCTCGTGACCAACTATCCCGGCACCAAACTGACCTCGATGCGCGCGCACGCGTCAGTGGTCGCAGATATGGTGACACCGAAAACAAAAGATGGCGACGATCTCTTCAAGCCGGTGTGGCACTACATGCTCACGAATCCGTCACCAATGATCCATTGAATGACTCCACCGGATTCGCTCCGGTGGAGTCAGGATTAAGCCTCACGGCTTGAGTGTTAGTGTTTTCGTCTTCGAGGCACCGTTCATCGAGACGGTTATCACCACGCTCGTGGTCGCGGGGACAGTTCCGGCTACGACGACTACCGTTCCGACTGTATTCCCTTGCGGTATGCGCAAGTACATGTTTCCATCCGGACCCAGGAACACATTTGAACCATCCGGATTGATACCCGTTTGGAACGTAGCGAGCGGGTCGCTACTTGTGAGGAGCACGAGCGCGCCGGGTATATCACCACCTCCCCAAGGAGTCGTCGACGTGAGAGCGGCACTGTTCAGGGTAACCGTTCCTGTCGCCGACTGGCCGCTAAAGAGGGTTGTCGGCGCCATCGCGAACGTCAACACCTGAGTCGGCTTGATCGTCAGCGTAGCGGTCTTGCTCGTGGCGAACAAACTCGCGGTGATCGCATCTGGCGTTGACACGGTCACGGCGCTTGTCGTCACGGTAAACGTTCCTGTCGTGTTTCCTTGCGGGATGCGCAGGTACGTGAATCCGTCCGATGCAACGAATACGCTGGAACCGTCCGGATTGGAGCCGGTCACAAACGTTCCTGCGGCGTTGGCGCTCGTAAGCTGCATGAACGCACCCGGAATAACTCCGCCGCTCCATGATGTCTCCATGTGGAACGCCGGGCTAGTGAGAGTAACCGTTCCTGTAGATGTTGCGCCATTGAAGACTGAAGTTGGCGAGAGCGTAACGCTCATAACCTTCTCAGGCGTAACCGTCAGGTTCGCGGACTTTGTAGAGGCGAACAGATTTGCCGAAAGAGCAACAACCGTGTTGGCCGAAACCCAATCCGTCATCACCGTAAACGTTCCCGTCGTGTTCCCTTGCGGGATGTGCATGTAAGTGAATCCGTCCGAAGCGACGAATACACTCGACCCATCAGGGTTGGAGCCCGTCATGATCGTGCCGACAGCGTTTCCGCTTGTGAGAAGCACCGTCGCGCCAGGAATCGTTCCGCCACTCCAAGGCGTGGCCATCTGGAACGCAGGGCTGGTCAGGGTTACAGTTCCCGTCGATGATCCACCGTTGTAAACGGACGTAGGAGACATCGCTACGCTCATCACCTTTTCAGGCGTAACCGTCAGGTTTGCGCTCTTCGTAGAAGCAAACAAGTTCGCCGAGAGAGCAACGACCGTGTTGGCAGGAACCCAGTCCGTGTTCACGGTAAACGTTCCCGTGGTATTTCCTTCCGGAATCCGCAGATAGGTGAAGCCATCCGGTGCAACGAACACACTCGACCCGTCCGGATTGGAGCCGGTCGAGATCGTGACAGCAGCGTTCCCGCTTGTGAGAACGATATATGCGCCTGGCACCGGTCCACCACTCCACGACGTCTCCATGTGGAACGCCGGGTTGGTCAGAGTCACTGTTCCCGTTGACGATCCACCGTTGTAGACCGACGTCGGAGACATCGCCACACTCATCACTTTCTCTGGCGTGACCGTTAGATTGGCGGTTCGAGTTGAGGTGTTAATGCTCGCAGTGAAAGCAACCACCGTGTTGGCTGAAACCCATTCCGTATTCACCGTAAACGTGCCCGTCGTGTTTCCTTGTGGGACGTGCAGATAGAGGTTGCTGTCCGGGCCGACGAACACACTCGAACCGTCCGGATTACTTCCCGTGACGATCGTGCCCACAGCGTTACCGCTCGTAAGGAGCACCAGTGCGCCGGGAACGGTTCCACCCCAAGGAGCTGTCATCGTGAAAGCAGGATTGGTCAGAGTCACAGTGCCCGTCGAAGAAACGCCATTGTAAACAGACGTCGGTGACAGCGACACGCTTGAGACCTTCTCCGGCGTTACGACCAGATTGACCGCCTTCGTAAATCCGAGGAAACCAGCGGTCAACTTGGCTGTCGTGGATGCCGAGACTTGCGCCGTATTGACCGTGAAGTCGACCGTGGTTTGTCCCTGCGGAATGAAGACGTACGCGGAGCCATCGAGGCCCACGACAACATTTCCGCCGTTAGATGCGGGACCGGTCGGGATCGTCGCAGCTGCATTGTTGCTAGAGACCTTGACGTACTCTCCGGAGATCTGCTGCGACGGATTCCACGGCACACTCGATCTGTCCGCTGGGAAGTTCATCGTCAGTGTCGCCGTAGAAGTTGTGCCGTTGTAGACCGATGTTGGACTGACTGTAAAACTTTGGAACGGCGGAAGCGGCGCGAAAACGCCGAATGGCGAGAGAGAAGTCGTCTGCGCGTAGACGATCTTGTTGATCGTGTCCACCGCATAGGTGCAATCGACCCAATTCCCACTCTCCATGTGGAAGATGCGCGGACCTCCGGGTGGGAACGTGACACCTGTGTAGTTGATGCCAACAAGCAGCGGACCGGTATACGTCGCTGTCGTCGTGATGTCGTAGTATCTTGCGGGAGTGCCCGTTTGAAAACCGGTAGGCGGAGTGCCCGTCGTGCTGATCGTCACGCTCGCATTGCCGGGTGATGTAACCGTGTCGTACTGCACGGTCACTGGGAAGTTGTTCGCAACTGGATCACGAACGATGTCGAGTTGGTGTGTCGATTCGATATTTCCGTTTGAATCGACGCTGTTGAATTCAACGACTTGCGTGGATCCAGTACCCACATTGAATGGAGTGAGATAAGTCGAAGAAACTGAGTTGAAGGTGTAGCTCGTCGACGCCACAGGATCATCCGGATCGATTGACTTCAGGCCGACCGTTCTTGGACCAGCAAGCGGGCCGAACGTGACGGCGAGCGTCAACGGAGCCGTTGTATCGGTGCCGATATCCGGGATAAGCAGAAAACCATGTGACTCTCCGCCGATGGTGCCCGTTCCGGCGATCACACCGTTGTCATTGATGCCATGTGCGTCTTCAAGCACCCAACCCGACCCCGATGGAATGAGGTCGTTCAGGTCTTGCATGCTGCCGCCATTGGTGTAGAGGAATGCGTGCGGCGCATTGAGTGCCGTGTCTGCCGAGCCGACAACGTTGCCCGCATTGTTGATGCCGAACGCGATGCTCGTGTCGCCACCAAGCGTGCCGAGGTTGGTTGTCGTGCCGCTGGAATAAAGGGTTGCTACTGTGCCCGTTATCAATACCTGGTAGCCCGCAACTTGATCGTTGTCATTGATCGCTAGGCCAACGCCCGGGCCTAGAACTGTGGTGGCGCCATTCGCCACGAGCACCGCGCTACCACCCGTGTAATGCCCGCTATTGTTGATTGCGAATACGATGTCTAAACCGGTCGACGGAAAAACATCCGTCATTGCTTGGGTGACCGGATTCCACAAAAAACCGTGAGCGCCAAACGCGACAGCGCCACTTAGTCCCCCAGCTTGGCCGCTGTCGTTGATGCACCAGCCGAAGCTATTGAAATTATTGTTCCCTTGCAGATCGCCAAGGTCGGTCACAAGGCCGCGAGACCAGATCGCGGCGTGGGAAAGACCGCTACCGTTGATGTCGGAATTGCCTGTGACCTGGCCCAGATTATTGACACTTTGAGCCATGCTGTTGTCCGCGCCCGCGAACCCGTTCAGATTGATCAGGGGGCCACCATATCGATACAGAAATGCCCACGTATGGTTGGAGGCGTCCGTCGCGTTACCGGTGATCCATCCTGAGTTGCTCATTCCCTTAACAGAGCTTGAGTTGCCTCCAGGAAGAGTGCCAAGATCGACGACGGTGTACGTCTGCGCATTGGCCAATGCCATCAGTCCGAGCCAAGCGATCGAAATGATGGTGCGTTGGAATATTCGGGAACGCCCACAACGATTGAACGTGTGAGACTTTCCATCGGTCAGATCACTGCCGTCGAATGAAGAAAACAACATTTGGAGCCACCTCTAGGGTGTCGCCCTGTTGTTTCGTTGAAGTCTAATCGGCGCTTATTTCCTTGACATTGGCGAGTCGCCGACACCTCGGCAATAGATATCTTAATGGCGGCGTGGTCTCAAACATAAGCGAATTGATGTGGCAACGAAACGATAATCAAAGCAACTGTGCTCAATATACAACTATCAGCAATTCAAGACAAGTGGAAGGATCGGCCCCGAGATTTAAGGGCAAATTGACAAGGGGCGAGCTAAACGAAAAAGAGCCGCACAATGGCGGCTCATTATTGGAGCGGGAGACGAGATTCGAACCCGCGACCCTCTCGTTGGCAACGAGATGCTCTACCACTGAGCTACTCCCGCGGTCGCAAGGGCAATTTATACCTCTTTTTGAACGTAAATCGTAAGTCGTAAATCGTAAATCGCCCGAATTCAGGTAGGAATCGGGACGTTAGCCTTCGACGGAATCTTCTGAGTCGCCGGACGTTACATAGGATCGAACTGATTCTGCATATTGGGCGACCAACCGCCGAACTGCGGCAGGTCCGTCAAAGACGGCACGATCGCGCTTGTCGATAATCACAGACCCATCCCACTCCGCTCCTGATTGAGGAGGAATGAACTTACCGCCGTCGTTATGTAGGATGTCGTTGCAGAGGTCGATACAATCGGTGCACACCCCTCCGTGAAGCCCGACGATCAGCTTCTCAACCTGCTCCTTGACTTTTCCGCACAAGCAGCATTGGTCTTTGCGTTCAATCGGCTTAGCCATAACGCATTGTCCATCTAAAACGCCTAAAGCTCCATAATCTGACTGATGTCCGCCGAATCTGCGCTTCTCGATGACCTGGTGGCGCTGACGCGTCAAGCGGGCAAGATTGCGCAGGAAGCTCGCACAACTTTGGAGCGCGAGCTGAAACCCGACGGCAGCATTGTCAGCAATGGCGACAAGCGGGTCGAAGAATTCCTTAGACCAAAACTCGAAGCACTCGTTCCCGGAACGTGCGTTTACGGCGAAGAGTTTGGAAACGACGGCGTTGGACCGAACGGCATGTGGGCCGTCGATCCCGTTGACGGAACGAGCAACTTCGTATTCGGTTCTCCGCTGTGGGGAGTGAGCGTCGGCCTCATTCAGAAAAATGAAATCGTCGCGGGCGCGGTTTTTCTTCCCGACCTCGATGAAATGTACGCCGCTTACAAAGGGCTGGGCGCATCGTGCAATGGACGACGCTTGCCGCCGGTGCCAGCCGGTCCGATTCTTCCCACGGAGTTAATGAGCTATAACGATACGCTTTTGCGCGCACACCCCGGACATCCGTGGCCGGGAAAGATGCGATGCAGTGGAGCGTTTGTCATCGATGCGATGTGGGTCGCTCAACAGCGTTTCCGCGGATTGATTGGAATACGAGGAAAGCTATACGACGTCGCTGCTTCCGCTCTTATCAATCAAGAACTCGGAACAGACGTTTCTTACATCGACGGATCGTCGTTCGATGTCAGCGAGTTGACTTCAGGCGTCACCATCCCAATGCCCTACTCGTTCCTGCCGATGGGCGCGGGGCCACTGATGCGGAAGAACTAGGAGCGCAGACGTCCACGTCTGCACCGCAGCCCGGACCTCCAGGTCCGTGGCCCGAAAAGTCAAAAAGGCAAGACATAGATGTCTTGCCTGCCGTGCAGACCTGGAGGTCTGCGCTCCTTAGAGCAAGTCTCGCAACGTTCTCGCTCTCGTCGGATCCTTCAGCTTCTTCAAGCTCTTCTGCTCGATCTGGCGAATCCGCTCACGCGTGACCTGCATATGCTGCGCAACTTCTTCCAGCGTGTGAGGACGTCCGTCGGAAAGTCCAAACCGCAGAACAATCACCTTTCGCTCGCGCGGCGTTAACGTAGCAAGAACATCTTCGATCTTGCGCCGGACATAAGCCTGCAGCGCCATCTCGGCAGGATTATCAGCGCCATCGACGAGGAATTCACCAAGCGATGCTTCTTCGCCTTCACCGACCGGCGTCTCCAACGACAAAGGCTCGGACAACGCGCGAAGAACTTCCTGCACGCGATCCGCGCTCATGTTAAGCGCTTCACCTAACTCCGCATAAGTCGCATCGCGTCCGCGCTCTTGCTGGATCAAGCTCGCGATCTTCATCATACGGCTCAAAGCTTCCTGCGCGTGAACGGGAACACGAATCGTGCGACCGTGATCACTGATCGCTCGAGAAATGGCCTGTCGCACCCACCACGTCGCGTAAGTGCTGAAACGGAAGCCTCGCTCCGGATCGAATTTCTCCACCGCGCGAATGAGGCCCATATTCCCTTCCTGAATCAGATCCTGGAAGGAGAGTCCGCGGTTCACAAATCTTTTCGCAATGCTGACGACCAACCGCAAGTTGGCTTCGATCAACATCAGCTTGCAGTTATCGCATCCGCTTGTTGCGTGGCGTGCGAGAGCCAACTCCTGTTCTGCGTTCAACAGCGGAATGCGGCCAATTCTTTTCAGCCATGTTCGAACGGAATCATCGACTGCAAGCGTCTCTGCATCAAAGTGACGCGTTGGGGAGAGTTCCGCACCGTTCGCCTTAAGCTTTGGCTTAAGCGAACCAAGCGGGCATTTAAGAGTAGCGCCTGAAGAAGGCGCAGCCTCAAATAACCTTTCAATAGACAAGGCCGAACTAGCCATGGAGGGACTTCGCCTTCCCCTCTCTCCAAAGGAAGGCGCACTTCACTATAGCAAAGGATTGCAGGTAATGCCAAAAGAAATCTACTACGATTTCGCGCGCTCGTGTTGTTTCCTTAGGCGATCAAAATAATCCCTTTTTCCTTGATCATCCAGGGGCTGCACGCGGAGCTGCCGCAGGGCGCGGTCTTCTCGCCTCTCTCGCAACTTTTCAAGGGTCTCGGTGATGAGGACTTTACTGATCGGTTCGGCTCGCGTTTCGAGGTCTAAATCAACTAGGATTTGCGCTGTATTGGGTTCAATTTGATGCAGCCATTCACGGGGACCACCTTTGGGTGATTCAGACAAACCAGCGATGATTTCTCGCGCAAGTTGCTCGCCCTGATTTGTCTCGAGGAGGTTGTCTTCCCTTAGTGTTCCGTATACCATCGGCCGATGTTCTTCCATCAGAAACGCGAGAAAAACAATTCGCTCGGCGGGGCTTAGTGACAGGGCTGACCGTCGGGTTTCTCCCCGCGGTCGGGGTGTAACGACGGCACGTCCATGGCCACGCCGCGCGGCTAACACGTCTGCACGCAAGCTCGCTTGAGCGGCCAGGTCGTCGCGCAACTGCGGGTGCAGCGGTGCGATGGTCATAATCTGCAATTCCATTTCTCGATCGGATGGCGCCAACGCGATGATCTGCACCGCTTCCGACCAAAACTCCTCCTTCTCGAGACCAACCCTTCTTTTGAGCAACTCAAGACGATACGCTGTCGGAGTCAGCGGCTTTTCAATCGCTCGTTGCAAGGCACCGGGCCCATCGCGGCGCAGCAACGTATCGGGATCTTCGCCGGACGGCAGTAAAACAATTCGCACTTTCAAACCGGCAAGCTCCAGAACCTCGATTGCTCGATCCGCCGCTTTCTGTCCCGCTGCGTCGCTGTCGTAGAGCACGATCACGCCGTCGCACCAGCGCTTGAGCATCTTTGCGTGCTCCTCTGTCAGCGCCGTTCCTAACGAAGCGATTGCATTAGTGAGGCCCGCTTTGTGGCAGGCAATAACGTCCAGATAGCCTTCGGTGAGGATCGCGATCCGCTCTTTCGCGATTGTCTCCTTGGCGCGATACATTCCGTAAAGTGTTCGGCTCTTCTTGAACAAAGGCGTATCGCCGCTATTCACATACTTCGGTTGCCCGTCACCCAGAATTCGGCCACCAAATGCGACTAAGTCGCCGCGCTCATCGCGAATGGGAAACATGAGCCGGCCACGAAAGCGGTCGAAATAACCGCCGCTCGTATCCTGGTCGACCAAGAACAAAACCCGCGATTCGGAAAGCGAATGACTCTTCTTCCGCAAATGCGTCGCGAGCGCTGAGCCTTCATCGGGCGCAAACCCCAACTCCCAAAGCTGAATCGTCTCTTCGGTGATGCCGCGTCGCTCGCAATACGCTTTGGCGTGCTCCTCGCGTGCCAACTGATTTCGAAAGAAAGCGAGTGCCTCGGACATCGCCGCGTCCTGCTCCGCACGCTTGGATGGCTCGGTTGGGCGGCCCGTGTTTTGAAGCACCACGCCCGCCTGGGCAGCAAGGATTTTGAGGGCCTCGACGAACTCCACGTTTTGGGTCTTCATGACCCAATTGAAGATGTCCCCCGTCTCGCCACACGACCAGCAGCGATAGCGCCCCATGGTGGGCGAAACTTGAAAAGAGGGGTTCTTATCGTCATGGAAGGGGCAGAGCCCCTTCCAATCTTTACCAGCGCGTTTTAGCGCGACCCGCTGACTGACGAGCTCGACAATGTCGATCCGAGCTCGGATCTCGTCAGCGGCGCCGGCCAATGCCTTAGGCTTTGCCTGCCGCGACGACGATCGCAGTCACGACGTGTGGCTTCTTAGGTCCTAAGCGATTCAATCGGAATGCAACCTTGTCTCGCGTCAAATAGCGCATGACGATCGTGTCGCCGCTGATCTGATATCCCTCAGGAAGTTGGTAGGTCTCCATGACGTCCTTGAACGTGCTGCCGAAACCGATTCCCTTCTTGGTGCGAACCTTTCTGTTGATCAAGCCGATCGCCTCGATCTGCACAACGCGGTTGTTCTTGTCGAGGATGAAGGAGTAGCGACATCCATCGCGGTTGTAAACCCATCGAAGGTAGGACTGCGCGCCTGCGACTCCGCCTGTTGCGGCAGCTGCTCCACCGCCACGACCGCCACCGCCACCGCGTCGGCCGGTCGGCGTGTCTCCACCACCGTCACCACCAGCACCGGCCTGAAAATCAGGAAGCGCCTGGTCATCTTGGAAAAGGGGGTCGCTAAAATCCATCGGGCCGTTCAGGGCAATGCCACCACCGCCTGCACCGGCGCCGCCACCACCGCCGCCGCCGCCACCACCACCGCTGCCAAACTTGCCGCCGCTGCTGGGGCGTCCTCCGGGACCTCCGGTTGCAGAGCCCACGCCGAGCGGAAGAATCTCTTCAGGCTCTCCGTAGACCTTGAGCAGTCGCATGCCGCTATCGTAAAGCTTGATGCCGACAAGTCCTGACTCGCCTTGCGAGCGTAGGGTCTGCGCTACCCCTGGTGCAACAAAGGCGACACAGGTGGTAGCCAAAATTGCCGTACAAATTAACTTCGTTCTCAATGGTCCTCCGATTCGAATCCGGCGTGGGGCCGGGTCCGAGAAATAGCTGCGATCTTCTACTACTTTCTATAACGTTTCGACAGCAGCTTGGGTAACGTTGCTTGCGCCCAATTTGCTTGATATACCCGATCAGCTACAAGGACGGATTCAAAGCAGCCTTACGTTCAGGGTACAACGGAACGCATAGTTTGAATTCGGGAGTCTAAGAAATATATATGGCAGCAACAGCAGGTCTTGCAGTAACTGATTCGGAATTTGATGAGAAAGTATTGAAGTCGGACATCCCCGTCCTGGTGGATTTCTGGGCAGAATGGTGCGGTCCATGCAAGGCCATCGGCCCGAGCGTCGAGCAGCTAGCCTCCGAATACGAGGGCAAAGCCAAGGTATTTAAGCTGGATGTCGACCAGTCGCCCAACGTGGCGAGCACGTATGGGGTCATGAGCATCCCCGCCCTCCTCGTCTTCAAGGGTGGCAAAGTGGTCGACCAGATGGTCGGCGCAGCCCCTAAGGCGACGATCGAGCAGCTGATCAAGCGAGCTCTGTAAGAGCCGCAAGATTCAAGATCCAAGATTCAAGAAGGGTGGCAATTCAGCCGCCCTTTCGCTTGGTCGAATCTTGAATCCTGCATCCTGAATCTTGAATCCTCCGCAAACCGTGCGATTAATGCGGCACTTTGCCTCATAAGAGGCACTTACGAGAATCGCCGCTGGTTTAATTGCCCTGTGGCCTCCCCAACCGCCGAGACCAAACCCTTGTCCGAAAACTCTCCAAAGAAGACACCCAATGTAGGCAAGGCTGGCGGCATCATGGTCGCGAGCCTATTGCTGAGTCGCGTGCTCGGCCTTGTTCGCGACATGGTGATCGCGAATAAATTCGGCGCGGGGCCAATGACCGACGCGTACACCCTCGCGTTCCAGCTCCCTGATTTAATTTTTTATTTGATCGCGGGTGGCGCGCTTAGCTCTGCGTTCATTCCTGTCTTCAGCGAATATCTTCACACCAATCGCGAAAAAGAAGCGTGGCAAATCTTTAGCTCCGTCGCCACCATTACCACTGCGGCGATTTCTGCGCTCGTTCTGATCGCATTCATATTTGCGGGACCGCTCATCCATTTGACCGCCAGTGGCGCGCCCGCGGAAAGTGTTCCGCTCATCGTAACGATGAGTCGCATTGTGCTTCCCGCGCAAATTGCCTTCTTTGTTGGTGGTTTGATGATTGGCACTCTTTATTCTTTGCAGCGGTTTGCGGTGCCTGGACTGGGCCCCAACATTTACAACCTCGGAATCATTTTTGGTGCCACCGTTCTGTCCACCCTCTTTCACCCGAACATCATCGGCATGGCATGCGGTGCCCTGCTGGGCGCGTGCGTAGGCTCGCTCGTGATTCCCGCATGGGAAATGAAACGAGCGGGTGGGCATTTTAAACCGTCGTTCAGCCTTGAGCACCCTGGTGTGAAGCGCGTGTTTACTTTGATGATTCCCGTGATTTTCGGCCTCTCTCTTGCCGGCGTCTATCCCATCATTCTTCGATCCTTTGCGTCTCACTATGTCAATGGTCCGAGCTACATCTATTACTCGAATCTCTTGATGCAGGCTCCGATCGGAATTCTCGGACAATCGCTTGCCATCGCCGTCTTCCCTGCTCTCAGCCAGTTCTATGCGGAAAAACGCATGGACTTGTATCGGCGCCAAATCGCGAGCACCATGCGCACCGTGATTTATCTGACGTTGCCGATCTCGGGATTCATGGCCCTCGCCTCGCTACAAGTCGTTCGCGGATTGTATGAACACGGAAAGTTCAGCGCTGACGATGCGACGCACGTGACGATGTGCCTCCAATTCTTCTGCATTGGAATAACTGCGTGGTGCTTGCACCCGGTAATCACGCGCGGCTTTTTCGCGATTCAGAACAGCCTCGTGCCAACAATTGTGGGCACGATCGTGACAGGAGTGTTCATCGGGACGATTTACGCTTTGAAGTCGACGAGTCTCGGATTGTTATCGCTACCGCTGGCCAGTTCCCTTTCCGCAATTCTGCTTACCGTTGTGCTTACCGCCGCCATCATCCCCAGAATTGGTGGACTCGATGTTGGTGGCATCCTTCTCACTTTGTTGAAATCCGTGATCGGCACCGCGTTCATGCTCGCCGTCACCTGGGTTGTGTTGCTTACTCCCGTCGGCAATATGTCGGCAAGTCACCGCCTCATCGGATTGCTGATCATTCTGTTGATGGCCGTTCCCGGCATGTTCGTTTATTTGTCGTTCACGAAGATGATGAAGATGCCCGAGGCCGCATATCTCGACCGCGTACTTGCGCGAATCACCGGCGGAAGATACAAGGCGCCACCAAAGGACGACGATTCAGAAGATGGTGCAGGCGGCACTCCTCCCTACGAACCACCTGGCGGCGGCAGCATCGATCCGATGGAAGGAGCCTAACGGTTCTTGGTTTTTCGGTTTTCGGTTTTCGGATCTAAATCCGGGTCCATGCATTCCTGAGAAAGCCGGAAATGGGCCAAGAAGAGAGCGAAGAACGCGCTAATATGATCGTTGAGGTTCAACAGTCAGCGAAGAAATCGTTGAAGCAAGGTGCGGCAAATGACAGACCAATTTCCCTACTACTTCATGTTTGGTATGGGCGTTCTTCTGTTTTTTGTTTTCATTTGGCTGCTCTATGTAATCGGTCGTTGGTTCTGGCGAGTTAACACTCTTCTCATTAGAAATGAAAACAAAGAACGACGAAACCGCCCAGTAGAACCAAACTGACTCACTGCCCGCAGATCTTGCATCCTGAATCTTGACTCTTGAATCTTAGCCCTGACTAGGCGGCAGACAGCAACCCGTACACGCAGCTCGCCTTCTCGACGCGCTCGACCGTTTCCTCTTTCACTGATCGATACTCTTCCTTTCCAAATCCGAGCCAGTCTTGAACAACGGGATCGATATCGAAAGAAAGCAATCCCTGTCCCGAATTGAATAGAGCCTTCGCCATCGCGTCTGCCGCATGCACGACCATCACCGGCAACGGAGCGTTGCGTTTGATTGGACCCTCGTGATCACGCACGATCTCGATGAGCTGGGTTGGTAGCGACCACTTCTCGGCGATCGCGGCGCCGACTTCGCAATGTCCAACGCCAAAAGTTTGCCTCTCGAATTCTTCCAGGCCGCCTCCCGCTTTGATCGCATGGCCAAGCGCCTCTTCATATCGCTCCGGAAAGTGGGTGAGCATGAACAAGCGGCCAACATCATGCAAAAGACCACCGACAAAAACTGTTTCAACGTCCACGCTCGGCAATCCCTTTATCCGCGCAACGAGCTGAGCGGCAGCCGCCGTTGCATAGGAGTGAACCCAGAATGATCGGAGCGTCTCTGAGCAAGAATTGCTCGACGGTGGCATGCTGGATATCGCCGCCGCACTCAAAACGAGATTCTTGACTTGCTTCGTCCCAAGAATGACAACCGCCTGTCCAACGCTTGAAACGCGACCCTGTACGCCGTAGTACGCGGAGTTGACCACGCGCAACACTTTGGAAGCGATCGCCTGATCGGCGCTGATGATTCCTTCCAAGACGGCAGCAGAAGGCTCGGCCTTTTCCGCCTCTTCAAGCACCCGAATGATGATTCCCGGCATCGTAGGCAAATCCTGCAAAGCCTGGTTCACACAAAAAGTTACTATTTCGTTTTCTGATCTCTCGCCGCTCATTCCCAACCCAATCGAAGCGCAAGCAAATCCCTAAAGCCCAAGATGCAAAGTTGGAATTCCAACCTACATGGAAAATGTCGGCTCCAATGCAGGTCGCTTGCACCTCCCTGTTACCGGTTCTTTTCGATTTCTCGTGTTTCAATGACCGCTGGTAAACTCACCGGGTCCCTCAGCACCGACTTAGTTATCGGCTGTTTGATGCTCAGGAAAGGCAATTTCTAATATGGATTTGAAGCGCGTTTATCTGTTCCGTGAAGGCAATGCCACGATGCGAGATCTGCTCGGCGGCAAAGGTGCGAACCTCGCAGAAATGTCGAATATCGGATTACCAGTACCTCCTGGTTTCACGATCACGACCGAGACCTGCAACGAGTACTACGCAACCGGCAAGAAGTTGCCTGCAGGATTGATGGATTCCGCGCGCGCCGCGATGAAAGACGTGGAATCGCAGATGGGACGCTCATTTGGAGGAGCGACAAAACCGCTCCTCGTTTCCGTTCGTTCCGGTGCGAAATTCTCTATGCCCGGAATGATGGATACCGTTCTGAACTTGGGCCTGAACGCGACGACGGTCAAGGCACTGATCGAGGAAACGGGCAACAAGCGATTTGTCTATGACTCTTATCGTCGCCTCATCATGATGCTCTCCGACGTTGCGTTCGATTTGAGCAAGCACGAATTCGACAACGAGATTTTCGCAACGTACAAACAAAAGGTCGGCGCCAAAACCGATTTAGATCTCAACGCCGACCAAATGGAGGAGATTTCCCAGCTCTTTCTCGCTCATGTACGCGAGCGCACTGGCCATGAGTTCCCGAGTGATCCATTTGAACAAATGGCGGTTGCAATTGAAGCGGTTTTCAAGAGCTGGAACAACGATCGCGCCATCGTTTATCGCCGTACGGAAAAGATTCCCGATGAGATCGGCACCGCCGTGAATATTCAGGCCATGGTGTTTGGAAACGCGGGAGACGACTGCGGCACTGGTGTTGCATTTACGCGCGATCCTTCAACTGGGGAAAAGCTCATTTACGGCGAGTACCTGATGAATGCGCAGGGGGAGGACGTCGTCGCCGGTGTTCGCACTCCCGTTCCGATTACAGAACTGGAAAAGCAGAACCCCAAAGTGTTTGCAGCCTTCATGGATACCGCTAACAAACTCGAAAAGCACTATCGAGACATGCAGGACTTGGAGTTCACGATCGAACACGACAAGCTGTTCATGCTCCAGTGTCGAAGTGGAAAGCGCACCGGCCCCGCCGCGGTTCGAATCGCGGTGGAGATGGTTGCGGAAGGGTTGATCAAGAAAGAAGAGGCGCTGCAACGCGTTACCGGATCACATCTCGATCAACTTCTCCATCCTCGAATCGATCCCTCATCGTTAGGCAAGGCAAAGCAATTGGCGAAGGGTCTTGCCGCATCGCCCGGATCTGCGGTGGGTCAAGTGGTCTTCGATGCGGATACCGCTGACTTGGCGAAGCACGGGAAGCTTTCTCCAAACGGCTCAGTCGCCATTGGCAAAAAAGTAATTCTCGTCCGTGACGAAACCAATCCTGACGACGTGCACGGCATGCTCGCCTCGCAGGCCGTTCTCACCGCCCGCGGCGGAAAGACTTCTCACGCCGCTGTTGTCGCTCGAGGTTTTGGAATTCCTTGCGTTGCTGGCGCCGAAACATTGAGCGTCAATGTTCATGATCGAAAATTCTCCGTCGACGGACAAGTGATCAAAGAGGGTGACGTTATCACTGTCGACGGCTCAACCGGCGCCGTCTACCTAGGCGAGCTTCCGCTTATCGAGCCTGAAGTGAGCGGCGCGTTTGGCGAGTTGATGGCGTGGGCGGACAGTTATCGAACGATGAAGGTTCGCGCAAACGCAGACAATCCGCGAGATGCAAGACAAGCGGTGGAGTTTGGCGCGGAAGGCATCGGTCTGTGCCGCACCGAACACATGTTCTTTGAAGCCGAACGGTTGCCGCTCGTCCAAGAGATGATTCTCACGAAAGATGAGAAGGTCCGCCAGAACATGTTGGACAAGTTGCAAGTGGTCCAGCAGCAGGACTTCGAAGGAATCTTCGAGGCAATGGATGGACGGCCCGTCACCGTTCGCCTAATCGATCCACCTCTTCACGAATTCCTCCCAAGCTTCGAGCAACTCGTACGAGAAACCACCGAGATCCAAACCCGCATTCACATGGGTCAGAAAGATCTTGAGAAAGAACTCGAAGCAAAGATGAAACTGCTCGGCGAAGTCGAGTCCATGAAAGAGCAAAACCCCATGCTCGGCATGCGCGGTGTTCGCCTCTCCATCATTCTTCCCGGCCTTGTCATCATGCAAACGCGTGCCATTCTTCAGGCGGCGGCGGCTCTGATCAAGAAGAAGCAGAAGGTTTATCCGGAAATCATGATTCCTCTCGTCTCCACCGTGAACGAGCTTCGCGTTGTGCAGAACCAGTTGGAAGCCGAAGCGCAGAAGATCGTCAAAGAACAGGGCGTCGAGATTCCTTATATGTTTGGCACGATGATCGAGCTTCCCCGCGCCGCTCTCACCGCTGGAGAGATCGCGGAATACGCGCAGTTCTTCTCCTTCGGAACAAACGACCTTACGCAAACGACGTTTGGCTATTCACGAGACGACGCGGAGGGCAAATTCCTTCAGCGCTACGTCGAGCAGAAGATTCTCTCACGCAATCCGTTTGAGACGATCGATGTAGCCGGCGTTGGCCGTCTGATGCGAATCGCAGTCGAAGAAGGTCGGGCAGCGCGCAACGGTCTCAAGTGCGGAATCTGCGGTGAGCATGGAGGCGATCCCGAAAGCATCGACTTCTGCCAGCAGATCAATCTGGACTACGTCAGTTGTTCTCCGTTTAGGGTGCCGATTGCGCGGCTCGCCGCTGCACAAGCTGCCCTACGTTCCAAAGTTGCCGTCACTTTGGACAAATAGGCAATACGCAGGACTACGCCGGCGAGCATAGCCATACTATTGGCTAATGAAAGCCGCTCGTCTGGCGATTGTTGGATTGCTTGCTTTGTCGTTTGCTGCTCTGGGGCATGCCCAGGGCTATCGCATCGATTCGTGGTCGGAGAAAATCGATCTGCATTCCGATGCGACCTTTGATGTCACGGAAACTCTGAACGTGACGTTCACCGAAGAGAAGCACGGCATCTTCCGCACCATCCCCATCGCAGACGGAACGCAAAGCGGCGTCACGCGCGAGATATTTCTAACGGACCTCATGGTCTCCGATGGCAACGGCAATAGCTACACGACCAAGGTGACCCGCTCCGGTGGTGACCAAACAATTCGCATCGGCGATGCCGATACGCTTCTCGAGCCCGGCACCCACAAGGTGTACGTCCTCCAATATCACGTGGCCAACGCGATCAACTGGTTTCCTGGAGGCGACTGGACACCTTCTGCAGAGCTCTATTGGAACGTCAATGGAACGAAGTGGGACACCACTATCGGCCGAATGGACGTTACTGTCACTTATCCAGATGTCGATAAGGCTAGCAGCGTTCGCACGAAGGTTTTTGTTGGCGAATACGGATCCAAAGCCGCGCATACCGTCACCGGCGCAAAAGAAAACGACGTCGACGCAGAGACGAAAACGCGGATCGCATTGACCACCAGTACTCTGCAGATAACTCGCAACGCGGAATTCTCTCCGGGCGAGAATCTTTCCGTTGTCCTCGATTTGCCCGACACCGTTATTCCGCAGATCAGCACTGGCCGAAAGCTTCTCTATTTCTTGCTGCCGAACCTCGGTTTTCTCGTTCCTTTCATCATGCTTGGCGGGATGTTTCTCGCCTGGCTCAAGTACGGCAAGGACCCTTCGAGTGGACCGATGGTCGTTCAGTTCGATCCACCAGATGGATTGTCAGGCTCAGCATGCGGAACGTTTATCGACGAAACCGTTGACGCGCGTGACCTCACTGCTGGAATCGTGAGCCTTGCCGTAAAAGGCTATCTGCGAATTCATCCAAAGGAAATGGGACTCGTCTTCAAGAAGCGAACTGCGGATTTGGAAATCGTCAAACCCGAAGTCGGAACCGATCTAACCGCTTTTGAAACGATGCTAATGCAGAAACTCGCTGTGTGCGCGCCTATGGCAACCGAGCTAGACCTTCGCACAAATGTTGCGCCCTATCTTCCACAACTCAAGACGGAGCTTTACAACGAATTGGTTGACCGAGGCTACTACACGATGTCTCCGCAAAACGCGAAAGCGATGTGGGCGATTCTGGGAATCCTAGCCGTGGGCGGATTAGAGTTTCTCGCCTTTGCGATCTCCCCAACCCATTCTCCTGTTCCTTCTATCGCTGGCGGAATTATTAGCGCGATCATCGTTCTCATTTACGCGAGCATCATGCCGCGACGAACGGCGATGGGTGCTAAGCAATTTGCAAAGGTAAAGGGCTTCCAAGAGTTCATTCGGCGCGCGAAAGGAAAAGAGATCGATTGGATGACCCAAAAGCATCCGGACCAAGCGCTCTTCGAATCCTATCTTCCCCACGCGATCGCGTTTGGGTTGGCGGCGGAATGGGCGTCAGCGTTTGAAGGCATTCTTCACGAAATGCCGAGTTGGTATGCCGCTCCGTACGGCACTAACTTCAGCCCGATCTGGTTTGCGTCTGATTTGAATATGGTGTCGAGCGCGATGACAGCGAGTGCGATGACTCCTCCGCGATCAAGCGGCGGATCAGGTGGATTCTCAGGATTCAGCGGCGGAGGCGGCTTCTCCGGTGGCGGCTTCGGCGGTGGCGGCGGCGGGTCCTGGTAACGGAGCGCAGGATTCATCCTGCATGTCATGGCCACATAACGAAGCCCCTCGCCTGCAACCCGCAGACGGATGATTCGTGCCGTCGAGGATTGCGGGGGAGGTCCGTGAGCGCAATCTATTTATCGTTGTATTAGGGCCGACACTCAGCGAACGGGGAGGGGGTGGCAAACATGATCTCCCAAGAAAAATAAATATTAGTTACGGCTCGGCCGTAACCGCAACCGGCGCATCCACAGAAACCAACGCAGTCGGACTTTGATTAATCGACGCCCTCTGCGGCGTGAAGTCAGATCCGACTTCAAACACCTGCTCCCCCTCCGTCATCACTTCCTTAATCTCAGACACAGATGCACCACCAATGCGAACCGCAAACCGCAACTTGTACGGCTTATCTGTACCACTCTGCTTAACGGTCACCCGCGTCATAAAACCTTTTCCTTCCCTTCGCGACTTCGCCGACACGATTGAAACATGCGGAAACACCTTGGCAGAGATCCACTGATCCCAGAACCATTTCAAATCTTGACCGCTTGACTTCTCAAAGTACTGTCGCAGATCCGGCCAGTTCGTTTCCTCGCCAACCCGATCTTTGATCATCGCGCGTAGCCCAGCCAACACTTTGTCATGCCCGATCTCCGCATCGAGCATCTCCATCGCATACGCGCCGCGGAAATAGGTCGCTCCACCATACTCCCACGCGACGGGCATCTCCGTCAACGGAACAGCGATGTTGAGACTGCCCAGCGCATTCTGCTCGACCTCCGGATTGTGATGCAGCAATACGTCGTCGACATATTGCGTCAATCCCTCATTCCAAGAATCCTTCACATACGCGCACGGAACGACGCCTCCAAAATACGTGTGCCCCATCTCATGCGACACCGCCCAGGTTGTTATCGATGGTGCGAGAATCGTGTAAGAGTAGCTCTCAATTCCGTAATACTCTTTGCCATCAAAGCATTCATATGACTTGAATGGAAACGGACCAAGATTTGCTTCGTAAAACGCCATCGCTTTCTTCATCCAACCGACATCGTCAGTGGCGCGCTTCATATCGACGGGCGCGAATTGGTATGAGCGAAGGGTGTGTCCGTTCTGATTTCCTTCCAGCGCCAGCACGTATTTGCCAGCACACACCTTTGGGTATGCGATCGGGATGTCGCAACGATAGACGGTCGTGTGATAACCGCGTATTGACGGCGGACTGGCTTGTTGTACACCCTCGGAGCGCACGGTCCAACTGACTGGTGCTGTGATCGAGACCACACTCTTGAACGGAAGTCGGCCCAGACTAGGAATCCAGAATGAAGTTATGTATGCATGATCTGCCGTAACCTGGTCGCGATCATCAGAATACTTCGCTCCCGAACCAATGTGCGCGGAGTAAGCAAGTGGTAACGGATTCTCATTCGGCATCACCGCCAGAAGACCGCCAACCCGTAGGAAGCCATTCTTCATGCTCGCGATTTCGTTTGGCTTCGCAGTTGGAATCTGCATGCTACCGCGATCATGATAAACCTTTCCAGCACAGTGGGATCCGAAGCTTGGAATTCACGTGACTTGAAGTCGCGG
>JADMIO010803625.1_pt1 | contig 83488 bp, 95 predicted proteins | sample 8958161 | NCBI WGS metagenome assembly JADMIO01 (sample SAMN16585339, study PRJNA669376) | soil metagenome | isolation source: Crop rotation soil | place: USA: Cullars Rotation, Alabama | collected 2011 | reverse complement strand
CCGCGACAACTTGTCCACGTGGAATTCTAAGCTTAGGATCCCAATGTGCTGGAAAGATATTCCGTTGCCGTCGTTGGCGGAGCAGCGACGGGTGGTGGCCCGGATAGAGGAACTGGCCACCCAAATCCACGAAGCCCGCACCCTCCGCCACCAAGCCGCCAAAGAGGCCAATGCGCTATTCGATTCGTTCTTGACCGCTCGGTTCAATTCGTCCGCCTGGGCTCTGAAACTTCTGCCGGAGGTTGCGTCCGTCGCTCGTGGTAAGTTTGATCATCGTCCTCGTAACGAGCCACGATTCTACGGGGGGGAGTATCCGTTCATCCAGATTGGCGACCTGTCCAACTCGACTCGCTATGTTCAAACTCATACCCAAACACTGAACGCTGATGGGTTTGCGATCAGCCGGATGTTTCCAAAAGGCACGGTTGCAATTGCCATCACCGGAGCGACTATCGGTGTGACACGAATCCTTGGATTTGACTCATGTTTCCCCGACAGCATCGTCGGAATTCAGGCAAAACCTGATAGAGCGACTCCAGAATTCATTTATCTCGCGGTTGAACATGCAAAACAAGCCGCGCTTGCTGAGGCAACGCAAACGACCCAACCGAACATCAATCTCGGTAATTTGCAGCGCTTGAAAGTACAAATTCCGCCCTCTGGACGAGCAACGCCGGATCGTGGCCGAGTTGGACGCGTTGCAAGCAGAGGTGGACGCGCTGAAACGTCTGCAAGCCGAGACCGCCGCCGAGTTGGACGCCTTGCTCCCCGCCATTTTGGACCGGGCATTCAAAGGAGAATTGATTTCAGGCAGTCCAATCGAACTTGATCTAGGTCTTCCCGATGTTCGAACCAATGTGATCGACGTCCGAGATCTGCTTCGCAATAAAGCAGCACTTAGCGCCTATTATGTCAGCCAATCGGGCCAAGACAAACATCGCGGCCGCGTAAAGATGGAAAAATTTGACGATTTTGTTGAAGGAGTCTGCGGATTAGACTTGGCTCGTAATCCCCGCGATCTCGCCGCAGGGCCAGCAGACATGAATTCTCGGGATGCCGTTGAGGCCGAAGCTCAAAAGAACGACTGGTATTCCACCCAAAGATTCAACGATGGTTATGGAAAATCTCACTACGAATATTTTGTCGGCAAGAATATCTCTGAGGCAATCTCCCTCGCTGAGAAATTCATGGGGAATAAGAAGCCAGCAGTGGATCGATTGATAAAGCTCTTGAAGCCGCTGAACACACATCAATGTTCTGTAGTGGCAACCTTGCGGGCGGCTTGGAGCAAGTTGCAAAGGCTTCGAATTTCAATTCCCGACAAAACGATAATCAAGCTGGCAATCAGTTCACACAGCGAGAAGCAAACCATTCCAATGTCTGACTGGAATTGGGGTTTGGAGTGGTTACGGAAGAACGACTTGTTTCCTAAGGGCCAGTAAGTTCGAAGCCGCCTACGAACAATTCGCCACCATCGCCGAGGATTTGAAGAAGTAGGTCGCCTTTCGCGTATTTCGTGTATTTCGCGGTTCGAATCCTCTGCGGTCTTTGCGTTCTCTGCGGTTGAAAATCCCCCATTAGCTGCAACCGCTTGCATCCCAACGTAAGACAGCCCTCTGGAAAATGCTTGACATTTGTTGCGTAATGTGGTTTACTCCACTTCGCCATGAGCGAGATGGAGGTCATACTAACGCGGAGTGCGGAATGCAGAGTGCAGAATGGGGGCAATCCCCGTGCGGAACGCGGAACATTCAAATGCAGAGTTCGGAGTGTCCACCCTCCGCAGTGCTGCTACGGAGGACGGGCAGAGTGCAGAATCAGGAGCCTCAGATCGGAACTTTCAGGGGTGAAACGCCCTATTTTTCAGTTTTTTTCAACTTTTTTCAGCTTTTTTCACCCATGAAACTCAGACTTAACCACCGAGGCACGATAAGAAAGCAGAAGGCAGAATGAAGAATGCAGAATGCGGAGCTATTCAATGCGGAGTGTCCACCCTCCGCAGTGCTCCACCCTCCGCAGTACTGCTACGGAGGACGGGTGCTACGGAGGACGGGCGGAATGCGGAATTGGAGGAAGAGATCCACTTTTCCGGATTTTGCAGCTATTTGCACATTTTCTCACTTTATCAGATATGAAATCCAACCCTTCGAAAAGCTGAAAATTGAAAGCAGAAAGCAGAAATGGCCACTTCAACGCGGAGCGCGGAATTCAGGCAGAGGAATCCGATCCTTATTCCCCTGCCTGCCATTCCCCTGCCGGTGCCTGTGGTTCAGTCCGGTTTCTTTCATTTCCAAGCTCAATTTCGAGTTATTACGACTTATTACGACTTATTACGAGATATGGCTTCGCTGTATTTCGAGCTATTTCGAGCTATTTCGACCTATTTCGACTTATTTCGGGCTATTTCGACCTATTTCGACGTAAAAAAGTTTTTCCCGTGAGCTGACAAACGGCACACGGTCGTTCTTTGATATTCTAACTGGGCGTTGAACCGTTGAATCCGAAAGGAGAAAACGGAGGGGGACGTTTCTTCTCCGCGCTCTCGGTTGCCTCCTGTTCAAGTTCGAATCCGGCCCCTCACCCTGTCCCTCTCCCCATCGGGTGGGGCGAGGGGAAGTTATTGCGTCTTTGCAGCTTCGCGACTCTGCGTTGAAATCCACTCACAATTCTCGCTACCGCACCCAAATGACGCGATAGAACTTCTGCGAGGCGCTGGCGGACTGCGGGTCGGATATGGTGATTACATTGGTCTGAACGTCGGCGAACTCTTGAAGCAGTTGCCAGTTGGCCGCGCTGAGATCCGTGCAGAACCACACCTGGTAGGTCTCGCCAATGATCGTCTGGAAACTCAATTGCACGGCGCCGGGTTGCAGTTGCGCGCTGAGTGAGAGCGGCTCAATCACCTGCATCACAAATTGCAGATTGGCCGCGAGCGGCGGGGTTTGATCGTCCGACACGGTCACGGTTACCGGATAGTTACCCGTCGATACACAGCTGCCGGCGAGGCGTAGCGGGTTGTAGGCGAGGGCAAATCCGGGCGGTAAGCCGCTGACCTGAAAGCCCAGGGTTTGCCACGGGAAATCGGGGTCGAACGCGCTCAACGGAATTGTCCACGGCATATTCACGGGCACTTGCACGTCGGCTTGCGGGGACCACGTCGGCGGCCGATTGGTTGCGGCGATGCCGGGGTCGCCGTTGGGTTGGTTGGTGCGCCAATAAACAGGGTCATTGCCATACGCAGCTAGCGGCACCTTTTGCACGCTCAATCCCACGCCGCTGGTCGGCCACGGTGCATTCGTGCCATAGGTCACGTGATCGACACGATAGTACGGCACAGTTCCGTCCAACTCCGGCGTGCCGGGTCGGAGCAGCTTGAGAGTCTCGCCATCGAGGTCCAATGCGCCGGTCCACGGCCCGAAGACGGGCACGGAATTGCTGACGCCGTACTGGGTGCGGAACGACGCGGCATTCGTAGCACACACGATGAACGAAGTGCCGGGCGCGATGATGTTTCCCGCCGGAAAAGCAAAGTTGCCCACGCCATCCACCAACCAAAGATTCGTGGGGCGAAGGACATCATAGAGCGCGACGGGTGCATTGCTGATGCTGACGAGTTCGATGAACTGCGCTTTGCCGGGCGCAGGCGCATACATGATTTCGCTGATCACCACCGGCCCGATGCGAGGCAGGGCATTAACCGCGCCGGGAGTGGCGGCCCGCAATTCAGTGAAGTCAAACACGCCATCCGAGCGCTGATAGAGGCCCAAAGTCTCTTCCGGCGCGGCGGCCGGGCAATCCACCTCGTCCAAGAACCGAAGGACGTTCGTGCCGCTGAAGGAGTGGAAGTACAGGTTTTCGCCCAATTCGCTTAACGCAAAGCCCAATTGCGTCGCCGACACGACGAGATACGCTCCTGGGGCCAGGACGACATTGTTCGAAAACACATAGCGCAGCGGCTGATTCATGCTGTCGGTCAACGCGCAGTTCGTGAGCGAGACCGGTGCACCGCTGGCGTTGAACAGCTCCACCCAATCTTCGCCAATGTCCGAATGCGACAGCACTTCGTTGATGCGCACGCCAACCGCGGGGCTGTAAAATCGCCCGGGCGAACCATGGAAAAGCGAACTCGCCGCCCAACTCTGGCCGTCGGCGAAGTAGTCCTGGGCCTGCGAATCCGTCAGCGCATTCAAAGTCGGCAAGCGCAGTTCGAGCGAACTGCCTTTGCCATCACTGCGCCCCGGCCAGGCGCCATCCGGTTTGTAAGGAATCGAACTAAGGATCACTCCATTCGACGCGAGCAAGGTGACGGTTTCGCCAGAGTTGTCCAACGAACCAGTCCATTGCCCCGCGACCGTGATGCCCGGCCAATAGAAAGGCGAGGACGCATTCTGATAACGCTGCGCGAAGGCGCTGGTGGTCTTGGCAATGACCACGAACGCTCCCGGCACGAGCGCCGAGCCATTGGGGAAAGTGAAGCGCACGGCGTTGGTCAGCGATACGCCGCCGAGGTCCAGGAGGTTCGTGCCGGCGTTCCACAACTCGATGAACTCGTAGTCACCGAGGTCGCTGGGGTTGTAATGGATTTCCGTGACGACCAATTCCCGCGGCGTCGGCGCGCGCCGGGTCGCCAGCAGGAAAAGCGGCTGCGCCAGCGCGGACCATTGGCTGCCGACCCGCACGCGGGCATTGATGGTCGTGTCCTGCGTGATGGTGATTGCGCCAGGAGTCCAGATCAGCGCCTGGGGCGAGATGCCGCCGCCGGGCAAACGCGGGTCGCTGCCATCGAGCGTATAATATATGGTCCCGCTGGCGGCGGAGAGTTGCGGATGAAAACCATTGGTCACCAATCCGCCGAATTGATTGAATGCTGGCGGGTCGAACGTGGGATAAAGCCCGCGATTACGCAGGCTCGTGACGAGTTGCGCGGTGCGCGCCGGGAACAGGTTCGAGCGAATGTTCGCGGCGGCGGATTCCCAATTCGCGGGTGTGCGGTAGCTCCAACGCGCGCATTCCAAAATGAGGCTGTCGTGAATCTCCTGCATCCGCGCGCCCAACCGCGCGTCGTTGACCGCTGGAACGAGCGCGCCGCCGTTGAAGCAGTGACGATAGATGCGGTCGGCCACCAGCGTCTTGAAGTCGCTGTTGTTCTGCGTGACCAACGACCCAAAGAGTCCGCCGGGCCCGGTGTTGTCCGTCAAGTCGAGCCCCAGGGCGCTGGTGCGCAGAAAACCATCGGCGTCGGGCATCCAAAACTTGAAGCCGGTGCCGGCGGCGATTGGGCCAGCGGCTCGATACTCAGCTTCAGCGTTGCCGTAATTCCACAGGATCATGAAATCGGTTAGGTGCTTGACGTCGAGGTAAGGGGAGACTGCGGCGTAAGAGTTTTGCAATGAAAGTACGCGCGTCCACGGCAGGATGGTCGGCGCGTCTGGAGTTCCGACGACAAATGTGCTGCCGACGTTGTCGTTGCCGGTGATATTGACGTAATCCTCCTTCTGGCCGCCCAAGTAGTCAGCGAGGAAGCCGTCCACCATCGGTTCGCGCGCCTCATACTGTCCCCAATACACGCCGTTCATGAAGAGATGCACGTAGCGCGCGTGTGGGTTGAGGCTGCCCATGTCGAGCATGCTGTCCTCAACGAACGCGCCGGCCATGTAAAAGCCGCGCTCCACCATATCTTGCGAACCCGATCGAAATTCAATCTCGTCAAACGATGGTTGCGCGGGCACGCCGCGGTCGAATCCATGAAACAACGGCACTTGCAACTTGGACGTCCCATAGCGGCTGCGGAACTTGGCCTGGAAACTTCGCTTGGCGAAATCGGTGTACGCATTCCCGAAGCGCGAGATGCCGCAATTCGCTTGAGCCACGGGAGCACCGTTGGGCCAAAGGATTTCAATCGAGCCCTCTACTTCGGGATAATTCGGTTGCCCACCCGGCACCACCAGTGAGATGGCCGGCAACGACAACAATCCCGGTCGCAAGCGCGGCGTGTATTGCGGGTCCTGGGTGATGGCCGTTTGCATCACCGGCGACGCGATGACGTCGTTCGGGAAAATAAATGTCTCGGTCTGCGAGCGGGAGGATTTGTAGCCGCTGCGGCGCACCTGAGCGCGGACTACTCGCGTAGCAGAAATGCTGAGACTGTTAGTGTAGGAAATCGTAGGAACGGAACCATCGAACGAGAAATAAAGACTCGCACCCAGGTTGGTGTGGCTGAGCGAAAGGGTGAAGGCATTGTCGTAAAAACCAGGGGCATGACTGAACGCAGCCGGCAGCAACCAACCGGTGTAGTTCGAGGCGAGATTGATTGTGCCGGGCGTCGGCTCGAGAAAGCACCAGTTGCCTTGCAGGTTTCGACCGTAAGCCAGGTCGGTGTCGAGCGCAGGATAAGCGGACAGGATATCGACCGTGGTAACTCCGTCCGGCGCGGTCAGCACTACATTGCCGCCATCCTTGTTCAACTTGAAATTCGCATGCAGAAATCCGCCCGGATCGACCGACGAACCATTGCCAGACGCAAAGACGATTATCGCCGTATGCGGGGGAACGTTGTTGGACGGGAAAACCCATTTCATTGGCAGCGCGGGATTGTCGCTCAAGCCATAGCCCACCAGATTGATTGTGGTGTTGCCGCAGTTCCGCAATTCGATCCAATCCTCCGCCTCGCCGTAGCCGTCCCGCAGCGAGTATTTGTTGTCCGCGACAATCTCACTGAGCCGCAGTCGCAATTGATTCGTGCCGACGTCCACGGTGACGGCGCGATTGAAAAATCCAGTATTGTTGGAAGCCACGAGCAGGTACTCGGTCGAATTGGTTGGGTTGAGAATGGTGCCGCCATTGCCGGATGTCGCGGTGTTCGAGCCCACCGAAATCGTCGGTGGATAAAGCGCCACTCGGCGAACATCCGCCACGCCCCAGGAAAGTGTCACGGGTTGGCCGGAGGCCACATTCGAGGACGAGAGGGAAAAATTCAGCACACCAACCTGATTTGTGGGCCGGCCGAAGACTTCTACTTCGCGCATACCGATGTAACGTTCCTGTCCGCCCGGCGTCGTGCGTTGTTTGTTCTCCAACCCGACACGGACATAGCGCGCCAGCACCGGACCGTTCACGTCGGAATCAAATACATCCGGCAAGCCCGTCAGATTCTGTGACTGGACAGAATCGTGCGCTTCGTCGTAAAGCCGGAGAATGGTGTTGGTCATTCGGCCGCCAATGCCGCTCGCGCCAATCGTTCGCACGCCGTACAAGGCATAGGTTGTGCCCAGGTCCACTTCCCAATAAGCGTCTACGGTGGCCGTGGTGGTTTTGGTTTCGGTGGAAATATTGTTATCGTTCGCATTGGTCGCGGCCGGCACCGATGGCGCGAGCCGCACCATGTAACTGGGTTTGAAGGAAGCCAGGTTGTTTGTGGCGGGTGGAAGCGATGTGCTGGCCAACAAGAGATTAGTTGTGCCCGAATACACCCGCGCTTCGGCCAGCGTGACATAAAAAGATCCGTCGGCCGTCGCCTGCCCATTTTCAATCCCCACGCGGACATATCGCCCCATCGTGTTCGCCGGCAAAATATTCGTCCACGTGCCGCCCAGGCCAGGATTGGTCAAGGTGGCCGATGCCACCGAATTGGAAGCGCCATCAAAAACGCGCAGCACCAGCCCGGCCAATCGCGACGCACAACAATCCAGGCGATTCACAATCTCCACGCGATTCAATTGATACACCGAGCCTAAATCCGCGATCCAATAGCTGTCCGACGGGTTGAGTGTGTGGCTGAATGTCAGCGGGTCGCCATCGATGGCATTGGCGGCGGGGTATTGCGCATTGTAATCCGTCGATTGCCGCACACTGAATGTGTTGGTGGACGAGGCAAAAGGGTCCGGCCCAAACGGCAGCGCCACATCACCAAACAATCGCGCCTCCGCCATCCCGACGCGCCGATTGCCACCGCCATTCACCTGCGTTCCCGGCAACCCGACCCAAAGTGTCCGCGCCACGAGGTTTGTCGGCAGATTCACCGCCCATGTGCCGCCTGACCCGGGATTAGTGACGTTCGTCTGAAACGCCAACTGATCTTCGATGTTGTAGAGCCGCAACGTCAGGCCCGCGAGTTCCACGTCGGCGGGCGCGAGGCGATTGACCAGTTCGACCCGCGTCAAAGTGTAGGACCTACCCAATTCCGCTTTCCAAAAGCTGCCCGCGATATCCGCCGTGAGACTGAACGTAGCGCTCGCCCCATCCACCGCCCGCGTTGCGCCGTTGGTGGTGGCCGCGTCGCTGGACTGGACAACTTGAATGAACCGATTCGTGCCTAACTGCCCAAAGGAAGCCGCCGCCGCCCGTGGCGCGAATCGAGAGAATACAACGATTCCGACAGCGTAGAGTATTAGTCGGAAAACCATGGCAGACTGCGGAGATTAACATATCTCGTGGCGGGTGTCGAGTGCTGTGGACAAGCCTTTGAGGCGATGGAACCGTCGCCAATCTTTGACAAGTTGAGCGATTTTGAGTTGATTGAGTTGAACGACATGAAGAGTTCTGACAAATGACGCCGCAGCTACCAGACCCGGTCAATTTGTCATGGAGATCAACGTCGCCCGAACCCGTTAAGCGAAAAGGGCGGCGATGGTTGCTAGTTCTTGCGATTCTCTTCGTCGTTGGCGCTGGCTGGTTTCTGTGGGCTCGACCGCACCAATGGACCTTTCGCCGGGAACTTCCCTGGTCGGCCACGGAAATTCGCGAGTCGTATTGGACGGAAGGATTTCTGCCGGACTACAACTATTACCTCAAGGCCAGGATCACCGAGAAGCAGTTTCAGGATTACCTCGCCAAGTTTGAACTTACACCCCACACGCCAGAACGGAAGTATGAGGATGAGGAGATGTGGATGGAGTGGGGTTACCATTCAAACAGCTGGTGGGCGCCATCCGAGTCGCTCGAAAAGACCTTCGTTTGGCAAGGGGGCCACACCTGGACTTTTGCTAAATACGAAAACGGAAATCTTTATCTGACCTCAATCACACACTAGGCGAGTTATGCGCTCCATCAAGTGTATTGCCCTGGCAACACTCGCGCTCCTTGCCGGCGGGCGCGCCAAGCTCGCGAACCCGGAGTCGGGCAAATTGAACCTGCGTCCGAGATTGGCAAGGCAAGCGCGAGGTCAACACTGACCTATTAGACCCCTGGAACTACTTTCGATAAGCTGAGCCACCCAAGAAGGGATTGTAGACCCCTTTGGCACTGCGTTCGGGCGCGTAAACAAATCCGATGACGTCCTTGTCAATATCCACCGGTTCGAGCAGGAGGCCTTTGCTGCGTGCGCTGGTAGTGTATTCGCGGAGGACCTGCTTGGTGCCGTTGAGACCCCACATCATGAGACCCGTATCCAGAAACCCTCCATCCGGGAACAGGTCGTCCAAATTTTGCATGGCATGGAAGCAATTGATCGCCTCCTTGCGCTTCCGGTACTCACGGTCGTCCGCCCGGTATTTGATCTGGCCTTGCTCCAGCAGGCGCAGGCGCTTTACGGCCAGGTCGAATCCCGGCTTGGAAATCTCATACGGTCCCCACATTCCCACGGCCACTTTGGCATCAACCGCCAGCTTCAGCGTGGTGGGCAGGTCGAAACTTTTTCCGGGCACCGCCGGGCACTTGTTCCAATCCGCCACAATCGCAGCGCCGAAGCCGTCAAACACACAAAGGTGTGGATTCTCCGCGAAATCGGCGGGCAGCCAGCTGATGGTAAAAGCCTCGAAGTCGCGGCCCTTGTATTCGATATGCTTGAGTCCCGGGTTCGGCTCGGGCGCCGTTCCATCGGCGTAGACGCGAATCACGGAGATGAAGGAGTGCGAAAACGCCGGATCATTCCCCTTGTTTTGGTAGGCGTAGGGAATGATGAAATAGCGGTCCTGGGTGTTCTTCCCCTCGCCCAGCCGGGCCATCACCTTGGCCTTGATGCGGTCGGTGATCTGCTCGTAGAGCGGTTGATCATAGTGCGTGAAATCCGCCTGGCGCTTTCCGGTGCCGGAAGGCGTGCTGCAGCCGGCGAGGAACAGCAGGCCGGCGATGAGGAGCAACAGCGCAGGCGAAGGACGCGAAGCGGCATGGGCAGTGCCCGATAGCTGGGCGGTCATAGGATGGGAAAATCTGTTCTGTCGTCTGTCTTTCGTTTTGCTGGCATAGGGGTAAAAGACTCACTCAATATCTCGGTTTGTCCCTAAATTTCAACCTGAACACGGAATAGGGGATGACCTTACGTTTTTCAAAGCCACGTCAAATCACGGTGAGCTGGAGTTGCTCGCCAACCTTGGCCTCTGCGCTTAATCAAGGCATTCGTTTGACAACGGCTCTCCATAAACGCAAAGGGCGCCAAGGTTTGCGCAAAGGCTCTGATTCGAGGCTACTTCCAGTCCGACAAACGAACACACAGTTAATGACGGATGGAAGTGCTTAATGACAAGAACAGTGCGTGCGATTTCAGTCAGATTCCGTCGCACCGTGTCGGACGCCATTTTTGGAAGATTTGGTTGGACGAGTTCCCATATGAACATACGGTTCACGTCCTGACCAAGCGATGACATCCTAACAATCTAATCTCAGAAATTCCGGCGGCGTGAACGTTGACAAGTCGTCCGCGGCTGCGCTATACCAGACGCGCTCCCAGGAAGTTGGTCGCCCGATCGGTGTGCTCGGTAAAAGTTCGTGCGTGTGAATTATTTTATACGGCAGAACAAACCTCAAAACCCCCATGAAAACAAAACTCCAGTTCGTCCTTGGATTCCTTGCGTTGGCTGGCGCCTATTCGGCAGTCGCCGCTGATTATCCCAATGCCATTCTTGCCGATGGTCCAGTCGCTTACTATCGCTTCGGCGAGAGTGTCACTGCGCCCGTTTTCGACTATGCGACTAATTCCGGTACCTTCGGGGCTTCGGCGTTGAGCAAGTATATCCGCGTTGGCCACTCGGCGGCCGGGGCTTTGGTGGGTGAGCCAGGAAATCGCAGCGTGTCTATTCCCAACTTGAATAACGGCGCCAGTTGCCGGGTGCGTGTGCCATACCAGCCGGCGTTGAATCAAATTGCTCCCTTCTCGGTGGAGTTCTGGGCCAAGCCCTCCAAGTTGTCTGACCTGGGTTGTGCCGCGGGCTCAGCGGACTTCAACATCGCCACGCGGTTTGGGTGGTTGATTTACCAGGGTAATTCCGGTTTGACCGACGGTAACGGCTGGTACTTCCGCATCTATCGGACCGGGGGCGCCAACACAGCGGCCTTCATTAACACGCCCGTGAACACCAACCATTGGTATCATATCGTGGGCACATTCGACGGCACGACGACGATGAAGCTCTACGTCGATGGCACGCCAGTAGCCACCAATACGCTGGCGGGCACTTACACGCCCAATACGAACGCCCTCGTGCCCCTGACATTTGGCGGACGCGGCGACGGCGCGGCGGGCTTTTTTGGATGGGGTGGCCTTATGGATGAAGCGGCCTACTACACGAACGCCCTGAGCGCAGGCGATGTGTTGGCGCATTATCAAAACGGGACCAACGCGAGTCCCGGGACGCCGTACGCGACGCTCGTCCAGTCGCTCAATCCGGCGGTCTATCTTCGCCTCAACGAAGCCAATCCGTTCCCGGTCGCGGTCAACGCGGGCACGGCGGGGGCCGGTGCGAACGGCGCCTACGATGGCGCCGTCAGCGACGCCGGTCCTTCCAGCCCGGCGTTTCCCGGCTTCGAAATCAACAATTCCGCCGGCTACTTTGACGGCACCAACGGCTCGATTCAGATACCCAATTTCTCCAGCCTGAATTTCACCGGGGCGATAACGCTGGCCGCGTGGATTCGTCCCACGAATTCGGATACGACCCTGCAAAATATTATCTCTCACGGCTACTTCGATGCCGAAGTGCAGATCCGGCGTAATGCAGGTAACTGGGAATGGGGCACTTGGCCGGTCGGCGGCGGCACCCCCGGCTCGCCCGTTCCTCCCGAAGACATCAACAACTGGACTTTCCTCGCCGGCACCTGGGATGGCGCGAATGTGAAGTTGTTTCGCAATGGGGCGGAAATGACATCGGCGGCTCAAACCACCGGCTCGCTCTTGGTCAATGCGCCCTGGGGCATCGGGGCGCGCGGAGGCGAATTCAATGATGGCCGTTTCTTCACCGGCCAAATCGACGAAGCGGCTATCTTCAACAAGTCGATGAGCCCGGGCCATATTCTGAGCCTGTACTTCGCGGCGATCGGCTCCAACTCGCCCCCGTTCATGGTTACGGATCCGCCGACGCTCGACCCGAACACCACGATTTATGCAACAACGCCGTTTTCGATCACCCCGAATGTCGCTGGCACTTTGCCACTGACATATCAATGGCGTCGCTTTGGCACCAATCTCCCGGGAACCCCGACGGAAATCTTTTCCAAGGCAGCGGCGGCGGTGAGCGATTCCGGGCCGTATGAGCTGGTGACCACGAATTCTTTCGGCGCAGTGACCAGTCAGGTAGTCTTTGTCACTGTTGATCCGGCGGTTCCGCCGTCCGTGGTCCAGGATCCTGCTTCGCGTTTGGTTTACGCTGGCGGTCAGGCTTCTTTTACTGTCGTGGCCAGTGGCACGACGCTTTCGTATCAATGGAAACTCGCTGGCACCAACCTCGCCGGCGCCACCAGTTCGAAGTTGTACGTCACCAACTGCACCGTCGCCGAGCTCGGCGCGTACACCGTGGGCGTCTCCAACGTAACCGGAGGCGTGCTGAGTGCGCCGGCTAACCTCGCGTTCAAAGTCCCCGTAGCCGGTAGCTACGAGGAAGCCGTCGTCGCTTTTAAACCGCTGGCTTATTGGCGACTCAACGATAGCAACGGTCTCACCGCTTTCGACTATATGGGCGGATACGATGCAACCTTGGCCGGCGTGGTTGCCGTGGCCAATCCCGGACCCAGCGGACCGCAATATCCGGGATTTGGGGCCGACAACGCCGACTATGTGTTCGACGGATTCAGCGGTTCATTTCAAGTCGGCAATCCGGCCGGCCTCAACTTCGCCGGCCAGATTACGCTCGGGGCGTGGGTCCTGTCGTCGAGCAGCGACGCCCAACTCCGCAACGTCCTCTCGCACGGCTACACCACCAGTCCCAATGGCGAAGTCCAGTTGCGTCGCAATGGAAACCAATACGACGTCGGCAGCTGGCCCACCGGCGGCGGCGCGGCGGCCGCGTTGAAGCCTGAAGACGTGGGTAACTGGGTGTTTCTCGTGGGCACCCACGACGGCACCAATTGGAGGCTGTATCGCAATGGCGTTTTGATTGGCACCACCGCGGGCAGCGGACCCATTCTGGTCAACGCTGGTTGGGGTATCGGTGCCCGCGGCGATTCAACATCCGACAACCGCATCTTCGCCGGTGAAATCGATGAAGCGATGATTTTCAACAAAGCCCTCACGGGTCAGGAGATTTGTTCGCTGTATAATCGCGCCGTTGGATACACTGGCAGTGTAAATGCCAGAGCCACCATCCTCGCCGGCACAGGCTATTCCAGTCTGGTCACCGAGACTTTTGTCAGCGATGGCGGATTCACTTACTTCAGCGCGAATCCGACGCCGGAAACCGATTGGTCATACACTGGAACCGCGTGGTATACGCCTGGGCAGGCCAGCAGCTTTGGTGGCGACAACGCCACATACTTGACCAGTCCGCCTTATACCGCCACCAAAGCCGGCGCAGTGAAATTGAGCCTCACTCATCGCTACAGTTTCGAGAATGATGGGACGGCGTATGACGGCGGCGCAATCGAAGTCAGCGTCAATGGCGGCGCGTTTGTCCGCGTTCCACCGTTAGCGTTCGAACTGAATGGTTATAACGGAATTGGCGGCAACGCGTTGACGTTGTTCAACCAGCCGTGTTTCGTCGCGAATTCCCCGGGGCACCCCGCCTTCATTACGAGTTCCTGCACTGTAGCAGGAGTGCAACCCGGCGACACCATCCGCCTCCGGTTCATCGCCGACTACGACAACAATACCACCGGCGACGGCACTCCCCCTGGTTGGGAAATCGATGGCTTCCAACTATTGGAAGGCGGCAGCGGACCGTTGGCGATTGCCTGTCCTTGCGGCACGCTACAACAAAGGACCAATGTCACGACCGGGACGTGGACCGATACCGGCAATCCAGTCGTTCTCGACCCGAAGACCAACCCGCAACGTTACTTCCGCGTCAGGCCGTAATTCCGGCACGCTTGGATATTCAGGCGCTTCGTCCTTGACCGGGCGAAGCGCCGATTATCCCGAAACCGCCATTTTCCAGCGGGCCTTGGGGATGGCGGGTTCGGTATTTGGCTTGCCTGAAAAATAGATTTTCCTTCCCGCCCGTATTTTCTATGGTGTTGGGCCGCTGGGGTAGCCCAGCGGTGATATTTAGAAAAATTTATGCCACTAACACACACGCGTGACCTGTTTGCCAAAGCCCTCAAGGGCAAATACGCACTCGGCGCTTTTAACGTCAATAATATGGAACTCCTTCAGGCCATCATCGAGGCCTGTGAAGAAGAAAAAGCGCCGGTCATGCTGCAAATCTCCAAAGGCGCCCGACAATACGCCAACCCCGTTTACCTCAAAAAACTCATCGAAGCCGCCGTCAGTCTTTCCAACATCCCCATCGCCGTTCACCTCGATCACGGGGATTCGTTCGAACTCTGTAAAGAATGTATCGATGAAGGCTTTACCAGCGTGATGATCGATGCCAGCCACGAGCCTTTCGAAAAGAATATCGAAATTTGCAAAAAGGTGGTGGATTACGCCCATAAGCATAATTGCGTGGTGGAAGGCGAACTCGGCATGCTCGTCGGCGCGCAACACGACGACGGCGAGGAAGGCGGCGGTTATTCCAAAGGTGGTGCTTACACGCATCCCGACGAAGCGGTGCAATTCGTGAAAGCGTCCGGCGTGGATTCACTGGCGGTGGCGATCGGCAATTCCCACGGAGCTTACAAATTCAAAGGCGAACAGCACTTGGACTTGGACCGCTTGAAGGCCATCAAGAAAGCCCTCGCCGACGCGAACCTGGGCGATTATCCGCTCGTTTTGCACGGCGCATCAAGCGTCCCGAAAGATCTCGCCGAAGAAATCAACCAATACGGCGGCAAGCTCGGCACCGACACAGCCGGCGTACCCGAAGCGGACATTGAAATCGCCCGTCGCGTGGGATGCACCAAGGTAAACATTGATACCGACCTGCGCATGGCGATGACGGCTGCGATCCGCAAAGTCTTCACCGAAAGTCCGAAGGAGTTTGACCCGCGCAAATACCTTGGCCCGGCACGTAATAAGGTGAAGGAACTGGTGCGCCACAAAGTGAAGAACGTCCTGTGCTGCGCCGGGCACGCGTTTGACTAGGACTCAGCCCGCTTCGCTTCAGGCGGCGGCCCCTTGTGATATCGCTGTGGAAAGCCAGACAGCTTTTTCAGTGTAACGTCGGTGTGCCATAAGTCCACTTTCTCCACGAGAGCTGTGGCAGCCAACAAACGGTCTCCGGGGTCTTTATGGGCCCATGGCCAGATGACCGACTGACGGGCAATCGGCACGGTGATGGGCAGTATCGTCCAGGCAGGTAACGCCAAATCCAACCACGCATCGGGATTGTCCGGAACGATCCCGCTTTGCCACAAGCGGTATAGCTCGACAACCGAGACGGGCGACAAGCATCGCTCCGTTTTGGGGTCGGCCAGTATTTCCTCGACGCCCTTCGGTAAAGGCAAACGGCGATGAAACTTGATAAACAGATTTGTGTCAGCCAGAACCCTCATTCCCACGGCTCCATGACAGGCGTCTGCAAGTCCCCGTAACGGGCCGGGTCATCGGGCTTTTCCGCCCGCCAAGGGGAGGCCGTCGCCGGCACCGGCATAAGGAGTGCGGCGGGCCGGCCGTGGGTAGTAATCGTGATCTGGGCGCCATTCTTCACCTGCTCCACTAAGTCGCAAAGATTACTCCGCGCTTCGCCGATCGGAACTGAAATAGCCTTCATGTACAAAATTTTGCACAAAACCCGTCGGCCTTCAAGGACAACTTGTAGCAATAATTCGGCATCCGCTCCTGCGGCGAAGCACTGTTCAATCCCGGAACGGATCCCGCGAAGCCAACTCGCCCTGCGACAAACCTCGCCCCAATTGCGTCCGGCGTGGGCCGTGGTCGCCTTGGCGCCTGGGCGTATCGGCAAGGTCGATGGTTGATTTCCCACTGTGGTCGCTCGTGCTCAATGGGCCCCGCTGGTTGCGCAGCGCAAATCTCTGATCCAGTGCCTTGTTGATGAGCCGGCGCTTGCTTCGGCCAGACTTATTCTTCATACGCTTCACTATAGCATGTTCTCGCCGCAAGTATCGCGCGACCACCGCGGTTGGCATGGGGACATTGCCTACTTTGAAGTTTCCAACCGCGCTCGATAGCTTGGCCCACTATGCAAAAAAGAAGTAAAGGCCGGACGGGAATGACGGGACGTCGCAAAGGCGCCATGCGCAGTGGATCGAGTAAGACCAAACTCCAACGCAACCGCTCTCTCAAAGCAGTTCGGGCCACGGTTCCCGGCGCCGCAAATACACGTCGTCGCAGCCAAAAACGTGCGCAACGAAGGCCGCGCAGCCGGCTGACTGCGAAGCGAGCGCAGGGCTCTCATCAATGGATGTGAGACTCCTCCCGGAGTAAGCCATTCGGACAAAAGGCGGCGTTCAGCCCTTCGCGGGTTGAAACAGCGCCATCACCGCACCGGCTGGGTCGCGAACGACCGCCATGCGGCCGCCGCTCATCTTGCGCATCGGGCAAACCACTTTACCGCCGTGCTTGCGACAAGCCGCAAGGCTGCGGGTAAGGTTTGCGACGTTGACGTAAACGAGCCACTGCGGCGGCAGATTCTTGTTCTCGCCACGTGCGTGACATACGCCGGCGACCGTCGTCCCGGTTTGCGGTTCGTTCATGCAGAAGTCGGCGTAACCGCCCATGTCCACTTCGGAAAACTTCCAGCCAACAACGGCCGCGGAGAAATCTCGCACCTTTACCGCGGGTTTTACCGTCAGGTCCGTCCAAGTGATAGAACCGATCTTTGGTTTGGTTTTGGCAGGCATGGCGATACTCGTGCCGCACCGCAGAAGGCAATTCAAGCTCTATTCACCGTCCGCTGCCAATCGCCACCAGCTTCTCGGTCGTGCGAAAGAAAAGGGTGCGTTCAGAAATCGCCGGCGTCGCCAGACAAATGCCGTCGACCTGGTTCGTTGCCGTCACTGAGAATTTCTCGCTCGCCGGAATGACAAAAACGTCTCCTTGTTCTCCAGTAAAGTACAAGTGATTACCGGCCGCCACCGGCGAGGCCGTGAATCCCTGTCCGCCGCCACCAATGCGTTCCTCGTAATGCACCGCGCCGGTCGCGACGTCAAAACACGTTACGATGCCATCGTTCGAACAACCCCACAGCAGTTTGCCCACGACGATCGGCGTCTGGAGATAATTGCCTCGGCGCGGGTGACACCAAACCACCGAGCGATTGGTCATGGCGATGTCCGGCGGCGTAATGTCGCCCATGCTGTCCAAGCGCACGGAGCGCATGGGCCGATACTTGCCGTGGCCACTCGTGAGAATGACTCGCTCACCGGCCAGAATGGGTGACGCCACCGGCACATCTCCACCTTCACTCAACCACCAGACTGCTTTGCCGGATTTTAGATCGTAGCCGCCGATTTGTTTCCAGCCATTCGCGATAATCTGTGTCTGACCAGCGCTGGCAGCTACCGCCGGGGTGCACCAGGTGGAGGTCGGCTCTTTGCGCGTCGTCCGCCAGACTTCGCTGCCATCGCGGGCGTCGAACACGGCGAGAAACCGTTCGCTCATCGTGTCGCACTGGACAATGACTTTGCCGTCATGCAACACCGGAGAGCTGGCGAACCCCCATTGCAATGTTGGCGCATCAAACGGAGCGCTATGTAATTTGCCGAGGTCCTTGCGCCAAAGCAGTTCGCCATTCATGTCGAAGCAATAGACTCCTTCCGATCCGAACATCGCCACGATGCGCTTGCCGTCGGTGGCCGGCGTGGAGTTGCAATGCGTCGCTTTGGTGTGGCGTTCCAGCCGCGGCACGGCTTCGAGACACAGTTTGTCCCAGAGAATTTTGCCGGAGTTTTTATCCAGGCACAGCATTCGCCATTGATGTGGCTCTTTCTCCTGGTAAGAATCCCCTGCACCGTAGAGGCCTACTTTCAATTCTGCTTTCGCGCCGGGCCGCACAGCCGTGCTGATGTAAATCCGGTCTCCCCAAACAATCGGACTCGCGTGACCTAATCCGGGCAATGGGGTTTGCCAGCGTAGGCTGTCGCCAGAAGAGACTTTCCACTTAGTGGGCGCCGCGGCCTCCGAAACCCCGCTGGCGTTTGGCCCGCGAAATTGCGGCCAGTTTTGAGCAGATACGAATTGAACAGCGATGCAGGTTAAAACCCCCAGGAGTGGCCAACGCTTCATGGCCGCAAGTTAGGATGGTCGCTGCCTGAGGTAAAGAGACGATTGCATGATGGACTGCGGCTGGTCGCAGCCGCAGTCCAGTGAAGGAAAGATCGCTTACGGCACAATCTCCGGCGGCAATTCGAATCCCGCTGTGTGGCCATCCATATAAACCACATTCTTGCCGGGCCGCGGCGGACGCGGATGGAAGTCTTCGTAATCCAAAAACAACGGGGTGGTCTCCGGTGGGAATCGCAAGACCTTCTGCTCATCGGTCTGTTGGGTCGGCTCACCGGCAATCGCGATCACCTTGATGATGCGCACATTGGTCGTGCGGGTTTCATCAATGCGCCGGCCATTCAAATCCATGTTCCATTCGTAACTCGAGCCTTCCTTCTCGAACATCTTCAAATTGTCCTGGGGACAACGGAAAACAGTCGGCCCGGCATTCGTGCCGCCGCTTTGCCCGATCAACGGTCCGATCACATCGCAGATGCGTCCGAGCGGCTTTGCCGGATCAATCGGCATGCTCGGCAACAATTCGGCCGAAGGCATTCGGTTGTCATTTTCCTGCGCATACATCCGCGCGGTCATACCGAGCTGCCGCAAGTGATTGATGCAAACGATATTTTGCGCCTTGCCTTTCGCGCGACTGAGCGAAGGCGACAGCAACGCCGCGAGGACCGCGATGATCGCGATGACTACGAGCAGCTCAATTAAGGTGAAGCCACGAAAGTCGGCGCCCGGAGCGCGGCATTTATGCCACTTCAGCTTTCGCGCCGAAAGGTGGTCATCAGACACTCCGCAAGTTTTCGCCAAGCCACCCTGAAGCGGGGCAAAGCCCGCGCTCCGACCTTGCATCAAGTGCCACGTTCCGATTGGGATAGATTTCATATGAAATCGTGGATGAGGAATTATTGTTTGGTCTTCGCTGCCTGTTTGTCGCGAGCACGCTGCACGCGTTGTTCCGGCGTCAGCCGCGTATAATTCTCCGCTTCCGCACGCTGCACGGCGGCTTCGATATTGGGCATAGGTGGTGGCTGGCCCGGCACGCTATTCGTCCCGCCACCCTCGCCCACGTTGAACTTGCGCATTCGATTAGCGGCGAAAGGCATCCCGCCCGGCGCGCGACTTAACACGTAAAGCGTCGTCAAATCGCCCTTAACTTTTTCGGCTACTTCGCGTGCAGTTGCTTCGCTGGCATCGGAATAGGATTTATCGCCCAGCTTCGATTGCAGCTTTTGCTCCAACACCACATGTTCCGGACTCCAGATTTCTTCGACCACGTTGCCGGCACCATCGCGCGTGCGGGTCACCATACGGATCTGCGGTTTTCCGCCGCCGCTGCTGCTCATCATCATGCTCTTGCCAACGCGCGGGCCTTTGACATCCACATCCACATCCTCGGTCACCGGCATGCTGCCGCCGACTTTCACTTCGGTCGGATTGAGGCCCTGCGCCTTAAGTTGCTCGCGAATCGCCGCCTCCATTTCCGCCGGGCTCTTCTTGTCATTGGAATTCATGGTGACGACGACCGGCTTGCGTTTAATTTCCACCACGTCACCACCGCCATCGCCGGGCGGCCCGCCCGTTACCCAACTCGGCCCACCAGGCAATTCGCGCGGCGCGACATTCGTCCAACCTACTTCATCAATCTTCGTGCGATTGCGCAGCGCCGTTTCCAACCTGTCCAACGCCGGCTTCGAATCGTGAACCGCGTGCCACTTGCTCCAGTTGAGCCCGGCCGCCTGGCTCAGTTTGTCGAGTGCCTCGGTGAGCGGTACGTCCTTCACGCTGAGGGTCACCTTCGCCTGGAGGTCCTTGCCCAGCAGAATGGGTTCACGAGTTTGGCGTTGCAGTTGTTTGACGACGTCCGCGAGCGGCGTGTTGTAGGCGTCGATTGATACGATGTTCTTGTGCGCGCGATACATGGCCCGCCCGGTCCATCCCAGGCCTGCGACCACGACTATTGCCGCACTGATCAGCAGTATTTTTTTCATGGTTGGAATTGTTTGTCGTTGCTTCGGTTCTTTTTCATTCGCAGGCGTGAGTTTGCCCCCATTTTCGCTAATGAATACAAAGATGTGACCAATCGGGGAGAATCTGTGACGAGCCCCAGGGAGTCGGCTTTCCGGAACTACTTTTCGAAAATCCTCAAGTCAATAGTCACTGGCGCTGGCAGAGAAATACGCCTTCTTCACCAGAAGGAATGAGCCACTCGTTAAGGGTATTAAATCTGAATTTTCGCAGCAGAGCGCGAGCTCGTTCAGCAGTGTATCGATACGAATAAAAAAGCCGGATTGATTCACCTCGTCGGAAATGGAACGTGTCGGCTTCGACCGCCACCCGACATGAGCGCGCAAATTCAAACCGGGCAACGATGCGCTTCAACCCCTGCGCCCCATTCTCAACCTTGAATCGCAATTTCCCGTCAGCTTGCTCAACTCCGAGGTCCAGCAAGAACGTCATCAACCAGTCGCGGGTCAGCGCATTGTCGTATTGCGGCAAGACTTGTCTGACACCGGCGGCATAGTCGCGGCCCGGCGCCAGGTTTGCGCTGAAGAGAAACCAGTCTCCGCGCCGGGTCAGCTTCGCGATGCGCGGCAGCACCTCGTCCGGCTCGAAATTAGGAATCATGCCGAAGAACGTGACGATGTAGCGGCGACCAATCATGCGCGGCAGGGGCAACGCTCTGTCCAAATCGCGGACCTTAGTCAGATCGCATACGAGTGGAAAACAGTCGAAACTCCGCACCACACCTGTCGCTGCCTTTCGTGCGACCAACGTCATGGCCGCACTCACATCGCACGGGGTATAGTAGAGTTCGCGCTCACGTTTCTTCAGTCGGCGCAATAGCCGCGTGTCCTTCTGCCCGCCGCCGCAGCCCAGGCCGACAAGGTACAGAATCTTCGTCTTTGCCAGGGTCGCCACTTTTGCGAACGCCTGGTCATAAGCCATGGCGCAATCGTCATCTTTGCGCGATGGCGCATAGGCTTGATGCAATGTCAGCCATTTCTGAGTTTGCTTGATGCTGTCGTAATGAAACTTGTGATTCACGCGCCGCGTGCGCAACGACTCGAGCAAATCCTGCCGCACCGCTTCCGGAAACTGGCTGGCGTGAATCGTTACATTGGCATGCGACATTCCTTATTTGTCGCTTAAATATGGGGCGAGGACAAGTCTTCGGAAGAGTTCCACGCGAACGGAGCGCCGATCTCCAGATCGGCGTTCCAGGATCGAGGGCGCGCGCCATTCAGGGCGATTTACCGGCTCTGTGGAAAGACCTGGTAGAGCAACAAGTAGATGATTACACCCGTCACCGACACATACATCCAGATGGGCCATGTCCAACGGGCGATTTTCTTGTGCAACTCAAACCGCTGCCGCAACGCGCGCGAAACCGTCATGATCACAAGCGGCACGATGGCGATGGCGCCGATCAAGTGCGTCACGAGGATCGCGAGGTAAATCGGGCGAAACCAGGCGGGGTCGACGAATTTCGTATGTGCCGAGCCATGCACTCGCTGCATTTGATAGTGGTAATAGAGATAGCAGGCCAGAAAAGCTGTCGAGGTAATCAACGCGCTCACCATGCAGTTGCGGTGCGCGGTGATGTTTTTGCGCCGGATGAACACCCAGCCGACGGTTAGCAGAATGGTGCTGAGGCCGTTGAGGCAAGCATTGACCGCCGGCAGGTCCGTATAGGTCATTGCTCGCGTTCCAGTTTTTCCACGAGCGCCAGGATGGCCGCTTTCGCCGAGGCGAAATCAATATCTTCGCCCGTGGTCTGAAATACTTCGCGCAATTGTCCGTGCTTGTCGACGACCACAAATAACGTCGAATGGATGAAGAGATCGTTGGGGTCGGTGCGTTCTTCCGGCTTCTTTTCAACCGCGGTGAGTTTCAAGCCGTCCACCGCCAGGTTGACTATCTGCTGTTTGTCACCGGTCAGAAACATCCAACGCTTCGGATCGGCTTCGAATTTCTCGGCGTACGCCTTGAGGATTTCCGGGGTGTCGGTTTTAGGGTCGGTAGTCAGCGTGACCAACCGCGCCTGACTCAATGCCGGCAACGCCGCTTGAACTTCCTTCATGTGCTTCGTCATCATCGGACATGGGCCAGCACAAACCGTAAAGATAATGTCTGCGACCCACACCTTGCCGCGCAAGTCAGCGAAGGTGACCATCTGACCCGACTGGTTGGTAAGGGTAAAATCCTGGACCTGGCTTAAGGCCGCCGCCGGCTTCCCGGCTTTCCTGCCTTTTTCATACTGGGAAAGGACGAACGATAAACAGAGGATGACGATGAGCAGGCCGACACCCACCCAGATGGTGCGCGAAATTTTTCGAAAATCGTCGTCCATAGCAACGGCCAAAACGCCGGCGAACCCGGACTGCAAGTTCGCCGGCCGAAATGCTTACTCCAGGCTGGCCGGAGCCGCGCCGGACTTGGTGGCCAGCCATTTGTCGAAATCCGCCTGGCTTTCCACGGTAAGCAGCCCGCGCGACATGCTGGAATGGCCGGCGCCGCAAAGCTGCGCACAGTTGATTTGATACGTGCCTAACTGCGTTGGCTTGAACCAGAGCGGGATGCGCATGCCGGGAATAGCATCCTGCGTGACGCGCAAGGCAATGACCTTGAACGAATGAATCACGTCCTTGGAACTGACGTAAATGATCGCGGGTTTGTTAACGACCACGTGCATCTGGGTGGTCATTTGGGCATCGTCCTTACCGGCCGGGTCGGCCGGGTCAACGCCAAAGATGTTTTGCTCGCTGACCAGCTTCATTTCCTGTTTGCCGAACTTGCCGTCCTTGCCGGGGTAACGAATGTTCCAGTCAAATTGCTGGGCGACTACCTGGATGACAACGGATTCGCTTTCGCTCGGCTTCTTGTCCACGGCGCGCGCCCACACGGGAATGGCCACGAAGATCAAGAGCGCCGCCTCCACCAGGGCCACGATGCCTTCAATGTAATTCGAAGCATGGTTGCGGACCCCGACGTAATCGGCCTTGGGCGCCCGGCTGCGGCGGAACTTCCAGATGGCATAAAGAAAATAGCCCAGCCAACCCACGAACAATGCGACCATCAACAGGTGGATGTAAATAATCAGGTCATCCACGTCCTTGCCGTTCTCCGAGGCCAGGACCGGCATGCTCATCACATCTTTAAACAGTTTTTCCATGGTTAAATCTCAGTAGCCTTAGACCTTGCTTGTGCCGCCAACGCCGCCGTCCGCCGGCCGACGTGAACAAAAAACAAAGCGACACCCGCCAATACGCTCAGGATGGTGAACAACAGCGCCAGGATTCCCCAACCCATGCCTTGCACGTGGACGGAATCGTTGTTCGCCCCGTAACAAGCCGTGCATGCCTGCAATGCGCCGGGCTGCGTCACCGCAATGAGCAGCAGCGCTATCAGGGCATGGATTGTCTTGTTCCGTCGGCTCACAGGTAGCTCTCGTTCTTCAATTTCTTCAAAAAGTAACGTTCGTAAAAAATCAATCCCACGCCGGCCGCCAACGAACCGAGACCAAACAGAAGGTCGCCGATCGTGCCGTCCGCAGCCCGGTAATCCCGCAGCATCCAGATGCCGAACCCGAACGCCAGCGCGCTCGCGGCGGTGATAAAAACGACATGGAATGCTTTCAGGGACATACTCAGTGCATGATCGTGTTGAGCGGCGGATCCGAATGCGCCCAGAGCGTTAGGCCCATCAAGCCGGCGAAAAAGAACACGGTGAAAATCAAGATGCCGTAGATCAATTTTCGCTCGGAAATCAGATGCATGAAGTAACACGCGACCAAGGCGGCCTTGATGATCGCGACGAACAGCGCGATGGAAATGGTCAACGCCATGCTGTCAAAATGCAGCCAGTTTAAGCCCACCGTTACGAGGGTGCCTACCAGCAGCGCCACGAAGACCAGGATGTAAATCCGGACTTGTTTGGAGATGTCGTGCGAATGGTCGCTCATAATAATCAAATTACAGCAGGTACAGGACCGGGAACAGGAAAATCCAGACCAAATCAACGAAGTGCCAGAACAACCCGGACACCTCAACGCGGTTGATATACTGGTCGGGATCTTTCTTCCACAACTTTGCGCCCGGACCCCAGATGTAGAAGATCACGATGGCCCCGCCCAGCACGTGCAACCCGTGCAGAGCCGTCAGCGTGAAATAGATTGCAAAGTAAGAGCTGTGCGCCGGCACGAAGGCCGAAAGCCGTTTCACGTTGGAACTCTTGATTTCAATCTCCTCGTGCGGCTTGCCCGCGGCTTCCTTCCGGGCGTGCGCCATCTCCTTCGCCGTCATCGTGTAGTGAATCGACTCGGGCAGAAACTTAAACGATTCAATGGGTGGCACAGCGGCTTTGATAACCTTGCCTTCCGCGTCCTTCTCCTCCGGCTTGCCCGCCAGCGTTTTCTCGTTCCAGAAAAACTTGTGCTTGCCTTCATATTCCAAGTGGCCGAGCAAGCGGTCCGTAGTTACTTCATGTTCGCCATGCTTCACCGTAATCGGCGCATTCAGCCAGACTTCGTAGTGGCCGAACTTTTCACGATACTCGTATGTCTTGATCCCCAAGAAACCTAAGGCGCACAGCATCGTGACGGCTTGATAGATCCGATAGCGCTCAAAGTTTCCCATCTTCAAGGACGCCCACCCCAACACGACTGTCACCGACGACGTGATGAGCACCGCCGTGTTGAACGTGCCGATGGGAATGTTCAGCATCCCATGCACCCACGATCCCGCCGGCGCAATCACGCGCAGGAAGATGTAAGAGGAGAACAGGCCGCCGAACAACATGACTTCGGACGCCAAGAAGAGCCAGATGCCAACCTTGGCGTTATACAGGCCGGTGTCCGGTCGGTTCTTGACTGCGTAAGGTATTTCCATTTGTAAAAAGGGCTGCGAAAAGGTTCAGGCTTCGTTCTGGGGCGTGAAGTCTTTGGCGTGACCCGGCACGCTGTACTCGTAAGGTCCGCGATGGGCTTCCGGCGGCTTGGTAAAGTTGCCGTGCGGCGGCGGCGTGGGTGTTTGCCATTCCAGTGTGGTCGCTTGCCAGGGATTATCACTGGTCACCTTCGGACCGCGCTTCATGCTGATGAAGATATTGAGGATGAAAGGAATCTGCACAATCGCCAGGGCCACGGCCCCATAAAGAATGATGGTGTGCATCTCCATGAACTTGTCCGGCAGCCCGCCTACCACTTCGATGCCTTGGGCTTTCATTTTCGTGGCGGTATAATTCGCGCCACCATCGGCCATGCGGCGCAACATGCCAGCCATGCCTTGAGCGAACATGGGTTGAAACACGACATTCATGCAGATGAACGAGAGCCAGAAATGCACTTTGCCCCAGAATTCGCTCATCATCCGACCGGTCATTTTCGGGTACCAGTAATAAATACCTGCGAACAGCGCGAAAATGGTCCCCGGCGCCACGACGTAGTGGAAATGCGCGATGACGTAATACGTGTCATGCAAATGCAAAACGGCAGCATTGAAACCCAGCGGCAGACCGGTCAAACCGCCGATGCCGAACATCGGAAGAAATGCGAGCGCGAAGAGCATGGGGGTGTTGAATCGAATCGAGCCGCCCCACAAGGACAGGAAAAAGCACGTCAAGATGATCACGGAGGGAATCGAAATGATCATCGTGGTGGTCTGGAAGAACGTGGCGATCTTTGTGCCCATGCCCGTCACATACATATGATGCGCCCAGACAATGAAAGACAGGAAACCGATGGCCAGCGCCGAGTAGACGAGCGACTTATATCCCCAGATCGGGCGGCGGGTGTTGTTGGCAATAACTTCCGCCACGATTCCCATCGCGGGCAAAATCAAAACGTAAACCTCAGGATGACCCAAAAACCAGAACAGGTGTTGCCACAACAGGGGACTGCCGCCACCGCTGACCCCGGCCAATTGACCGCCCACCGCGAGACCGGTCGGGAGGAAGAAGCTCGTGCCCGCGAGTTTGTCCATCAACTGCATCACACCAGCAGCTTCCAGCGGCGGAAACGCCAGCAACAAGAGGAAGGCCGTGACGAATTGCGCCCAAACGAAGAACGGCAACCGCATCCAAGTCATGCCCGGCGCGCGCAATTGGATGATGGTGGCGATGAAATTGACTGCGCCCAGCAGGGACGACGTAATCAAGAAGACCATGCCAATCAGCCAGAAGGTCTGCCCATGCGTCGCAATCTGGGTCGCCAGCGGCGAATAGGAAGTCCAACCTGCCTGGGCCGCGCCGCCTGGGATGAAAAAGCTGACAAACATGATGATGCCACCCAGCACGTAAGCCTGGTAACTGGCCATGTTGACGCGCGGGAACGCCATGTCGATCGCACCAATTTGCAAGGGGACGACATAGTTACCGAAGGCGGCGAAGGCCAGCGGCACAATCGCCAAGAACACCATGATCGTGCCATGCATGGCGCCGAAGGAATTGTAGAGATCGGCGGAAATCGCATAGCCGGTAATTACACCGGCGGCATTCTTAACCGGGGGCGCAGCGGCATCCCCCACGACGGCGTGGACAATCGAGCCAAATACTGGCAGCGCCTCGCCGGGGTGGGCGATCTGCCAACGCATCATCAGCATCAGGCACAACCCGAAGAACAGGAAGCACAGACCGGTGAACCCGTATTGGATCCCGATCATCTTGTGATCCGTGGAAAATATGTACTTCCGCATGAAGCCCACATCGTGGTGATGCTCTTCGTGCGCGCCGACATGCGGCGTCGTATGCGTTGTAGCCTGCATTTTGATTTTTCTACAATTACCCGTGCGTTGCGCGAAGACGGCTTCGCGCTGATTGCTGCCCGAAATTAAAGGGGCAGAGTAAACTTACCCAAACCCGCGCTGTCAACGGCAGATTCAAAACCGCCGCATCAAACGCGAAATCTTCTCACTAACGCGGCGACTTTCACCCGCGTACCCAAAAATCCGTTACTTCACCTTGTCCAGCACCAACAGCGCTAACAACAGCGGCAGGTAGATGATGGACATGAAAAACAATTGGCGCGCCCGCGAGTGCGACAGCTCACGCGCGAACAAAATCGCTGAAACCAGAAACGCAACCCCCAGCACGAGCGCGCCCGCCAGATAAACCGTTCCCACGAGGCGGAACAAGAAAGGCAGCAAACTGACCGTGAGCAAGCCCAAGGCATGGCTGACCGCCTGGCGCGCCGTGCGGCTCCCGTCCGGATCAACCGCCGGCAACATTTTGAAACCAGCCCGGGCGTATTCATCACGATACATCCAGGCGATGGCGAAAAAGTGCGGCATCTGCCAGAACGCCAGGATGGCGAACAGTGCCCAACCGCCGCCAGCGAGTTCGCCGCGGGCTGCGGCCCAACCCATCAACGGCGGCAACGCGCCCGGCACCGCGCCCACGGCGGTATTCAGCCACGTCACGCGCTTGAGCGGCGTGTAAATGAACAAGTAACTGACCAGCGTCACCGCGCCGAGCACGCTCGTCAGCGAGTTCACGAGCAGCGCCAGATAAACCAGACCTGCCACCGCACTCACCCCGCCAATCAACATTACCGTGATGGGCTGCAACCGGCCGGAGGGCAGCGGACGATTCTGCGTGCGCCGCATACGCGCGTCATGTTCGCGCTCAAGCAGTTGATTCAGCGCTGCTGCGCCACTGGCCACCAGCGCCGTGCCGAACAGCACGTGAAACATCAGCAGGTAATCCATTGGCTTTTGCCAGCCGAGATAAAAGCCAACCAGCGTCGTCAGCAGCACCAGCATGGTCAGCCGCGCCTTCACGAGGTCGGCCATGACGGCCACCCAGCCCTTTTCCCGGACTGTTGCGCTGTCTAAGATTTCTGCTGTTGCTCTCATTTCAATTGCCCGCGACTGTCGCCGAAGTCACCCCGAAAGATGAAACCGAAGTCCGAACCGTCTGCGTTTGGAATTCCGCCTGGGTCGCCGAGCGGCGGAAAGCAATAACGCACCAGAGCGCGCCTGTCACGAGCGAAAATGCACCAACCAACACATGCATCGTGGCAACATCCGCAGCCTTGTTTGACCAGATGGTCCACGCGCCCAGGCCGGCTTGCACCAAAATCAAGGCCAGCCAGCCAAGTGCGAGCATCCGCAAGGCGGAAGACGCTTCCTCACGTCGGCGGCTGCGAAATGCCACTGCGCCTACCCCGACTAAGATCGCAACTGCCACCAGCCGATGCACCATTTGAAGCCCGATTTGAAGGGCCGTAATCGCGTGTGTTTCCACGACTTCCATGCGTTGCTGATTGTAGCGGGCGACAGATTCCGCATCCATGGCCGGCCAAAGCTTGCCGTAAGCCAGCGGAAAATCGGGAATCGCCAGCCCGGCATGTTGATGCCGCATGGTCGCGCCAAGTATCAACTGGCAAAGGATCAAGATTGTCACGCCCAAGGCCAACCCTCGGGCGCCCCCAACCGCACCATCCTGACGGCCCTCGTCAATTGAAGTGTTTCGCCACCACTGGCTGGTGAGCAACGCGATGGCACAGACTAACACGAAAAACAATTGTGCCAGCGTCGCATGAAAAATCCCAATCTCGTCCTTCAACCAAACCACGCGCAAGCCACCCAACACTCCCTGCAGGATGACGGCTGCGAGGGCAGCTACTCCCAGCCAGCGTAAGGCGGTTGGGTTCTTTTTGAATTGCCACAACGAAACGACCACCACGAGCACGGCGATCGAGGCCAAAGTCACGTAAACAGGCAATTGGCGCACTCCCATCAAAACGAGAACTGCAAAGGCCACCGCGAAACCCAACCAACGCGTTCGGCCGCGTGTTTCGCGCATCCAGAGCCACACCGCCAGAACCGCGGTGAGCAATCCGACTACGGAAGCAATCAAACGGTGGCTATGTTCGTAAAAAATCCCGCCTACCCACTGGGAGAACGGGAACAGAAACATGTTATAGCCATACGTGTTTGGCCAATCGGGGACGGCCATGCCTACGCCATGACTCGTGACGAGGCCACCCGCAGCCAGTAAAAGCAAGGTCGCCGCTGCCGTCAGCAGGGCGAATCGATGCAACCAGCAACTATGAGGTGTGGCGTCCATGGACGAAGCCGCAAAAAACAAACCGTTGCGGCCTTTCCTGCCGCAACGGTTTCCCGAAAATCCGCGAGGTTATTTCGCTTCCAACGTGAAGTCAGACTTCGCTTCCCCGTCCTTGACTTCGATGTCCTGCTCGACACCAGGCACCGGCGCAGCCTTGCGATGCAGGGCCACGATCTTATATTTGCCGGCGGGCACGTCCTTGATCGTAAACTTGCCGTCTTTGTCGGTAACCGCGAAATAAGGATGATCCACGACGGTCACCCAGGCGAACATCCACGGGTGAACGTCACACTTGAACTTCAAGAAGTTCTCCGCTGAGGTGAAGGTGAATGACAGCGGCGCGGCGCCTTGGGACTGGAAGAGGTTTACTTCTTTATTGGCCGTGCCGGCGGGCAGCGTATGGACGTTATGCGCCACCGGATCAGAATTCTTCACTTCGACCTTTTGACCCGTCTGCACCGCGAGAATGGAAGGCGTATAAACACAACCCTTCTGGTCGATGACGGCGGCCGGAGCGGAAGCCCCGGTGGACTTGGCGCCGGCGACACCCTTAAGCATGACGACCACGTTCCCCAATCCGTTATTGCCACCCACGATGTAGTGCTCGGTCGTGGGAGTCTTTGCGTGCAGCTTACTGCACACGGCGTCACTCATGATCGCAGTGTTTTCCTGTTCCTTTGGCGGGGTACCCTTCAGTGTAACAGTGCCACTAATGGTTCCGGCTGTCCCAACCTGAGCGACGGCCAACAGGCCGGCAAATACCGCGAGCGTCCGAGTCGTTTTCATAGTAATTAGTCTGGTTTTTGGTCGAAAAACTCAAAAAAGCCTATCAGTCTTCCTTCTTCAAAGCAAGGCATGCGATGCAAGTTTAATCTCCACTCATTATGGGTTTGACGCCTCCTAATCTGCCAAATTCAACCTGTTGAGGCTCAAGGGCCGGAATCCGCAGTTCAGGTCCGGATGCCACGCATCACTTTGGCCATTTCCAGCGCGGTCAACGCCGCTTCCCGGCCGCGGTTATGCGTTTTCCCCAGGCACCGCACCCGCGCATGTTCTTCTTTCTCAAAGACGAAGACGCCATGAATGACGGGCAGCGCGGATTTCACCTGAATTTGCGCCAGTGCATGAGTGACCCCCCAGCCGATGTGTTGTGCGTGACTGGTTTGGCCTTGAAAAATCACACCCAGACAGATGATGGCTGAGACGTGGCGGGTGGCTTGAAGTTCATTCGATTGCGCCAAGGCGGACGCGGCAGCGGGAATTTCGAATGCGCCCGGGACGCGAATCACTTGGATGTCTTTCACCCCCGCCCGTTTCAGTTCGGCTACGGCGGCGCGCAACATCGCATCCACGTAGCGGCCATTGTAACGCGAAGCAACAATGGCAAAGCCATCACCACTGTGCCCTCGCTTTTTCCCCACCTGAACTTTGCGCAACATCGCCGCGGGTCAGCTATCTTCCATGAGATTGTCGCCCAAAACCCGGTATTGCTTGTCATCGGCTGCGTTCGCCGGGGCGGAAGGACCTCCCCGTTGGTCCGACTTTTTGACCCAAGCGGTTTCCTCGTCGGAGGCGCGCGCAGCATCCATTAACAAATGTTCCCAGCCAGCGTGCACGGTGCGATCCGGCGGCGCTTTGAAGGGCTTCACCTGGAACTCACCGCCATCGAGCGAGAGCAAGCGGTGAACGGCTTTTTCGCCAATCAACGAACCCACGGTCGCATGCGTAATAACTCCGGACTCAATATAGATTTGGCCGCGCATGTGCGGATTGCGGATTTCGAGGATGGAAGAATGGCGCGCGATGCATTCCATCTGGATGACATCGGGCAAGCCGACTTGCCGTAAGGCCCCGCTAAATCCGTCCCGATTCGACCAGGTCACGAGGTCATTCATCATGTTGAACGCCATCTTGAATCCTTCGGGCGTCACGGGTTTCTCCATGAAGAGCTCCGCACCTTTGGCCAACGCGTCCGCGCGGCGGCTGTCGCTGGGGCTGCCGGTCATGACCACGATCTTGATGCCGGGATAACGTTGCCGGATGATGCTCAGCAATTGCAGCCCGTCGACCATCGGCATGCCGACGTCCAACACGACGAGGTCAACCGGCTGTTCCTGCAACGCCGCCAAAGCCCGATCCGCCGTGGTGGCCTGCCGGATGTCCCATGCGCGGTTCGAATAAACGGCGCACAATTCGCCGAAGGTTTCCAGGAAAGCCATGCTGTCGTCCACAAACAGCACGCGGGATTTTCGCAAAGCTTCCGTGTCGGTTCGCTTTTCCGGCGGCGTCACGACCGGCGGCGGGCTGGCCTCTTTTGAACCCGGCTTGGTAACATCGAGTTGTAATTCCACATCACCCAGCCGCAATTTCTGGCCGGGCCGCAGGATGCCTTCCGCGATTTTTTTTCCGTCAATGTAAGTGCCGTTCGTGGATTGCAGATCGCGAACGGTCAACTCGTTGTCGCGGAATCGGACTTCGCAATGTCGGCTGGAAACCGAGATCTCTACGATTTGAAAATTATTGTCTTCGGAACGGCCAATAGTAACCCAATTCAGGCCCAGCGGATAAGGCGACGTGGGTATCCCCTTGGTAACGATTACTAGTTCGGCCATGTTTTTAGTTAAGCAACCGGCGTTGAGTCTTGTCAATGACGGTCAACGGCGCGGGTTAATTAACCGCACGAAATATGGCCAAGCGCATTGCATTTTGCCAGCCTAAAGGAGCGCGGGCTTGCCCGGCCGCTCACGGAACAGCGTTAAACGTCGGATAAACAGCTCAAATAGGGCGGAGCCAATCTTGCTAAAAGAACTGGTGGTGCTCGAAACCGGCACCCAGAACAAACTGAAAACATGAAATCACTAATGCCCATATCGCTGGCAATTGCCGCTCTGACGTTCGTCGGCTGCGACCAGGAAAAACAGGCCATTGAAAATCGAAAAGACGCTGTCAAAAGCGTGATCAACGATCAGAAAGATGCCGTGGACGCAAACGCGAAAGAGGCCAAGAAACAGGCTGAGATAAACGCGGAGATTGAAAAGGCTCGCGTCGAAGCCGAGAAAGAAAAGGCCAAAGCGCAACTGGACGCGGAAAAGAAGAAAGCGGACGCCCAGGCGGAATTTGAAAAGTCCAAAGTGGACGAGCAAAAGAAAGATTGAGTCTTAATTTGCCTCGGAAACTCCTTGGCGCACCGATTTCCGGATTGGCGCGCCAGGGATGTAACTCCGCTCATGCCTCTGGCCGTTTTCTTTTGAAAAGAAGGCCGAATGTCTAGCGCACGGGAATTTGAGTTATTTTCCAATATACTTTGACGGGCAACGGATTCGATCGAGGCGTTCCGCTTCCCGGGCCGCCAAATCGGTTCGCTCGCGGCGGGCCTTCAATGCATTCGCGATGGTGTGAGGTAGAAAGCAGACTTCTTTCAACAATTGGAAGAGGGTGCGGAAAATGGTCTTCAGTGTGTTCATAGATTTGACTTCCAACTCAGCTTTCCATCCAACGCCGCAGGCGGATGAATATCTGAACCAACCACGGCATTCGCTCTTCGCAAAGCCGGTTGGGGCACAGTTAGGGATCGACTCATTTTGAGCCTTTGGACTTGCGGGGGCGATTTTCGAGCTGCCGGTAGATCGGCGACACGAATGAGTCAGCCCGGAACCCAGTCAGACCTTCCCACAGTTGAAGCTTTTGGCGACCATCCGCGACGAAATCGCCACGAACCACCAGTTCATTTGAATTCAAACGTCGAAAGCGCTTTACCTCGTCAGGTTTCGCAGCGAACGCGGGCTGGTTCGCCCGGTCCGTGGGCACCGTTCCGCCCGGCGACCGACGTTCACCATTTCCAGGTGGAACTTGCACTTTCAGGTTCATGGCGTGATTTAACCTTCATTGGATTGTTCGACCGTACGGCTAAGTCGCCGCCAGGTTCCGTTCGCGAGCGGAACCTCAATCAGTTCCGGGTCCGGCGCTGACCTGCCACCTTCACCTTCAAATCTGGACAAATCATCCAGTTCGCGAGTTGGCAACGGGGCGGCGTTGGCGGCGCCGATCGACCCGTGACCATTCACCTTCCTGCAATCTGACGTCGCTCTTTCGAGGGAAAACCCTTGGTGGTTTTGCATCATGGAGTCGACATCAGATCGCGGCTGCCGGCCGGAGCCGGCTTTGACTTCTGGCTTCAGGCTTGTCTGGGTTTTACCAGCAGCAAGACAATTCCGCCGACGAGCGCAATCACTCCGACCACCGGTGGAATAAAATGGTGGTCGGTGGTCGCAATGCGCAGGCCGAGGAATTCAATCGGCTTGCCCGGGGTCTTAAAACTGAGGCCGGAATAAGCGAGCACCACAATTCCAAGAGTCACCAGCAAAACCGCAATAATCGTCTTTGTATTCATAAGAAACCCTCTAACTCTATTTCCCTGGTGCTAGAGCAACTTTTTACGACCGGAAATGAGATTCACGAGCACCATGACAATGGCGATCACCAGGAGGATATGAATAAACCCGCCCATCGTGGTGCTGGTTACCAATCCCAGCAGCCATAAAACCAGCAGAACTACCGCAATCGTGTATAACATAATATTCTTCTTTCTTTTTTTTGCTTCAGCGGGCGCCTTTTGGCGCCCACCGACTGCAATTTTGTTTAGTCTTTAGCCACCGGCGGGGCGATGGTCATGTTATTGATCACGCTGTTCACGCCGTTGATATCGTTGACAAGTTTGGTGACGAGGCTCTTTTCCGCGGCGTTCTTGGCGACGCCGCTTAACGTAACCACTCCCTCGGTCGTCTCGACTTTTGTCTTCGTGGCGCTGGTCGAGCGATGCGACATCAATGTCGATTTGACCTGGGCGGTGATGGACGCATCGTCCATTTTCTCCGCGACCGTTTGCTCCGGCTTGGTCGGCGACTTGGCGATGGTCATCTGGTTCTTCACTTCCTTGACGCCTTCGACATCCTGGGCATATTCAGTGGTCAATTCCTTCTGGGCCATGCTGGAGGCTTCGCCGCTGAGAATGACGACTCCGTCGGTCACATTCACATCGGTCTTGCTGGCTCTTACGTTGCGATGGAACAACAACGCCGTTTTCACCTTCGTCCCGAGCCAGGCATCGGAATGTTCCGCCGGCCCCTCGCCCTTGATTTTCAATTGATTGTCCACGCTTTTGACTCCGGGGAGACCCTCCACCGTGTCCTGGGCCAGGGACTTGTGCGAACTATCCGCCACGGTTCCCGTCAAGGTGACGACCCCGTTTTTGGATTCCATTTTGATGGAATCGTCCTTGAGATAAGTTTTGTACACGTGGGATTTCTTGGCGGCCGACTCAATGCGGTCGTCCGTCTCATCGGCTGCGCGCAATGTGCCGCCGGTAACCAGCAGAGCGCTGGTGGCTGCCAACAGCGCGAGCGTATAGGTTGTTTTCATGGTTTGTTTTCTTTGGTTTGAGATGATTTCGTTTTTGATACAACCATACGCTACGCTGCCCCGCCGCCCTTGGATATCAGGTCTAACCAGAAGCTGTCTTTTGAAGGTTTTCCCGGAAGCCGATGCTGGCAGGAGTTTTGGACAGGATCATTCGGTTCAACCGATGCGGGGATTTCCCGCACCGGATAGCACGCTATCGCCAATGCGCAGCTCCCTCACGGTGAGGACGTGGGTTCCAATTTCCTTTCCATGCAGCACCTCAATCGCCGCGCGCGCACCTTCGGGCGTGGCCATTGTGACGAATCCGAAACCACGCAGTTGGCCAGTGGCGCGATTTACCGGCAGATTGATATCGACGACGTTGCCATGGGCCGAGAATAAATCCATGAAATACTGGTAAGTGCTGGTGGCGGCGAGATTGTCGATATAAAGCCTGGTATTCATAAACGTTTGTCTTTTTGGCCGGACCTTTTTTAGCGGGCTTCGCGGCTTGCCCATAGGCGGGCTAGCGTGAATTCGTCCTTCAAATCCTCATAAGCCTTCTGCGAGCCAGCCTTCACAGTATCCCAGGTGGACTCGGTGGCGTCTTTGGCTCTATCCAGTCGCTGGCGCAACGCCTCCGCCTTTCGGTGGAGCACCTGAAGTTTCGACTGAGCTTCCGCGCGGACAGCGGCGCTGGATTTCTCGATTTTGGTGCCGAGTTGGTCGAGGTCCTGATTGATCGCGGCCAACTCCTTCAACATGCTTTCGGTGAATTCAGTTTTCTGCGCGAAAGTGTAATCCTTCGCGGTTAACTCGCGGGCGGCAGTCTTCGCGTCGACGTGCTGGCTGACAGCTATATCGCAGCCCCAGGTGAAAGTGACGATGGCCAGCACGGGCAGAAGGAAGATTTTGTGGTTCATGATTGTTTATTCCAAGTCAGGTCAGGTCAGGTCAGGTGAGATTACGCTTCCGGATGCGGTTTCAGTATCAGGTGTAACCAGAACATTTTTTGCCGTGTGGGCGCGAACATATCCGCACATACGCGAACATACGCGCACAAAAGTGAATTTATTTGCCGTTCCCATGGTTGAATTTGTGCGCCGCGCCTTCGGCGGAATTGACTTCATCCCAGCCGAATAGGATGGCTTGGACCCGCTTCATCTTTTCTTCATGGTTTAGCGCCGTATCCCGCGCGACCTGGCACAGGTACGACCGCCAATGCGGCAATTCCTTTAGCGACGCCGCCTTCGCCTCATAATCAAAATACTGTCGCGCCAGTTGCAGACGCCCTCGGCGGATTTCATTGTCTTCGCTCGCCAATAGCAGCTTCGTGAACGCCGCCAGGGCCTCTAATTCCTGCGGCTTTTCACTCGCCAGCTTCAGGACCGCTTTCCCGACCAGCTTGATGGCCGCCTCCCGCAAGCTGGCCACGTTGACCGGCAGCTCATTCAGTTCATCCGCCGCAACCTGCGCCGAAGCGAGTTCACTCACCTGCCGTTCTCGCGCCCGTCGCCGATAATACCGGCCGAGGCTGGCGATGGTCCCTTGGCACCCGAATTCCGTTTGGACTTGCTTCAATGTCTTGACGTAGCCCAGGTTCTCGTCAAAGAGCCAGCTCTCCAGTATCTCCCGCTGCTCGGGCGTCAACCGGCTCCACGTGGAATCATCTCGTGCCTTACGCATGAGTTCAGTGGTAACGGCCTCGGATGTAGTAAGCCCCCATCGAAGCTGCCGACATCAGGCCGTCATATATTACATTAGTCCTCTCTGCCCGTTTTTCACTGGGAAATAGCTTGCCTCGACGTTCCGGACCATGATGAATAGCCATACCGCCGGTTGCAATCGAGGAGTCCGTGGCATGTCGCTGAACCCGGGGGTAACCGGCGTGGATTCGACCATCTAGCGTAATGAACCCAACTCTGCTTGCCTTCGCCTTGTGCCTGATCGGCGCCGTGCTTGAGGGCGCCCTGGCCGGCGGAAGGGTGCGGGCGCGCTTCGCCGAACTGCGCTTGCCGTCAGGTTCCCCTCCATTGCCAGTCTGGTTCGCGATCGGGATCGCTTATTACGTCATTTGCTTTTTCGTCAGCCGCCGGCTTTTCCTTGCGGGATTTGCTAAGGACGAAAGCCGCCTCGCCTTACTGTTGCTCGTCGTTCTCATGCTTGCGAATGCCGCGTGGGGCCTCGTCTTCTTCCGTTGGCGCAATCTGCGCTGGAGCTTCCTGGCTTTTTTTCCGTACGGGGTGGTGGTCCTGCTTCTGGATATCGTTCTACTGCGAGTGGACGGACTGGCAGCGCTCCTGCTCCTGCCGTATCTCCTCTACCTTATCTACGCAACGTGGTGGGGCTACCAGCTTTGGCGCCTCAACGCGATCCCGCCTGCGAACCGAGCGATCAACTCGCGTTGACGCTCTCAAGGCGCAAGCGAGGCCGACAATCTCACCCCGGAGATTTGGCAGTTGGCGTAATTCGCACCCACAACTTAGCGCCGGCCACATCGGAAAATACGCTCGCCACTGGCTGGAAATCCTTTCCCGGACCGGCACAGGCGACCACGGGCGGTGGATCGTTTGGAAGCGAGACATTGAATCGATGAATGCAGTCGCTCATCGCGATTAAAGCGGCGAGCAGCGTCTCCGCCATTTTGGGTTGCTTCTGAACATAGTCCCGAGCATCAATCCCTTGGGAGTGTCGTAAATGCTTCTGCAAAAGGGTAAAACCTCCGGCTAGATCCTTTTCCACCGATTTCTGATCCGTCTCCACCACATATTCAGCGACGGGCACTTGAGACTCGGCAAGCGACCGACTTGAGAGAACCAAAGTCCAATAATTACTCATGAGGTATTTTGCGATTTATCGGCCGGAAGATCTATTTCGTTTGTCGCTTTTTCTTCGCCGACTTCTCGGCCTTTGGATGGAAAGCGAGCGCCCCGTCCAGCCAAACTTTCAAGGCGGCGGGGGATTTCCATCCCGCTTCATAAACAAAAACAAATCCGCGCATCGGTCGTCCGGTAAAATCCATCGGGCGACATCCCTTGCGCTTCAACGCCTCATCACAGCAGTCCGGACCGATGCGCGCCATCAGGCGCTCCTTCTCAATCCCCACGCACCTCTTGCCGTTTACCATGAAGCACAATCCACCCCTCATGGGTTTGGTCTCAGGCTTCATCCGCTTCAATTCGAAATAGCGCCGGACCCGTTGTTCGAGTTGCTCATTGTACGCCCTGGAATGGCGCAATCACGCAGGCTGATCAGTTTTGCGAGAGAAAAGGAATCAGCCATGGACGAATACTCGCCAGCCGAGATACGCGAGGTAAAGGCACAGTAGAAATCCGCCTTCGGCACGGGTCACCGTGCGTTGCCCGCGGATGGCAATCGGCAGCACCAGAATACTCAGGAGCAGGAGCATCCCCAGATCGATGAGGCCACCGGCTGGAACCGGAATCGGGTTAATAATTGCCACGACCCCACCGATGAAGAGCAGGTTAAAAATATTGCTGCCGACAACATTTCCAATGGCAATGTCACCTTCGCCCCGGCGCGTCGCGAGAATCCCGGTGACCAATTCCGGCAACGTAGTGCCAAAAGAGATAATCGTCAGGCCAATCACCGATTCCGGAATTCCGACCGCCGTTGCGATTTTGACCGCCGCCGCGACCGTGATACGTCCACCGCAAACCAAGCCAGCCAGCCCGCCCAACGTCAGCGCCAGGCTCACTCCCACTGACAACGGTTTCTTGCGCTCGACGTTGTCCGCAATCTCTTCCAGGAACGGGTCAGGAGCTTGAAGTTTCTGGGGCTGGAGCAGAATGCCTGCGATAGTGTAGTACAGGAACACCCCGAAAAGAAGCAGAAGCACAATACCATTGCTGCGCGTCACGAGATTTGCGGGGGATTTGTCCAGGAGCGAGTCCAGGGCGAGCGTCGAGAAAACCGCCGTCGCAAGAATCATCATCGGAATCTCCCGCGAGATAATGGAGCGCTCGACCTTGATGGGCCGGACCAGGGCGGTAATCGCCAACACCCAGCCCAGATTTATCGCACAGGAGCCTACGATATTACCGAACGCCAGTTGTGTCTTCCCCGCATAGGCGGCCGTGCAGTTGACGACCAATTCCGGAGCGCTCGTTCCAAATGCCACGATGGTCAGGCCAATCACCACCGGCGGAACGCGGCAGGCGGTGGCCAACGCGGTGGCCCCGCGGATCATTATATTGGCTCCGCCAACCAGAAGCGCCAATCCCAGAAGCAGAAATAGAGTCGAGGTAATCACAGTGACGTCCCCCTAAAGCGTAGTGAATCTGTCGAGCCAATGAGGCGAGGTAACCGCGACTGTCTGGAATGGTTTTGCATGCAACGGGTGGTCAAAGACCGGTTTGCCCACGCCCTGAGGCGAAGCGTTTCTTAGAATGGCGGCCCGACCATTCAGTTACCTCCGGGAGTACGCGCTCCCGGACCCTCTGCACGTCGCGACTATATCAACTTGTACCGCCAAGGCAATCTTTTGAGGCGCTTACTGAAAGTTGAGAGAACGAGACCTAGAGCTTTCCGGAGCTTTACGGTCCGGCCTCCCCAAGGCCTGAAAAAGACCGTCGAGGAAGATTTGAGCCCGACCTTTTTCATCGCCGGTTATGTACTTTCCGCACCACCCGACAAATTCGCTGAGCTTTTCCCCGTTAGGCATTCACGGCAGGCTAGGGATTCAGCAGCAAACGGTCAACGCACCTAATCGCCTGGTTTCTCGGTGACCGTCCTACCTCTGCGGGCTTTCTCAGCGGCAAGGAACTTATCCGTTTCGTCGGGTGTCGCTCGCTCAACAGTCCGGGCCCGAAATTCCTTTCCATCGCTCAGAAACAATCGGAACTCCAGGTAACCGTCCCGCGATACCGCGCGTCCGAAGATCCGCCCAATCACTTTCGACTTCGTATCCCGCACCACTTCCCCAAATCTGTCATTATCCATCGGCGTGAGCCTAAGTAACTCTACGACCGCCGCAACCGCTTATGATTAACATCGCCATGGACCTACCCGGTTTGACTTTTCCGCGCGCTTCGCAATCATCCTTTCATGCCTCAATACTCTGCGCCGCATCCGACCGAGCGGGGCGCGATCCTCACTGCGGAGAAGCCAAATCTTGTGATTCTGTACGAGCGAGCCTTCGAGAAGCACTTTGCTTTTGATTCCATGGAGGATGCGGCACGATTTGCGGAGAAAGAACACACTCCCGACAAGGATCCGGGGCGCGAAAGGCGTAGCTTGATTTGCATTTTTCAGGATTCCGTCTGGAAAGTGGTTAGGAACCGCTCAAGTTGAGAATCATGAATTCTGCTCTAGGCGGACGACTCCAACGCATTAGTAACGCTCCGCCCCGGCCGCCGAAACTCCAACACAAAGGAAGCCACCAAAGAAAAAGGTCCTTGCGGCGTCGAGCCTGGCGCGGGCAACCGGAAAGTTTTCTTATCACGCCGGAGGAGTTTTTGCGCAGTCGCCAGAAAGGCCCGGGCGCCGTCGCGGTCTTTGCTAACCAATGCTTCCACGGCTTCCTTGTCGGCACAGGCAATCAGGGCTTCCGCAAACGGAACGGCGCGGGCGCGGGCGGGATGTTTGGTCGAGAAGGTAGCCCAGCCCGCGACTACCGGCGCCACCGTTAGTGCAAACAGGCACTGAATTTGGAATTTTAGTTGGGCAAGCGCGGGATCTTCTGGCGTTTTCACGACGCTTAGACCTCAAACGCCGCGCGCACCGTCGCGGCCACCCTCAGCGCTTGAATTGTTCGTTGCGCGTGACATGCACCACGCCGATGACGTCGCTGGGTTTGCAGACATAGTTGAATTTCTTCTTACGGAGGAACTCTTCAATGGTCTTGTTTTGGGCGGGGTGCACATCCATCACCAGGAACTCCGGGGCATCGGCCTTGGCAAACGCCGCAATGTCTTCCTTCCACCTGCCCTGCATGGATGTAGATTCCATAAGGCATCAGGCCAGATCGGGTGGCGAGGGCAGGAGTGTCCAATGGGTAACCTTGCCGACCACTTCTTCGCCATCGGCAAAAGACCATACGGCGTCTTCGCGATAACCGATCCAAACCGGTCTTCCTTTGATATGAATCAGTACATATTCATTGTTCGCCGGCAAGGCCGCGTCCACTGGAATCCAAGTATGTGCACTCATATACGCAACCACCAGTGAGCCGAGGGTTTTGATTTCCATCCATATCTGAAAATACCGACATCGCCTGTACCAGTAATTACTGACAGGCAGATTGTTGCGGGGGCAATTACTGAAGCCATCCTAAGACCCTTTTTTGAACGGCACCGTCGTAATGCTGAATTCACCGTCGACAATGGTGATGTATCCTTTTGCGGCAAGCGTCCTGGCGGTTTTGCGGTCTTTTGGGTTGAGGGCTAGTAGGGAGTTGCGACGACCGATGCCGCCCAAGAGAAGCAAGAGATTGGCGAGGGCTAACTCTTCTTCTTTGGTTAGTTTCTGTCTCATGCCAACGGTAATTTAAAGTGGCCGGGCGGCTCTCAAGTCATTCCAGTACGGAAGTCATGACCTCGCGCCGTTGTTATCACCCACCGATTTGCCGAACGGAGATATCGCTTCCGCGTCTGGTCACGAATCAGGATCGTCGTCGTCAAACATTCGGCGCCCATATGGCACCATACCAACCCTCCCAGGATTGTGGGCGGCTCAAGAATACTGACACGCGCAGTGTAAAAACTACTGACACGCCTTAGAACCCAAGGTGCAGTTCTTAGGGGCGACCGTCTTGCGGGCGATTGACGTTGAGAACGCCTGCCGGGAATCCCAACGAAAAACCGGAACCCGATTCAGTCAGGCCATCCGGAGAACACCTAATATCGATGGGGTTTCCAGGATGGTAGAGTAAGAAATATGAACACGTATCAGGGGGCAGTCGGCCCTCAGTTTGTTGTCACTAACAAGCCCTTCTTGCTGATGTCCCCATCTGGCCCTAGCGCGGAGTTTGATTCTGAACAAGATATGATCGAGCACGTCGAACGGGTGAAGATCACCAAGCCCGCCATCGTGTTTTCGACGATGTACAGGAATCAGGCCGGGAAATGGCTTAAGTTGCCCTAGCTTCAAAACCTTCAAATCGGGATCGCCGCTGTCATCGGCCACAGCCACGGGCTCGGGCTTGTTTTATCTGGAGCGAACGCCGTTTCTGGTGAGTCTTTGCTGCGACTATTCCCGCCGTTCTTCGCCGGTCCGCTCGGTCGAAATCCCTGTTTGGTTTGCCGTGGCTGGAACTAGGGCGATTACTGTATGTCGCTGAGAACGACATTTTGAGACTGTTTCACCAGACGGTGATGAAAACGATTTTGCTGGCGGAAGACTTTGCGGACGATGCAGATCTGTTGAAATTAGCCCTCAAGGAGGGCGGCATTCACAATCACGTCGTGACCGTCGGCAACGGGGAAGACGTAATTGCCTATTTGAAAGGCGAGGGCCAATTTGGTGATCGGGCCAGTTTTCCATTTCCCAACGCGCTTTTTCTAGATCTAAAAATGCCGCGCATAAGCGGGCTCCAGGTTTTGGAACGGATCCGAGACCAGCCGCAATACAAAAGTCTCCTGGTTGTAGTCCTCAGCGGGTTAGCTGAACTAAAGGATGTCCAGGCTGCCTACCAAACGGGAGCGCATACCTTCCTCAGAAAACCGGTCCATCCGCAGGACATTCGCACCCTGGCCCATGCCTTTAGTGGTTATTGGCTAAAAAACCCGGCATAACAACCGTTACCGCGGGTCCGCAAATTCGAACTGCGTCTGCTCTTACGAATTCCGACCAAACACCGCCAGCGGTGCATCGGCCGGGTCCACGGGGCACGTGAAGTTGAATTCCGACCTCGGAAAAGCGAAGAAGAGTTCGACTCCCACCAAGCGTTGGGCGGCAATGTGCGCGATGGCTTGGGTAGAAGAACTAAAATCAAGAGCCTGCTCGAAGTTATTTACCCACGTCCCGTCGGCCGCGAGATACACATTCTTGGATTTATCACGAATCAATACCTTCATAACAAATCTAAACGTTTCGGCGTAAAAAATAACATTCCGAGGGAAAATTATTCACACTCGCAAACCCTTGGAATTTCGGTGCTTGGAAATGGGCGGCAGGAACTTCGCTGTTTTCAGTGGAACCGAAGCAGCCACTGCGGTGGCAGAGCGGCGTGGCGACACCGCTTTCGGAGGCGACCCGCGATGTACTGGGGAAAGAGGTATTTGCCCCTATGCAATCGTTCAAGAATAAGGCAGGTTAGCCTTTTGAAAACTACTGCTGACGCGAAGATTAATATTCTGCTGGTGGATGATTATCCCGCCAATCTCATGGCGCTGGGGGCTGTGCTGTCCAATCCAGTTTACAACCTGATCGAAGCCCACTCCGGTCCGGCGGCTTTAAAGGCTTTGGAAGAAAAAGAAGTTGCCCTCGTTCTCCTGGATATCCAAATGCCTGAGATGGATGGATACGAAGTCGCCCGGAAAATTCGCTCCAATCCGCGCACGCGCGACATCCCCATCATTTTTATCACTGCTCATTATCGGGAGGATCCGTCAGTCAGGAAAGGTTACGAGGTGGGCGGCCAGGACTACCTCGGGAAACCGTTCGATCCGGAAGTGCTCAAAGCCAAGGTTACGGTTTACACCAACCTTTTTTTGAAGACAGTGCAAATGGAAGGCGAGAAACGTTCCTTGAAAGAAAGCGAAGAACGTTATCGCCAGATGATTGAGGCCGTCCGGGAGATTATTGCCTCCATCGACAATAACGGCATCATTGCCTCGCTCAATCTGTCCTTTGAAAGACTCACGGGCCACAAGTGCGCGGCGTGGATCGGAAAATCATGCCTGCCCCTGTTGCACCCCAAAGACGCCGCCAATTTCCTCGGCTATTTTAAGCGCCTGTCCAATATGGAAGCGTCACCCCTGTTTCAAACCAATATTGTGGATGCTGGCGGGAAGCTGATCCCGGTGGAAGTCTCTATTTCCCCTTTGAAACGCGACGCGGAAACTATCGGGGCGGTGGGTGTCATGCGAGAAGTCTCGCAGCGTTCGGCCACATAGGCCAGGCCCGGGGCACTTCGCGCCAGCCCGCGGGGTCAATAGATAAAATTCTTCCGTTACGGAAAATCTTATTTTCCGCCTGCTAAACCCCAGAACGGGAACCAAGACGTTTGATGATTTGCAATGAAGACGCGGTCTGTTTTTGGCGATTCCCACACCGGAGACCGCGAGACAATGTCTCAGAGCTTTGCTTGGTAATTTACCTGATATTCAAACCGCCGCGCCCCTGACAGTCTTGGCGCCTATGCCGCATGTGTCGATTGTCCCCATGATTAAAGCCTCCCCCAAGGTGCAGGACGTTTACCACGAGTTTTATTCGCAGATGGACTTTCCTTCCCCGCCCAATTTCATCATGACCCAGGGCCACTCGCCCACGGTGGCGCGGGGAACATGGGACCTCGTGCGGCGGGTACTGGTCGAGGGCGAGATTGCTCGATGGAAAAAGGAAATAATATTCATCGCGATCTCGAATGATCGCGGCTGCCGCTATTGTACGGCCGCGCACATCGCCTGTTGCCGGGCGTTGGGGGTCGAGTCCAAAACTCTGGAACAAGTCGTTAACGATATTAACTCAATTCCCGACGTCAAACTGCGCGGCATGACTGGCTTTGCCGTCAAGTGCGCGCGCAACCCGCAAAGCTTGACCAAAGCAGATTTCGCCGCCCTCCGCAAATGTGGCCATGCTGAATCGGAGATCGTCGAGATCATCGCCATGTCGGCGTTCGCTGTGTACGCGAACATTATCGCGGACGCGACCCGGATGGATCCGGACGAAATGTTTGATTCCATCGGGAAGGACCAACCAAAGAAGCCCGTCCGAAAAGGACAAAGGCGGGCCCAAGTGCAGGTGTGAGGAAGTCAGATCCTCTAGAATCTTCAGCTAGTCGGTCGCTTCGCGATGGGCCACCACGTTGTAAGGCCGCGCGCGGTTTGAGAAACTCCGGGTCTGGCACCCGCTCGGAGCGAAGCCCTAACGAGCTTTAAGGCAACCGAAAACCTCGCATAAGACCCGCTTACAGCGCCTTCAAACGCGCGGAATCAAAATCGCTTGAGAAACGTCCAGATTGCCTAAGTAAGATTTTGCCGCGCCTTGACTGTGCGATTCTTCAATCTGGTTCGCGTCAAGCGGTATGCCAAGAAGGCGTCCGTCCGCCAAATTGGTGAGCACGATCACTGGTTCCGGATCGCCTTGAACATAGTCCCAAGGCTGAGTGACCGGCCGTCCACGGATAAAGATGGTGGCCAATATTTTCATAGGTTGATTGTTAGTGAAACCTGCCAGCTCCGGCCAGTATCGTTTTGGGCCATCACCCAAAGCTGCCGGGCCGCCTCAAGGCATCTTGATAATCTCATTTAATCAGCCCGATGCAAACCATCCGATCTCCATGACTTACTGGCGCGTTGAAAGCCTCCAAGCTAAGTGAGGTTGTTTCGGCCTAGGCAGTGGTGACCGTTCAAACACGGGTATAACACCGTATATTCGAAACCGCCCGCCATGCGCAGAGTCAAATGCATGCGTTCGCTTCTATCCACCGATCAATTAAGCCGACCATTGCCGCTCATAACCCCGCAAAACAAGAATTGGAGAGCGCACCTGGAAGCCTTCGTGAAGCATCGGGTTCGGTTTGAACTGCGAGACCTTGATCAATTCCCGCACCTGGAATCCCAAGTCAATCAACTGATCAACGGTTGGGGCACGCACGCGAAATATGCGTCGAAAACGAGAAGCCAAACGACGGTCGAATTTTGTCCGGCGGAGACGGCTGATCGCTTGCTGGTTTGATTCTTTCCTAACGCGTTTCGTACTTTCTCGCCTTTGCCAAAGGCTGGTGCTGGGCACCAAAACAAGGGATTCTCTCGAAAAACGAATTCTGGCCGGGGGGCTAATGTGGTCGCGCGAGAGTATGCTCCCCTGACACTGCTCGACCTTCAGTTTCCAGCGCCAAGCTGAGCCTGGTAGCCGGCCAACTGGCCCCTGGCCCGCTTAAGGTCGCGCGTGTTCGCCGTGAGAAAGTATGGGACCTCGTGGCCCTGCGCGGTGATTTTTTCAAACTGAGCCCGCTCGGATTCCAAGTCGGTAATGCGCCGACTTATGGCGGCGATCGTGGCTTTCAGGCGGCGTTTTGTTGCCTCGCCGACTGCCGTATCGAGCTTCTCTTCCAAGGGTTCAGATGGGTGGGGCTTAGACATAATCGGCGGCGAACCGCTACGACGGCGGTGACGGCTTTTGGGGTTGAGCACTGCGTTTCCCTGGCAACCAACTGCGCGCCCGCCGCAGCCAGCGGGCAGCCCAGGCAAATTCCAGCGCCAGAATCGCGAGCCCGGCTGGAATCACGAGAATGGCCGGGCCGGGTAGTACGATTAACGCCACTCCAACGACGAGCACCGTGCCCCCCATGGCGGCGATGAAGACTCGTTTAACCTTTTTCGCAGTGGAGAGGTCGGCGAACTTGCGGTGCGCAAGGATCATGTCTTCCCATTTGGATAGCAGCTTCCAGGGCCGAGCCATATGGGGTAATCTCCCTCGCTGAGATTTCCGACATTTTAGCCCGTCGATTCCCGCCATCTGCACAAAAACAGAGACCCGAACTGAATTACGCCTGACTAAATCCAGGGCGTCCAGTGGTGCCGGGCAAGCAAAGCAAAGACTGGGAGCGGTCGGCGAGTCCGCTCCCATGAATTTTGAAGCTGTTGCCGCTTCCTGCTGTGTGGCGTCGCCGGCGAGGGCGGCATTCGGGCTGGTCAAGGGTAAAGCGTAAGTTGACCAGTCCGGCGGCCGATATACGGAGTTTTACCCATGCTTCCGCGCCGCAACCAAGCTGGTCTGTAGCCGGCCAACCTTCCCTGCCCCGCTTAAGATCACGCGTGTTCGCCTTTAGAAAGGACGGGGCCTCATGGCCCTGCGCGGTGATTGTTTCCAACCTGCGCCCGCAGCAGCGTCGGCGGATCGTACCGCTCCGGCGCTGCGGTTATCACGTGCTAGTCTCAGTTGCCTTTGTCGCTGGCGTAAGCTTCGGCCAGTTCGGTGAGTTTCTCGTCCGCCGCCTTCTCTTCGTCGAGGTTCTGTTTCAGGAGGTCGACTGCTTGGGTGTGGCCCATTTTTTGCGCCCAGGCGATGAGGGTGCCATACGAAGCGATTTCGTAATGCTCCACCTTTTGCGCGCCGGAAATCAGTGGGCGTCGAGGGCCGTGGATTCTTTCTCTTCCTCCAGCATGTCCTCGCCTTCCTCAAGGATTCCCTCCATGCCCTTGCACTTCTTGCTCTTCAATCTCTCGTCCATCGAGGCGAACACTTGTTCGAGTCGGTTGACCTGGTTTTCAGTTTCGGTGAGGTGCGCTTCGATGGCCTCGCGCAATTCCTCCGACTCGGCCGCTTTGGCCATTTTGGGCAAAGCTTTGATCAATTGCTTTTCGGCGCTGTACATGTCCGCCAGTTCGTCCAGGAACAAGTCGTGAAGATCACTGTCCATGTTTCCCGATTCCGCTTCGTTATCTTTGGTATTGGATTTCATATTTGTCTTATTTGTTTAACGTTAAAAGTTACGACGTCCTTTCCGGGACGTATATAGGGCCTAATGCGGAAAAGTATGGAGTCCCGGCTTCAGCCGGTAAGTTGCCCTCAAAGACGATGACCCCAAGACCTCAAGGCCTTCGATATGACGATGCCCCGCCGGCTAAAGCCGGGACTCCATACCCCTGAGCCCTCTGTCAGGGCCGTACTACCGTGACGAGTGACTTCCACCATTTAGCTCCGTGGGGCATCCAGCTGCCGCTGGAGGCAGGCGAGCACATCGTTCAAATCCACCGGCTTGGCCAGAAAAGGCAATCCGCCAATCCGACCGGCGCGCCGATGGACCTCGGTCTTGGTGGCCATCGCCGTTAGAAATACAATCGGCACCGATTTCAGCATTGGATCCGCCAGGAGGAGACTGGCCAAATCCCCCCCGGCCAGCTGGGGCATGAGAACATCCAGCAACATCAAGTCCGGGTGAAATTCGACGGCCGCGGCCAGCGCTTGGCGCGGGTCGTTTTCCGTTCTGACCAGATATTGGTTGGTCTGTTCGAGGTTGAGCTTCAGCAGCCTGGTGGCGCTGACCTCATCATCCACCACCAGGATTCGTTTCTTCCCCGAATCCGTAGCCGGCACCTCGAAGGGCGACTGCAATCCGGCGGGAGAGGCTTCAGCCATGCCGCCTGCTATTGTGCGATTCTCTTTCATAATATATTGGGAGGTTTTACCCGCAAAACCACGGTGGCGAGTGCTCCGCGCTGCGGGAGGTTTTTGATGTCGATTGCCCCACCGTGGAGTTCGACAATTTTCTTAACCACCGAAAGGCCCAGGCCCGTGCCAATTCCCAACGGTTTCGTGGTGAAGAACGGGTCAAAGAGCCTCGGCAAATCCGCTTCCGGTATTCCCGGTCCCGAATCCTGCACTTCGACAATCACGAGCCGATCGCCGGCTTTGAACTGGGGAAAGGTTGACGCGCTCAATTTGAAATCTTCGCCGAAGCGGCTGCTCCGGGTGACGACCGTGAGAAAACCGCCCGGCGCCATGGCTTGCACCGCGTTGATAAAGAGATTGATGAATGCCTGTTCCATTTTGGCGGAATCGATGGGCACGACTGTTAGCTCCGCGGCGAACTGCCGCAGCACAGTGATTTGGGCCGCTTCAAATTCGTAGTGCAAAAGGTCCAGCGCGTGAGCAACACAACTGTTCAGGTTTTCCGCCTGGGTTTCATACTTCGCGTCGGTCGCGAGCTCCAGCAAGCCGTGGACGATCGTATTGGCCCTTTGGACCGCTTGGCGCATGTCATGCAGGGCATCGCCTATCCCGGCGTTATGCGCGGACAGGTTGTGACTCAGATAATCCAAGCCCATTAGCATGGTTTGGAGAGGATTCTTGACTTCGTGCGCCACGCCGGCGGCCAGGCTGCCGATGCATTCCATTTTCGCGGCCTGAATTAACTGCAATTCGGTCGCCTCTAATCTCTCGTGGGTGGCTTTAAGTTCCTGGCCGGTGGCCTCTAACGCCACGCCGCTTTGCGTCAACTCGGCGGAGGCGTGCCGGAGACGTTCTTCCGCCTTTTTACGATCCGTGATGTCGGAGACGAGTCCGTCATAGGAAACCACCTGGCCTTGGAGATCGCGCTGCGGCACGGGGACATTCCGAATCCACCGGATATCACCGTCTTTATGAATGATCCGGTGCTCCAAGGGCCGGGGGTGGGCGGTCCCCGCAATGCTGGAGACTTGCGCCATCACCGCTGGACGATCCTCCTCGTAAATCATCCGGTACCAGAGCGACGAGTCCGCTTCAAACTCGCGCGAAGTAAAACCGGTTACGGCTTCACAGCCGGCCCCGTGGGACGTCGCGGCCCACCGCCCGTGATGCATGGTGACCGTATAGACGTAATCGCTCGTCGAAGCGAGGAGCGCCTCGTAGCGTTGTTCGCACAGCCGCAACGCCTGTTTCGCCGCTTTGACTTTCGTGGTTGGCTCCGCTGTTTTCATCGTCTGCGTTCCGGCGGTCGAGATCATAAAACCTTGACCGCAAACATGTCTTTTAATTGATTCCAACGTTTCAATGCATTCATTTGTTTCCTTCCTTGGTGGCGGGTTTCATGGTTGATCGTTGCGCCAGCCGCCAACGGTTCGGGCGCAATCGTACCGATTGAGTTCCCTCAGGCTAAATCGCGCCGCTCCCGGGGCCACGGTTTGCGGCCAACCATTCGGATGCAGTTTTCACTGCCTAGGCGTTGGCAGTTCTTTGTTTGGCGGTGGGCGATTTTGCATTTTCAAATGCTTTCTCGTTCACTTGGTCGCTTGGCGCGCGTGATTTTCCGGCTTGCTCACAGCCGCCGGTTCTCTTCGGTGACGTATTGCGCCTTTTCCTCGACGGTTGGCACATCCACGAACGCTGCGCGCAGCTCAGTTCCATCGGCCCGCGACATCCTGAACTGAAACTGACCGGGCGAATCTGCCCCCAACGATCCGGGCGGAATGCTGCATTCGCCAAAGACCCTACCGATCAGTCCCGTCGCCCGGTCGCGCATGATTTTTCCACAATGTTCGATTGCCATAGGTTGTCTCCCGCGGTTCAACCTGCTGCTCGAGACCTGGCCGGAATCGCTGGTCTTCGCCGGCGGCCCGGCCCGGAAACGATCAGCGCCGCCCCGCGGATTTACGCCGTTCGCCGCCACCATTGGCGCAATCCCAGGAACGTCATAACTGCCGCACCGATCAGCAGGACATGAACCGCCCCACCCAACGTGTAACCCGTCGCCAACCCAAGCACCCACAAAAATCCCAGTATTATCGCAATCAACCACATCATATTGAGCCTTATTCTTAATTTTTTAATTTAACCACCGTACGTTGCGCCTTGAGAAACCGTTTCACCATCAGGTGTAACCAGAAGGTCTCTTTTGGGTCTCCGCCGCGTTCGAGTCCCACGCATCGTCCATCTGGACATACGAAATCAACCTGATACCGCCGCAGGAGGATTCAGTTATGTTTGTTGAGTGCTGAGAAAATGCTGTCAGCACCAACCAAAATGGAAATTATGAAAAAGATATTATTAGTACCGGTAGTGCTCGCCGCTTTCGTTCTGGTGGGCTGCGACAAGGAGAAGGCGGCCATCGACAAAAACAACGCGACGGCCCAGGACGCCATAAACAACCGCAAAGATACCGTGGACGCCGCCGCGAAAGATGCCACGAAACAAGCGGACATCGATGCGCAGATTGAAAAGGCCCGGATCGAAGCCAACAAAGTGAAAACCCAGGCGCAATTGGATGCGGACAAAAAGAAAGCCGACGCCCAGGCCGAACTCGACAAAGCCAAAGCGGATGCCGAAAAGAAGTGAGCCGGTTGGCACTGGCCAATTGGAAGCATAATCATTTCGCCGGAGGGACGACCAACTGTCGTCCCTTCTTTCATAATAACGATAGCATTTTGGCGCCGCGGAAGAAATCGGTCCTGCCCCGGCCCGCGAAAACGATTCTAAAAACAGCACCAGCCGCCCGGGTCAACGGGCGGCTGAATTTCAATGTCGGGAATGAGCCGGCTCAGGAGCAACGGCCCACACAGGATTCCGTGACAGCCTTTTCAACGACTTCACGGGAAGCGCCCGTGCGCCTGATTATCCGCCGGACCAGGTCTTCCGGCTTGCCTTCCTCGTAAAACAGATCGTCATCCGAGAGGTTGCCCCATTTGTCTTTCAGGTTGTCTTTGGCGAGGTTCCAATCGCCTTTGATTTTCATCGTGGTCGTGGTCATAGTATTTGTTTTGTTTTAGGTTCGTCGTCAACATGGCGACAAAATGGTTGCGGCGTCAGCCAGAGTTGGCGACACCAGATTCAAGCGGGTATGATTGGATCGGCGATCTCTTCCCCTCACTTGCAGCGAAAACTCTCGCGATCATCGGCTTCGAGCCAGTCGAACGTAGACGCCATTTCCGGATTCAGGCCGAGCCGGTGACAGTCCTCGATGAAGAACGCGCGCTTTTCCGGAATCTTCATCAGGCTGCCAGCTTCCATTTCATCCGACCAGGCGGTGATTTCCAACGTCGACCGGCGCGTGCCGTTTGCCAGCAGCCAGGCGCCAACGCCTTCGTATGTCGCCGCGGCTTGAACGGCGGCACTAAACTGCCCGCCGGTGATTCCTTTGAAGGTGAAAAGCATATTATCCATGGGACAGTCGAAATGATATGCCCCCGCGGTACCGGCCAGACTGGCGCGGCATTTGTCAACCGCCCGACGGGCGATCGCAAAGCCGGTGACGCGTTCGCGCGGGCTGTGGGGGGCTTCCTGGGCAAGATTTTTGGCAATAATGGGCAAGTTCATAAATTTTGGGGTTCGGTGAATTGTAATATACTTTTCAGTGCCGCCATTGCTGGTGACGGCGGATTTCATAAGAGTGGAGCGGATTGCGGGCGGGCGCGGTTTTTCGGCGGAGTTATGTCACCGTTCTTATCGCTCGGGGATTCTAGCATCGCCCCACTAACGCCGAGGGCCGACGCGAGTTCAATTTCATGTTCCTGTTCCTGCACGATGATCACGCGCAAGGTTTCGCTCAGCGCAAATTCCCCCATCGCTTCAGCCTGCTGGATGCGGTCGCGATAGCGTCCCACCGTTTCCCGTTCGTTCTCCAAATCCGCACGCAACATCTCGAACGGACTCCCGGAGATCTTGACCGGTTTGGGCGCCCCGCCGGGCGTCCCACCGAGATAATCAATCTGTTTGGCAATATTTATGGCGTGCGCCAGCTCTTCCCCGGCATGCGCTTCCAATTCTCGCGCTACGCCGGTGTACGCCGCACCCTTCAAAACCTGGCTATGAACGGTGTAAGCGATGACCGCTTGGTATTCGCCCGCCAGGTCCTCGTTCAGCAACTCGATCATTTGCGCCCGGGTGATATTCGATCCGGTAGTCGTGGCTTCTTTGGTCATAAAGTTTGTGAAATTTAACGATCGATCCAGTGGCTAAACCACGGTCAACGTGACCCGCGTGTCGCCGCGCAGGGCTTTGGAATAGGGACAAGTTTTGTGCGCTTCTTCCATGATGCGTTGCGCCCGATCGCGATTGATGGCCGGCAGTTGGGCGCGCAATTCCACCGCCAGGCGATAGCCGCCGCGGTCATCCTCGATCAAACTCACCAAGGCGCGCACGGTAGAGTTTTCGACGGGTGTGCCGAGCGATTTGGCCGCGTTGTGCAAGGCGCCGTTGTAACAAGCGGCATACGCCCCGGCAAACAACAGCTCGGGATTCGGGCCGCCCGGCGCGGCGTCTTTCTCCAACGGATTGACCAGCGTGACCTGGAGTTTCCCGTCTGGCGTTTGGAGCGTGCCCGAGCGGCCGCCTTTGGAAATTGCTTCGGCGAGGATCAAAGTTTTCATAGTGGCAAAATTAACTCGGTCCGGTGATTTGCGCGGGCGGGCTAACCGGCGGATTCAGGTCAGCGAAGTTACAGACAACGACGTCGTTGTCCCGCGCGGGCAGACGCACCGGCTGACCCAGGCGGGATACCAACAATTTCATGATCAGTTGCCGACACTCCTCCCGCCGCTCATCGAGGCGCGCGCGAAAAATGATCTGCAGGCCGGCAAAAACCACCAGACAGATCACCGCCGCCACGCCGACCGAGGCAATAATCTTGAGGAGCAACTGCGATGTATCCTGGGGAAAGCCATCCAGCAGGATCATGCCGTAACAAAAGATGGCCACGGCCAACAAAGCGATCAAAACCAGGACCCGGATTCCGTTGCGGACACAGCGCTCGTCGCGCTGAATGTTAGTGAGGCTGTCGGCCAGGTCCTGGCGCCCGGGACTTTCGTCAAAACAAATGCAGTGATGCAGGAAGGCGGTTTCTTTTTCGTGTTCGCTCATAGGGTTTCCTGCCCCGACAACAGGTTTTTAAACCTTACCTATCTGCGTCACCCATTGGAATCAGGTGAAACCCGAACAAGGTTCCGCGTCCGTGTCGAATCTGTCTTGGGAGGGGAATACACCTGATTCTCAAACTCAAGCGATGGGCTAATATTGGTTCGCGTTTGTAGCCATCGTTGAGAATCAAATCTCGGGACAGCTCACCCGGTCCGGCACTAACATGAAGCAAAAATACATGGACTTATCCCGGCGCTATCTGACCGCGCTGCGAAACCACCTCAAACCGGGAACGCCCACCGACGCCCAGCCGGCCCGGCAGCTCGGACGCCAGGTCGCGGCCCTGGGGCTCAAGCCATTGGAACTGGCGCGAATTCATGCGAGCGCGTTCGTTTCGCTGAAATTAGCCAATGGCAAGAATGCGTTGCGCCAGCGAGCGAAGAACTTTTTTACCGCGGCCAACCGGGTGGTCGCGCAGGCGAATGGCGCCGCCACTCAGAAAAAAAGCGGCTTGAGTCAGCTCCGCGAAACGCTGGGCGAGCGCACGCATCAACTGGCCGCCACCCAGCGGCAATTGCAACGCTGTATTGTCCGGCGCAAGCTGGTGGAGGAGGCCTTCGCAAAAAGCGGGCAACACCATAAGAAATGCTTGGAGGATTCGCTCCAGTTACAAAAGCGTTTGCGCCAATTGACCCATCGCGTCCTGGCCGCGCAGGAGATTGAACGCCAGCAAGTCGGCAAGGAACTACAGGATGAAATCGCCCAGACGCTGTTGGGCATCAATGTCCGCCTCCTCTCGTTGCGGGAACAGGCGCGCCACAACCTCAAAGGTTTCAGGAATGAGATCGCCAGCACGCAACGGCTCGTGTTAAGGTCGGCCAAATCCGTGCGGCGGGCCGCCCGTGAGTTCAGGAGCCCATGAGAACCAAGTTCCGCAACTTTTCACGCCGTTATTCAACCGCGTTACGAACCCACTTGCGCCAGGGCCGGCGAGCCAGCCTGGAGTTGGCCCGGGGGTTGGGCAGTCAAGCCCTCGCCAGCGGGTTGCGCACCCTCGACCTGGCCAAACTCCACGAACAGACCCTCGTCCAGGACGTGCTGGTCGCGTGCCCGGCCGGCAAACGGTCCACGCTCATCGCGCAGGCGGGGATTTTCTTCGCCGTGGCCATCACCCCGCTCGAGAAAACGCATCGCAACGTTCGGGAAGGCACCGCTCCCCTGAAGAATCTGGTCGCCACGCTGAGCGAGCGCACGGTGGAACTGGCCGCGTCCAATCTGGAATTAAGCCGCGAGATCGCCCAACGCAGGGCGGTGGAGAAAAAGCTGAAAAAAAGCGAGCGCCATTACTCCGAGTTGCTCAATCAGTCGGACCGCCTGCAGGAACAATTGCGCCGATTGTCCCGCCAGATTTTGTCCGCGCAAGAGGATGAACGTCGCCGGATCAGCCGCGAGCTGCATGATGTCATCGCGCAAACGTTGACCGGCATCAACGTCCGGCTCGCAACCTTGAAAAAAGAGGCGGCACTCACCACCACCGGCCTGGACCGCAACATCGCTCGCACGCAAAAGTTGGTGGAACAGTCGGTGAATATCGTGCATCAATTCGCCCGTGAATTGCGTCCCGCCGTGCTGGATGACCTCGGCCTGATTCCCGCCCTCCATTCCTTTATGAAAAGCTTCACCACCCGCACGGGCGTCCATACCAAGCTGACGGCCTTTGCGGGGATCGAGAAGCTGGACACAGACGGGCGGACCGTGCTCTACCGCGTCGCCCAGGAAGCGCTGACCAACGTCGCCCGCCATGCTCACGCCAGCCACGTGCGAGTTAGCATCGAAGGCCTGCCGGACCGCATTAGCATGGAAATAAACGACAACGGTCGATCATTTCACGTGCAAAAGGTGTTGCTGGCCCGCGGCGGCAAACGTCTGGGCCTGCTCGGGATGCGCGAACGCGTGGAAATGCTGGGCGGGCGTTTTCACGTCGCCTCCACCCCCGGCCAGGGCACCACCGTCACGGCCCAAATTCCATCCCGCCGCCCGCGGTTCACTAATGGTGCCACTCGGTTGAAACTCGAAAGTCTATGAAACGAATCACTGTGTTGATGGCTGAAGATCACATTATCGTGCGCGAGGGCTTTCGCAAAATGCTGGAATTGGATGGCGATTTGGAAATAGTCGGCGAAGCTCAGGATGGCCGGCAGGCCGTCGCCTTGGCCAAAAAGCTCTTGCCCAATGTCGTGTTGATGGACATTGCGATGCCCCTCATGAATGGCTTGGAGGCGACCCGCCAGTTGCTGAAAACCCTGCCCGCCACCAAAATCATCATCCTTTCCGCGCACAACGATGACGCGTACATAAAGAGCGCCGCCGAAGCCGGCGCGAAGGGATTTCTCCTCAAACAAACTTCCGCCGCAGACGTGTGTCACGCGATTCGCGAAGTCCAAAAGGGAAAAACCTTCTTCAGTCCCTCCATTTCCCGGCGCCTCGATCGGATCCAATCGCTAACGCCCGACCGCCGCGGGGTTAACAAGAAAGCCGCTCACTTGACTTCGCGCGAAATGGAAGTGCTGCAGTTGATCGCCGAGGGCAAAGCCAACAAGGAAACCGCGGCAGAACTTGGTATCGGCATCAAAACGGTTGAAAAACATCGCGAGCATCTCATGGAGAAGCTCGACATCCACGACACCGCCGGGCTGACCCGCTACGCCATCAGCGCGGGCATCATCGAGAGCAGCGTCCAAGTAACCATTGTTTGATCATTGGTTGAAAGTGATTTTATGACCTGGCTGGCGACACTACTCTTTCCCGGGAGCGATCATTTCCAAGCACGCCGCAAACTCAATGTGTTGGTTGGAGCCGTCGTGGCCGGATTGCTGACTGCCGCTCTTGTTGGACTAGGCTTCTACTTTTCCAATGGGCGGGCTTTTCATAACGGCTATTAATAAGCGGTGGTCTGCCTCTCGTCCGCTCGCGCCTGCCGCGCTGCGTCCAGCCCGGCATACGAACTACACCGTATAGGATTGTACGTCCGTACCGTTTATGACTCTCAGCCGTGAAGTCCCACCACTCGTTGATCGAAAAGCCGGACCTTGAACAATATGAACAAACATACCAAAGCAATCAGCAATGACATGGGCCAACTGGCCGAAGACGCGCGCGCGTTGATGGCCGCCACGGCCGACGTGGCCGGGGAAAAAGTCGGGGAAGCCCGCAAGCGCCTCGGCGTCGCGTTGGAACGCGCCAAAGAAATCTACGGCGACGTCCGCGACAAAGCGGTGGAAGGCGCCCAGGCGGCGGACGCAGCTGTCCACGAGCATCCCTACCAGGCCATCGCCATCGGCGTCGGGGTCGGCGCCATCATCGGTTATCTGCTGGGCCGCCGGTGTTCCTCCAGTCGCGATTGATGGGGTCATGGAACAATCCTCTGTCAGCGTGATGCAGCTGCCCGCCGCCGCGAAACGGTTCGCGCGGCGGCTGTTGACCATCGGGGAAAATCGGCTTGAACTTTTGGTCGTGGAGGTGCAGGAGGAGCGTGAGCGGCTCCTGCACAATTTCCTCCTGGCGCTCGGTGCGGCGACGTTGGGGCTGCTCGCCGGCCTGACCCTCACGGCCGCGATTGTCGTTTTACTGTGGGCCTGGTCACCCTTGGCGGTCCTCCTCGCCTTGACCGCTTTCTACGGAATTACTGCGGCTTATCTTTGCCGGCGGCTCATCGATCGGTTGCGCGACGCGCCAGCGTTCTGCGCCACCCTTGACCAACTGAAAAAGGACCACGCGTGTTTGGAAAAAAACCTGGCCTGAATCCCCTCCAGTTACAAAAGCAATTGCTGGTCGCTACCAGCGAATTGAATCGCGCCCAAATGGAAGGCGATTTGACCGTGCTGACGGCGGGCGTCCATCAACTTGCCAATCGCGCCCGATCCTTCAGCCTGATCGCGTCAGCCGCTGCCGCAGTGGTGGCGGGCGTCGCCGCCTTTCGCCAGCCCGCGAAGGCAGGGACAAAAACTTCCTGGCTGCAAACCTACTCAAAGGTGCGGGCCTGATTTCCAACCTCTGGCTGGCGTTTCGCGCACCCCGGCGAGATCGAGCGAATCAAGAAAACAATACCTGAAGCCATCGCGCAGGCATCATTGAGATCACTTCACAACCAATGCCCCATCTTCTTCTGCTTTGTCTTTAGATAATGGGCGTTGTGCGGATTGGGTTTCACCTTGATGGGCACTTGCTCAACAATCTTCAAGCCGTAGCCTTCGAGGCCAACCACTTTCCGCGGATTGTTGGTCAATAGCTTGATGGTCTTCAGCCCAAGGTCCACGAGGATTTGTGCGCCCAGGCCGTATTCGCGCAGGTCCATGGGGTAGCCGAGCTTTTTGTTCGCCTCCACCGTGTCGTAACCCTGCTCCTGTAATTTGTAGGCCATGATCTTTGGCGCGAGCCCGATTCCGCGACCTTCCTGTCGCATGTAAACGATCACGCCCCGCCCGGCGTCGGCCACCTGGCGCATGGCCTGTTGCAGTTGCGGCCCGCAATCGCAGCGGTGCGAACCAAACACATCGCCCGTCAGGCATTCACTGTGGACGCGGACGAGCACGTTGGGTTTGCTCGTGATGTCGCCTTTGACCAAGGCCAAGTGGTGTTGGTCATCCAATCGCGACCGATACAAGTACAAGTCAAATTCACCATACTCCGTGGGCAGTTTCACCACTTCGAGGCGTTCAACCAGCTTCTCGCGGGTGCGCCGATACTCGATGAGGTCGGCCATCGTGCAAATCTTCAGGCGATGGCGCTGGGCGAACTTCAACAACTGCGGCAGGCGCGCCATCGTGCCGTCGTCGTTCATGATTTCGCAAATCATCCCGATGGGCCGGCAACCCGCGAGTACGGCGAGGTCAACCGCCGCTTCGGTATGGCCCGCCCGTTGGAGCACGCCGCCGGGACGCGCGCGCAAAGGAAACACGTGACCCGGCTGGACGAGATCCTCGGGGACAGCGGTAGGATCAGCCATGATTTTGATCGTCAGTGCGCGATCGGCCGCGCTGATTCCGGTGCTGATTCCGTGGGCGGCATCGACGGTGACTTGGAAATCTGTCTTAAAGACCTCGCGGTTTTGTTTGACCATGCGTTCGACGCCCAGTTGTTGCAGCCGCTCGCTGGTCGTCGGCACGCAAATCAAGCCGCGCCCATGCTTCGCCATGAAATTGACCGCCGTGGGCGTGACGTGTTGCGCGGCCATAATGAGGTCGCCCTCGTTCTCGCGGTCCGCATCGTCCACCACGATGACCATCTTCCCTTTGCGGATTTCCGCAATGACCGATTCAATGGAATCAAATTTCTTCTTCATGAATAACGCGCCAGCGTAGTGTGGAATAAGTAGGGTTGGTTGGCAATGAAGTGTGTATAGTGGCCTTGCGCGCTTGTCCCGGGCGGTATCGCGTGCCAAAGTCGATACAAAGGCCTCTTCTTAAACGCAAAGGGCGCAAAGGTCTTCGCCGAGGACGCAAAGAGGGACTCCTTTGCGCCCTTTGCGAAAAGCCTTTGCGCCCTTTGCGTTTAAGTAAGGTCAGCTTAGCTTCTAAGCGCTTTCACCGCCGCAGCGTGCACCTGCTTCACTGGCACGTTCTTTTGCTGCGCCAGTTTTTTGCAGGACTCAAATTCGGGTGAGGCCTGCACGACTTTGCCATCCAGCTTTCCCAGCTTGACAGTGACCTCGCCGTAACTGGTCTTCACTTTCACAAATTCCCGCTTCAGTTTCCGCCGTTCCGCAATCGTGCGACGCACGCCGAACGCACTCGTCTCGCGCAACATCATTTCGCTGAATTTATCCGCATCGCTTTCCGCACAGAGCACGGTGAGCAAAACTCCTGGGCGGTTCTTTTTCATCTGGATTGGCGTATGGAACACATCCAGCGTGCCCTCAGCCAACGCTTGCTCGACAAAATTGCCAAGAATCTCCGCATTAATGTCATCGAGATTGGTCTCAATGACCGCCACCCGGTCCGTCTCCCAATCGTGCGCGGCGCCGCCGACTTTGGACTTTGGACTCTGGACTTTGGACTCCGTGCCGAGAACGGCACGCAACACATTCGGCCGCGTATGATTGTCGCGTGTGCCCAGCCCGAAACCGATCTTCGCGGGCACCAGGTTGCTCATTGGACCAAAGCTCTCAGCGAATTCCGCGAGCAGGGCTGCGCCGGTGGGCGTGACCAATTCATGCGGTTCGTCGGTTTGTGTCACGCCAACTCCGCGCGCGCCGAGGATGGCGAGCGTCGCCGGGGCGGGGATGGGAAATCGTCCATGGGCGCAACGCATCCAGCCCACACCCTCCTGCACCGCTGCCGCCAGCACGCGCGGTTTGCCAAGCATCTCCAACGCGAGACAGGCCCCCACGATATCCACAATGGAATCCACCGCACCCACTTCGTGGAAATGAACTTGCTCAGGCGGCATGCCGTGGATTTTTCCTTCCGCTTCGGCGATGCGCTGGAACACCCCGAGCGATTTTTCCTTCACCCAGACCGAAAGCGTGCTCTTGCCGATGAGGGTTTTTATCTGCGCGAAATTCCGGCTGTCGTCGTGATGATGATGCTCATGGGAGTGCGTATGCGCATGTCCGTGTTCATCATGATGCGTGTGCTCATGGGTATGCCCATGCTGATGCTCGTGGTCGTGATCATGATGGCCGTGTTCATGATGATGGTCTTCCACGAAGTGCGTCTCGATGCGCTCGCTTTGCGTTCCACGCTTGAGTTTGAGCACTGCCTTGAACTCGTGCGGTTCGGGCAATTCATCGGTGGCTTCGAGAAAATCACCGTGGCGTTTGAACTTAAAGACCTGCCGCCGCTCGCCGTCCCGGATCGTTTCCAGGGTAACGTCCTTTTCCGCCATGGGCTTGGCGGCTTGTCCTTGCTTGTCTAAAAAATAAAGGCGGAATCGCGGCGGGACGTTCGTTTCGAAAACGCTAACCTCCACCAGTCCAGCCCGCGTCTTCAGCAGCAGACCGCCATGGGTGCCGTGCTCATGCTCGTGGCTATGATCCTCATCGTGTGTGTGGTCATGTTCCCCATGCGCGTGCTCGTGGTCATGCTCATGCGCGAGGTGCACGTCGAACTTCACGCCTTCGATGCCGGCCTTCTGCTTTCGCGCAACGTGCAAGTGATAGCCATCGAGCTTGAGCTTCTCGAGTTCATGTTCGAGCGCGTGCGCATCGACGCCCAGGTCGATTAACGCGCCGATAAACATATCGCCGCTGATGCCGCTGAAGATATCGAGATAAAGAGTTTTCATTTTGCGCGCTTGTTAAATGGTTAAATAAGTAACTGGTTAAATCAGTAATTCACTCCGCCCCAGTTCGCAAAAGGACCAGTTACTTATTTAACCCATTTAACCAATCACTTCTCTGCCCATCACTTCTCCACCAAACTATTCATCTGGCTCGCCGCGTAGCCAGCGCCGAATCCGTTGTCGATATTCACCACTGTCACTCCGCTACCGCAACTATTCAACATGCCCAGTAAAGCCGCCACGCCTCCGAAGCTCGCTCCATATCCTATGCTCGTCGGCACCGCGATCACTGGCTTGCTGACCAGTCCCGCAACCACGCTCGGCAACGCGCCTTCCATTCCAGCCGCCACGATTACCACATTGGCGCGCTGGATAATCTCCAGTTTCGCAAACAAGCGATGCAAGCCCGCCACGCCCACGTCCACCACGCGATCCACGCGGTTGCCCATGATCTCCGCCGTGACGGCCGCCTCCTCCGCCACCGGCAAATCGCTCGTGCCGGCGCAAACCACCGCGATGCTCCCCGGCCGTTTCGCCAGCGGCTTGCGTTCGACGGTGACACACCGGGCGAGTTCGTGATGGACGGCTTGTTTGAATTGCTTGCGCAGCAACCGCGCGTGTTCGGGCGTAATGCGGGTGACCAGAACGCGTTGTTCGTGCGCGAAAAGCTTGGCCGCAATCTTCACCACTTGCGTCGGCGTTTTGCCCGAGCCAAAAATCACTTCCGGAAACCCCTTACGCAAAGCCCGATGCGTATCGACCTGCGCGAAACCGAGGTCGGCCACCGGCGCGGCCTGAAACGCGTGCAGCACGTCATCGCGGCTCACGCCGCCCGCGCGGAATTTTTCCAGGAGTCGGATGGCTTCAGCAGTCGTCACATCGCCACACTGCCACGCGAGCGGAAGGTGGTCACGCTTGAAAACTTCGCCGCAGAGGCCAATGCCGCTGGCTCACGTCGAATGATTAGGGCCGCACACCGGCAGGAGAATGGCTTAAGCCTTCGGTGGCTCGTACGTCCACGGATCGAAGGTCTGAGCATGGCGAAAGTCGGATTTGTTGCGGGTAGCCACGGTCAAACCGTAGCGCACCGCCATAGCATCAATCAGGCTGTCCCACAGTGGCTGCGGCTTTAGCCTTACCTCTCGGGAGTGTTTCAAACGTCCCACTCGAGAATAGCCCCGGCAAAGTCGGTCATTACTTCGTCGAGCTTTGCGTTCAGTTGGGCTTTGCGCGCGGCGCTCGGAAGCGCCTCCGCTCCTTCCTGAATTTCGGCGATGACCGGCACGGGCAAATAAAACTCAGCTTGATTCAGCCACGCGACAACCGCAGGCGACGGATGGGTTTCCAGAGTTCCGAGATGACGTTGTTGTCCAGGAGGAATGCGCTCACTTTCGTGATGGCAAGTCAAGTGGACCCATGGAGCGCAACAGTTTGACCAAGCGCTTTCGGTCAACTGCTTTGTGCGGCACAATTTCAGCCACCGCCTTGCCGTGAGCGGTCAAGGTGAGCTTTCTTCCCCGATGGATCACTGGTCGGACCACCTTCGAGGTCTTCCGCCGCAGCTCTGTTAGGGTTGCTTCCACGCACTCAAAATACACACTTTTAGCTCCATAACATAACAACCTAAATGGACAGGCGCCACACCAGCCCAGTCAACTTGAAGGGCCAGGGAATACGGCTTATGAAGTCGCCGGTGGCGATGACTTGGGTGCCGCAGCCGTAGCGGCAGGAATTGTTACCTCCGCTTCAGCCACTTCTTCGCGCATCTTGTTCCGCGAGGCCTCCACCTTGATGTAATGCAAGACCACGGGAGCGAGGATCATCCCCGGAATGCCCATCAACTTTTCGCCCAGCACAATGCCGATCAGCGTCAGCCACATGGGATTCTTGATGCGATCGCCGATGATCTTGCTGTTGAGGAAATATTCCAGCTTGTGAATGACCACGAGGAAGACCAGCGCAAACAGCGCCATTTCAGGCGACTTGGTGAAGCCCACGCCAATAATCAGCGTGTTGCTGATCAGGTTGCCAATGATGGGCAATAGCCCGCATAGAAAAGTCAGGACGATAATGACGAGCTTGTAGGGATAGTCCGCCCAGAGCAAAAACAACGCGGTCAATCCGGTGTTAATGATCGAAATGGTGATTTGCGCGCCAATGACGCGGGAAAAACTCTCGAAGAAAGTCTGGAAGCGCGTGGCCAACTCGCGCACCACGGTCGAATACATGCTGTCATGGGACGTCTGTTCGTCCGGCTCCGTCCCCCAACGGCGATTGATAAACAAGCTCACCGCCACGACCAACCCAATGAGCAACTGCGCAATCTCAAAAACTGCCGTGCGTAGATAGCGGCCTACATTGGCGACCTTGTCTTTGAATTCGGTCAGCGCCATCTCCTTGAGACTGGCGAGGTCGGTGAAGGGCAATTCCATTCCCCTGCTTTCGGCATAATTCACCACGGCGGGAATCGTTTTGTCCGCCAGCGTGGGGAGCGCATGGTAGGCTTGTCGGGAAAAAACGAAAAGGCCCGTTCCGACCGCGGCCACCGCAATGAAATACACGGCCACTCCCAGCGACTTACTCTTGCCGAGGCTAAACTTCTGCAAAGCGAAAAACCCGAACAACGACGTGAGCACCAACATGCCCAGGTGCAGCCAGCCGATAAGCACCAGGGCCACTGCCATGATGATGTAGGAAATGCGCGTTGCGCGGGTCATGATTGATTAGGAAACATTCAACATCCAACACTCAAGAATCCGTCGCACGCCCTGCGGTTTCCTTGGGCGTTGAATGTTGAATGTTGGATGTTGAATGTTCATCCCCGTTCAAACTCACCGGATTTTCTCCAACAAAAGCGGCAATAACTCTGAAGCCTTCACCCGCTCCTGCCGGCCGTCATCGCGGTAACGGAGCGTGACCGTGTCTTTCAACTCCGGCCCTTTCTCGCCCAGCGTATCAAAATCAATCGTCACGCAGAAGGGCGTGCCCGCTTCGTCCTGGCGCCGATAACGTCGACCGATCGCGCCACCGTCGTCATAGAAACACGCGAAGTGCCCTTTGAGGCTACTATAAATCTCACGCGCTTTCGTAACCAGGTCGGGCTTGTTCTTCAGCAGGGGCAGGACGGCCACTTTGATTGGCGCAATGCGCGGATGGAATTTCATCACCACCCGGACCTGCATCTTGCCTTTCTCATCCGGCATTTCGTCCTCGTAGTAAGCATTCGATATCAGCGCGAGGATCAGCCGATCGACGCCGGCGCTGGGCTCGATGACGTGGGGGATGTATTGCCCTTTCGCAAATCGATCGAAGAAAACCTGAGCTTCCTTCTGTGCGGCCGTGGCAGCTTCCTCCGGCGGCAGTTTTTTCTTTTCGACGAACACGTGGGTTTTGTGGGCAACAAACTTTTCCCGCATGTCTTTCTTTTTATCGTCACTCACCTTACCCCAGGTGGCGCGCAACTCATCGTCAAACACAGTCAACGGCTTGCCCGAATGCTCTTCGTGCTGGCTGAGGTCGAAGTCTCCGCGCGCCGCGATGCCTTCCAGCTCTTCGCCTTTGAGTTCACCCTTTTCATCGCGTTTGCTGAAGGGGAACTTGTAGAGGATGTCGGTACAAGCACGCGCATAATGCGCCAATTCCTCAGGGGTCTGGATATGGAGACCGAGCGTGTCCCGGGTGAGGCCGATGCCTTCGTAAAATCTCACGCGCTCCTCGACCCAATAACGATGCCAGGCTTCCCAACCCCAATTAGGTTGCGGCTCGCCTGGATGTCCAGCCGCCGGAATCGTAGCCACCGAGCCATGCAACGCTTCGATCGCTTCATCCGGCGGGATAAAAAACTCCAGCTCCATTTGCTCGAACTCGCGCGAGCGAAATGTAAAATTGCGTGGTGTTACCTCGTTGCGAAACGCCTTGCCGATCTGGCCAATGCCGAAGGGCACTTTCACTGGCGTCGAATCGAGCACGTTTTTGAATTGGGCAAAGATCGCTTGCGCCGTTTCCGGGCGGAGATAAGCCACATTTTCTTCACTCTCGACCGGGCCAACGTACGTTTTGAACATCAGATTGAAGGGTCGTGACTCCGAAAGCTCCACCCCACTTTCGGGATGAAAGTCTACGGAATTCTCAACTGGCGCCGTGGTTTCCCCTTGCAATCCCAACTGTTTCCAATCGCCGGTTTGGGCGGCGGCGGCTCCGTGCGCGTAGTATTCCCGGGCCTTCTTCCGGACACTATCCGGATGCTCACCTTTGCGCTGCAGAACCGCAAACGGCTTTTGCACTTTCCAGCCGGTTGTTGCCGATTCGGCGCCCGTCCAGCGATAGACCGTTCCCGATTGCTCTTCAACCTGGTCGGAGCGCACCCGCTTTCGTGTCAGCGGGCATTCCCGCATCATGTCGACGAACGTATCCACATGCCCGCTGGCGCGCCAAATTGCGGGAGACATGATAATGGTCGCATCCAGACCCACCACATCCTCGCGCTCGCGCGTCATGGTATTCCACCAAAGTTCTTTGACGTTGCGCTTCAATTCCGCTCCGAGGGGACCGTAATCCCAAAAGCCATTGATGCCCCCGTAAATTTCGGAGGATTGATAGACGAAGCCGCGCCGCTTGCACAGCGACACGATTTTTTCCATGAGCGGATTCTCTTTTGGCTCGGCCATTGAACGGTCAGTGTTCGGGATGCGCCTTGCCGTGTCAAGGTAGTGAAAGGAACGCAGAGCTCCAGCTCTGCGCGTTGAAACCCGAAGATGATTTGGCCACCGAAAAAAGGGCCGCTCAACTCGCAGAGCTGGAGCTCTCCGCTCCGGTCGTGCCGCGCCATAACCAAACCGTGATCGCAAAACACGCTACCGCTCTTAGAAACGCGAACGCCACGGAATCCACAAACTTCGCCAGCGCAGTCATCGAATCCAAACCAAGCGCCTCAAGCTTAAAGCAGCCGCACGAGATATTCAGCCCCCGCGCCCAGGCTTGTCCCGTTGCCAGGATGAAAACTGCGAACATCACCCCGCACCAACCCAATGCAGGTCGCAGCCAGAAACTGCCGAGCAACATCAAACCGCACAGCAGTTCCAGCCAGGGCAATACGATCGCCGTCGCGCGCAGTAGTGCGTCCGACATCGGCAATTGATAAGCCAGCAGGTCACCGAAGAACTCCGGCGGGTTCGCCAACTTGGAAACTGCGGCCCAGCAAAACAGCGCCCCCAGCAATCCGCGGATGACGTTTCGAATGTCGAACTGGCGCGGCTCGTTCATTTGTTCTCAGCGGTCGCCCGAAGATACTCGTTAAAACCGCCCGGCATGATACTGATGTTCGTGTAACCGTGTTGCGAGTTCAGGATGGTCGCCAGCGCATCCGACAGATGACACGATTCCGAGCCGCAATAAATGATGAGCGGGGTCGCCGGTGGTGGATGTTGTGAGCGGAAGTACGCAATATCTCCCGGCGTGCTAAGGATGGGCAGCGAAATGGCGTTGGGGATGTGACCCGCCTGAAAAGAATTCGCGAGTCGCGCATCCACCAGGAGGGTGCGGCCATCGGCTAGCTGCGCTTTAGCTTGCGGCCACGTGACATTGCGGAATCCTGACGCCGGGGCGGATGCTGGCGGGGCGGCTGTCGATGCGTTCGTCAGAGGCGCAGGGGAGGGCAACGGGTTCGTTCGTGCGAGCGCGTTTGCAGTTACGCGTTCAGGCGGTTGCGGCGTAATCGAACTGCCATCGACAGAAATGTTCGAGCCGCTCGTAGTCACGAGCGTCAAGTTGGATAACGACCTTGCGTCCAAGGCTCCCTGATTCGTGAACGAAATCTGGCGTTCGGGTTCCCGCAAACCCAACGGGCTCGCATTGTTGAAAACCAGACCCAGTACGCCGGCGAGTCCGAAGACCAGCAGCATTTGCAGGAGAGTCGCGCCACGCTTCATTGAGTTACACTAGAACGTAACAACGGATTCCAGCCACGAAAAGGCTCAAAAAGTTCAACGCTAAATTTCACCTTCACCCATCTTTATGTGTCCTTTGTATACCGATTTTGGCGGCGATCCGCGCCGTTTCGCCTTGCCGCGGCGAACTTTTTCCGGTTTAACCTCGGGCGCAATCGCCGCGAGCGATTTCCTGACGCAACACCAATGCCGGAACCAAAACCTGCCGCACGCAACCCCTGGAGCTGGGTCCCGACCGTCTATTTCGCGCAAGGGCTGCCTTATGCCGCGGTCAATTTCGTTTCCGTCGTCGTCTACAAAAGCCTCGGCGTTTCCAATGCGGACATCGCTTTCTACACGGCATGGCTGAATCTGCCATGGGTCATCAAGCCCCTCTGGAGTCCCGTCGTAGACATTCTCAAAACGCGCCGCCTCTGGATCTGGGTGATGCAATTGCTCATGGGCGCCGGCTTTGCCGCGGTTGCCCTCACGCTGCCGCTGGGAATTTTCTTTAAGGCCACGCTCGCGATCTTTTACTTGATCGCCTTCAGCTCCGCTACGCACGACATCGCCGCGGATGGTTACTATCTCCTGGGCACTACCGAAAACGAGCAATCATTCTTTGTCGGCATCCGCAGCACTTTTTTCCGCCTCTCGATGATCAGCGCCCAGGGGTTGTTGGTCATCCTCGCGGGCTTTATTCAAAATCACACTGGCTTGCCGACGGTGCCACTCCGGCTGGAAACTCGCCCTGACGCCCTGGTCGAGTCGATCGAAACCACTGCGTTGACGCCAGTGAATGCAGTGGCAGGCGACCTCCGGGTCATCGTTGGGCCAGAGACCGCTCAAATTCGAGCCACGCCGCGACTCAAAACCGAGATCGCCCCATTGATTGCCGCCGCAAAGACCTGGAACCTGACCCACGGCTTCACCGTCGCCGAAAAGAAAGCCGACAGCGGCCCCAAGACGGATTCGTGGTGGACCAGTCACGTTTCTCGACCTTTCGCTAATTTCCTCCGTGACAAATTCGGCCCCGAAACCAAAGGCAAGAGCGATACCGTCGGAAACATTGTGGTAGCGCGCGTGCATCTTTCGAAGCCACCCGGAAAGGAAATTGTCGTGACGCCCAGTTCGGGCGACAAAACTTTCACGGTCGCCGAGGGCAGCCGTTTAGTTTTTAACGACCAGAATTGGAATGTGCCGGCGCTCGCCGTATTTCAACTCGACGCCAAGGTGAAATCCGATGCCTCGGCCACCTATCAAGTTCGCTCTGGGAATGTGCCCCTTTCATGGGTCATCACGTTCTTCGTGTTAGCCGGTCTCTTTCTCGCGTTCGGGCTGTGGCACAAGTTTATTCTGCCGTATCCCGTGCGCGACCAACCCGGCGCTGCCAACACCGTCCCGCACTTTATCAAAGAGTTCTTCCTGACTTTTGGCTCATTCTTTACGAAACCAAAAATCGGTTTCTTGCTGCTCTTCCTGCTTCTTTACCGATTCGGCGAGGCGCAATTGGTGAAAATGGTCGCCCCTTTTCTCCTGGATCCCCGGGAAGTCGGCGGCCTCGGCCTGACCACGACCCAATATGGGCTGGTTTACGGCACCATTGGCATCATTGCGCTGACGATCGGCGGCCTCCTGGGTGGATTCGTCGCCGCGAAGCAAGGCTTGAGATTCTGGCTGTGGCCTATGGTGCTCGCGATCCATCTGCCGGATGCTGTCTTTATCTACCTGGCGTACGCGCAACCAACGAACCTCGCACTCATCAGCTTTTGCATTGCCATTGAACAATTCGGCTACGGCTTCGGCTTTACCGCCTACATGCTTTACATGATTTACATCGCGCGCGGCAAACACTCGACGGCCCACTACGCCATTTGCACCGGATTCATGGCGATGGGCATGATGTTCCCCGGCATGTGGAGCGGCTGGCTGCAAGAAATCCTCGGCTATCAACATTTCTTCGTCTGGGTCATCCTGGCGACGATTCCCAGTTTTCTGGTCGTGTTGTTGATTCCGTTGGAAAAGGAGTTTGGTCGTAAGGCAAGTTGAACCGATAGTTCGCAAAATCAGGAAATCCCACCGGCCCTCTCCCCATCCACCCTCCGCAGTGCTGCTACGGGGGACGGGTCAGATGGGGCGAGGGTGGCGCTCTATTACTTGACGCAAAGCGGAATACGCAATACGCATCCCGTGCGGTAAGCGCGCGTGCCCTGTCCAAAGACCGCAGCATGATTGGTTAAGAGCATTCCATGGACCCACAACCGGCCATTTCGATTCGCGGACTTACGAAGCAATACGGACAACTCACCGCCCTTAACAAGCTCGACCTCGAAGTAAAGCCGGGCGAAATCTTCGGCTTTCTCGGACTCAATGGCGCGGGCAAAACCACCGCCATCCGGCTGCTGCTCGATTTGCTGCGACCCACCGCCGGCCACGCCTCGATCTTTGGTTACGACTGTTGGAAGGACGGCTTGGCCGTCCGCTCGCGCATTGGTTACTTGCCCGGCGACCTCGGCCTCTTCCTGGACTTGCGCGGAATTGAAGTCCTCGATTTTCTCGCCGGCCTTAATAACAAACCGATCAATCAAACTCGCCGCCAGGAACTCATCGACCGGCTCGAATTGCCACCGCGCGATCTGGCCCGAAGAATTCGCGAATACAGCACGGGCATGCGCCGCAAGTTGGGACTCATCCAGGCGTTCGAGGCGGATCCGCCGTTGCTCATTTTGGATGAACCTACTGAAGGCCTCGACCCACTCATGCAGGAGGCTTTCTATGGGTTGTTGGCCGACGCGAAACGCCGCGGCACCACCGTGTTCATGTCGTCCCACGTGTTATTCGAAGTCGAACGCGTGTGCGATCGGATTGCGCTTTTGCGGAAAGGCGAGTTGGTTTTGCTTTCGGGTGTGGCGGAAATCCGGCGTCTCGCCGAGCGCCGGGTGCGCGTGCATTTCCGCGAAGATGTCAACCGCGCGACCGAACTTCCCGCCGACCATGAGGTTATTGAAACCACACCCCGTGAGTGGCGGCTTAAGGTCATTGGCCCGTTAGGGCCCTTGCTGGGGACCTTGGCGCGACTTCCGGTGAAAGACCTCGAAGTGGAAGAGCCACGGCTCGAGGATGTCGTCTTGCGGTATTATCGGGAGGGCAAGCGATGAGCAGCTTGCTTTTGTTGCTACGACTCTCGCTTAAACGCGCGCGCACGCTGCTCATCGCTATGGGACTCGTGCTCGCGGCATTTCAATTGTTGCTCGTGCTCATCGCCGGCTCGGTTCACGATGCGGGTGAATTTGAGGAAATAGCCAGGCTGTTGCCCCCTTTTGTGCGCGCCATGCTTGGTCCCGCGCTCACCAGTATCATGTCCTTCCGGGGCATCGTCTGTGTGGGTTACATTGATCTGGCCATCATGGTGGCGCTGCTGGCGCTGACTATCGCGCTGTCCACTACGCCGGCCGCGGAGATTGAAAGCGGCTTCGCGGATTTGGTCCTCGCTCGGCCATTGGCGCGGCATTGGATCATAACCCGGACCATCGTCTTGGTAGTTATTTCCGTCTCACTCATGCTGATCCTGATGATGATCGGCACTTGGATCGGCTTGAACACGCTGGCCCCGGACGACGCCGAGTGGCCCGCCGCAAAGTTGATCGCTTGCCTGGTCTTGAATCTCGGGATGTTGATGCTTTGCTGGAGCGGCATCGCGATGGCGCTGGGGGCCGCTTACCGCCGAGGAGTTGCGAACGCCACCACCGGCCTGCTCGCCCTCTTCACCTTGCTCCTGGACATAGTCGGGGAAATGTGGCCGCCCGCCTTGCGGTTCTCATGGTTGTCGCCATTTCATTATCTCCGTCCCTTCGACTTGATCATGGGAGTCTCATTCCCTTGGGAAAATATCGTCGTGCTGTGGGCGATTGCCATGACGGGCTTTACCCTGGCTTACTTCCTGTACTCGCAGAGGGATATTTCGCGCTGAAATGGGTGATTCGTTAAATTGATAAATCGTGATTGGGGAATCGACGTCGTCGGAATCTCACGTTCCTCTCATTAACACCGGGCTTCAGCCCGGTGAAGAGCGCACGAAAGACGACTGGCCGTTTCAACGGCCTACCGCAGCATTGAAAGCCGCTAAAGCGGCTGGGCGTCGGGTTTGCGGAGTTCACCGGGCTAAAGCCCGGTGTTAATGAGAGGGCGACTGCGAGACCGCGGTTCAACGATTCAACTCGTTTAACTCATTTAACCTTTTAACAAGTTACGACTCACTTCTTCACGAACAACGCCAGCGAAGCCGTGTAACCGTGCAGAAAATTCTTGTCGCCCACCGGGCCAATTTCTCCATTGCAGAAAAAGCCTGCGAGGCCGATCCTGCCAAATCGTTCCTGCACCATCGCGGCATCGTGGCTGGGCTTGCCAAATAAATTCTTGCCCCGCCCATTGCAGCAGCAAAGACAAGCGCCAAAAATCTGCGTGCCGCCCAGTTTCTCCTGCGCCCGCTCCAAAAGCTCCGCCATGTCCTCGCTCGCCGCGGTGGCATCGCGCCGTTGAAATTGCATGGTCTGGCCCATGCGCGGCATCGCGCCCACGGCCAGCGCGCCCGAATTCTGATCGCCCCCCAGGAGGTTGCGCACGAGAAAATCGCCGCGATGAAAATCCTCGAGATATTCATTCACCACCAGGCCAATGAACAGATTTCCCCGCGCCTTCTTTTGTTCTTCCTGGGACAACTTGCTGACCGTTTCCATCAACACGGTGTAAGCCGGACGATTGCCGATCTGGTGGATGAGATTCTGTTCCACATGCGTCAGCGTCCAAGCATCCCCGATGGGCGTGCAACCTTGCGAAATCACCCCCGCCAGCCGGATGTCCCCCCCCACGGCCAGCGCCACGCCGCCTTCGTCAAACGCTTCGCCGTTCAAATACACTTGCGTCGATTGGTCGGCGAAGACGCCGCTGGCGAGACCGCCAAATACCGGCACAGAGTTGTAAGCGGCGTTCCAACCGCGCAGCCATGACTCTGCGTCCAAGTGAAAAGGATCGATGAAGGCCAGCAACCCGTTGCAGTTCTTGGGGTCGATGCCCGTTTCGGCGGCCCAATATTCCGGTTCTTCCGCAGCTTCGACCTGGTCCTGGGTAAAATGGAAGGCGCGCAATTCTGCGCCCGGCAAACTATACAGCGCCAACCCCAGCCCGGCGTTGTCTTCAATCTCTTCGCTGCCGGCAATCACGCCGGTGCTCGAACAGCCAACAAGGATTGGGATCCGCGCATGGACTCGCAGGATCTCCAATGTCTGGTTGGCGTGAGGAAAAAAGCGGGGCGTCATGAACACCAGGCCGAGCGACACCTCCGGCGCCGGCAATTGGCTCCGCAAGTTCTCCGCCCATGTGCGCAGGCCGGCCTCGTCAAAATCCCCCGGCCAATGCGCCGCAATGGAAAATTCCGTGTTCACGTGAGAAATCTAACGACGCTCCGAACAAATGCAAAGACGAAGCGAAATTTTTTAAAAGTTTTCACTCGCTCGCCAGAAAGCGACGACTGCGTCCCAGAATTCCTGTGGCTCGCGCGTGATTGAGGCGTGACTCCCGGTTGGAACTTCCCAAAGCCGCTTCGGCCCCGAGTAGCCTTCATAAAGCCGGCGACCAAACTTCGCGGGCACCACCTGGTCGCGGCCCCCGACCAGTATGCCCACTGGACCTCGGTAATTGCGCAGATAGTCGTCCGAGGGAAACCGGTCGGTTAGAATCCAACTGGCAGGGAGAATTTTCACGTGATGCTGCGCCACGTCGATAAGGCGATTGTACGGCGCCACCAACAACACACCCGCCACCGCATTCGAATACTTTCCGGCGAGGTACGCCGCGACGCCCGTGCCGAGTGATTCGGCTAAAAGATAGGTCGGCGTATTGGGTGGCAGGGCCCGAAAAGCTTCGGCGGCTGCTTTGAAGAATTCCTGCTCGCATGGTGAACCCGCGCGATCGCCATAGCCGGGATATTCCAGAATGAAAATATCCAATGTGCCGGATTCGCTCAACGGGCCGGCAAAATCGAACCGGTCGATCGCGCAGCCACCATTGCCGTGCGTTACCAACAACTGTCCTTTTGCGGGCTGATGCCGCGCCGCTTTTCGCCAGCCAATGTTCTCACCGACAGAATTCTTCCAGCGTTCAATGCCGTGGGCTTGCGCGGCCGCATCCAAAGTGGCCGTTGATTCGTGCCTCGGCACGTAGATCATCTTCCGTTGAAATGTCGTACAACCCAGCACGGCCAACGTAAATAGCGCCGCTATGGTCAACCCCAAACGCCGGATGAAACGGCCACCGCCGTTCCTGCCTAACGCGTCGTTTGGAGACATGTTGATGAATTAGACCACGCGCTTCTGCCAACGTTGAATCTCGCATTGGCTATCGGCGCATCGGCGATTGGCTATCCTCCGTGTGCCCTTCGGACAGGTTCGCAAAGGAAACATCATAGCCGATAGACAATAAACCAATAGCCGAGTGGCGTCGTCTCCTACGTTGTCAGTTCCCGCAAATCTGCTGCGAACCCATCCACATCCTCGGGCGTCGTGTCCCAACTGCACATCAACCGGGCTTCATTCGCGCCGCCGACATGCGTGTAAAACCGCCAACCACGCTCGCGCATGCCTTGAACAGCTTCCGTCGGTATCCGGGCGAAGACCGCGTTGCTTTGCACCGGGTACGCGATCTCGATTTGCGGCAACCCGCGGATTCCGGCTTCGAGCCGGGCAGCCATCGCATTGGCGTGTTGGGCGTGACGCAACCACGCGCCTTCGCGCAGCAGCCCCACCCACGGCGCCGAGAGAAAACGCATCTTCGAAGCAATCTGGCCCGCTTGCTTGCAGCGATAATCAAAGTCGCGTGCCAGTTCGCGATTGAAGAAAACTACCGCTTCACCGACGGCGAGCCCATTCTTCGTGCTGCCGAAACTCAGCACCTCCACCCCGGCTTTCCAAGTGACCTCAGCGGGCGACACTCCCAAAGCGGCCACGGCATTGGCGAATCGCGCGCCATCCATATGCACACGCAAACCATGGCGTCGGGCGACTTCGGTCAGCGTTTTGATTTCTGCCACCGAATAAACCGTGCCTTCCTCGGTGGCTTGCGTGACGCTCAATACGCTGGGCTTGGGATAATGAAAATCCGTGCGCTTATTCACTGCGCGCGTGATTTCCGCCGGATCAATCTTCCCATCGGCGCCGCCCAGCAACAGGACCTTGCTGCCATTGGCGAAGAATTCCGGCCCGCTGCATTCGGCCACTTCCACGTGGGCAAATTCGTGACACAAGATGCTGTTGTAGGATTGGGACAATGCCGCGAGCGAAAGGGAATTCGCCGCCGTCCCGTTGAAAACAAAAAAGACTTCGCAATCTGTCCCGAAAACCTCCCGGATCAAATCAGCGGCCTTCTGCGTCCACGCATCGTTGCCGTAACTGATGTCGTGGTCAGCATTCGCCTCGGCCATTGCGGCCCAGGCTTCGGGGCAGATGCCCGCATAATTGTCACTGGCAAAATGGCGCGGACGGCGGGTCGCAGAACTCATGCGCGAAATCTAACGAAGCAAAACGATGAGGAAAGGCGAATGTCGCGAGTCGTTGACTAATTGGCGCGGGGCTGAAGCCTATTCGTCGTCGTCGTCCTCGACTGCCTTTACTGCCCAATCGGGATAGGGAGTCTCCGGGCCTTTCATGGCGTGCCAGAGAATTCGGTTGAGCGTGTCTTCCGGGCAGGCGTCCAGTTTTTCAAACGGCAGACGGTTGGAAACCAGCGCATGCTTGCGCAGCAGCTTATTGGAAACCCGTTTTGGTTCGGGATTCATCTCGTTGAGCGGGATGTTATTGGTCACCACGGTGAACGGCGTGAAGTCGGCGACGTTGGTAAAGCAATCAAACATCGGCGTGGCGGTGGCGTCGAGTTGGTTCATCGGTGGCAGGCCGAGCATTAATTCCATCGTGCGCAACAAACTCGTTTGATTGTATTGCGTGCTGACCACCGCCTTGCGTTTCGTGTAGGGACTCACGACGTAGCCCGTAGTGCGAAAACCACTCACATGATCCCAGCCGGCTTGCGGGTCATCTTCGATGGCGAAGATGCATGTCTCTTTCCAGAATCGACTGTGGCTAAGGGCATCGACGATTTGGCCGAAGGCGAGGTCGTTATCCGCGACCATCGCGCCGGGCGTGGGATTACCGGCCCGCGTGCCGCTGGTGTGGTCCGTTGGCAGGAAGATAATTGTGAAATTCGGAAAATCGCCTTTGCGTTCGAATTCCTTCAAATCCCGGATAAAGCACGCGGCCCGATAAACATCCGGAATATTCATGCTCCAGCCCGCGGTATTGGTAACTACGTAACCGCGCAGTGACTCAACGGTTGGCCGGCAGGAAATGCTGATCAGACCGGTGTTATTCACGAAGTCGTTGTAATGATCCAAATACCGAGGCGTGCCCCGCCGCCCATCCTTCCATGCCACGTCAGTAAAGGTGAACTCGCCATAATTTCGCAGCGTCTTGCCATGCGCGATGACATTATCCCAGATGAATCCGGCTGAGGAGTAAGCCATGGCATCATCACCGTAATACGGGTAACTACGCGGAAATCCCGCGAACGACTTCTCGATGTAATCGTTCACGATCCCGCTATCCGTCCACTGATGCCCGTCCGCGCTGAGAATTCCGGAGCAATATGTGTTATCGAGTAGCACAAATTCGCGACACATCTTGTGTTGATTGGGCGTGAACTTTTCGCCAAAGATGCAAAGCGATTCGTCCCCGTTGCCTTCCTTCATGTCGCCCAACACTTGGTCGTAGGTGCGGTTCTCCTTGATGATGTAGACAACGTGTTTGAAGACACTCGGTTCGCCGACGCGTTCCGGGACTGGGCGCGGCGGCTGATTCGGTCGCGGCGGCAATTTCGCGTCCTGCAACAGCCCATAGCGCATATTATAGCGAGACACTTCGGTGAATCCCGCGAGATCACGTTTGTCGGGTAATTTCACCAACGACACTGTGCCGAAATATTGATGGGAGTTGAATTTTACCGGGTCGCCGGGCGCGAGCTTTTTAGTCGAGCCGATCCCTTTGATGTTTGCGACGTAAACCGAGCTGCGCCGCGCGTCGTGCACGACGGCGCCGGGAAACCAGCCGACGGGAATCAAGCCAAGCAGCTTCGATCTGCCCGGCTCAAACTCGAAGACCGCCACGGCGTTTTGCGTGCCGTTGCAGACAAACAGCCGCTTGCCACGCGTGTCGAACGCTAGTGCGTTGGGTTGCGCCCCAAACAAATCGCCTGGGTCCTGTCTTGTCCAGATGGTCTCAACGAGTTTGTCCGTGCGCGTATCAATGACGCTCAGCGTGTCGCTCCCAGTGTTGGCCACGACCACGTACCGCCCATTCGGTGTCGCCGTGATCGCCGAAGCATGCATGCCGGTGACGATCTCGGTCAGCATTTGCGTCAGCGCATTTTTCTCCCTCGCCCCGTCTGACGGGGAGAAGGCCGGGGTGAGGGGCTTTTTCGTCTCCCCTAACTCAATCACCGAAACCGACCCTTCATTCGCGATATGCCGAACCGGATCCACGCGCACCACCTTCCCCTGGCCCGCGGGGCCGACGAGGCTATCCTGGGCTGGCCGCCGCCCACCCCAGTTGCTCACGTAAAGTTTATTGCCCACCAGCACGACATCAAATGGCGCGACCCCGACCTCCCAGGTTCGCAGTAATTTCCCATCGACGGTATCAAATTCTCCGACGCGATTGGATAGATTGAACGCCACATACAGGCGTTTGCCATCCGGTGAAAGTGCGAGCCCCGCAGGAATCTCAGCCGTGCGCCGCGTGGCGGTGACCCGCGGCAGTGAGATGGAAAACAGGCCCACCACGTTGCCGCTTTTCTCGACCCCGAAAACTTTGATGCTGCCACTGACATTGGCCAGATAGATACGCGATCCGTCCGGCGAGAATTTCAACCCGGTGAAACTGACCTGCCCCTCCTTGTCCGGTTCAAGAATCTCTTCCGAAACGGGTGCGGGCGACGGGTCTTTGTCTTTTTCGGAAGGCAGTGGCACATTTTGCAGAATTTTCCCCGAACGCGGATCGATTACGACCAACTCGTGTGTCTTGCCGGATGTAACTAACATTTTTCCATTCGGGCTGAGCGCGATGGCCTGTGGGCGCATGCCCGGCAATTCCACCTGCACCCCGGCCGGCGTGAGGATCTGATTCGCCGGTGTGTAGTAGACATTGGGCGCGATACGGCCCACGGGAGATTTGGTTGTAGTGTGACCGCGATCGTCTCCCGCGGCATGGGTGTGAAGCCATCCAAGCGTTAAGGCGACTGCGGCGGAGCGGACGCAGATTCTGAACGTCATAAGCGCAAAGATGCCAGTCCTGGCGCTAATTTTGCCAGCCGATTTCTAAAAAAGAGGTTGACCACGCCTGCTGAAGTCTCTTTTGTTCAAAGTCGCACTGACGCACCAATTCAGAAATCTGTGAATCCATCCTCTTCTCAAAGCAAACGCGGACAATGGCTCGTACTGGCAGCGGCATTTTTGGGTTGGATGTTTGACGGTTTGGAGATGGGGATATTTCCAGTTGTAGCTCGGCCCGCGTTGCAGGAAATGCTGGGCACCCAGGCCGATCAACAAGTTGGCCCCTGGATGGGATATATCACCGCGCTGTTCTTGTTAGGTGCGGCGGCGGGCGGACTGGTTTTTGGCTGGTTGGGAGACAAAGTGGGGCGCGTCCGAGCCATGGTGGCCAGCATCATCACTTATTCCGTGTTCACTGGCGTCTGTTACTTTGCCAATGCCGCCTGGCAGTTGGGCGCATTTCGCTTCATGGCCGCCCTCGGCATGGGCGGCGAATGGGCCCTCGGCGTGGCGCTGGTAATGGAGTGTTGGCCGGAAAATAAGCGGCCCCTGATGGCGGGCGTTATCGGCGCTGCCGCAAACCTGGGATATGCCCTGGTCGGTGTAATTACCTGGGTCATTCCGCCCCGGCCGGATTCATGGCGATGGGTCATGTTGGCGGGCGCCGCACCTGCGCTCCTCGCGCTGGCGATTAGCATCTTCGTGCCCGAATCGCATCGCTGGAAAGAATCGGTGAAGACCCGCACCACCCATCCGTTGGCCGAAGTCTTTGGCCCAAAACTCTGGAAAACAACGTTGCTGGCCATCGCGTTCGCTTCCATCGCGCTGATCGGGACGTGGGGTTCAGTGCAGTGGTTGCCGCTGTGGGCTGATAAGATGGCTGGCAAAGCCATGCCGCAAGTCAAAGGCATTACCATGTTCGCGATGTCCGTCGGCGCGATCGTGGGCTGCTTCATTGGGCCAGCGATTGGGGCGCGCATGGGACGGCGGCCAGCCTACTTCATATTGTGCCTGGCTTCGTTGGTATCGTGCGGAATTCTGTTTCGGACCATTACTGAGTATGGCCCCAGTTTCTTGATTGGCGCGTTTATCGTCGGGGCTTTCACGGCCGCCTTTTACGGTTGGCTACCGCTCTACCTGCCGGAATTGTTCCCCACGCGCGCGCGCGCCACCGGCCAGGGATTGTCATTTAACGCGGGCCGCATCCTCGCGGCGGTGGGCGCGATCACGCAGGGACAGTTGGTAACCTATTACGGGGGAAGCTACGCCCAGGCGGGCGCGGTAGTCACCCTCGTCTACCTGGTCGGTATGGTCGTCATTTGGTTCGGGCCGGAAACTAGAGGCAAACCGCTGCCGGAGTAGTCTTCCTTGGAGCGCTGATCTCCAGAACCGCGCTCCGTCACAGCAGATTCTGATACGCTAGCCAAAGTGAGCGGAAATACTTCATCACCCGCACCGGGTCGGTGCTTTCTGGAATTTCTGCCAGGCAATAGCCTTTGAAACCAATCTCGTTCAGGCGCGTGAACAACTTGCGGAAGGGGTAGTCTTCCAAATGAATATCGCGCAGGTGGGCGACGAGAATTTTGTCTTTCACCAGGTTGAAATTGTGATCGAAGCCGTCGCCGTCGAGGTCCGTGGGATTGGAATTCCAACAAACCCCCACGTTCTTATGGTTCGCCACGTCCATGATGGTCTTGATGTTCGGCAGCAGCGACGTCCCCGTGCCGTGAACTTCGAGGCGGATTTGTTGGCCGTGGTTCGCGGCAAACTCGCCGAGTTCGCGCAGTGACTTCCCGATTTGCTCCAGCGTTTTCTCTTTGGCCACTTCCTTGGGGAACGCATTCGGGCGCACTTTTACGCCAGACGCTCCAACATCCTGAGCCAACACGATGTATTCTTTCGTCGCCGCTATGTCATCGCGCAGCTTCTTCTGGTCCGGCGTGTGATAATCGTAGGCGCTGCCCAAGCCCATCAGTTCCACGGGCGAATCCTGGAAGCGTTTTTTCACCTCGGCCCGCTGCTCTTTGGTCAACGCGACTTCGACTTTGTGCGCATGAGTGGTGCGCAGTTCCACCCCTTGAAACTTCGCTTCGGTGCAATTCTTGATGATCGTCGGCACATCCCAGTCCTTGGCGATATTGTAGGTCACCGTGCCGAGCTTCATTTTAGGCGAGCCGGTGACGAAGGTTTTGGGCCGGGAGGGATCCTGTGCAAACGCAGTTTGGTTAAGAACGCCAAGCGTGCCCACGCCCAGCCCCGCGCTTTTCAAAAATTGGCGGCGATTGGTTTTCATGAAGATTCTTAGTAGGCGTGCATGCTGGCGAAAGAAGGCGTCCGAGGCAATCCCCGCGAGCACAAATGGAGCGCGGAGCTCCAGCTCTGCGCTCCTAAGGCAACAGCCCTCGGTAATACTGAATCACTGTATTCAATTCGAGCAGATCGACAATCCCGTCACGATTCAGGTCGCCCGGCTTCAGGAAATACTCCGGCCCGACGTGGAGTTCGATGGGAATGCGCGCATCGGGTGTGGTGGGGCCAGCATCAATAATCAGCGTCGTGCGGTAAATGCCATTGGTGAGATTGGCCGCGTTGAACACCAAGGCCACGCCCACACCGAGGCCGGGTTGCGCGACCACCGAACCATTCACGCCCACCCACGAGGGAGTCCCACCGACGAAAGAATAACTGAAGGTCACGTTCGTGCCGTAAAGGTTGGTGAGCGAGACGAGCATGGAGTTGAATTGGCCCACGGCGAGTCCGTTCGTGATTCCTTCCAGCGAAAGTTCGAAATTGGGAACCACCAGCGAACCGAATTCGCTTATGAGAACGTTGCCGAATTCGTTTGAGACAACCGCCTGAAAATACACCGTGCTGTTGCTGGGCATGGCGCTCAGATCCATGATCGCTGAAAACGGAACGGTCGACGTGCTGTTGCCGAGAAACTCAACTGAACTGCGATTCGTCAAGGACGCCAAACCCCATTCGAACCACCCCCAGGCCTGGGCGCCGAAGGAGTTGGCAGTACACTCAATTGAGGCAGAATTGCGATCCACCGAAGGAACCACCGGGACGCCGATCGTAAGATGGTGAAATGCCTTTTCGGCCGCCCAAGGTCCGCCCGTGAACGACGTATCCACTGCCTGCACACTCCAATAGTAGGTCTGGACCGGATTGAGGTTGGTCAGGATGAGGCGAGTCGGGCCCGCGACATTGCCCATCGCCGGAATGAGCAGTTTGCCGGTCGTGAGGTCGGAGTGCGGCCGAACGATTTGTGCCCCGCCGGTGTTGATGCCCACTCGCACATTATGGGTGAGCCAAATTTTGTTGGTGGTTTCGGCGTCAGTGCCCCTCACCCACACCAGCACCGCGCCCTTCCCATTGGTGATGTTGTAGATGTCATGCTGGTAATGTTGCAAATTCAATGGCGCGGACGGCGGCGCGTTGGACCGGTCGGTCAGGTTGTCATATAGCCGAGTGATCCCCGCCCCCGGTAAACCGCTGATGGCGCCGGTCAGGAGCAAGTCCAAATCACCATCCTCATCGTAATCAGCCCAGGCCACCGAGCTTTGGAATGCACTTTGCAGCGCATCGCCCGTATCGACAAAATAACTGCCGGTGTAATCCGGCCGATAAACCCGCGTCACGGCGCCGGTGCTCGAATTCCCCGTCACGACTACGTCCATGGTCCCGTCGTTATTAAAATCGCCCCAGGCGCCGTCGCCGTCAGTCAACTGCGGCAGGGCGGTGAGGGGCAAGGCACTCGTGCCATCCAGATGCACGCCCGTGTACCGCGCGCCCGAGACGGTGTTGCTCACGCCCGTGATCAACACGTCCGGTTCAGTGTTCATGTTATAATGCCCCCACGCCGCCGACCCGCGAACGGTGCGCGTGACCAAATTGATTTCGTTGGTGAAGTTGCCCTGGCCATAATTCCGATAAAGTATCGCGTTCGTCGCGCCCGTGGCGGATTGGCCGGTCACCAGCACGTCGAGATAGCCGTCCACGTTATAATCCGCCCACGACGCTGAACTTTGATTTACGCCTGTCAAATTGACGCCGATCTTGTTGAACACCCCATTCTCATTGACGTGAATCTGCGTTATCGACCCCCCGGGTGCGCCGCTGGTGGTGCCAGTGATCAAAATGTCCAGGTCGCCGTCGTTGTCGTAATCGCCCCACGCCACGGCCCCGGCACTGACGTCTGGCAGCAGGGTGGTCATATTGGTGAAGACGCCTTCGTCATTGCGATAAAGCCGAGTAAGCCGTGTGCTGGCCGGGCCCGTGCCGGCCATGACTAAATCGAGGTCGCCATCCTTATCGAAATCACCCCACGCCGCCGTCGCATCCATCAAGCCAGCGAGGTTGGTGCTGGCGGAATTTGTCGTAAAGGTGCCATCGCCGCTGTTATGCAGCAGATAAACGACGCCAGTAGAAATCATCGTGGTGGAACCACCCAACAGCAGAAAATCCATGAAGCCGTCGTGATCGTAATCGCCCCAAATTCCGCACCCGCTGGTGATATTCGGGAAGGTGAGGCCGCTGTTGGTCAGGCTGCGGGTTTGAAACGTAAAGGTCGACCCTTGAAACGAATCGATCGCGTTGGTGAGGATGGCCCGATACTGATACACCCCGGAAGGCACGCCCATGAGCGTGAGCGAAAAATTGCTCGCCGTGTTCGATGCCGGTAAGAAAATCCCGAAGGTCGAGTTAGTCAGCGCTCCTGGTGGTCCCCATTGAAACCGCACTGTTGCGTCCCACCATTCCGTCGTGGCCGTGCCGGCCAGCGTCACACTGGAAAAACTGATATTCGACGCGCTCAAGGTGGTAATGTCCGGCACATCCAGGCGCGCGCCCGACCCGGAAAAGTTTGCCACCCCGCGGCTGCCGTCGAGGTTGTTGGTGCTGGAATCATTGAAAATCGCGCCGCTGGACTCATCGAATTTGTAGTAGGCCAGCAAACCCGGGGTTGTACTAGTCAAGTGCGCGCGATTCATGTAATTGGAAATCTGGAACGAGGTGCGGGCCACGCGCCAGATGCGTAACTCGTCGATGCTGCCCCGGTAAAAGTTGGTCAGATTCGCCAGGCTGCCGAGCATCAGGCTGAAAGAAAAGCGGTCAAAAACACTCATCCCGGCCTTGTTGGTTTCCATAACGCCATTGCGGTAGATGCGCATAGCGTTCTCGCTCTGGCTGGCGACAAAGGCGAAGTGGTTCCACCCGTTGGAGAAATCCCCCGGAGCGGTGTAATCCAACCGGCCGCCATTGGTGACATTGCCGAAATCCCAGGTCATTTGCCGCGTGGCCGGATTGGCGCTGATGGCCAGCCGGTTGGTGAGGCGGTCCGAGCTTTGAGAAATCAGGTATTGGAAAATGTTCGTCTCCGGTGCCAGCCAGAACTCGATGGTAACTTCGTTGGTAGGTGCGAGATTGCCAAACCCAGAGACGGTCCCGCTCGTGGACGTGCCAAATCGCAACGTATTGCCCGCGCTCCCCTGCGCCTCGGCGCACGTCGGCATTCCGCAGAGAACGGCCAGCGCCATGGCGACGAAGGCAAAAAATCGAGATTTCATGTGGATAACTTTCTCACGGGAACAGCGCTCGATAAAAACGTTGCGAGTGATTCGTCGCCTCAACATCGACAAATTGAAACAGACCACTGGGACCGACAGTGAAGTTTGTGAGCGGGGTCCAAAAGGTCGGGTCCGGTGGCGTCGTTAAATTGGTCGCGGCCTCAATCGTGTAGCTCATTCCCACGCTGCCGGTGAACGACAGCACATACCCAGAGCCGATCTGCGGCAGGATTTCCGTGATGTAGGCGCGGCCGGAAACGTGAATTAATCCGTTCGCGCCTGCACCCGCCAGCAACTCACTGGTCACCAAAGCACGGACTTCTGGGTTTATTCCTGCGGGCCGGTTTGTGTGCGACGTCGTTGGTGCCACCACAGGATAAAGTCCCGCGGGCAAATCTGGCGGCACATTAAAGGTGAGCGTGGCGACGTGGCCGTTAGTTATCGGCCCGCCACTCAACACGAAACCAGTGACGCGGCTAACGCCTCCACCAAAGTTATCCACGAAACACGTGAGATTCGGCTGGCCCGGACCGGGCGCGACTGACGGCACGCCGAAGCGCGTGTCATTTGTCAGATAGAGCGCGAAAGCGCTGATGGGCGTCGCGGGTGAGCTGGCGAAAGTAATCTTGATTTCAGCGTTATCGCCGGGCGGAACGTTGGCCGTGCCCACGCCAATATCCAGCGCCGCAATCGCAGGCATGACCAGGTACCACAGCGCAGCCGAAAGTCCGCAAGTTACACTGCATGAGCAGTGAGCGATTCGCATAAGTTGGAGGGCGCTAACTTGTAGCACGAAAAGTCACACTGCGCGAGTATTTCTTAGGCACTTTTGAGTGATGTTAATTAAAAGCTACCAGACTTTCGTCTCGCTTCACCCCTTCCAAATCGCCTTTCCAGCACAGTGGGATCCGAAGCTTGGAATTCACGTGACTTGAAGTCGCGG